>Ga0182030_10009529_pt1 | contig 19868 bp, 12 predicted proteins | sample 812S3MmetaG_FD_121299 | JGI IMG/M metagenome (GOLD analysis project Ga0182030, IMG submission 121299) | Permafrost microbial communities from Stordalen Mire, Sweden - 812S3M metaG (Illumina Assembly) | ecosystem: Environmental > Terrestrial > Soil > Wetlands > Permafrost | place: Sweden... | reverse complement strand
GTAGGGGAAGTCCTCACAGCTCTCTGAGCAGCACTGCGCAACGAGTGACGATCCCTGCGATGTCGCATGAGCCTCGGCCACCGGCGGCTGAATCTCAGCTTGGGAAGGGCGGTCAGGCGTACGGCGGCGAATCAGGGCAACCTATTAGGGCAGCTCATCGCGTTATCCGCACGTTGCCGAACCACCCCGAACGGCGGCGTCCGCGGACTATTCGCGGGATGCGAGTTTCCCGCTGAATCAGACTTCTCAGGGGCTGGTCGCCGCGGTTTCGGGCCGGGCCACGTCTGCAGACAGGAGATGTCAACTACGACACCTTGACTCGACGTTCGTCCCCACGTCCTCATCGCGGGCCGACGCTGGCTGCGGCGCCATTGTGGACTGTGCTGGTGGGAGCGGCACGATCGCGGCTTCGTTCCGGAGCTGGCTGTTCGAGGCGAATCCGAAGGCCGAGGACGTCATTGCCTCCCTCCGGGTAACCGAAGTCGAACGCTTCGGCCACGTAGGAGCCGGGCTTCAGCTCGAAGACGAAGCGGTACACAGGCCCTGAACAGAATGGGTCGCACGCGACGCATTGCCCATCAGGGAGCTCGAGTCGACCGATCTCGCGCCAAGTCCCCTCAAGCTCATCGACATCAGTGACGAAACACATGCGAGCTACTTCGATCGTCCGGTCATCGCCACGCAAGACCTCGACAGGGTACTCGTTGTCCTCACGTGTGCCTTGCAAGACGAGGACGGCTTCGTATCCCCTCGGCGACCCATCCCGGACACTCGCTTCCGGATCGACGCGGAAGTCCTCTCCAAGAACAGACGCGGCGCCGAAAGCCACCGTGGCGCTGTCCACACCGATCCAACCGATCTCCTCCCAGCTCTCAGAGTCGGTGGGGGCCTCGATCACCGGCGTCACTCCGCTTTGCGAACTGTGTACACGCCGTCAGTTCTGTCTAGGGGGTTTGGGGGAGCGCTTCTCGAGATCGGACTCGGCGGACTTGTCACCCTCGAAGAGATCGGTGTGGTCGAAGCTCTCGCCGGAGCGCATCTTTCCCCGCCGGCGCGAGACAGAGCTCGAAAGGCTCAGGAACGCTTCACGGCTGCCCCGGGCGTCGCCCCTGAAGTTCTGGGTGTTCATCGCAGAGAACCCAACCCGGCCACCCTCCGCGTAGGAGTCCTGGTTAGCACCGAGATAGACGAAGGTCCATCCCTCTTTCTCGTGCTTCTTGACCAGGTCGAAAAGCTGCCCGCGGCGGTACTCGCAACTCTGGTTCTCCTCACCGTCGGTGAATGTCACAAAGAGGATCGACTCCTCCGGCTCACCCGCTGCGCGACGCCTCTCGATGCGGATCGTCGCATCGGTGATCGCATGGCCCATCGCGTCGTACAGGGGGGTGCCGCCACGGGGGGCGAACGAAGCTCTCGTGAGCGGCGGGACTTGCGCGATGGAGAGGGCATCGGCGAGGACCTCGTGGGAATCGTTCGAGTCGAACTGAATGAGAGTCATCAAGGCGTCGGCGCCATCGGACCGCTGATCGGCGAGGAAGCCGTTGAAACCCCCGACGACGTCGGCGGCCATGGACTCCATGGAGCCCGAGCGGTCGAGAACGAAGTAGATGTGGAGATTGGTCGTGGTCATACCTTTCTTTGTCTGCTCGCAGAGGACTTGGTGGTCTTCGTTGCGTTGAGTCCGCGCTCGAGGACGAGGCGGATCGTGTCGCTCATCCCCAGCGCCTCGGCGTTCCCGACATCGGCGAGGCGCTGCAAGAGGTCCTCGGGGAGGCGGATGCTGATGAGACGGCTAGACGAGCGCTGCCCGAGTCTCGAGCTGCTCGCAAAGTAGCGGGAGGGTGAGTCGGGCGGCTGCTGATTCACTACCTCAGTGTATTGCATACGTAATACGCTTGTCAAACATGTAATGAGTCTGCATGTGATCTCGAGTGACGACCCACTCCGGCCCACGATGATGCAGACGCACTGCATTCTTCGGGTGTTTCATCCAGGGTGACCCGAGGGACCTGACCCGATGATGGTCCGGCAACCGGCCTTAGGCACGGTGCCAACGCGAGGTGATGAGGGACGCGAGGTTGTCCCGGACTCAGGGCCACGCCCTGTCTCGAGCGGCTAGATCGTCGAGTCGGCGTAGAGCTCGTCGAGGGCGTGAACGAATTGTTCGGCAGCGTCCGGCTCGGAGAACAGGGTCTGTGCCAGCAAGGAAGGGCGTTTCGCCCAGCCGTTGCTCTGGGCCTGCTCGACCTGGGAAGCCGTTCCTGGGAGAGCTCGAATCCTGTCAGCGAAGCGTTGCACAGCGGCGTCCGTGAATCCGGCCCCCTTCCGATAGATCCAATCGAAGTTGACTGCGAGCACCTCCTTCCCGGACTCGTCGACGAAGATTGTCCAGGGCTGCGTGTAGCCTCCCGGGCTCGTCATCCACGGAGTGACAGATGCCGCCTTTCCATCGCCCCAGTACCAATGATCGAACTTGGGGTGGGTGCGCGTGTGCTGAAAGATGCGGTCGAATCCGGACCGAACAGGCTCGGCCATGGCGTTGATAGCCTCGAAGAGCTCCTCCTCGGTCCAACGGTGCCCGGTACGGCCATGACGGGACTTCCCCTCAGCTGTCTCCTGCCCGTAGATGTTCGGGATGAGTATCTCCACTCCTTCGTCTGCCACGTACTCCAGTTCGAGCCCGAGAACCTGGACGTCTCCCACGGTCTGGGTGTTGAGGTACTCGATGATCGATCGAAGTTCGCCCGTGATGTGGTCGACCGCGATCACGAGACGAAAACGACCCGAAGCGAGGCTCCTGGCGATGGACTCTCTGACCGAGCTTGCAGAGGGCTCGGGGTCCTCGCCCGCGTTGGACTTGTCATCGAGATCAGACAGCTGGGCGTGACTGGCTGACATCGTCGCGTCGAACTCGTCGTAGGAAAGGCGCCAGAGTCCCGCCGCGTAAGCCATGAGCTGCCCGACGACACTTCGGCGGATCTCCGGGTTGGCACGCAGCTTGCACTCCACGATCGTGATGACGCCGTCCGCGTCGACCACTACCAAGTCCGCATACCCTTCGCCGAGATGTACCTCTCGGGCGACGACGCACCGCTCGGGATCGACTCCAGGAATCAAGCCCGGCGCATGAGCCAGGAGCCTCTGGAGCTCGGCCTCCTTCGTGTAACTCTGTGTGATCGGCTCGTGCCAGTTCTCCTCGCCTTTGCGACGGATCAGAAGTGACATGGCAGTTCCCTTCGCGGCTGGCCAAGCCGGAGTGCGAGCGCTCGCGATCGGCACCGAACAGCATAGGGTCGCTCCTTCAGTTCGGTTGCGCAGATGGCATGCAGCAGTCGATCGTTCGTCGCGTCTTTCCGGAGTTTCGTAGGCTGAGTTCCCGTGGATGACGCGCTCCTCGACCTTGCTTCAGCGCCTGGATGACGATCACGTGCTCTCGGAGGTCAGCGATGTTCTTCTCGCCGCCTGCGGGGGTGACGACGAGCTCGACGAGGTAATCGGCGGCGGCGCGCTGGTGCGGCCGGAGAGAGCCACACGCGAGGGCGACCACCGAGAGCCAGCCGGTGCCTACCTGACATCTGTCACGGTCAGCGGCTTCCGCGGCATCGGGTCGGCAGCCTCCCTGCAGCTTGCTCCGGGCCCTGGTCTGACGTTGGTCATCGGCCGCAACGGCAGCGGCAAGTCGAGCTTTGCCGAGGCCCTCGAGATCCTCGTGACCGGCAGCCTGCGGCCGTGGGAGGATCGGTCCTCGGTCTGGAGGGAAGGTTGGCGCAACCTGCACGACGCCCCCGAGACGGCCGTCATCGCCCAACTGGTGCTCGAGGACCTGGGGCCGGCGGTCGTGGAGCGACGCTGGCCCGACGGCGCGAACCTCGACGAAGGCGGTGCGACGGTCCAGGTGGCCGGCGAGAAACGGGTGCCCTTGGAGCGGCTCGGTTGGGAACGCGACCTCGCCGCGTTCCGGCCGTTCCTATCTCACGCCGAGCTGGAGGCTTTCCTCGGACGACCTTCCGAGTTGCACGACATTCTGGCCTCGGTGCTCGGCCTCGAAGAACTTTCGGCCACTTTGGAACGACTGGCCAAGGCGCGCCTTCAACGCGAGTCGGTGTTGTCCGCGGTGAAGAAGGACCTAAACCCGCAGGCCCGCGTCCGGAGCTGTCCGTCAAGGTTCGAGAAAGTCCTTGTGTACTGGGCCTTTGTTAACTCACGTTCGCAGTCGTTCCCCTTGTATTCGGACCCGTCCGTGCATTTTGGTTAGCAATTGGCTAGCAAATTGGTGGGTCCTGATCGGTGTTCTGCTTTCACCGGCTCTCGTCCTCGATGGTGTGGGCCGCCTGACTCACTGGGGCCCTTCCATGTAGAGCCCGGCGAAGTCGTAGGACGGCATTCGGGGGACGACGGAGTGACACATCCACCTGCCACAGTGCTGGGATGCTCTTCAGGCAACGGGTTCTGAGGCGGGCACGTTCCTCATGGACCCCGTCGTGCGGTCGTAGGCTTCGATACGAGGTTACATACGAAGCGCCCCAAGGATGGGAGCGAACCGTGGCGAATGTTCGAGAGTCGTCGTTCCCTCGGCACTTCGTCGAAGGGGCCCGGCCCCCCGGCGCGATCAATCATCTGATCCGGGCCTTAGATGGCCGCACGCCTGTTGGATACGTGGTGGTATTCCACCTCTCCGGTGAGGCGGTGACGTGCACCCTCGACGAGGTCGCGGTAGCAGAGGCCCAGCGCCGCAACGGCATCGGAAGCCATCTTGTGTCAATGGCTGCAAAGCTCATGCTGTCCCGTGGTTTCCAGGAGATGGACGCAGTTGCGCTGACCGGGGGAGACAGAGCTCTTCGGGAACGGTGGCTTGCCCGGCTCGGCTTCAATCCCTACGAGGGTCTCCCAGGTCACTTCTTGCGCGCGAAGCTCGAACTGCTCGCCTCAGGCCATTAGGCGGCAATTTGATCCGAAAGCGAGACGGGTGCAGACACGGCCAAGCTCTATGCCGCGCGTTGCGCCCACGCCAGAACGCTGCCGGCAAGGCCCCTGGGCACGGCCTGAGTCGCTCTGAGTCTGATTGAAACAGTGGCAGGGCTTTGCAGGCCAGGTGACCTGGGCCTCTGTGCTGCACCTTCTGGAGATAAGTGCACGTCACGGATGTTGTCGGACTACGGCGGTCTGCGGCGGTGACGGGATGGACACGGGATGGAGGCGGAGCGAACTCGATCTTGATGTATGTGACTTGTCTGGCCAGGGAGACGGGACGCTGCTACCGCAATTCTCCTCCGGATCAGCCGTGCTTCGGACCCTCACCTCCACAGGCGGATAGGTGATAGCGAGAGGCGAATCATCCGCTTGCAGCTCTGGAGACGTCGTCGTCACCTCGCGGAACCCGTATGGGTAGGTCCGCACAGTCTTGCGCTACCGAAGGATGTCCCTGACGAGCAGCAGCGGTAGACCTGTCTCGCTGACGTGGCGGCGTTTGGCCTCCAACACTTCCGATAAGGGGATGCGACCTTCGAGGATGCTGAACAGGTCGGCGCCGTCCATGAACATGAGCCCAGTTCCGCAGTTCGAGTGAGCTCGAACTGCGGGTTCGGAGAAGCCGGCGACAGCGATGAAGAGCCCCAGCGTGTTCTTTCCCTTCCGCTGCACCTTCTGCGCGAGGACGTCGATGTCCTCCCTGCCGGCTCCGTCCTTCTCCCACTTAGCTTCAAGTAGGTAATCATCCGTGCTGAAGGTGAACGCCCCGTCGATCTGTTCGTTCTCAAGGACGAAGCTCTTGCGCGGATTCAGATCGAACAGGAAGAACAGTTTGTTTAGCAGCCCTTCGAACATACGGCCCCGTCGCTGATGGTCCGACTCAGAGTGCATCGTAAGGAAGGAGGCTTCAAGCTCGTTGAGGACTCGCGCCACGGATCGACGCTGTTCGTTTTGTGCCTTTTCGGCGTCTCGGTCTGAACGCAGCTTCTCCTGCGCTTCTGCGATCTCGCCGTACTTGGCGGTCCATTTGCGAAGCTGCGCAACCGCGGAGTGCGCCGCCGCGACGAGCTCCTTGTGATCTGCCTGCTGCTGGAGATTCGGAAAGTCGTCCATCGCAGCGACCTCAAGCATCAGCCCAAGAGTCACAGCCTGATACCTCACCTCACTGCTTGCGAGTTGCATGACGAGATCAGACGCGACCTGTCGCTTCAGGCCACCGAACGTCAACCCCGACAGCAATTCTGGATGCTCCCGCAAAGAAAGCCTTAGAAACCGCTCGAACGGGGCTTTGTTCCAGAAGACGACAGACAAGGCATCAACGAGCGCGTCGTAGGCACCGGGAGCGATCCGCTTGCTGGATAGGTTCGGCTTAGCCATCGATGTCGCTCGCTGTAGTGGATGTCGTTACTCATCATCACATCTCAGGGGAGGTGTCGGCACCCAACGAACTACCCGAGAGGTCACTGTTCTGGTCTCGTAGCCCCGTCCATCCGGCGCGCAACCACCGCGTTTCTTGTCGACAATCCCGATCGACGACTCCTCTCTGTTCGATCCGGGCCTCGTACAAAGATCGAGAGTGGCCCTGAGATCCGGAACTCGGCACGTGTCTCCCTGGAAAGGATGTGCCGCTTACTTCGTCCGGATGTAGATCCGCAGAAGATGCACGAAAAAGCCACGCTGTCAGACCTCGAGAGCGACTCCGTCAGGTCGACCTTCCTTGACCTCCCAACATGCCCAACATGGCCATCCTGTCGGACTTCCGACGTGCAGCTACCGCCTCCGCGTCCCATCCGAACAGCGCCGCGTGGTACTGGATCGCGCCCAGGTAGAACTCCACCGCCCACACTGCCACCTGAACCACTGCCTCGGGCATCAACGCCGGCGTCAGCCGGGCTCGCGTCGGATCGCTGGTCGGTGCCGACTCGAAGTACTGCAGCAGGCCCCAGGCGGTTCCGTGACAGATGGCCGACATTCCCCGGTACCACAGCTCACCGACCGGACTTCCGAGAGCCTCAAAGTATTGCCGGACCAGCTGGGTCGAGCCCTGACTCATGCCACTCTTAAACCCGAGAAACTCGGGCTGCCTGCTGGGGTCCTTCGGCTTGCTGAACTGCTCCTCTACTCCAAGCTCCGCCGCTTCAGCTCGCAACTTGATCATCCGCGCCGTGGCGTCGGCCGGATCAGCTCCGACGATAACGTCCGCCTTCCGCAGCTCCTCGATGTTCGTCCAGCGCTGCGTGAATACTCGGGCCATTCGTACCTCGACCGAGATGTCGGGAACCAATAGCCACCATGACTGGGCGGCGGCTTCGGCAAGCGCTCGGGCTACTACCTGAAAGCCGTAAAGGGCCATGGGTTCCTGGTACAGCTGACTGAGAGCGCATAGGTATTGGCCGGCAGCCGGCGTGAGGATTCCGACCGCCAGCGAATAAGCATGGTAAACGTCGCTGGGCTTCCACGGACCGACCGGGCCGGAGATTCCGTTGTTGTGCATCTCTTGAAAAGCCTGGGAGTCGGGCTCGGGGTCTGACGTCGGGTAGCGCTCCCGGAACTCCCCGGAGAAGGCGTAGGCATCTGCCATGATCTGCGCCAGTCGTGACGGCAGACTTCCGATTTTGGACTCACCGAACATACCTCGACCGTACCGCGGGAGAGGTTGGGGCCATCGCTCTCAGCGCCGATCGTTGGCTTGGCTCCTCTGATAGCACGAGCGATCCTGCGTTGACAGACTGGCAGCCAGCAACCCTTGGAAGGTGCAATGGGTCCTGGGTGAGGCAGTCTGCCGCCCGCGATGAGATCATCAACGAGCCCCTCAACCAGGATCAAGGCGAGCCGTTGTGAACCGCTCGGCGACCACGGCCGAGAGTTGCCCCTCGAAGTGCGGGCGTGTCGTGGGGTGGCTCGGCGAACTGACGCCACTCGACGAGCACGCAGTGCGAGGGAACCCGGACTTTTGGGTGAGAGCCGGAGACGCCTTCTGGATCGGGATCGATTGCTACGCGTCGGGGCCGCCTCATATCCCTGACACAGCAGGAAGGCGTTCACCGACTCGGCGTGGCGACGTGTTCGACCTCCACTCCTTAACCGGTCAAACCTGCGGCCACGCGACTCCAACTCGTGTGAGTGGCTACGGCAGTGGTCCCTACGGCGGAAAGTTCGCGGAAGAGTCGTTCAGGCCGGCAAGCTGCCGAGATACTCGGATAATCCGGTCACCAAGAAAAGGAGGAGCCGGGCATCCCTTACGTCGACGGCTTGCGGCGAGGACGACTGACCCTCGGGATGATGAGGAACGTTGGAGATGTCGTTGGCGGCCTTCCACAAGTTATCGACGAACCTTCGCCGCAGGTCGGTTGACTCCCACCCAAGGCTCTCAGCTACCACACTGGCCACCGGGTGCTCACGAGTCGAGCCAAGAGCGTGCTCCCAAATCCCGATCAGGCCACGGCAGGCAGCAACGCAGTCTGCGTAGCGTCTCTCGGCTAGAGCACGCGTGGCCTTGTCGAACTCGGATGCGGCACTCCCATGATTGGGGAGGGGCGGAGGCAGTGAGACCTCAAGCAGGCGACGCTGATCGTACCCAAGGCCCGGCAGCACGCGTTCGATCCAAGTGGTGTGTTCGATCGCCAACGGCACCGTGTCGATGGTCGAGGTCCAGAAGACGTACAGCTCGGCGTACATTCCCAGACGCGGGTCGTCCCACGGACCAACGACCGTCTCCCGACCTGGCTGCTGCTCGTTGAAGTTCTGAAGCCCTGCTACCACGGGGTCCAGCTTCAGAAACAGGTTGAACGGCCCGGTCGGAGCGGCGTGCCGGTGTCGTTCCAGCAGCTCGATGTCGGAAGCGCTCGGGAAGAAGCGCAGTTCGACCGGATTGCTCCCGGTCGTCCCGTTGCTCATCGACCATGCCACGAAGCCCTTGGTGAGACCGACACTCACCGGCTGGCAGGCCAGGGCTGTCGGGGGCGTGTGCTGCTGTGTGTAGAGCAAGGCTCGGAGTTCGGTGATGGCGAGCGTCTGACCGGCGACCCTGGGAGGCATGCCGATGGTGAGAGGTATGACCAACTGGGGCCGTTCGGGTCCTCCCTCGCCGCGGATGCGGGCTTCGTCCACCAACACGGACCCAACCGACGGACCGCTTCCAACGCGAATCCACTGTTCAGCCACGTCGGGATAGTCTCCGGATCACAACGGTGTGATTCTACGATGGAATGTCTCCTACGACGGAGATGGATGACCGCCTGCCGAGCTACCCGTGACCCGGTTCGCGCCTGTTTCCCCAAGCGGTCATACCCTGGCCGTAACCTGGGGGTCGTGGCCTGGAACTGCGCCGGTCAGCGGCAAGTGTCTTCCCAAGAGAAATGGCTCTCACCAGGTCTTTTGCTGTGGAACGGCGGACGTCCGCGATGACCCGACTCGAAGACCTGACCAAGGGCACGCTCGTCCGCGGCGTGCTCGGTGACCGGGCCGTCCGGGTGGTCGACGTGGCTTGGCACGGTTCCAACGCCGTCACCCTGACCTACACCGACGGGCCTAGCGGGAAGGTCGACCAGGAGCTGCTCTACCGTGACGACGAGCCGCGCCTAAGCGTGGAAGAGGCGGGTCGGGCCTGGTCGATGGATGCCGACGGCAGCCTCTTCCGCCTGGTTTCCGAGGCCAAGCGAATCTCCCTGGCGTACCTTTTTGACCCCTTTCTTGCTGTACAGACCTCAAACCTCGACCCCCTGCCGCACCAGATCGACGCCGTCTACGACAAGATGCTGCCCCGTCAGCCGCTGCGCTTCCTTCTGGCCGACGACCCAGGTGCTGGCAAGACGATCATGGCCGGGCTGTTCTGCAAGGAGCTGATGATCCGCGGCGACGTGGAGCGCTGCCTAGTCATCGCGCCCGGCAGCCTGGTCGAGCAGTGGCAAGACGAGCTATGGCAGAAGTTTGGTCTCAACTTCGAGATTCTGACCCGCGCCATGATCGAGGCTGCTCGCAGCGGCAACCCCTTCGCCGAGCGTCCGCTGCTCATTGCCCGCCTGGACCACCTCTCGAGGAACGAAGACCTCCAAGCCAAGCTCCAGGCCACCGACTGGGACCTGGTCATCGTGGATGAGGCCCACAAGATGTCCGCTCACTACATCAGCGGTGAGGTTAAGGAGACCAAGCGCTACAAGCTGGGCCGGCTCGCCGGCTCGGTCGCCCGGCACTTCCTGCTCATGACGGCCACGCCTCACGCCGGCATCGACGAGGACTTCCAGCTGTTTCTGGCCCTCCTCGATGCCGACCGTTTCGAAGGCCGACCGCGTGACAGCACCCACGCCATTGACACGTCGGACCTGATGCGACGTCTGGTCAAGGAGAAGCTCCTCAAGTTCGACGGCACGCCGCTGTTCCCGGAACGGCGCGCTTACAGCCCGACCTACCCGCTCTCTGATGACGAGGCCCTCCTGTACAAGCGGGTGACCGAGTACGTCAAGGAGGAAATGAACCGGGCCGAGCGGCTCAAAGCCGAAGGTGAGGGTCGCCGGGGCGCCGTGGTCGGCTTTGCTCTCACCACCCTGCAACGTCGGCTGGCCTCGTCACCGGAAGCGATCTACCAATCGCTCGTCCGTCGCCGCAAGCGCCTGGTTGATCGGGTGGCCGAGGAGCGCATCCAGCGCCGTGGTGCGGAGGTCGCAGCGACTCTCGGGACGCCGTCCGTACCCGACGAGTTCCGCGATGACGAGGACTTCGATGTCGACGACCTGCCGGACGGCGAGCTGGAGGAGTTGGAGGAGCAGCTGGTCGACCAGGCCTCGGCCGCTGGCACGATCACCGAGCTCGAAGCCGAGATCACCAGCCTCACCGACCTCGTCGAACTGGCCGGGCAAGTTCGGGCTTCAGGTGTGGACCGAAAGTGGGAGGAGCTGTCGAACCTGCTCCAGCACACGCCCGAGATGTTCGACTCCTACGGCAGCCGCCGCAAGCTGATCATTTTCAGCGAGCACCGTGACACCCTCAACTACCTGGTCGAACGGCTACGAACCTTGCTCGGCCGGTCGGAGGCCGTGGTGTCCATCCACGGCGGCATGGGCCGCGAAGAACGTCGCAAGGCGCAAGAAGCTTTCACCCAGGACAAGGACGTGCTTGTCCTGGTGGCCACCGACGCCGCCGGTGAGGGCATCAACCTCCAACGGGCGCACCTGATGGTCAACTACGACCTGCCCTGGAACCCGAATCGCATCGAGCAGCGCTTCGGTCGCGTGCACCGCATCGGCCAGACCGAGGTCTGCCATCTGTGGAACCTCGTCGCTGAGGACACGCGGGAAGGCCAAGTCTTCCAACGGCTCTTCGAGAAGTTGGAGGAGCAGCGCCAGGCGCTCGGTGATCAGGTCTTCGACGTGCTGGGCGAGTCCTTCCGGGGCAAGAGTCTCCGAGACCTACTCATTGAAGCCGTCCGCTACGGCGAGGAGCCGGCGACCAAGGCCAAGCTGCGCGAGGTTGTCGACGCCACAGTTGGCGACACCCTGCGCGCCGTCGTCCACGAGCGAGCTCTCGTTCATGACGTAATGACTATCGCCGATGTCGAGCGCATCCGCGACGAGATGGAACGGGCAGAGGCTCGCAAACTGCAGCCACACTTCATCCGGGCGTTCTTCCTCGAGGCCTTCGCCCTGCTGGGTGGGACTGTTCGTGAGCGCGAGCCAGGACGCTTTGAGATAACTCACGTTCCCGCCGAGCTGCGACGTCGGGACCGACAGATCGGCCTCGGCGCACCGCTGCTGCGCCGCTATGAGCGCGTCACCTTCGATAAGCACCTGATCGCCGTCGAGGGACGTCCCCTAGCCGAGTACCTCACCCCAGGCCACCCGCTGCTCGACGGCTCTATCGACCTCATCATTGAACGTCACGACGCGGCACTCCGACAGGGAACCGTGCTGGTTGACGAGTCTGATCCCGGCGAGACACCGCGGGTCTTGGTTTACCTCCAGCACTCGGTAGTTGACGGTCGCACCACCGCGTCTGGTGCGCGCCGCGTCGTCTCCAAGCGCTTCGAGTTCGTCAACGTTGACCCGGACGGCGTGGCCAGTACTGCCGGGTGGGCTCCGTACCTCGACTACCGCCCGGTGGACGAGAACGAGTTGGCTCTGCTCACTCCTGTCATCGAGCGAGGGTGGGTCCGCGACGACCTCGAACAGCAAGCTCTTGATCACGGGGTGGAGCTAGCCCGTGCGCATCTCGAGGAGGTAAGACGGCGGACGGTCGACCGGGTTGAACGAACTACCGCAGCAGTGAAAGAGAGGCTGCAGTCCGAGATTCAGCACTGGGACCACCGGGCCAACCAACTGAAGGATCGGGAACTCGCTGGCAAGCTCCCGGCTAGTGGCATGAACTCCGCTAGGGCCCGTCAGCGGGCCGACGAGCTGGAGGCCCGTCTCAAACACCGTCTTGAGGCGCTAGATGCTGAGCGTCAGCTTGCTTCTTTGCCGCCGGTCCTCGCCGGTGGCGCCCTGATCGTGCCCGCCGGAGTGCTGGCTTCGCTACAAGGTACTCAGCACCAGGATATCTCGTTGCATGCCCGCGAACGCTCGGCCACTGAGCGAGCGGCGGTCGATGCCGTCATGGCCGCGGAGCGCAAGCTCGGCCGCGACCCCTCGGAGATGCCGCCGAATAACAAGGGTTATGACATCGAGTCCAAGGATGCCGATGGCACCATCTGGTTCATCGAGGTGAAGGGTCGCATCGCCGGCGCCGAGACCTTCACGATTACACGCAGCGAAGTCGGCGTTGGCAAGAACAAGCCGGACAAGCACATCTTGGCGTTAGTCGAGGTAGACGAAGTCGCCGAGCCGGCAATTCGATACGTCAGGCGAGCCTTCGAAGAGGTTGGTGAGCTTCCGTTCAAGACGATCAGTGTCAACCTGCAGTGGAAGGCGTATCTGGAACGGGGCGGGGAGCCAACGTGACCGAGAAGAAGAAGCTCATCGAGGTCGCGTTGCCCCTTGAGGCGATCAACATCGCCTGCAAGGCGGATAAGGACCGCAAGACCGGGACTATTCGAAATCTCCATAAGTGGTTTGCTCCTATGCCACCACCGGCCTGGCGTGCCCTCCTAGCTGCAACCTTGCTTGATGACCCCGGCGACGGCGATAAGAGACAAGAACTCTTTGAGCTGATTGAGGGCCTTATCGGCAATGACTCCAGTCCGCCGGACCCCGCAACAGTGGTTCACTTGCATCAGCGTTTGGCAGCACAAGGGGTCGACCTGCCTATCGTGTTCGATCCGTTCTGCGGCGGAGGATCCACTCTCGTCGAAGCTCAACATCTTGGTCTTGAGGCAGTTGGTAGTGACCTCAACCCCATTCCGGTCCTGATTACCAGTGTCTTAACCCACTACCTTCCGGCGATCTCTGGCCGACCCCCGATCGCTGGATCTTCGAAAGAGCTTCTAGCGCCGACCGCTGGCTCGCTCCGAGGGTTTTCTCAGGACGTGTCTCACTATGCGCGCCGAGCGTACGAATCTTGCCGCAGCAAGATAGGACACTTCTATCCGCCTGGCCCCAATGGCGATCAAGTAATTGCATGGTGGTGGGCACGAACTATAAGTAGTCCAGACCCAAGGTTTCAAGGTGCACACACGCCACTTGTTAATGACTGGTGGCTTACTAAACGAAAGGGATCACAGGCTTTTGTGCGCCCAGTCGTCGATCGGGCAGCGAAGAAGATCACCTTCGAGGTTGTAGTCGGACCAACGGGTGCACCGCCGCCGTCGAAAAATAAGTGTCTCTTCTCTGAAGCACCCATCGACTTCGCGTACATCAAGGAGCAGGGGCTTCAACAGCGGCTAGGCAACGTCATGATGGTGGTGATCACTCAAGGAGCTCACGGCCGCAACCATTTCGCGGCCTCCGCCGATGATGTTGCTCTTGCCGAGGCAGCACAACCGACTGATCCGCCGAGGTTGGAGCTTCCTCCCAAGGCCCTGGGGTTCACTGTGCAGCAATACGGGATAAAACGGTGGAGTCAACTATTCACTGATCGGCAAATGCTCGCGCTAGAGACCTTTGCCGACAGTATCTTGGACGTTCACCGGTGGGCTGTAGCCGATGGCGCCGATGAAGAGTATGCAGCTGCGCTCTCTACCTTCCTCGGATTGTGTGTTGGAAAGCTCGCTCAAAGTTGCTCGATGCAGGTGCGTTGGCGTCTTGACTCCCGAAATGGTTCGGCCAAGGCGGAGCCCGCCTTCAGCCAACCCACTATCTCTCCGTTATGGGACTTCGCCGAAATCAATCCATTCGGAGGTTCGGTCGGTGATTGGTTGCAGGTCGTGGAGACGGCACTCCGCGCTACGGAGTTTGCAGCGACAGGTGCTACACCGGCGAGGGTTGAACAGCGAGACGCGCGGTTTGCGGGGGACTTGGTGCCACGGCAGAGTGCTCTCGTTGCAACCGACCCGCCTTACTTCAGCAACTTTGGCTACGCCGATCCGAGCAACTACTTCTACATCTGGCTTCGTCGGGGTCTAAAAGGGCTACACCCTGAGCTGTTCAGCACTCTCGGTGCTCCGACTACCGGTGAGTTGATCTCCGATCCGACCCGCCATCACGACGATAAGGACGAGGCGAAGATCTATTTTATTGATGGTCTTCGGCAGGCATTCGACGGGCTCGTGTCAAGTTCCCGGAAGGACTTGCCGATGCTCGTCGTCTACGCCTTCAAGCAACAAGAAGCGGAAAAGGACGGTGTCGTGTCGACTGGGTGGGAGGCGGTTCTGGAGGCACTCATGGGCGCGGGTCTCTCGATCGTCGGCACGTGGCCGATTCACGGTACGGGAAGCGCCCGTGCCCGTGGGCTGTCGAGCAATGCGCTCGCTACCTACGTGCTATTGGTGTGTCGACCGCGACCAGTCGGCGCTCCAATTACAACGTTCGGTCAGTTTCGGTCGGCTCTGAAGCCTCGTCTCTCCGATGCTGTCGTCGCTCTGCGATCGGCGTCCCTCGCTCCTGTGGACCTAGCTCAGGCAGTTATGGGGCCAGGAATCGAGGTGTTCTCCGGGTTCACGAGAGTTCTCCAGGCTGATGGCAAGAACACGAGTGTTCGTGAGGCACTCATCATTATCAACTCTGTTTTGGACGAAGTCCTTGAAGAGCAGGAATCCGGCTTTGATCCTGACACACGATGGGCGATCGCTTGGTTTGAGCAGTACGGCTTCGGCAGCGGACCGTTTGGGGTCGCCGACGCTTTGGCGCGGGCTAAGAACACGGCGCTGAACGGACTTACACAGGCAGGCATCGTTACGGCGAAGGCTGGTGTCGTCAAGCTACTGGGAGCAGAGGAACTTCCCGTCGACTGGAATCCAGCCTCAGATCAACGCTTGACCGTTTGGGAGACGACCCACCAACTTGCGCGACGCCTTGCTTACAAGGGAGAGGTCGGAGCCGCTGAGCTCCTCCGAGTCCTCGGAGGCTTTGCCGATGTGGCTCGAGAGCTTGCCTATCGGCTCCATGCCATAAGCGACCGAAAGAAATGGTCTGAGGAGGCTCGGATTTATAACGGGTTGGTGGTTGCTTGGCCAGAGATTGCACGCCTGGCAAGAGCCGCGCCCCCCAGTTCATCCAGTGCGACTCTGTTCGAGCCCGATGGTGGGGGTGCCTGATGGCCACGACCAATCACGAGCGGATCGGTAAGGCCCTGACGCTGCTGAGTGAAGGGCTTGCCCCCTTCGTGGCCCGAGAGTGCCAAGCCAAGTATGGCGAAGGCTGGGTGCAGTCGATCAGCGGCATGGACCCGACGCCTGGCGCGACGGCCAAGAAGGTCTCACCAACTGACGCCCAGTTCCTCCTCAAAGTCATGTGGGACGAGTGGCAGTCAGTGTTCCGCAATGTTCTCGGACAGACCGATCGCACTTATGTGAGCGAGCTGCGCGACGTACGGAACCGCTGGGCGCACCAAGACACCTTCTCAACCGACGACGCCGAGCGCGCACTCGACACCATGCGCCGCCTCCTGTTGGCCGTCTCCGCGCCAGAGGCCGCAGTTGAACTGGACAAGATGCGCCAGGAGCTCCGTCGACTCCAGTTCTCCGAGCAGGCACGGCACACCCAGCGGAAGTCGGCCGTGGCTCCTGTCGAGGGGCAGCCGACAGGCGGTCTCAAGCCCTGGCGTGAACTCGTCACCCCCCATCCAGACGTTGCGTCAGGTCGTTACCAGCAAGCCGAATTCGCAGCTGACCTCCACCAGGTGTGGAGGGATGAGGCGGCTGAGGAGTACGGCAAGCCAGTCGAGTTCTTCCGCCGGACCTTCCTTACCGACGGTCTCCGTGAGCTGCTGTTGAATGCCGTCCGTCGGTTCCGCAAGGAAGGTGGCGACCCGATTGTCGAACTGCAAACTAACTTCGGCGGTGGCAAGACTCACTCCCTGATCGCGCTCTACCACTTGGCAGCGGGCTACCCCCCGAACGAACTGCCAGGGGTGGAAGCCATGCTGGCGACCGCCGGTCTGGAGGCTCCGCCACCTGCTCGCACCGCCGTCCTCGTCGGCCAGATGATTTCTCCCGGCGCGGTGCAGAACCATGACGGGATCGAGGTCCGCACACTCTGGGGTGAGATGGCTTGGCAGCTTGGCGGACCCGAGGGGTACGCCATGGTCGCGGAGGCCGATCGCACGGGTACCAGTCCGGGGGTGGCACTGGTCGAGCTGCTCCGTCGGTACTCGCCATGTCTCATCCTTATAGATGAGTGGGTGGCCTACGCCCGCCAGCTGTACGGGGTCGACGGGCTGCCGGCCGGTTCGTTTGATGCGCAGTTCACCTTCGCTCAGGCGCTGGCGGAGGCCGCCCGAGCCGTGGAAGGCGCGTTGCTGGTGGTGTCCATTCCTGCGTCGGACATCGAGGTTGGTGGTGACGGCGGTCGGGCTGCCCTGGAGCGGCTCAAGAACGTAATTGGCCGCATGGAGTCATCGTGGCGTCCGGCGTCCGCCGAAGAGGGGTTCGAGATCGTTCGTCGTCGGCTCTTTGACGATCTGCCCGCCGAATTGGCGCCCGCCCGTGATGCCGTCATCAAGGCGTTCGGCGCGTTGTACCGTTCCCAGAAGGGTGAGTTTCCCTCCGGGGTGGGCGAGCAGGACTACGAGCGACGTCTGGCCGCCGCTTACCCGATTCACCCCGAGCTGTTCGATCGCCTCTACGGCGAATGGTCGACGCTGGATAAGTTCCAGCGCACGAGAGGCGTGTTGCGTCTCATGGCGGCGGTGGTGCATGAGCTGTGGGAGCGCAGCGACGCCAACCTCCTGATCATGCCGGCAACGGTGCCGATTGACGCGCCGCAGGTCTCCTCCGAGCTGACCCGCTACCTGGACGATGGCTGGACGCCGGTCATCGAGAGCGACGTCGATGGACCCAACGCCCTCCCGCTGCGGCTTGACCGTGACAACCCCACATTGGGTCGATATTCGGCGACCCGCCGGGTCGCTCGGACCATCTATCTCGGTTCGGCACCGACTCAGCAGGCCGCTAACCGCGGTATCGACGATCGTTCGGTCAAGTTGGGCTGCGTGCAGCCGGGGGAGACCCCGGCCACCTTCGGCGACGCGCTGCGCCGTCTCACCGACCAGGCGACCTACCTCTACGTCGATGGTCAGCGCTACTGGTTCTCACTGCAGCCATCTGTGACTCGCCTGGCTCAGGACCGCGCCGCCTCGCACTTCACTGATGATGACGTCGATGAGGAAATTCGGCGTCGCCTGACGGCAGCTACCCGCGCCGGCCAACGCGGCGATTTCGCCACTGTTCACCCCGCACCCCGCACCCCGGCCGAGGTGCCGGACGAAGCCGAGGTCCGCCTCATCGTGCTTGGACCGGAACATCCGCACTCCGGTAAAACGGCCGACAGTCCGGCTCGCCTTGCCGCCCAGCGCTTCCTGGATCAACGGTCTGGGGGTGCGCGCATCAATCGGAACATGCTCGTCATCCTGGCTGCCGACCGCAGCCGGCTGGCCGAGCTTCGCCTGGGAGTCCGTGACTTTCTGGCCTGGCGATCGATCGAGGCCGAGAAGGAAACGCTCAATCTCGACACCTTCCAAAGTCGCCAAGCCGAGACCAAACGTGCCCAGTTTGACGACGTGGTGGTTCAGCGGATCAGCGAGACCTTCATCTGGGTTCTGATACCTTCGCAGACCCCCGACGACCCCGTCATCTCTTGGGAGGAGACCAGGGTCAACGGACCCGATCCGCTGGCCGTGCGCGTCGCCAAGAAGCTCCGCAACGAAGAGGCGCTCATCACTGAGTACTCCGGGGCGCGCCTGCGAATGGACCTCGACCGGGTTCCACTGTGGCGCGGAGACCACGTCACACTTAGGCAGCTGTGGAGCGATTACAGCCAGTACTTGTACCTGCCACGACTGCGCGATTCGGCAGTGTTGCTAGACGCTGTTCGTACCGGCGTCGCGCTGCTCACCTGGAGCACCGATACCTTTGCCTACGCCAGCACCTATGACGAACAGACGGGCCGCTATGTCGGCCTTGCGGCCAGTCAGCACGTGGCCGTCGTGCTTGACGCCACGGCGGTTCTGGTGAAGCCGGATGCGGCGGTTCGCCAGTTCGACGAAGTTGAGGCGCAGTCAGGAGTTCAGTCGCCTCAACCTTCCGGACCCCGACCTGGCGCAGAGTCTGGTGGCGCTACCCCCGCCCCGGACGCGGGCGACGGGGACACGCCGCTTGCTCCTCGACGGTTCTACGGTCGGGTCTCGGTCGAACCAGTCCGGATGCTGCGAGACCTCGGCGACATCGCTGAATCCATCGTCAAGCAGCTGGGCCGTGCGGACGCGGAAGTGACGATCACCGTCGAGATCGAAGCAACTGCTGAAGGCGGCTTTAGCGAAGACGTTCGCCGTGCTGTCGACGAGAACGCTCGGACTCTGAAATTCGAAACCCATGAGTTCGAAGGCTAAACCCCGTACACGATTCTTAACTTGGACTGAAGGGGTTCGCCTGCCGATTACAGGTCCGCCTCGCAGTCCCGACACATCCTCGCACCGGGTCGGCCCGGCTTAAGTAGCCCACATACGGGGCACAGTGGGTTTTTCACCGGGTGCCTGCAGCCACAACGGTCGCACTCCGGGCAGTAGGGCCCGCTGCACCGGTAGCACCATCCACGGTCTCGCTCGACCCCCTGACACCATTCGCAAAACTGGACCCGTTCTTTCCAGGCCGGCTCCGCCTCCTCGATGATCGACAGGCTGCCGTCGCTGGGCTTGTCACTGAGTACACCGATGGCCAGACCCCCATGGACCGGCAGCGTGTCGCAGAACATGGCCCTCGGGTAACCGAGCCCGAACCGGTACTGGTCGGGCTGGGCGGTTTGTCGCAGGCTGAGACCACGAGCCAGCGGCCCGTTGGGATCAAGTCGGCTGTCCCGGGGCCACCACGCCGACCCCATTCGGGAAGACGCCGCGCAGAACGCCACCGTTGCGCCGTCTCGCAGCAGCACCACCGCTCCCGCGACTGGCATGACCTCTGCGACTCGGACGGCACAGGCTTCCCACGACGCTGCGCCATGCTCGTGGATGGCTACCACGTGATCCGGTCGTACCCGGTCGCAGCCGATGGTCTCTTGGAGCAGGCGGTCGGGCACGAGGAGATTGCCCGCGAAGCGGTGACAGACGGCCTCCTCGACTTGAATTGCCCCCTCGGCCGATCCACCGAGGATGTCGAGATCATCGAGTAGCGAGTCAGCCACTGTCACGACCAAGTGGTGGCCCAATTCATGCAGGATGGTGAACCGGGCACGGTCTTCATGAACATCGTCGGCGTAGAAGATCCAGGGCTGCTCCGGGTCGATGTCCGAGGTGTAATACCCGTCGATCGAGCACGATCCGCGGGTGATGCTGGCGCTCGGCAGCGCCTGACAGCCGATCGGACCGAAGTACAGCTCGACCGC
>Ga0182030_10009528_pt1 | contig 19869 bp, 20 predicted proteins | sample 812S3MmetaG_FD_121299 | JGI IMG/M metagenome (GOLD analysis project Ga0182030, IMG submission 121299) | Permafrost microbial communities from Stordalen Mire, Sweden - 812S3M metaG (Illumina Assembly) | ecosystem: Environmental > Terrestrial > Soil > Wetlands > Permafrost | place: Sweden... | reverse complement strand
TGGTCGGGCTCGATGCCGGCGCGCAGACCCTGAATGGCGGCCGCGGCCAGATCCTTGCAAGACATCTGCACGGTGGTGAGCGGCGGCAGGATGAACTGCGCCAGATGGATGTCGTCAAAGCCCACCACCGAGATGTCGTCGGGCACCTTGTGAGTGGTGCGATGCAGCGCATGGAGCGCGCCGATGGCGGTCATGTCGTTAGAGCAGACCACGGCGGTGGGCAGTTCGTCGAGCGCGATGAGCTTTTCCATGGCGGTGATGCCGCCCTCCATGGTGTGGTCGCCTTCGACGATGTGGCGGGTAGGGACACTGAGACCTAGCTCGGCAATGGAAGCGCGGAAGGCGTCGCGGCGGGCTAGCGCCGAGCGCAGCGCGAGCGGTCCGGTGATGAAGGCCATGGAGCGGTGGCCAAGCGCGGCCAGGTGCTGCACGGCCTCGCGAATGCCCTCGGCGTAGTTGACCTTGAGGATGCGCACGTTGGGAAGGCGAGGTCCGGCGTCAACAAAGACAAGCGGAAACTGCGTAGCCACGAGCCGGTCGATCAACTCTTCTTCAATGCCGAAGGTCATCACGGCCACGCCATCGACCGAGCGCTGCAACATGCGGCGGACCAGCGACTCAGTGCGTACGGCGTCGTAGTTGGTGGAGCCGATCATCACCTCGTAGCCCTGGGCGACGGCCATGCTTTCAAACTCTTGCACCAGCTCCGGAAAGAAGGGGTTGGTGATCTCAGAGACGATGAGGCCGAGGATGCGGCTGCGCCCGGAGACGAGCGTGCGCGCCTGCGGATTGGGAACGTAGCCAACCTCTTCGACAGCCTTCCAGACGCGCTTGGCCAGCTCCGGATCGACCGTTGTGATGCGGTTGACGGTGCGCGAAACGGTGGCGATGGAGACGCGTGCGCGCTTGGCGACATCGCGGATGGAGACAGCGGCACGGCGGCGGTTGGAGGACTGCTTGCGGGTTGGGCTCATCGATTAGTGATTCTACGCTTTTCCAGCTGTTTCTCAAGATGCTAATTGTGAACAGCAGCAGCCTCTGAGGCGCATGGATTGCACAAATGCGCGGCAGGTGGCTGGAACGGAGCGTAGATGCGGGTGGTCCATCGGGGGGGCTTGGCGGAAATCGTTTCCCGGAATCGGGAAACGATTTCCGCCAGAAATACCGGAAGTAATTCGATTGAGTAAGAATCGGCTTGCTTCAGGGGTGGTTCTGGCCACCGGCGGCGACATCCAGCGCGTGGCTGAGCAAGGGCAGAATGGAGGCAAGGCTTTCCGTTGCACCCTTCCGGCTGCCGGGCAGGTTCACGATGAGCGCGCCATTCCGCATACCGGCAACGCCTCGGGAGAGCCACGCGAAGGGAGTGGTCTTTGCTCCCAGCGTGCGCATGGCTTCAGCCAGTCCCGGAGCTTCGCGTTGGAGCACGCGGCGAGTGGCCTCGGGTGTGCAATCGCGTGGACCCATGCCGGTGCCGCCGGCGGTGAGAACCAGCGCCGCGCCTCGCTCTGCAAACTCGATGAGTCGGGCGGAGATCAGGTCTTCTTCATCGGGCGCCAGCGCAGTGGCGACTTCCGCGGCTGGCCATTGCGTGCGCAGCAGCTCGACGACGGCAGGGCCCGCAGTGTCAGCCTGCAGGCCCTGGGAGCAGCGATCGGAGACGGTGAGGACGGCTAGCAGCATCGACTACTCCGCCGGAACCATCTTGATGGTGCGTAGCCAGCGTTCCACGTCTTTGGGCCAGTTGGCGGCGGAGTGGCCGGTGGCGCGCAGGCCGTAGCCGTGGCCACCGTCGGCGTAGATGTGCAGTTCGGCCGGCACCTTGGCGACCTTCAACTGTTGAAAGTAGACCAGCGCATTCTCAACGTGCACCGGATCGTCCTCAGCCTGCATGACGAAGGTGGGCGGCGTGGATGCAGAGGGATGAATGTCAGCATTGGGCGCGAAGTTCTGGTCGGTGAGCGCCAGATAGCCGGGATAGAGGACCACGGAGAAATCTGGCCGGCAACTGAGCTTGTCAGCCGCGTCGATGGGGTCGTAAAGCCTGTGATCGTTGATGTTGGCAATGGCCGCGGAGAGATGGCCGCCGGCGGAAAAGCCGAACGTGCCGATGCGGTTGGGGTCGATGCTCCACTCGGCGGCGTGCTGGCGGACCAGGCCCATGGCGCGCTGTGCATCCTGCAAGGCGGCGGGCGACTTTGGATAGGGGCCGGTGTTGGGCACGCGGTACTTGAGCAGCACGCAGGTGACGCCGAAGGAGTTGAGCCAGTCGCAGACTTCGGTGCCCTCAAGATCGATGGCGAGGATGCGGTAACCGCCGCCGGGGAAGACCACCACGGCCGCGCCATTGGCGTTGCCTTTGGGCTTGTAAAGCGTGAGCGTGGGCTTGACCACGTTGCCGATGCGGATGGCGGGGCGACCCGCGATGATGTTGTCCTTGGGCGTGGTCATGTTGGCTTCGGGCCCAAGATCGGTAGGCGCGCCGGGCGCAGCCGCCGGCCACACCGGAATGGTGAGGCGGTCGGGCGCGGGAGGCCACGCGGGAGACTGGGCAACGGCAGTGGCGGCAAGCGTGACAGAGGCAAGCATCAGAAGCAGATTCCTTTTCATGTGCAGCAGACCTCGGCAAAAGTGTTCGCGAGCGATGATTGCAGCCGAGGCGCTGCGGGTGCAAATGGAAAGAGGACAGAGTTTGAGCAAGGTGCAACACAAAGGCCGCTCCGGTGGGGAGCGGCCTTTGTTGAATTTTCAATGCATCATCAGCCTTGTGCGACGGGCGTCTGTTCCAGCACAGGCTTGGGCTTGGGTGGTTCCTTCTTGGAAGGGGCGATAATCGCATGCAGGATGGTGCCTTCCATGCGGGGCATGAACTCCACCACGCCGGTCTCGCCGATGTCCTGGATGAGGCGGTTGATGATGTTGTAGCCGAGGTCGCGGTGAGCCATCTGGCGGCCGCGGAAGCGGAGGCTGGCCTTTACCTTGTCCCCATCGTTCAAGAAGCGAACGGCCTGGTTCTTCTTGGTCTGGTAGTCGTGCTCGTCCACGGTGACCGAGAACTTGACTTCCTTGACGGTGATGACCTTCTGCTTCTTCTTGGCTGCGCGTTCGCTCTTTTCCTTCTCGTAGAGGTAGCGGCCGTAGTCCTGAATGCGGCAGACCGGAGGCATGGCGTTGGGCGACACCTCCACCAGATCGAGGGTCCGCTCGCGGGCGATGCGCAGTGCCTCGTAAGGCACCATGATCCCGAGCTGCTCGCCGTTTTCGTCGATTACGCGGACTTCGCGCGCGCGAATGCGGTCGTTGATGCGGATGAAAGACTTGGCCGAACGTTTGTCGAGTGCGATGGTTCTCCTCCAGTATGTGTGCGGATCAGATTCCGACGCGAGGCTCAGACTCATCTCGAGCGACCCCGCCAAAGGAACAGCGCAGACCCGTCAACGCACCCTGAGTATAGCATTGGCCGGATGCCCGTGAACAAAGGGTTTTCCGGGGAAGGCCTGCAATATCAACCGGAATGGGCCAGCAGGCAGGCCTCCGCCGGGCTTAGTACTGCAGTTGCAGATACGAAATTTGGAGGGAGCAGGAGCCCTCAGACCCCTGAAGAATGGCTGAATCAGGAGGGCCTTTAGGCCCGGATCGAACCAGCCCGCGATAACTGCGACTGTAGTATTAGGCCGAATCCGATCCAGAATCCCGCCGGCTGACGGGCATCCAGAAGCCAGGGGTCGGCGACCCCTGCCGCGTGTTGCCTGGCAGGCCAAAGAGCGAGCCACAAGGACGGCGCGCAATCAGGATTGATTGGTGGAAGCTCCTCCAGGTACAAATTTACGGCAATATTAGTATATAAAGGTAGAAAAAATGGTAGAATTACACCATGGCGTTGAGCATTAAATCCGCTGAAGCTGAGAAGAAAATCCGGACGCTGGCTGCCCTGACCGGCGAGTCACTGACTGCGGCTGTGTTGCGGGCCGTGGATGAGAGCCTGGAGAAGGAGCGGCGGCGGAAGCTGAATCAGGAGTTCCTGCTGGAAGAGATTCGTGCTATCAGCCGCCGTTGTGCTGCGCTACCGACGCTCGATACGCGCAGCGAGGATGAGATTCTGGGTTATGACGAGAATGGAATTCCGTCATGATTGTTGACGCATCGGCATTGGTGGCCATTCTGCTGGAGGAACCGGAAGGACATCTGCTGGATAGGGCCATTCTGGCGGCTGAAACGCGCAGTATGTCTGCGGCTTCGCTCTTGGAGGCTTCGATGGTTGTGTCCTCGCGCAAAGGTGAAGCAGCGCTGGTGGATCTCGATCTGCAGATCTACCGTTTCGGAATTCGCGTTGTGTCGTTCACCGAGTCCCAAGCACGCATTGCCCGCGAGGCCTTCCGCCGGTACGGCAAGGGGCGACACCCTGCGCAGTTGAACTTTGGCGGCTGCATGAGCTATGCGCTGGCCAAAGAGACCGGCGAGGAGTTGCTGTTCAAGGGCGCCGACTTCGGGCAGACGGATATTGCCGTTGCGGCCTACTGAGGCTTCTGCGCTCGCAAAGCGACATTGCCGGCCCTTGAATAGTGTGCAGGCCTCCCCCCCATTTCGCGAAAAAGCTTGCGCAATGGATGGGGCCCGGTGCTTCTGTTTGCGAGCCGGAGCAATGGCCTCAGACGGCCTGGGCTTCAAGTTCGCCCGAACTGCTCAATCCGGTTACGCGAACGGAGACCACCTGGTTGGCAGGGTGCGCGCCAACCAGTTCCACGGCCAGAAAATTGTCAGTGAGCGCAGCCGAGCGGCCACGTGCAGCAAGCTCTGGCGGGGTGTGCAGGCTGAGCGCCGGCAGCAGGTGGCCGACGAACTGCCGCCGGTGCGTCTGAGACTTCTCCTCGGCCAGAGCGCGCAGGACGGCCATGCGCTCTTCCACGACGGTAGCGGCTACAGGCGCTGCCGCGTGCAATGCCTCGCCCGGCGTTCCGGGTCGCGCGGAAAACGGAAACAGATGCAGATAACCAAAGGGCAGTTCACGCACCAGCGCACAGGTCTGTTCAAACTCGGCTTCGGTCTCGCCAGGGAAGCCTACCATCACGTCCGCACCCAGGGTGAGCGCGGGTCCGGCGGCCTTCAGCAGCGCCTCCACCTTGGCTGCGTAGTGCCATGGCCGGTAGCGGCGATGCATGCGGCGCAGCACCGCGTCAGAGCCCGATTGCAAGGGCAGGTGCGCATGGCGAGCCAGCCGCGTGCCGCCAAACTCGGCCAGCAGCGCGATCAGCTCCGCGTCCCAGTCCATGGGCTCAATGGAGCTGAGCCGCAGGCGTGGGAGCGCGGTTGCGGTGAGCAGTTGGCGCACCAGCCGGGCCAGGGTGGAAGGCGCAGCCAGATCGCGGCCCCAGCGACCCAGGTTGATGCCCGACAACACCAGTTCGTTGCCGCCCGCAGCCGCAAATCCCTCCACCTGCCGCAGAACCACAGCGTGAGGCAAGCTTTTGGAAGGGCCGCGCGTGGAAGGAATCACGCAGAAGGTGCAGCGATTGCCGCATCCCTCCTGAATCTTCAGGTTGGGCCGGGTCTGCGCACCAGCCACCACCTGCTCATCTTCAAGAAACGAGTGTGCAAACCTGTCGTCCGCCAGCACCACCACCACCTGCGGTGGGGCCAACTGCGCTGACGCGCTCCAGGGTTTCTGCTGAAAAGTGACTTTTTCAGCGAGCGCGATGTGCACCAGTTCCGGTGCAGTTTGTGGTTCGACCGGATTCAGTAGACCGTGCACAAGTTGCGGAGCCAGCGCCTTGTGGCTGTTGCCCACCACTGCTGCCACGCCAGCCATTTCGGCCAGTTCCTGTGGTGCGCGCTGGGCGTAGCAGCCGGTAACAACAATGCGGGCTTGCGGATTGCGGCGATGGGTGCGGCGGATAAAGGCCCGAGCGGCGCGATCGGCCTCGGCGGTCACGCTGCAGGTGTTGACCACCACCACGTCGGCCTCCGCGGCCTGTTGCAGGCAATGCCCGGCTGCGCGCAGCTGTGCAGCCACGGCCTCGCCGTCGGCGCGTGCGGCACGGCAACCGAAGTTTTCAATGTGAAACTCCGCCACAGCACCAGTGTAGTTCCGAGGATTGGAAGTAATCGAATTGGAAACTATTTATAAACCGAAATGATGCATGTTTCCGGTATACTGTGGCCTGACCACTCTAACCTGATAGGTCGGCCCTCCGAACGATGCCAGAATCAGCCAAAATCAGCGTCTCCGACGCTCCGGACGATCTCGACCGGACAAGTACGCGGCATATTCTTAGCTTTGTCTACTTCACTTTCATCTGCTACATGTCCATCGGCCTGCCACTGGCCGTGCTGCCGCCCTTCGTGCATTTGAAGATGGGCTATAGCGCCATGCTGGCCGGGCTGGTGATCTCCACGCAATATATTGCCACGCTGGCCAGCCGTCCGTGGGCCGGGCGCATCAGCGACCGCCTGGGCGCCAAGGTCTCAGTGTTGTGGGGCATGGTGGGTTGCACGGCCAGCGGAGTGCTGCTGGTGGCTGCCGCCGCGCTGCACCAGATCCACTGGCTCAGCTTCTGGGTGTTGATCCTGAGCCGTCTGGCGCTGGGCGTGGGCGAGAGCCTGGGCTCAACCGGTTCCACGCTGTGGGGCATTACCAGCGCCGGGCAGGAGAGCACGGCCAAGGTGATCTCGTTCAACGGCATCAGCACCTACGGCGCCATGGCCATCGGTGCGCCGCTGGGTGTGGTCCTCGACCAGTTCTGGGGACTGGGCTCACTGGGCATCTTCACCATCCTGATTGGCGCGGTGAGCCTGGTGCTGGCCTGGCGCAAGGAGCCGGTGCCCGTGATGACAGGCGAGCATCTGCCCTTTGCCCATGTCATGGGCCGCGTGGCGCCGCATGGCATGGCGCTGGCGCTGGGCGGGGTTTGCTACTCGGTGCTGGCCACCTTTATCACGCTGTTCTACGCCTGCCAGCATTGGAATGGCGCGGCCCTCTGCCTTACCGCTTTCGGCGTGGCTTTCATCATCGCCCGCCTGCTTTTTATCCAGACCATAGGCCGCTTTGGCGGATTCCCGATGGCGATTGTGTGCCTGTCGGTGGAGTCATTTGGAATGCTGCTGCTGTGGCAGGCGCATTCGCCGTGGATGGCGATGGCAGGCGCAGCCTTCGGTGGCTTCGGCTTCTCGCTGGTGTTTCCGTCCATCGGCGTGGAAGCGGTGGAGCGTGTCTCGGAGCAGAATCGCGGCACGGCGCTGGGCGTTTACACTGCCTTCTCCGACGTTTCCTTCTTCATGGTTGGCCCGGTCGCCGGAGCCATCATTGGCTGGTTCGGCTACTCCAGTGTGTTCTTGTTCGCGCTCATCTGCGTGCTCACTGCGTTGGGCATCGTGATTGTGCTGCTCCAGGCCAATGGCCGGCATCGGCCAGAAGCCTAGCCAAACTCAATGCCAGCACGGATCGCGCGGGCGGGGGAGATTGCGCTGGAAATGCTTTAGGGACAGGCAGGGATTCAATCAGATAAGAATCTTGCAAGTGATAATCGCACTTTTTCCGGGTTTTTCAGGCCACATTCCCAAATAACCTTACAGCTCCATCCAAGTCTTTTCAAAAGTGCAGATGTCCTTCGATCTCTTATTCGGTTTCCGTCGATCTTTCTGGTCCAGTATTCGCGATTATGGATCGGCACACGATTACCACGCGCGCAACTATGGCCGTGCCAGAAACATCCGTGTACAAAGATAACTTTTCGTAGTCTCGGAAAGACAAGGTCAGGTTTGCCGGGTAGGTCGTCGCGATGGAGCCGAAAGCGGAAACCAAGGCGGTGCACTATCGAACGCACAGTCATTTCCGGCCCAGTGTCCTTAGACTTGACGGCTCGCATGGTAGCGCTTCTGAGTTTGGCGTCTTCTATCAATGGTGTATGGCGATTTTCAGACTTGGGTCCGTCTCGATACTGTCGATGATTGTGTTGTATCGCTCAACCATCTCCTCTGTGACTATTCTCCGTCCTGTCGCTTTGAATTTACCAAGCTCGTAGAGATTCAGCGCCACGAATTGTTCGATCTCGAAAACGTCCAGTCGATCTGCAATTCCGGCATTAGCCGCGAGACCCTCTGCCACCGTTACGCCTTTTTGTAGAGTCACGATGATAGGCCGGAATCCAGCATCCAAGTTCACTTGGCAGTGTCCAATGAGGGCTTCGCCGGGTGATGTTGTCACGTGGATTGCTACGTCTCCGAGCAAGAAGTCTCCTGCCCGGTCTGTTTGGCTGTCGGATGTTGTGAAACTGAAATGGTCTAGTGCCATTTCGCCACCAGACATTGCGCATTCGAGTTTTGCACCTACGAGATGCTGGAGAACGGCTCCTGCGTAGTTCATCCCCTGCGATTCTTTTTGGCGCTTGATTGCTTGCTCGCCACGTCTCGTACGACGGCGCGAAGCCCTTTAGACGGATCGAGTTTGACCGTAAAGGGTTGGCCTGCGAAGAAACCTTCTACCCTCTTAATCCAGAATCTTTCTATCAATTCGAGGTCTGGTTTTTCCACCTGCGCAATTTCATTCAGGAACTCGACATACTTTCGCATCTTTGCAACACTTCCACGGGAGGTACGCCCGCCTTCTTTGGCGAGCACCTTGTGGATTCCGTTTCGCCTGAGAATGGCCTGTACTGATGCCACGCCTAGCCCTGCAACTTGTGTCCCACTCTCCGCAATAAGGGTCTCGGGGTCGAGCGGAAATGACTTCTCTTTTGCTTGATCCGTAATGACCAACGCCACCGACAAGGGACCTTTGCCATGGAACCTGTTGGCAGACGCGAATAGTTCAAGGCTCTGTAGGGGGGATAATTCTGAGATCATGCAGCCTCACTCTTCTGCGATTCAACAGATTTCAGGAGTGGCTCCAATAGATACCGGGCCAAGAAGCGTACGACCGGCACTGCGACGCCGTCACCTGCGAGATGATATGCGTCGTTATATTTCTCTGGAAGGAGATAGCTATCGGGCAGACCCATCAGTCTTGCTGCCTCTCGCGGCGAGAGCAATCTTGAGTTGATTCGATTTTTCTCGATTTCGATGACTATCTGGCGGCTGGATCCTCCTACGGGTGTACGTAAGCATCCTGAAAACCCGTCAAATCGTACTTCAGCTCGTTGAACGCGATTTCCATGTTCATCCACACGCATCCGCTTATAGATGCATCCTACAGTCCGCTTTCCCTCTCCCAGGGCTTGTGCAACTTTGCTACGGTGAAGATCGCTCATCATCGCGAGCAGTTTCCTGGTTTCACCACCGGTGTGCCACTTAACGCCTACAGGTTCCTTGTCGATCAAGTCTTCAAGGCTGCCCCGTCTCGTGGGCGCACTAGGAAGCTTCCACCAAACCCAGTTTGCCTTGCAAATATCTGGTAGCTTTTGAAACGCGCTGAAAACTCCGCGTGTGTGCCATGGCGATATCGGGCCTGTACTAGCTAGAGTCTCTGCACCGTCGTAATCTTTTCGGTGGGCAACTATGAAAAGTCTCGGGCGAGATTGAGGCAAAAAATGCGCGGCGTCCAAAACTAGCGCTCCAAAACGGTAACCAGAGCGTTGCAACGCTGTGCAAATTGCAGCGAAATCCTCTCCGTCGTGGGATGTAAGAGCCCCACAAACATTTTCCAAGACGATCAAGGATGGCTGTCGTCCCTGTTTCACCAGCTTCTTTATCGGATGCCAGAATGGCCAGAAGCTGCCGGAACGCTCACCTTCAAGTCCGGCACCGTTACCTGCAAGAGAAAGGTCTTGACAGGGTCACTCCATATCAGGTCTGCGATGCCGGGAAGAGCGTTGGGCATGAGATTGCGAACATCATCGACGACAAGGTGCTCCTTGCCCCAGTTGGCAACGTAGCTTTTAGCCTTTGTTTCGTCAAAATCGTTTGCGAAAAGGCATTGCCACACGCCACCTAGCCCAGCTCGGGCCATTCCACCGCCGGCAAAGAATTCGTAAAAGGTTGGCATTGGGCGGTCACTCCGAGTTCGATGATTTCACAAGTCAACGATAATCCGCGAATTTCAAAGATTTTAGACTTGATAACCCAAAGTTTACAGGGACATTCGATTTCGGGACATGCAGTTCAACTTCTCCTATCGCCTTACTGCGGAAAAGCCACGAATTTCTCTTGGCAACTGGCGGATGCGGCTGCGGCGGGCGTGCCGGTTACGGTGGCGTCGTCACCTTTGGGCAACTGCAGGTTTGTAGCTCCCGGACCGAGAGAAATATCGGCGTGGTTGAGGGCGTAGGTGTAGGCGGCCTGGTCGGTGAGCTGGACGGCGTCGAGCGCAGCGGCGATGCGGTGGGTGGACTCGTAGCCGTTGAAGCTGATTTTGCCGCCGCCGGAGACGCGGACGTTGTGCAGGGTGATGGCGCGCATCGATGGCGGATGGTCGCCCTTGAGGGTTCCAGCGGCTGAGTAGCCGGTGTCGAGCATCAGCGGGTTGGGCGAGTTACGGATGCAGACATCGTCGTAGACCACATCCTCTGTGAGGCCGCCGCGTGAGCCGTTGGACTTGATGCGGATGCCGTTGTCAGGGCCGTCGAGCGAGAGGTCTGTGACGCGAATCCGGCTGACGCCGCCGTCGGTCTCGGAACCAATGGACATGCCGTGGCCCCAGTAGAAATGGTTGTGGGCGACGGTGATGTGAGTTGCGCCGCCGGGGCCGCCCTTAATCGCTACATTGTCGTCGCCGGTGCGGAGGGAACACTGGGTGATGGTGACATTTTTGGCGTCGCTGCCAGGGTCGATGCCGTCTGTGTTGCGTGCGCCGCGCTGCGGGGTGTCGATCTTGACTCCCCAGGCGGTGAAGCCCGTGCCGTGACTGAAGACGATGTGGAAGTTGGGCGAGTTTTTGAAGGTGACGCGGTAGAGGGTGAAGTTGTCGGAGTGGTCGGAGACCACCAGGCGCGGCACCTGCTGGCGTCCGCCGGAGCGGGCTTGCTCGGCCAGGTCCCACCAGGATTGCCCGGCGGATTGGGTGACGCCGAGGATCTTTTCGCCGCCGCGCCCGTCGATGACGCCGTCGCCCAGGATGGATGCACCGTCGGCGTTGTGTACGGCGATCAGCGGGCGGCAGCCGCCGTTAGGCTGGTTGTTGACCAGGCCGCAGGAGCCGGGCGCGGTGGCGTAGAGCGAGGCGTCGCGCGAGGCGTAGAGGGTAACGCCTTTGGCTACCACCAGCGCCACGCCGGGCTTCAATTCAAGCGGGCCGCTGAGGAAGGCGTTGTTGCTGCCGTTGGGCTGGAGCAGCACGCCATAGCCCTTGGAACAGGTGTCAATGGCCTTCTGGATGCGCGCGGTATCGAGCTTCTGCTCGTCTGCGGGCGAGAGCGAGCGGCCCTGGGACTGGAGTCCGGCCTGCAGCGCGGTGCAGAACTTGGGCAGGGTGGGCTCGATGACGGTGCGCTGGTCCTGGGCGTGAGCGAAGGCTGCGAAGACGGCGAAGGCGAGAAGAAGTAGCGAAAGACGGCGGTGCATGGGGGCTCCCAGAGAGAGATTCTGCTGTGGCCAACAGAATAGCGGGAGCAGGGCGCGGAGGGAAGGGTGAAGCAGCTCGAAGAAGCTGGGTTCAGTTGTCAGTTCTCAGTTTGGCTGTGCGGGTGCGAGGTCTTGTTCGCGCAAAAACAAAACCCCGGCAGCGCAATAGGCGTTCCGGGGTCTTGCGGGTTTCCGGGTTGTGGGTTAGAGAGCGGTTTCGCCGCGCTCGTCGTTGCGGATGCGGATGGCCTCGGCGATGGGGCTGACAAAGATCTTGCCGTCGCCAATCCTGCCGGTGCGGGCAGCGCCGATGATGGCCTGGACTGCCTTTTCCTTCATCTCGTCGTGGACCACGAGCTCGATCTTCACCTTGGGGAGAAGATCGACCGTGTATTCGCGGCCGCGATAGAACTCTGTGTGGCCCTTCTGGCGGCCGTGGCCGCGGGCCTCAAGAATGGTCATTCCCTCGATGCCTGCCTCAAGCAGGGCATCCTTTACTGCATCCAGCTTGGAGGGCTGGAGGATCGCTTCGATTTTGAGCATAAACGTAAAGCCTCGTTCGATAGCCTATCAGGTCTCCGGGTGGATTGGCCGCACAGGGAGAAAGTTTTCCACAACGGCGCACCGCATCGAGAAACAGCAGCCTCGGGTTGGGGTGCGCTGCCGCACGGTTTGCAGCAGGGTTGCGGGCCGAATGGGGGGAGCGCCTGCCGGCCAATCCAGCGGGCGCTCCAGGAACGCCTAGGAGTTGAAGTCGTAGCCTTCTTCGCCGTGCTGCGAGAGATCCATGCCGGCGTTTTCCTGCTCGGCGGTCATGCGCAGGCCCATGGTCTTGTCCACCACAAAGAGCAGTACAAGCGTGCCGACGATGGAGATGCTCCAGGAGATGCCGACTCCAGCGAACTGGTTGGCGATCTGGTGCCAGTGTCCGTCGAAGCCGCCAGTGGGGTTGGGGTTGCCGGCAGCATCGTTGCCGAGGGCCGGGTTGATGAGCCGGGTGGCGAAGATGCCGGTGAGGATGGCGCCGAGGGTGCCGCCCGCGCCGTGCACGCCAAAGGCGTCCAGCGAGTCGTCGTAGCCAAACAGGCTCTTGACCTTGAAGACCATGAAGGAGCAGAAGAAGCCTGCGGCCAGGCCGATGGCCAGGGCTGACATGGGCTGCACATAGCCCGAGGCCGGGGTGATGGCCACCAGACCCGCCACAGCGCCGGAGATGGCGCCAAGGGCCGTGGGCTTGCCGTTATGGAGCCATTCGTAGATGGTCCAGCCCAGCGCGGCGGTGGCGGTGGCGAAGTGGGTGTTGATGAAGGCCGAAGTGGCCAGCGAGTTGGCAGCCAGAGCCGATCCCGCGTTGAAGCCGAACCAGCCCACCCACAGCAAACATGCGCCGATGAAGCTGAGCACCAGCGAGTGGGGAGACATCTTGGTGTGCGGGTAGCCGACGCGCTTGCCGAGATAGAGGCAGGTGACCAGCGCCGAGACGCCGCTGGTGATGTGGACAACCGTGCCGCCGGCAAAGTCGAGCGAAGGGATGTGGCCGCCGTTGGCGTTGAGCAGGCCGCCCACGCCCCAGACCATGTGCGCCATGGGGCTATAGACGACGAGCGACCAGAGCGAAAGAAACACGGCCATGGAGCTGAACTTCATGCGCTCGGCAAATGCGCCGCAGATCAGGGCTGGGGTGATGATGGCGAACATCAGCTGGTAGATCATGTAGGTCTGCTCAGGGATGGTGGCCACGTAGAAGTTGGAGGCATCGACGCTGTTGGAGACGCCGCGCAGGAACAGGTGCTCGAAGCCGCCGATGAAGGCGTTGCCGTGTCCGAAGGCCAGCGAGTAGCCGCAGATGGCCCAGATAATCGTGACCAGGCACATCATGGCGAAGCTCTGCATCATGGTGCCGAGAATGTTCTTCCGGCGCACCAGGCCGCCATAGAACAGGGCCAGGCCGGGGCCGGTCATGAGCAACACCAGGGCCGAGGAGACCAGCATCCAGGCGTTGTCGCCGGCTGATTGTGCATGGGCGGCGGCAGCCTGCGCGTTGGCCAGCGATTTTTCCAGCGCGTTGATTTGGGCCTGGGTGCTGGCTGCACTTGCGGCTGCGGGCTGGCCGGGCGGGACGGAGGCGGGTGTCTGTGCAACGGCCAGGGACGCGAGCCCCAGACAGGCCGACAGAACGAACAGCTTGATTCCACGACGAGACATAAAAAGAAGACTCCCAGTCAAATTGTTTGGCCTCGAAAGGACCATATGAGCGGCGCCAGGGCCGTTCGACGAGCACAGTTCACACACAAAAACCGGCCGGGCGACGCACATGCAAACGCCAACCGGAGCCGGTAGAGGCAGCACAGAGAACACAGACAGACACAAATCTGCCGATAGCTTGAATGGGCCAAATATTTCACAATCCACATAAAGAACTCATGAGGGAACAAAAAATACGACTGGCAATCTCATGGAATGTGTGGTTGATTTTACACATTTTTGGATTGCAATGATCCGCAATGGAGCTGGCGGCGGGGGCTCGGAGTTGGTTGAAAGTCAAAGCTCATGAATGCACGAGTTTGAGCAGCTCGAAGATGGTGGGAGTGTGGCAGAAAAGTGAAAGATTCCGGAGTCTGGGCTGTGGTAGGATTCGGGCAAACGGCCATTCCCCGGCCAAACAGGAGGTCAAAAAAACATGGCAGACAAGTTAAACGAGCAGGCTTTCACGCGGCGCAGTTTTTTGAAGACGGGCGTGGCAGCCGGAGCGCTGGCCGGCACCGGTACGTTGGCGCTGGCTGCTGAAACGAAGAAGGCGACCGATCTCGTGACGCTGGGCCGAAGCGGGATCAAGACCTCGCGGCTGGCCTTTGGCACCGGCTCACATGGCGGGCGGGTGCAGCAGTCGCTTGGGCAGGATGGATTTACGAGCATGGTGCGTTACGCCTACGAGCGCGGCATCCGTTTCTTTGAGACGTCGGAGACCTACGGGCTGTCGCAGCAGATGCTGGCTGAGGCGCTGAAAGGGTTGCCGCGGGAGAGTTACACGCTGCTCTCGAAGGTGACCACGCGCGACGGCGTCGATCCGAAAGCCAAGCTGGAAGAGCTGCGGCAGAACTCGAACACTGACTACTTCGACGTGATGCTCATGCACGTGCAGCACACTGCCACTTGGGTGGACGATACGCGGCGCTGGCAGGACGCTATTCTCGAAGCCGGGCACCGGCAGATGATCCGTAGCCGGGGCGCTTCTGTGCACGGGCTGCCCGCGCTGCGGCTGGTGCCGGGCAACGAGTGGATGCAGGTGGCCATGATCCGCATGAACCACCGGGGCGCGGTGATGGACGCCGAGCAGTGGGACGCGCGCAACAGCGATAACGTGGACGAGGTGGTGAAGCACGTGCGGCAGGTGAAGGCCGAAGGTATGGGCGTGCTGAGCATGAAGCTGGTTGGGGAGGGAAGCTTTGTGGACCGCGAAGACCGGCAGAAATCCATGCGTTTCGCGTTCCAGCACGCAGGAGTGGATTGCGTCACTGTGGGCTTCAAGAACAACGCCGAGATCGACGAGGCCATTGAGAATATCAATATGGCGCTGGCGTAAGGGGCGAAGGTTCCGCTTCGAGCTTCCAGCTTGGTTGTGCGGATGCGGTGCTTTGTTCTGTCACACCCTTTTACCGCGGTGAGGCTGCGGAAAAGGATGGAGTACGGAAGCTTGTGCCTGAGATGGGCAAGGATCGAGATGGCGAAGAGAGCAGCGGCAGAGACGACGGCGGGCAACGAGCCGATGAGCACAGCGGCGTTTGTGCGCGCGGTAAGGGCGGCGCTGGAGCCGCTGGCCGATCAGCAACGCGCGGCGGAGATGAAGGCCTACATGCGCGGGCAGTTTGACTACCTGGGCATTGGCACGCCGGAGCGGCGGGCGGTGCTGTCTCCGCTGCATCTGGTATTCCATCCTGAGAGCGCAGCCGACGTGCGCGCAGCGGCTGAGGCCCTGTGGGCGCGGCGGGAGCGTGAGTTTCAGTATGCGGCGGTGGGGTTGCTCAACCGCCAGGCCGCACTGTTGAAGCTGGCAGACATCGAGTGGCTGCTGGAGCTGGTGAAGACGAAATCCTGGTGGGACACGGTAGACGCGCTGGCCAAAGTGGTGGGCGCAGTGGTGCGGCGCGCCGGCGCAGCCGGAGCAAAACGCATGGATCGGGCCATTGCCGACGGCAACCTGTGGGTGCGGCGGATTGCGTTGCTGCACCAACTGGGCTGGCGCGAAGCTACCGATACCGAGCGGCTCTTCGGCTACGCGCGGCGGCTGGCGCACGAGAAGGAGTTCTTCATTCGCAAGGCCATTGGCTGGGCGCTGCGCGACTACGCCTGGCACGACTGGTGCGCCGTGGAACAGTTTGTAGCCAGCGCGCGCGAAGAGCTCTCTGGCCTGAGCGTGCGCGAGGCGACCAAGAACATTGCCAAGATCAAGGCAGGCAGCGGGCGCGGCGCATGAAGATTCCCCTCTTGACTTCCCCATCGGTTTGACGCTATTTTCTCAACACACGGGAAAGGATGTCGATCCAGCCTATGCAAAAAGACTGTTCGAGTTGTAGAACGCGTGAGGTGACTGAGGCCTGAGGCCATCGCGTCTCAGGGCAGTGTTTCGCCGCAGATGGTGAGCGCTGCCACAGCCCCAGATAAGACCTGCCGGAGGGTTCTTCGGCGTGGCTCTGGCTTACTCGCTGGCACGGCGCGAGGGCCTCAGTCCAATCCCAACAGATCACCGGCAGCGGCTCGCAGGCTTGAAGCTTGTGAGCCGTTGTTGCGTTTGGAGCGCGCGGGCTGTGCGCTACGGGCGAGAAGTTGTTGGTTGCGGAGGCGCGATTCTTCTGTCCTGTGCCGCGATGTCATAGAATTGCCAGCATGAAGTGTCCTTATTGCGGATTCGGGCAGGATCGCGTGGTTGACTCGCGCGAGAGCAAAGAGGCCGATTCCATCCGGCGGCGGCGTGAGTGCGAGAGCTGCAACCGGCGGTTCACCACCTACGAGCGTATCGACGAAATTCCTTACATGGTGGTGAAGAAAGACGGTCGCCGCGAACGGTTCGACCGGCAGAAGGTTCTGAGTGGGTTGCTGCGGGCCTGCGAGAAACGTCCTGTGCCGGCCAGCCAGCTGGAAAAGATTGTGGACGCCACTGAGGCTTACCTGGTGGATGCGCCCGAACGGGAGCGGACCACGTCGGAGATCGGCGAGCTGATCATGGAGCACCTGAAAGGGCTTGACACAGTGGCGTATATCCGCTTTGCTTCGGTGTACCGGGACTTCAAGGATGTGCGGGAGTTCAAGGAAGAGCTGGAAGGGCTTTTGGGAACGGGCCGCGCGGATCGGAAGCGTTATTGATCCGGCCCTTCGATAAAGTGTAGGCTTCCCACCCATTTTGCGATAAAACCTGCACAATGGATGGGGCACGGTTTCGATTTGAGGGTCTGAAGCGGTAGGCGTGGGGCAGGAAGCGTTGCCGATTCGGGCCGCACATCCCATATAAAGAAACCTTTTGTGAAAAAGATAGTGCGCAAGGTGCGACGCCCGGGCCGGACTGTGCATCAATTGGAAACGTAAAAGTAAATTCAGACACGGCATTGACCGTGCGAGGATGAGGCGCACATGGGATTTCCGATCAGGACTTGTGTTGTTTGCAGCGAAGAGTTTGAACTGAAGCCAGACAAGCCCGGCTTTGCCAACCGTTGTCCGTCGTGCAGCGAGCCGGAGGAGCGCGCGGATGAGGCCGGGAGCGAGCGGGATCTTGTTGACAGGCGAGCCGAAGAAGAGATGAACGCCGCGCGCAGGCGTGCGATTCGCGATCTGCTGTATCGCAAGGAGAGCTGAAGCCAGTTATTGAGCCGGCCCTTGAAAAGTGCGTAGGCTTCCCACACATTTAGCTTGATATTCATCTTCGCGATAAAGCCTACGAAATGGATGGGGCACGGTGCTCCTATTTTGAGGGCTGGATCAATAAGGGCGCTGGCTTGGCCATCCAGAGGGAGCATCTGCTGGATCGTGCGTTGCGGCCCTCGGTCAAAGTTTGCGCAGCACAAAGACAACGCCGCAGATGTGGCCGTTCACGGTGTCTGTGATGGGCGAGGCGGAGACCTCCAGATGCAGCGGATTGCTATGCTGATCGAGTGCGGTGATGTCGCAGCGGGATGAGGATTCCAGCATCTGGTTGAAGGTCGGCAATGCTGCGTCGGAAGTTGTACTCATTTCCAGAGAGATGCTTTTGTCTACCAGATGGCCGATTAGCTCGACGCTGTTCCAGCCCAGCAGGAGTTCTGCGGCAGGGTTGATGTCGCGGATGAAGCCGAAGGCGTCGGTGATGATGATCGCCTCTGGAATGGAGGCGATTACGCTTCGCAGCCAAAGCAGGGAATGGTGGCTCTCTTCGAGCGCCTTCTTGGATTCGTTGATATTGACGGCGAGCATGCGCATGCCGGCGGGTTTGCCGTTGGCGTCCAGAATCAGCGACCGATGAAACTCGTACGTGCGGTAATGGCCTGAATTGTCGTAGACAGAGCGGTGAACAGGCTCAGGGATTCCTCCGGACTCGAGCAGCCCGCAGTAGGCGGCAAAACTTCCCGCGATCTCATCGGCGGGAAGCAGCTCCCAGGCCATGTTGCCAATCAGGTTGCCGCGTTCGGGCGGATGCAGTTCACGTGTGGCGCGGTTGGCTCGCGTGACAAAGCCATTGCAGTCAATCTCTAGATAGGGCAGCGGGAGCTCGTCTAGGAACTCTTGCGGGATGTGACTGGCGGCGTCTTGGGAACGAGAAAGTATGTCGCTCATGGGTCACCTTGCGATTGTCTGGCGCGCCGAGATGCGAAGCAGATCTTCCGGCGTGCGCAGGCGGTTGATGGCAGTGATCTGGAAGGAAAGAGGAATGCGCAGCATGATGGCTCGGCCAGCCATGTTGATAGTGCTTTCCCGGTTCTGGGAGATGATGCGCTCCAGCTCGGCGGTGAGGATCATTTCACTCGGTCTTCCCTGCAGTATGGCGAGCAGGGCCGAGTCGCTCCAGTGGTAGATGGAGTCGTCGCTCTGCAACCCGGCGGTGAGGTAGGCGGAGACGGCCATGAGCGCGTCTTCAACCGCGTCCGGGCCAAAGCGCTGGCTGATGATCTCCAGGCAGGAAAGATTGAACACGACGATAAAGCCGTCGGCGTTGTGGTCCATGATGCGCCGCACGTGTTCGACGGCAGCGCCGCCGCCGCGCAGTCCGGCGGCATTGTCGTTGGCGGTGGAGCAGTCTGCCGTCCGCAGCCTGGCCGCGAGTTCCTCGGCGGGGCTGATGGCGTTCATGGGGTGCAGGAAGGCGTTTATGGACTCGCGCCAGGTGACGATCTCTTCGGTGGTGCTGATCCGTTTGAGCTGTTGCACCAGCGGTGCAGCCTTGGGTGACTGGGTGTCGATGCCGAGGTCGTGCAGCAGTTCATCCACCAGCAGGGTAAGGGCACTGCGCCATGCAGACATGCGCTCTCTGAGCGCGGTTTCTGAGCCGTTGCGGAACGACTCGAATTCCTGATTGATACAGCGAATCAGGGCAATTTTTTCTTCATCGGGCAAGCGATCCGGAATCTTGCGGGCGAGTTCGTCGAGATTGACGCGGAAGCGCCTGTAAGAGGCAGCGTCAATCTCCAGTGCGCCCCGTGCGGCTCCGTCGACCAATAGCGTAAGGCATCGAACGGAGTTGGTGAGAGCGGCGTCCTCTGTGGTCCCATTCCGAGGCTGTCCCCAGGCGGTCATCTGCTTCAGATTCATCCTGTGACTCCTCACCGTGTCTATCGACACAGAGAGAGAATTCCTTCAGTGACAGGCGGTTGAGGGTGCACGTCAGCTCAGGCCGGCATATCCGGCTTGCGGAAGACGCAGGAGACGCCGATGGGTCTGGTACGAACAACCGGCGCGGAAGTGGTGGACATGTCTTCAATCGCCACAGTGGGTGGTGTACGAAGACTCTATAGATCCGGCCCTCCAATAGAAGCACTGTGCCCCATCCATTTCGCAGGCTTTATCGCGAAATGGGTGGGAAGCCTACACACTATTGAAGGACCGGATCTATAGTGGTATGTCTCATGCAGATCGTCGTTTATGTTTTGCGTCAGGGCACGACTTCAGTCGTGCCGTAAACGCCCCAAAATGAGCGGGGCTTTAGCCCCCGAGGGCGAGCAGGGCTACACGGTAGCCGGGAATGCGGCAATGAAACAGATGAAATCTTCAAGATACTACCCTAGTGGTGTCCGCCACAGAGATGGTCATTTAACCAATTTGAAGGGTACGGGCTTTAGCCCGTACGTAAAAACTGTAAAATCAACCGGGCTTTAGCCCCCGAGGGAACACTTGCTTGGTTAACCAACTCATAAACGCCCG
>Ga0182030_10009527_pt1 | contig 19873 bp, 18 predicted proteins | sample 812S3MmetaG_FD_121299 | JGI IMG/M metagenome (GOLD analysis project Ga0182030, IMG submission 121299) | Permafrost microbial communities from Stordalen Mire, Sweden - 812S3M metaG (Illumina Assembly) | ecosystem: Environmental > Terrestrial > Soil > Wetlands > Permafrost | place: Sweden... | reverse complement strand
AGGGGGGAGGGGCGTAGTAGTAAACACGGTTTAATAACCTAGCAGTAAACATTAGCCTCTGACTCCGAGCTCGAATCCCCTCGCCACGAGCCGTCGTATAAAATCAGCTCACATCGTTTTTTGGCCAACGACGAACGACGAACGACCAACGACGAGAGATGATTGATCGACGATAACCATGAAAATTGGAGTTCTAGCCCTCCAAGGCGATTTCGACGCGCATCGCCGCCGGCTCGAAGAACTCGGCGCCGAAGTTGTGCTGGTGAAGAAGCCTGAGCAACTAAACGAAATCGACGGCCTGGTGATTCCCGGCGGAGAGTCGGGGACATTTCTCAAGCTGCTGGGTGCGGACGGATTCGTGAAGCTGAAGGATTTCGTGCGCGCCAAGCCGACGTTTGGCACGTGCGCGGGATGCATTCTGCTGGCGACCGACGTGGAGAATCCGAAGCAGGCCGGATTGGGCGCGCTCGACATCACCGTGCGCCGCAATGCTTACGGACGCCAGATCGACAGCTCAATTCGCGAAGGGCGGTTTCTTGACAAGCCCATCGAAATGGTATTCATCCGCGCTCCGAAGATTGAACGCGTGGGCGCGGGCGTGGAAGTGATCGCGACCGAAGGCAGGGACAACGTTCCGGTGCTGGTGCGCAAGGGAAAGACGCTGGCGGCGACGTTCCATCCTGAATTGAGCGACGATCCTCGCGTTCACAAATATTTTCTGGAATTGGTGGAGAATGGTGCGACACCCGGCAGCTAAAGCCGCTGCTGTAGCCCTATAGCGGGTTTTGATGGCACCGCTGAAGTCGTGCCGTTGCAAAACAATCTGGGAAGGAACTGAATCGGAGTTGCTTGGGGGACTTGAAGTCAGGAAGGGATGCCGAGGGGGCTCTCGGCAAAGAGGGATTAGTCGCTCAGATGACGCCGAATCAGGGTGGCCAAGCCAACTAGGCCGCCTCCCAGTAGGACGAGAAGACCGGCTTCCGAAATAACAGAGGATCGTACGACGGCAGGTGCGGCGAAGGAATTCGAAACCAGGACAAGCATTAGCAGGACGACAGGGCCCAAATTTCGCACGGGTGAAACTCCTTTCACACTAGACACTTGCAAGCTGCTCTCCAACCAGTCGACATTCACGATTCATTCAAAGAGTCGTTTTTCTGCGGCAGATCAGGCCCGGGACGATGAGAATCGGGAAAGTTTTGCAGAGCCTCGGTTTTTCTCCTATGCACCGCTTTGCACATTCTTGCCATCGGGCGGCACATTTCCGGCTCTGGATGCGGGGTTTGGAGGGAAAACGGGTGATCGAATGATCGGGGCATCGGACGATCTAAGAATTCTGTAGCTTCAAGATCGCCCGACGTTCAGATGGCGTGATTCACAGGAGTTGGTCAATCTTCGCTGCCAGGATGAAGTCCGACTCGGTCAGACCGTCGACCGCGTGCGTCCAGGTTGTGATCTCGACCTTGCCCCATCCCAGCAAGATGTCGGGATGGTGGCCCTGCTCCTCGGCCACTTCGCCAACCCGGTTCACGAACGCCAGCGCGGACTTAAAATCGGGGAACTTGTAAGCGCGGACGATATGATGCTGGTTGACGATGTTCCACTGCGCGGGATCGGACAACAAGCGATGAACGTCGGAAAGGTCTTTCCCTTTCAGCGGTGGCACACCGCCGCGGCAGGGAACGCAGGTTTTGCTGGCGAGACTTTGATCTCTCATAGTGTTTTAAGGTGCCGGATCCGTGTGAGGGACACAGCGATTGTGCTATAGCAGTTGCATTTCAAGGCCAGTGGACGGGGCAAGACCCCGTCCGCATACGAGCATGGCTAGAACGGAATGTCTTCATCCGTAATCGGAGAGCTGCCGGCCGGTGCGTGCTCGGGTTCGGGCGCGCTCTGGTCGAAATTATTTCCTCCCGCGGATGACGACGCTCCGCGCGAACTGCCAGCGTGTTCGCCGCCGCCTTCGCCGCGTCCGCCAAGCAACACCAGATCGTTGGCCACGACCTCGGTCATGTATTTCTTCTGGCCGGTCTGCTTGTCGTCCCACGAGCGGGTCTGCAGGCGGCCTTCGATGTAGACTTTGCCGCCCTTCTTCAGATACTCGCCGGCAATCTCGGCCAGGCGTTGCCAGAGCACCACGTTGTGCCACTCGGTGCGGTCCTGCCACTGGCCGTCTTTGCCCTTGAAGCGCTCGTTGGTGGCCAGGGTGATCTTGGCAACCGGCGTGCCCTGCGGCGTGAACTTCACTTCGGGATCCTTGCCAAGGTTTCCAATCAGGATGACTTTGTTTACGCTTTTCATTGAGTGCGGGCTCCTTCGAAAACGCTGACCTTCAAGACGCTCACTATAGCAGAATTGGATGGCCCAGAGGCAGTGTCGGCCGTACAAAGAAAATGTGATGAATCGAACGAGGCGCGGCCCGAAATGGGACTCCCTTGCTTCCTACCCTTTGCGCGATGCACGAGCCTTCAATAAGTTCTGTTTTGCTCTGAGCTTCACTAGTCTTTCGATCAATCCGTAAGGGATTGGTTGGTCGAGTGGAAATCGCAGATTGCCTTTTTCTCCGGCATAGATTGAGGCCGCCTTCTCTAGCTTCGCATCGCCCCGCACGGGCGGAAAGAACCCGATATGCTTCTTGAAGGCAGCAAAGTGCACTAAGATGCCCTTAAGGGTAAAGGTTGGAATGTTGTAGCTGATTGTCTCCTGCGCATCGGGTGCAGCGTTCCTGATCGTCAAGCGTATTTTTTCGAGGATGGCCTGAACCTCAGGCGAAAACGATGCGATGTACTTGTCAATGCTCTTGGGAGCGGCGCGAACAGTTGGCATAATGTCTCTCTTTAGGCAAAGAACTGAAACAGCATCAAGTAAACGATCACTCCCGTCACCGAAACATAGAGCCAGATGGGAAACGTCCAGCGCGCGATGACCCGATGCCGATCATATTGCCCGCGCAGTCCGCGAGTCAGCGTAATCAGCACCATGGGCACAATAACGATCGCCAGAATCGTGTGCGAGATCAGGATGCTGAAGTAGAGGGTGCGACTCCATCCTGTGCCGCGGAAATAGATGATGCCTCCGTGATGCGGCCAGTGGTAGTACAAGTACGACGCTAGGAAGAGGGCAGATGTGGCGAACGCGGTCAACATCACGGCGCGATGGGCCGCGATTTTGCCGCGCGCGATGAGCGCACGTCCGGCGACCAGCAGCACCGCGCTCGATCCGTTAAGCGTCGCATTGATCTTCGGGAAAATCGAGTAGTCGGTCATGGTTGGCAATTGTGGTTGCATCGTTTGTACGGCGAGAGGCGAGGGTTTGGCAACTAGAAATGGTCGCTGGTCGCTGGTCGTTAGTCGTTCGCGCATTTTCGAATGACGGCGAGCGCTCAAGAGTCCAAGACGAATGGCGAACGACTAACGACTAACGACCCTGTTCCGATAGAATATAAACACAATGCCTGACGTGGGGACCCCTCAGCCGCCGGCCCCGGTGGCTACAAAAGAATCTGGTCCGCGCCCGCTGCCGGTGGTGGCAGTGTGGGCGCGCGATCTGCTGGTCTCGCTTGCCATCTCCGCTTTCATCATTATCTTTCTCTACCAACCGGTGAAGGTGGAAGGCACCAGCATGATGCCCGGCCTCGAAGACCAGGAGCGGATCTTCGTCAACAAGTTCGTCTATCGCTGGGAGCCCATCCAGCACGGCGACATCGTGGTCTTCCGCTATCCGCGCGACACTTCGAAGAGCTACATCAAGCGTGTCATCGGCGTTGCCGGAGACCGCATACGTATCGAGAACGGCCAGGTCTATGTGAACGGCGAGGCGCTCGACGAAGACTACGTTCCCACCGACTACGCCGACGCGCGATCGTACGGCGAGGTCGTGGTTCCGGCCAACAGCTTCTTCGTCCTCGGCGACCATCGCACCATGTCAAACGACAGCCGCGACTTCGGCGCCGTCAACGAACGCTTCATCTACGGAAAGGCCGTCTTCGGATATTGGCCCGTGGAGAAGGTGGGAAGGCTGAGGTGAAGCAGCTTTCAGCTATCAGCTGTCAGCCCAACCACTCATCGTCGTGGCTCTGTCAAGCGCTGAGATTTCACTGATAGCTGAAAGCTGAGAGCCGACAGCTTTTCTGTGACAGCTTTCTACTGACACCATCTCGCTCTCCTGCTAGAATCTCTAAAATCCACTCCCAGGAGTTCCAATGCAAGCGATCCTTGCCCTCGAAGACGGCAGAGTCTTCCGAGGCAAAGGCTACGGCGCTAAAGGCGAATGCTCCGGCGAAGTCGTTTTCAATACCTCCATTACCGGCTACCAGGAAATTTTCACCGATCCCTCGTACGCCGGGCAGATCGTCGTCCTGACCAACCCTGAAATCGGAAACTACGGCACCAATCCCGAAGACAACGAGGCAGTGCGTCCGTACATTGAGGGGCTGATTGTGCGCGAGTTTTCGAAAGTCAGCTCAAACTGGCGCTCGCAGCAGGTGACGGACGAGTTCATGGAGCAATTCAAGATCCCGGTGCTCGCCGAGATTGACAGCCGCGCGCTGGTTCGCCACCTGCGCACTTACGGCGTAATGCGCGGCGTGATCTCGACGCTCGAAGACGACACTGACAAACTCGTCGCCAAGGCGCGCGCGATCCCGAAAATGGACGGCCAGGACCTCGCCAAAGTCGTCTCCACCAACCACACCTACGTGTGGGAGACGGGCGAGCGCTCGCACTTGCCCGATGAAATTGTCGGAGTAAAAGACGAGCCGGCGCGCTTTCACGTTGTCGCGTACGACTTCGGCATCAAGCAGAACATCCTGCGCAAGTTGCGCGGAGAAGGCTGCAAGGTGACGGTCGTCCCGGCGCAGACCACAGCGGAAGACGTGCTGGCGTTGAAGCCCGACGGCGTGTTTCTGTCGAACGGGCCGGGTGATCCCGAGCCTTGCACCTACGCGGTCGACAACATTCGCCGCCTGATGGGACGGCAGCCGATTTTTGGAATCTGCCTGGGACATCAGTTGGTAGGAATTGCGCTCGGGGGCAAGACCTTCAAGCTGAAATTCGGCCACCACGGCGGAAATCATCCGGTGAAGCAGTTGGCCAGCGGCAAGATCGAGATCACGGCGCACAACCACAATTTCGCCGTTGATCCCGATTCGTTGCCGCAAAGCGAAGTGGAATTGACGCACGTCGATCTGAACGACCAGACGCTCGAAGGCATGCGACATCGGAATTTGCCGCTGTTCACGGTGCAATACCACCCGGAAGCAGCACCGGGGCCGCACGATTCGCACTACTTGTTTAAGGATTTTGTGCGGATGATGGAGGAGTGCAAGCGGTAGTGGTCATGGCAGAGACTTTATAAGAATTGTCATCCCAAGCGAAGCGAGGGATCTGCAGTTGGACGGAAGTGCCACGACTGTCCGCGTCTGAAAACGGTGCGCGGTGAAGGGATCTGAGAGCGATGCGAGAAGAAAAGCGCTATTACGTCTACATCATGGCTAGCCGCTCGCTGACTCTCTACACGGGCGTGACTGGAGACATCTATTGCCGAGCGTTGCAGCACAGGGCCGGCGAAATCGAGGGCTTTACAAAGAAGTACCATATTAACCGGCTGGTCTATTACGAAACCTTCAAGTACGTGAACAACGCGATCGCACGCGAAAAACAGATTAAGGCATGGACGCGAGGGAAGCGCCTTGCGCTGATCAAGACAATGAACCCGGCGTGGCAGGATCTGGCCGAAGGCTGGGGTGAGCCGACGAAACTGCAGATCCCTCACTTCGTTCGGGATGACAATCCTAAGAGTAATGAAAATAGTAAAGATGCCGCACCGCTTCAGGCCAAGGCCAAGACCGCATAATGCCAAAACGAACTGATATCTCGAAAATCCTCATCCTCGGCTCCGGCCCGATCGTCATCGGGCAGTCGGCGGAGTTCGACTACTCTGGCACGCAGGCTTGCAAGGCGCTCAAGTCGGAGGGCTTTGAAGTTGTGCTGGCTAACTCGAACCCGGCCACTATCATGACCGATCCCGAATCGGCGGACCGCACTTACATTGAACCGCTAACTCGCGAGTATCTCGAAGAGATCATTCGCGCCGAGCGCGAGATGTCGCCGGGCGCGGGCTTTGCCATTTTGCCCACCGTGGGCGGACAGACCGCGCTCAACCTCGCCATCGAACTTGCTGACGGCGGCGTGCTCGAAAAGTACAACGTACAACTGATTGGCGCCCAGATCAGCGCCATCAAAAAGGCTGAAGACCGTCTGTTTTTCAAAGACGCGATGCAGCGCATCGGGCTCGATGTGCCGAAATCGGCGCTCGTCAACAATCTGAAGGACGGCATCGAGTTTGCGGGCAAGATCGGCTTTCCCGTCATCATTCGTCCTTCGTTCACGCTCGGCGGCACCGGCGGCGGCATTGCCTACAACCGCGAAGAACTGATGGAAGTGCTCGCCCGCGGCCTCGACCTTTCGCCGGTGCATGAGTGCCTGATTGAAGAATCCGTTCTGGGATGGAAAGAATACGAGCTCGAGGTGATGCGCGACACGAAAGACAACGTCATCATCATCTGTTCGATCGAAAATTTCGACCCCATGGGCGTGCACACCGGCGACTCCATCACCGTCGCCCCGGCGCAGACGCTGACCGACCGCGAGTATCAAGTAATGCGCGATGCGTCGATTGCTGTGATTCGCGAGATCGGCGTTGAGACCGGTGGATCGAATATCCAGTTCGCCGTAAACCCCTCGACGGGGCACATGGTGGTGATCGAGATGAACCCGCGCGTCTCGCGCTCATCAGCGCTGGCGTCGAAAGCGACCGGGTTCCCGATCGCGAAAATTGCCGCCAAACTGGCCGTCGGTTATACCCTTGACGAGATTCCGAACGACATCACGCGCAAGACCCCGGCCTGCTTCGAGCCCACGCTTGACTACGTGGTCGTAAAGATTCCAAAGTGGCAGTTTGAGAAATTTCCGGGCGCTGACGAGTCGCTTGGACCGCAGATGAAATCCGTCGGCGAGGTGATGGCCATCGGGCGCACCTTCAAAGAAGCGTTGCAGAAGGGAATTCGCGCGCTCGATACCGGCAAGAAGGTGGGCTCGGAAAAAATCGAGCCCAAGATACTCACGCAACGCCTGGTAACGCCGCATCCCGAGCGGCTTTCGTATGTGCGCTACGCGATTCGCCAGGGACACACGATCAAACAGATCGCGAAGATGACAGCGATCGATCCCTGGTTCCTGTACCAGCTCAAGGAAATTAACGACATGCAACTGGAGTTGGAAAAGCATCCGATGGAATCGATTCCCACCGAGGTGCTGCGCGAAGCCAAGCGCATGGGCTTTTCCGACGGGCGCCTCGCCGGAACCTGGCGCCTGGACGGCAAAGGCGGCCAGGAACAAGTTCGCCACTTCCGCAAGAAGCACGGACTGAAGCCGGTTTACAAGCGCGTCGATACCTGCGCCGCGGAGTTCGAGAGTTATACGCCTTATCTTTACTCGACATACGAAGATGAAGACGAAGCTACGCCGACAGCTAAGAAGAAAGTCGTCATCCTAGGTTCCGGTCCCAATCGCATCGGGCAGGGAATTGAATTCGATTACTGCTGCTGCCACGCCAGTTACGCGCTGCGCGAGGATGGTTACGAAACCATCATGATCAACTGCAATCCCGAGACGGTCTCGACCGACTATGACACCAGCGACCGCCTCTACTTCGAGCCACTCACGCTCGAAGACGTATTCGCGGTTTGCGAGCACGAAGCCTCCGGCGGCGCGCCTGTCGGCGTGATCGTGCAGTTTGGTGGTCAGACACCGCTGAATCTTTCTCTGCCGCTCAAGGCTGCAGGCGTCAACATCATCGGCACCACGCCCGAATCGATTGATCTCGCCGAAGATCGCAAGCGCTTCGGGAAGCTGCTGGAGGAGCTCGACATTCCGCAGGCTCCCGGAGCCATGGTCGCGTCGGTGGAAGAAGCGGTCGAAGCCGCGAAGAAGATTGGATTCCCGGTGCTGGTTCGTCCTTCGTATGTGCTCGGCGGGCGCGCTATGGTCATCGCCTACGATGAAGACACGATTCAGCAGTATATGAAGCAGGCGGTTGAGTATTCGCAAGACCGCCCCGTGCTTATCGATAAGTTTCTGGAAGACGCGATTGAAGTCGACGTGGACGCGCTCTCTGATGGCGAGGACGTGGTGATCGGCGGCATCATGCAGCACATCGAGGAAGCCGGCATACACTCCGGCGACTCATCCTGCGTGTTGCCGGCAGTGGATATCCCCGAGCCGCTGCTCCGGCGCATGCGCGAATACACCTTCAAGCTGGCGCGCGCGCTCAAAGTGATCGGGCTGATGAACGTGCAGTTCGCGATCCCGCGCGGGAACGGCGCAAGAGGCAACGGCCATCATGAGGCAAAGGTCTACGTGCTCGAAGTGAACCCGCGCGCCTCGCGCACTGTCCCCTTCGTTTCAAAAGCTACTGGAGTGCCCATGGCCAAGATTGCCGCGCGGCTCATGACCGGGCGCAAGCTCCGCGAGTTCCTTCCGGAATACGTCGAGCGCGGCACAGATCTCGACACGGGCCGGTGCTTCTACGTGAAGTCGCCGGTATTTCCATGGTCGAAATTCCCCGGTGTCGACACGGTGCTGGGTCCCGAGATGCGTTCCACCGGAGAAGTGATGGGCATCGCCGACAATTTCGGCGAGGCTTTCGCCAAAGCCCAAATTGCCGCCGGCCAGAAACTGCCGACCGAGGGCACGGTTTTCATCAGTGTCACCGACCATGACAAGCCGCAGATCGTCGAGGTCGCGCACCGCTTTGTCGACATGGGATTCAAACTCGTGGCCACGCACGGCACGGCCGACATACTCGAAGAAGCTGGCTTGGCCGTTGATCGTGTTTATAAGGTGAAAGAAGGACGCCCGAACGCGGTTGATCTGATCAAAGCCGATCGCATTCAGTTGATCGTCAACACGCCGCACGGTCCCGACCCTTACTTCGACGAGAAGGCGATCCGACGCGCCGCCGTCACCGGCCGCATCACGACCATTACCACGCTCTCCGCCGCCCGAGCCGCCGCGCAAGGTATCGCGGCACTGCAGCGCGGAGAAGTGCGCGTGCAAGCCCTGCAAGCGCTGCACGCGGAGAGAGTCGCTGCGAAGTAACTTCGCTGACAGCGCTCCTGCCTCGACGCGAGAACGACAGGGTTCGCTCGGACTGACAACGTTAGTGCATTTAGAAGTCGGAGAGAACGATGGTCAGCATTGTTGTGTTTCATATCCTGTTGTTACTTCTCGGTCTGGGTATCGCGAGTCGGGCTATACCGACCCAGCTCGTCAGTAACATGCTCGGCTATCTGCACAAGACGATTGGGATCACCACCCCTTCGGCGCAACAAGTTCGGATGGTTGCACTGATCTGGATCGGATCCACGATGATTATCGTTGACGGATGTATTCTCCTGCTGCTGTTCATCGCTTCAGTGTCAAACTCAGGATGACAAGGGTGAACGCGAGAGCCGACAATTTCAGAGCAAACGTATTTGCGAACGACTAACGACCAACGACTATCAACTATCAACCGAGGTCCACATGCTTCTATCCGGAATCTTCCCGCCGATTACGACGCCTTTCTATCCCGATGGCGAGGTGTATTACAAGAAGCTCGAAGCGAACGTCGAGCGTTACTCGCGCACGCCGGTCGCGGGCATCGTAGTGCTCGGGTCAACAGGCGAGGCGATCCTGCTTTCCGATCAGGAACGCCGCGACGTGCTGAAGGCCGCGCTGGCGGCCGCCGCTCCTAATAAAGTCATGATCGCAGGTACCGGCATCGAGTCGGCACATGAGACCCTGCGGCTCACCGAGTATGCGGCTGAGCTCGGCTATGACGCGGCCATGGTGCGTACTCCGCATTACTACAAGAAGCAGATGGTACCGGCGAACTTGCTCGCTTTTTATCGCACCGTCGCCGACCGGTCCGTGCTGCCGATCATCATCTACAACTTCCCGCAGGCTACCGGATACGACATACCCGTCGAAGTGGTGATCGAACTCGCCGGCCATCCCAACATCGTCGCCATCAAGGAATCCAGCGGCAACCTCGACAAAGTGAAAAAGATGGTCGAAGGCACGCGCAAAGTTAATAGGCAAGCCACGGTAACGGAAACATTCGAAGCCGTGACTCCACGCATGTTGAAGGCCGCAGCTGCAGAAAGCGAGAAACAGAGCAGGGAACTGATAAGCGTCGCCTCGCTCGCGGGCGAAGCGCCATCGTCCGTCCACGAAAGTGGCGCCGCAAGACCTTCATCCTCTGGCGTAACCGTCGTTGGCAAACTCAAAACACGGCAGAAGGACGTGAGCTTTCAGGTCATGGTTGGGGCCGCTCACCAACTCGAACCGTCGCTCGGACTCGGCGCAGTTGGCGCCATTCTGGCCTTTGCCTGTCCTGCGCCCACCGCGTGTTACGAAATCTACGCCGCGCTCAAAGACGGAGACAATGCGCTCGCCCGCGAAAAACAAGAGCGCGTGAAACTGGCTTCCCAGCGCGTGATCAGCGAACTGGGTATTCCCGGCGTCAAGTACGCCATGGACCTTAACGGCTACTACGGAGGTCCTGCGCGCCTGCCATTCTTGCCGCTCTCGGGTGAGCAGAAAGCGGAGATCGAGAAATTGATGGTGGGAATCAGGAGTTAGATAGGTACGCTTTGCATTGCGCGACTTAAGGATCACAATGTCTAAGATCCTTGCCGTCTCCCTCTTTGCGATTGTTGTGACCAGCTCCCTCGCGGCGAAAGATGCGCCAACTCAGGTGATCAACTGGCCGCAGACTGGCTCCGCCGTTGTCCGCGTTACGCTGGGCAAGTTTAAGGAGATCAGTTCTGTCGCGGGGCAGCACACTTACTTGATCGACACGATCGCCGAGAACTTGTGGAGTAAGAAGATTTCACACCTCGGCTTCAACCTCTATCTCTACGATAAGGACAAAGTCCGCATCGGCGATGGGTGGATTACTCTCGACGGCGTCGCTCCCGGACAAGCCGTAAAGTTCCTGACGACGGTTCATGCCCTCGGCACACCTGCATCGGTCGAGCTGGCCGTTAATTCCGTGCCTGCCGAGCTACAGCCGCTTGCTCCGCCGAAGAAGGTGGCGATTACCGTGAATTCCGTTCCGCAAGGCGCTGTGCTTTCGGTGGACGGCGCCGAGGCTGGGACCACGCCAAAGTCGGTGCAGTTAGCAGTGGGCAAGCACAGCCTTGGGTTCACCAAGGAAGGATTCAACACCGGGACGTTTCCTCTTGAAATCAGCCCTGACGACGTTTCCGGCGGCAGCGTCAGCTACGAACTCGGCAGTTCTGCCCACGACACATTGGAACTCCGCGATGGAACGCTTCTCAGCGGCGACCTGGTCTCTGTAAGCGGAATGGAGATACGAGTCCGGGTGGCGGGCACAATACAAACACTGGACCGCAATAAGGTGAAACGCATCCTCTTGACCGAGCGCGATCCGGCAGACTGAACGATTCGCAAAGCAAGCCGCAGGAACTCATCTCGCCTGCGGACGCGTGTGAGGGTATCATTGTTTTTTCTTGAGAAACGGCATCGCAATGGACAGTCCCATGGAAAACGCGGAGGCCAAGATCGGAGCGATTCCGCCCGACCGTTCCGCCCACCTGATGTGCCGGACGCCGTTATGGGGTGTGGCGGGCTTTCTCGGCTGTGCCTACTTCGCTTGGATTTCGTTTAGCCACGTCACTCGCCACGAATATGAATGGCCGCACGACGCCTGGACCGCGGCGACCTACATCGTGTGGATCCTGTTGCTGGCAGGCCTGGCGCTCGACACGCGGTGCCTGCGCGAGAGATTATTTTTCGGCGTGTTGGTGGTCAATTTTGTGGTGGGCTGTGGATTGACGTTGTGGCGCAACGTTCCGCCCGCCGATGTGCGCACGGCTCGAATCGGGACTGGCGCGCTCTGGGGGCTGGCCGCACTTATGAGCCTGACTACGCTGGAAAGAGCGGTGGATTCACGGAGGAACAGCTGAGAGTGTCATCCTGAGCGAAGCGAAGGACCTCTGAATTTGAATCCGCCCCTGTGCATACGTCCTTCGCTTCGCCAAGATGACAGTTCAAATTGCGTCTGGAAATCACCGGGACAGGGCACTCCAGCTCAGGCATGGATCAAATTATGGACTTTGAAATCTCTCCCGGGCAGGTGAAGTCGCTGCAGACGAGCGGGGAAACATTTACGCTGCTCGATGTTCGCGAGGCTTGGGAATACGAGGCCGCGCGCATCGCAGGGGCGAAGCACATTCCGATGGGCGACATCCCGACGCGCGCTCACCAGGAACTCGACCCCGACGATCACATTGTGGTCGTGTGCCATCACGGGGTGCGCTCGTTGACGGTCACCAACTGGCTCCGCCAGCAGGGATACGAAAAAGTTCAATCCATGCGCGGCGGGATCGACGGCTGGGCGCGGACAGTGGATCCGAAAGTGCCGTTGTATTGAAAACAGCTTCTGGCTGCTAGCTCCCGGCCTCTAGCGAACGGGGTTGTGATTGCCAGCCGCCAGAAGCTAGGAACTGGCCTTGATCACCGACTGCCAAAATCCACATCGGGCCCCTCGAATTGTACAAGCTTCATGCGCTTGAACTGCTGAAGCACAAGCGCGCCAAATTTCGATGAGGGCGCCCGTCCCTCCACGAGCCTGCTATTCGCCGGCGGCCTTCGTGCCGGTTAGTTCGTTAACGAGAGCGTCGGCGCCATAGATTTTGCGGAGGGCTTCGATGATGCCCCGCGAATCTACCTGAACGGCGCGGGCCTGACGATCGTCGTAATAGAAGTTCAAAACCAGCGACTGAATGTTGCCGTCGAAAATAATTCCTACTAGTTCGCCCGCCTTATTCACGGTCGGACTGCCCGAGTTGCCGCCGATGATGTCCGCGGTGGAAACACAATTCAACGGCGTTTCGAGATTGAGTTTCGATTTCATCTTCGGCCAACTGGCGGCGAGATCGTACGGAGGCTTGTTGCCTTGCTCCTCGGCATGTTGAAACGCTCCGGCGAAGGTGGTGAAGTAAGGAATTTTTTCGCCGTTCTCCTCGTAGCCCTTCACCGTGCCATAACTGAGGCGCAGGGTGAAGGTCGCGTCTGGAGGCTGGGTAAAGCCGGCTTGGGCAAAGCGCGCCCTGGCGATGGTTGCGCCGTCTCGCTGCACCACCGCATCGACCTCGTCGTCGAAGCGCTTGCGCACCGCCCGTGCCTCGCGATCCACATTGCGCATCAGGACGATCAGTGGATCCGTACTGGCATCCACTGCTGCTTTTCCACCCTCATAGAGTTGTTTGCGGACGGTCACATCGTCCAACTTTGTACCGGCGATCAACTGCTTAGCAGCTTCTTCGGGCGACCTGCCACTCAGCGATGCCTTCACCGCTGGATCTTCGGGGCCCAGCGCTTCCTGCATCTGGGCTAGGGCAAGCGCCAAAATCGCGGTCTCAAGATTCTTATAGATGGGAGCCGCGCTCAGTAGTTGCTGCTCCAGGGAGGGCAGGGCTGAATCGCGATACTCGCGCAGACGGTCTCCGTTCGGTTTCGACTTTTCCTCGGCGACACGAAGCAGAATACGAGCGTATCCCGGCAGGTCAAAGTTGAACCCACGCATGCGCTCGACATAGCTGAACCCTCGCATACGCTCGACATAGGTCAGAGGATCATAAACTTCGCGGTTCGCCTTCATGGCGTTGGAAACTTCTTCCCAGGGGTTGGGCTCGCCCTTGTGTTTATCCGTGTAAGCCTTTTCCTGCTTCCGCTCCGCGGCATCCATCTGCGTCAACATCGTCATATCCTGCAGCCCCTCATACTCACCGTTAATTGCCTTCTGGGAGTTCTGCAGCACGAAGATGCGCTCCTGCGCGATGCGCGCGTTCTCCGGCGACTGTGCACTGAACTTCTGTAGCATGGCGATACGCCGCTTGTAGTTGGCGAGGCGCGACGGATATTCCACGTTTTTCAGAAACTGCAATTGCGCCATCGTTTTCAGGCGATCCGTGCCTCCCGGGTGGCCGGAAACGAAAATCAGATCGCCTTCCTTGACTCCAACCTTAGACCATTGCAGATAGTGGTCGAGGTGGACGGGCTTGTCGTTTTCGTAGACGCGGAAGAACGTAATGTCCAGGTCATAGCGCGGGAAGGTGAAGTTGTCGGGATCACCGCCGAAAAATGCCGCGGCAAACTCCGGCGCAAACACCAGGCGTACATCAGTGTATTTCTTGTATTTATAGAGGTTGTAGACTTCGCCGGAGTAGAACGGGACCACGTCGCAGCGCAGGCCGGTGGAAGTGGCACAGTCTTTTTCAATGGCGCTCATGACGGAGCGCTGAGCGTGTCCAGCGTCGGCAGTGGACATGGTTGGGGGGGCAGCAGCCTTCACCTTCGCGGTCACGTCGTCGATGCCGACCAGCACGTTCAGTTCAAGATCGGGGCACTTCGCTTCTTCCGCCTGGGTCTTGGCGTAAAAACCGGTCTTCATGTAGTCATGACCGGAGGTGGCAAGTTTCTCAATGCAGTCGGCGCCCACGTGATGATTGGTAAATGCCAGGCCGTCGGCTGAGACGAACGAACCAGATCCTCCATTGTTAAAGCGCACCGACGAAAGCTGGAGATGGTCGAGCCATTCCTGCGTGGCGAGAAAGCCGTAGTCCTTCTGGACCCGATCTTTGGGGAAGGCGTTGTATAGCCACATACCCTCGTCGGCGAGCGCGAGAGGCGTTGCCAAGGCAAGGATGAAGCCGAACATGAGCAGTCTTGTCTTCATGAATTCTCCGCGGAGTACTGGGAGTCCGCCAGAGACTATATGTACTCTGGTGGCAATGGGCAAAACAGTAAGTTTACGCCGCAGCCGCTTCCCGGCCAAACTTCCCGGCCAGGTAGTGGCTCAGTTTGCGAAACCATTAACCACCAAGGCCACGAAGGAAATATCTGAGACCGAAGGCCTTAGTGGTACTTCGTGTCCTTGGTGGTTCAGCCTCTTGTCGCCTGCATCGCGAAACTGAGCCACTACCCCGGCCAAGCGCGCTTGGAAACTGCCGCCCGTTTAGCGTATAAAAGAGGGTTGCCGCGCCGCGTATATTGTGGGGGGCCAGCAACCGATATCCATCCGCACTGCCAACGATGAACGAGGAGCCCATGTCCAGCGTTACGAGCCTGCATACCCCGAAAGGTCTGGAAGGGGTTGTCGTTACAACGTCCAGCATCTGCTATATCGATGGCGAGCAGGGAGTGCTGGCCTATCGCGGCTATGACATCCACGATCTGGCCGACCACTCTACGTTTGAGGAAGTCTGCCACCTGCTGTGGTTTGGACGCCTGCCCAACGCGGAGGAACTGAAGCATCTCAAGTGGCGCATGGCGGAGGAGCGCAAGCTCGACGCATCGATTTTTTACCGGCTGCAGTTGGTACCGCAACACGTTCCTCCCATGGACGTGCTGCGTACGCTGGTTTCCGCGCTTTCTTATTACGACCCGGAATATGACAAGAACGATCACGACGCAAATATCAATAAGGCCATCCGTTTGACGTCGCAACTGTCGATGCTGGTAGCGAACTACGACCGGATTCGCAAAGGCAAGCCGGTGGTCTCGCCGGGCCGCGCCCTCTCGCACGCGGCCAATTTTCTGTTGATGTTGAACGGCGAATTGCCCACCGCCACGGCGGAACGAGCGCTGGATATTGCGCTCATCCTGCACGCTGACCATGAACTGAACGCTTCCACCTTTGCAGCGCGGGTTACGGCCGCGACGCTTTCCGATATGCACTCCGCGGTCACTTCCGCCATCGGCACGCTGAAGGGGCCGCTGCATGGCGGTGCTAACGAGGCTGTCTTCAAGATCCTGATGGAAATCGACGCCAACGGCGCCGACCCGGTCGATTATGTCAAAGGACTGCTCGCGCAGAAGAAGAAGATTCCGGGTTTCGGACATCGCGTGTACCACACGGAAGATCCTCGGGCCACGCACCTGCGGCAGATGTCGCACGATCTGGGGCATTCCAGTGGCAATCCCAAGTGGTTCGAATACTCCCAGAAGATCGAAGACTTCGTGCGGGCCGATAAGAAGCTCAACGCCAATGTGGACTTCTATTCCGCCTCCACCTACCACACCCTCGGTATCGAGGTCGACCTGTTCACGCCAATCTTCGCGGTTGCACGGGTCGGCGGCTGGACGGCGCACGTCATCGAACAACTCGACGACAACCGCCTGATCCGCCCGCGCGCGGATTACGTCGGGCCGGTGTATCCGCAGAAGTATGTGCCGGTGGAGAAACGCTGAACCTGCATTGAGTCATTGAGTCAGTGAATCATTCAATCAATACCTCAATGATTGGCACTGGGCTGCTTTCGTTATGACCCTGTTCGTCCTCCTTATCGAACTGGCGAAGCTCCTTGTAGCTATTGGCGCACTTGTTGGCGGGGTATTTTTGGCCAAGACGTTACGAAATCCAAAGTAGCCCGCTGCCCTGTAATTGGATCGATTGTCGCTACAACATCGGTACAATGGGAGCAGCATGACGCGCCGGGTCTATCTCGACAACAATGCCACGACTCCGGTGCTCCCCGAGGTACTGGAGGCGATGCGTCCATTCTTTGGCGAGCGCTTTGGCAACGCGTCGTCCATCCACCATCATGGACAGGAGACGCGGGCCGCCGTCGAGCGCGCCCGCGAATCGGTGGCTCGACTGCTGGGCTGCCGGGCTTCTGAGATCGTGTTTACCGGCGGCGGTACGGAAGCCGACAATTTGGCGATATTCGGTATAGCGCAGGTGGGCGACCACGTTATCTCCTCGACCATCGAGCATCATGCGGTCCTCAATGCCTGCAAGCATCTGGCGGCAAACGGATTCGAAGTCACCCACGTTCCGGTGGATGGCCGCGGCCTGGTGGATCCAGAGGATGTGAAGCGCGCGCTCCGGCCGAATACGAAGTTGATCACGATTATGCTCGCCAACAACGAGACCGGCGTGGTGCAACCCATCGCCGAGATCGGGAAAATTGCCGCCGAGGCCGACGTGTATTTCCACACTGATGCGGTGCAGGCGGCGGGGAAGATCGCGATCGACGTCAACAAGATCGGCTGCGATCTGCTGACCATTTCCGGCCACAAGTTTCACGGGCCGCAGGGGGTGGGCGCGCTCTATGTTCGCAAGGGAACTCGGCTTGAGCCGATGCTCTATGGCGGGAGTCATGAACGCTCCCGCCGCGCTGGGACGGAGAACGTTCCGGGCATCGTCGGTTTGGGCAAGGCGGCGGAGTTGGCGCTCGCGGGCTTCGAACGCGGCGACGAGATTAAGATGGCCGCTGCGCGCGATCATCTCGAAAGGGAACTGCTCGAAATCGAAGCGACAGGCTTAAACGGCGCTGGCTCGAATCGCGAACGTCCGCCGCGAGTGCCCAATACGACGAACGTCTATTTCGATGGCATCGAAGGCGAGGCGCTGGTCATCGCGCTCGACTTGAAGGGGCTGGCAGTCTCGACCGGCGCGGCGTGCTCGTCCGGAGCGATCGAGCCATCGCACGTATTGACCGCGATGGGGCTGAGCCGCGACCGCGCGAAAGCCAGCATTCGCTTCAGTTTTGGGAAACAGAATACGCGCGAGGATGTGGAGTTCGCCCTGGGGTTGATTCCGGAGACGGTCGCACGGCTGCGGGAGCTGTCGCCGGTGTGGACGAAGAGCGCTGTTAGCACTTAGCATTTAGCACTTAGCATTTAGCCAAATCGGGATCGTGAACAGCTAACGGCTAAGTGCTAATTGCTAAATGCTAGCTTCCGAAACCATCGCCGTTGCCATGTCGGGAGGAGTGGACTCTTCCGCCGTCGCGGCCATGCTGCGCGCCGAAGGGCGCAACGTCATCGGCCTGACCATGCAACTCTGGAATCAGCGTCGTCTGGCCGGACACGAAGGCATGCCCGAATCGGTGCAGGGCCGCTGCTGTTCGATCGACGATGTCTACGATGCCCGCCGTGTTGCCGAGGCGCTGGGCATTCCCTACTACGTGGTCAATCACGAAGAGCGCTTTGAGCGCGATGTGGTGCGGCCGTTCGTTGAGGAGTATCTGGCTGGGCGCACGCCCATCCCCTGCAGCCTCTGCAACAATCACTTGAAGTTTGACCAGTTACTTATTGTGGCACAGCAGATTGGCGCTGAACAGATTGCCACCGGCCATTACGCCCAAGTGGTCTTTGACGAGAACCTTGGCCGCTGGCTGCTGAAGCGTCCAGCCGACAAGTCCAAAGACCAGACTTACTTCCTCTTCGGTCTTACGCAGGAACAACTGAGCCGAACTCTGTTTCCTCTCGGAGGCATGACCAAGCCCGAGGTGCGCGAACTTGCCCGCAAGCACGGCCTCGCGATCGCCGAAAAGCCCGACTCGCAGGAAATCTGCTTCGTCCCCGGCGGCGACTACAAGCGTTTTCTCGAAGCCTATCTCAGTGAGCAGGGAGAGCAGCCGGCGGGAATTTCCAGCAAGACGATTGCGGGTGAGATGGTCACGACCGACGGCAAGGTGATCGGCGAGCACGCCGGCGTGCACAATTTCACGGTCGGACAGCGCAAGGGACTCGGTGTGGCCACGGGCTCTCCGCTCTACGTGATTCAAATCAAGAATGACACGCGGCAAGTGGTGGTGGGCAAAGACGAGGAGCTTTACTCCCGCACTCTCCGCGCCCGCCGGGTGAACCTGATCTCGAAGGCCGAACTGCGCGAGCCCATGCGGGTGGCGGTGAAGATTCGTCACAAGCATCAGCCGGCGCCAGCCATGATTGAATGCGCGGGGCCGGACGAAGTCCAGGTCACCTTTGACCAGCCGCAGCGTGCCCTCACACCCGGCCAGGCCGCGGTCTTTTACGATGGCGACATTGTCGTTGGCGGCGGTTGGATCGAGAACTCCAAATAGAGAGGCGGCTTGCCGCTTCTCGCCATTGCCGCGCAGCCGTAGACGGGGCAAGCCCCGTCTCTTCACAAGTTGTTTCCAGTTACCCAGCCTCATTACCTCGGATTACTTTTGCACAGATTCATAGCACCTTCGTGGACTAGACCTGCCGATGAAACAAGAGGTAGCGTTGATTCACGGCAGGACCTTCGTAGTCTCTCCCCGGTAAAGGTCCGGCGTGGGGAGCGATTGTATGAAACTCTGGCATCTGGCTTATGCGGCATTGGGAATTGCGGTGGCGCGCTGGGTTTTCAAGCGTCAACCAATGCAGGTAACCGATCCAATCAGCCGTTTTCGTACTTCTGGCCTGCTGTAAGCAGCGATTGTGAAAAAGGCTTGGACGCGCCCCGTTGCGCGTCGCTTCGATCTGAGCGCGTCCAAGCCGCTTTCACGCACACCTCTTTTCCATCCCCGGAAGTGCTAGCACCGACGTGTCCCTTCGGTAACTTCTTTTCCATTCCATCTCGCCTAAACTTTTAGATGAACTCGCTGAGCGCCCACGCGGCTTCAGCGACCGAAATCATGCGACCCAGACTCCCCAGCTTGCGATTGGTTGCACTCTGTTTGCTGCTCATTGTGTCTTTGCTGCCCTTGGCCGCTTGGGCGCAAGAGCAAGAGGATGCCCAGCCGCTCGGAGATTTGGCGCGCGACCTCCGAAAGAACAAAGCGCAGCAGCCGCAACAACAACCGGGCTCTGCCGGCACGGTGATTGATAACGACAATCTGACGCAGGTGATGGAGGACGCCAAGAATGCAAGACCGGTCAAGCAGGACAAGACCGTGTTTTCCATCGACCCTTCCAGCAACACTGTCAAAGTATCGTCGCCCGATGTAACCTGCAGCCTGTCGTTCAACGCCCGCGCCAGTTCGCTGCTGATCAAGCCGGTTCTGATT
>Ga0182030_10009524_pt1 | contig 19878 bp, 20 predicted proteins | sample 812S3MmetaG_FD_121299 | JGI IMG/M metagenome (GOLD analysis project Ga0182030, IMG submission 121299) | Permafrost microbial communities from Stordalen Mire, Sweden - 812S3M metaG (Illumina Assembly) | ecosystem: Environmental > Terrestrial > Soil > Wetlands > Permafrost | place: Sweden... | reverse complement strand
GACCCGCTGATCCACGCCCCCACCCGGCTGAAGATCGTCGCCACGCTGGCGGCGCTGCCCGACGGCGACGCCTTGTCCGTCACCCGCCTGCAGGACATGATCAGGCTGCCACCCGGCCGCCTGATCACCCACCTGCGCGAGCTGGGCCACGCCGGATACGTGCGGACGGGTATGACCGGCGGCGGTAGAGCACAGGCAACCGCCGCCCTCAGCCGCGACGGCCGGGTCGCGCTTGATCGCTATACCGCCGTGCTGCGGCAACTGTCCGGGGTGGCCAGAGGGGAATACCAGGCAGCCGGCCTGCGCGTTGGCGATGCTGACCGGGACGCGGCCGCCGCGGCCCTGGGTGAGCACTTCGCGCACGGCAGGCTGACCCTCGATGAACTGAACGCGCGACTTGATGCCACGTTGACTGCTATCACGCACGGCGAGCTATCTCAGGCTGCCCTGGATCTGCCGGATCTGACGGTGTTCCCGGCTCGGGTCAGCTTTTCCCGGGGGAAGCGGGCGAGGCGGTCAGGATTCTGCCGCGAGCGCCGCGAGCCGGTTGAGTGAGGCTCGGAGCTTGTCGGCTGTGGTTGCCCGGGCGCGCTGGAAGCGTTTCTCGTCGGTCAGCTGGGTCCAGTCGTAGGTGTGGGTGACACGGGTGCGCGCCGGGCCGGCCGGCTCGAGTTCCCACCGCCACAGGTGCCCGGGCGGTTCCTGCCCCGGCTCGGCGGGCCGCCAGGCGATCCGCCGGCCCTCCTCGAACTCCACCACGTGGTTCTCCCGGACGGCGCCCCGGGTCAGCGTCATCGTGAACACGTCACCGAGGTGGCGGACCCGCTGCCCGGCCGCCGCCGCGGCCAGGTTGTCGTTGCCGTCCCAGCGTGGCTGCGCGGCCGGATCCGCGATCAGCTCGAAGATCGGCCCGGGCCCGGCCGCGATGTCCAAGCTGGCGCTGACCACGCGCGGCGCCTCCTGCTCAGTTGCCATCCGCCTATCCATCCGCCTATCCAAGCACCCAGCCCACGGCACCCCGCCAGGCAGTGCGGGGAAACACATCAGCCGGGCGCATTCTCGTGCTGCGGCCAGGGCCCACCCCGACCGTCCTGTGCGTGGCGCTCAGGTTGGGTAAGCGGCGAGGAAGACGGCCGCTTCCTGGCTCTCTCGCGGCCAGCGGTACGCGCGGCAGCGACATGCCGGCGGAAGGACCAGCGCGTCGCCCACCTCGAGCACCAGATCGTTGTGCGCGGCCGATTCGAACTCGACTTTCAGGCGCCCTTGGATCACCACGAGTACGTCATGCTGCGCGGAGACAAACCAATCGGGATCGATCTCTTCGCCCTGCTTCGAAACCCAGACGACTTCCATGCCGCTGCCCGAGAAAATCTTTCCGACCTCTCCGAATAGTGCCGAACGGACACTGCCTGCCTCGCTCTGGAAAATCCGGTAGAGCCGAGGCTGGGGGTCGCCTGCCCCCACGGTGGCGGCGGTCATACCACCGCACGTTATCTCAGTCGGGGCCGCCGTGACGGGACGCCGCGCGAGCCGGAAGAGCGGGCCAGGGTTCGGTATGAAGGAGGGTTCTATTCGCCGAGGAACCGCATGACGTCGGCGGCGTCGGCGGCCAGCGCCGCCTGGGTCTGGGTGTCCAGCGGGCCGAACGGTGCCGTCACGACTTGACCGCCCGCGATGTTCCAGGTCGCCACGGCCCGGCCGCCTGCCAGCGCGAACGGCCGGAACAACCCGTTGATCGTGACGATCCGCCGGTGCGCGCCGACGATGGGATCCCGGGAAGCCCAGCCGAGCAGCAGCGGCTCGAACGCTCCAAGCAGCAATGGTGCCGGCAGCGTGGCGGCCGCTCGCGGCCGGTTCGCTGGCAGCTCGGCTAGGCCGTCAACTCGTTGTACGGCGCCGCACCTGGCCAGGCCGAGCCTGGCATCTCGCAGCCCGATGCCCGCCCACCGGGCGAGGTCACGGTCGGCCGCCGGAGCGTGCCCGGCCAGATATCGCCTGGCCAGTTCACCCAGCGCCGCGTCGCGGCTCATCGTCGTCGGTGGTGTGCCCAGCCAATCTTGGACGAGCACGAACGCCTGCTCCCGTCCGGTTACCGGACCGCGCACGATCAGGCCCCGCAGGCTGGCCAGCGCCAGGATGTGCACCATCGCCTGGCCTTCGGTCCTGATCCCGAGAGCAGCGACCCGCTCGCGGAGCTGAGACCTGGTCAGCGGGCCGTCGGCCGCCAGCGCGGCCCGCACGGTGGCCACCGCCCGTTCCGCATCATCCGGCGGCACGCCCTCCTGCGCCAGCCGCCGGGAGTTCCCTGTGCGCAACTGCGGGGTAGTCAGCGGATGCAGCCACCAGTAGTCCTCGGTGCAGACCAGATGCAGGGTGCCGCGGTTCAGCCAGGTGACGATCAGTGAACGCCGTTGGGTGAGGCCGGAGTCGACGTCCGCGGCGGACAATCCCGCCGAACGCGCCCGGACCGTAAGGCGCGCGCCACGCAGGTCTTGCGCCTGGATCGCCAGCAGCCGCCCGGCAACCTCCTCGGCGCTACCCGCCAGGTCGCCGCCGAGCAGTTGCGCCGCGCATCGCTCCGCGGTCACCGCCAGATCATCAGGCCTCGCGGCCGCCTGCGGTTTTGAAGGGCTCACCGGGGGTGACTCTACCCCGGCGGCGGGAAGCCGGGTATCCGTCCCCCGGTACGGCGCGAACCAGGTTCCCCGATGTCAGACCACTGGTATTGGCTGGTGGCGGAACCGCTCGGCGTCCGCGCCGAACGCGAATGAGGGGTCCTCGCCGGGTGTGATGGCGCTGACCTGGGTCAGCTGCTCGTACTGCGCCGGGCTCAGGGTCAGTTCAAGCGCGGTGAGGTAGTCGCCGAGCTGCCCGGTGGTACGGGGACCGATGACGGGCACCAGTGCGGTAGCGGAGCGGGCTGCCCGCTCCATCAGCCAAGCGATGGCCACCTGGCCGGCGGTGGCGCCGGCCTGCCCGGCTATGGCGAGGACGGTGTCCACGATGGCCGTGTGCTGGGCGGTGTCCTCGGTGCGGACGCCGCGACCCCACGCGGTGAGCCGTCCATCTGTGCGGTGCCGGTACTTGCCGGTGAGCACGCCGCCGCCCAGCGGGGCATACAGGCAGGCACCGAGTCCGAATGCCTCGGCGGCGGGCAGCAGTTCCTGGTCGGCAGCGCGGTTGACCAGGCTGTATTCGGCTTGGACGCCCACTAGGGAACTACTCTACCGGGGTGACGGCGTCCGGCAGGTGCACCCAGTACAGGTCGACGTGATCGGTGCGCAGGCGCCGCAGGCTGGCCTCAAGCGACCGGACCGCGGTGCGCCTGCTGTTCCCGGTGGCGCTGACGCCAGCGCCAGGCACCGCGCTGCGGGTGTATTTGGTGGCCAGGACGAAATCGTCGCGGCGCCCGGCCAGGAACTCGCCGGTCAGCTCCTCCGCACTGCCGCCCTGGTAGGCGTCGGCGGTGTCCAGGAACGTGCCGCCGGCCTCAGCGAAGGCCTCGAAGATGGCCCGGGCCTGGGCCGACTCGGCGCGGGCGCCTGGCCCCGAGCCGAAGATCGCCGTGCCCAGGGCAAGTTCCGATACCCGCAGTCCCGTCAGGCGGCCGAACGTCCGATAGCGCAGTGCGCCGCCTTTCCGCGGGGCGGAGGCTGTGGTCATGGCGGGCAGATCCTGTCGTCGGGGGGCAGCTTGGGTCATAGGTGAGCGTATCAGTTAACCTGAGGCACCCCTCCGTTTGGTATCGTCGCTGGATGAGCACCAGCCCGGGAACGTCGCGCGCGGTGCGCAGCGACAGCCTGCGCAACCGCGAGGCCTTGCTGGCCTCGGCCCGTGAAACGTTCGCCGAGTACGGGCTTAACGCCTCCCTGCAACAGGTGGCCCGCACCGCGGGCGTGGCCATCGGCACCCTCTACCGGCACTTCCCCGCCAGGGACGATCTCCTGGTCGCCGTGTTTGCCGACAAGCTGCGCATCGTCGCGGACACCGGTGAGCAGGCGCTGGCCTGCGAGGATGCCTGGGAAGGTTTCGTGCTGTTCCTGGAGACCCTGTGCGGCCTGCAGGCCGGGGACCTTGGATTCAACGAGCTCGCCTCGGCCGACCGGCCAGCCACCGGCGACGCTGCCCGTGTCCGGGCCCACATCCACCAGCTGTGGCGGCGGCTGCTCGCCCGGGCTCAAGAACAAGGAGCCGTACGGCCCGACCTCGTCCTTAACGACATGTTCGTCCTGCTGTGGTCCCACAGCCGGATCATCGGGGCAACCTACCGCGTAGCACCCAGCGCCTGGCGGCGCCACCTGCACCTGATGCTCGACGCCTACCGCGCCCAGCGCGCCCACCCGCTGCCCGAGCCTCCCCTCACCGACCAGCAGATGAAGCTGGCCACCGCCCGCCTCCTGTAATTGCGGCATCGGGTCTGATTGGTAGCAAAATTGGAGCCTCTTCCGTTGGCCGCAATTGTCTGCTAAGCTTATTTTTGGAGTCTAAATAACGACAGAATCCTGTTGTCGTTGTTTAAACCCGTAGTTAGCAAATCCGTTAGCAAGATCAGCTTGGCCTCTCGTTGCCTCTTCGCATATTTGCGCAGTGCTGACCCTTGCGAGCTGCACTGAGGCAATGGAGCCCCTAGATGATCTGTGAGTACCAGCTGACCGTCCGAGGCCTGCGTATCCACGCCCAGTCGGCAGGTGAGGGCGTCCCGCTCCTCCTCCACTCCGGCGTCTGGAACGAGATGCACCAGTGGGGCTCGCTGATAAGGCACCTGCACGGCTTCCGGGTGATCACCTATGACGCCCCGGGCGTCGGCTCCTCCCAGGTGCCGTCATCCCCGATGTCGATGCGGGCACTGGCGGACATCGGCGCGGGCGTCCTGGATCAGCTGGGCCTGGCCTCCGCTCACGTCCTCGGCGTCTCCTTCGGCGGCGCGGTTGCCCAGCAGATGGCCCTGTCCCACCCCGGTCGGGTAGACAGGCTAATCCTGGCGTCCACCTCGTTCGGCGGTATGGCCATGCCCGGCCACCCTTCGTCGCTGGTGCATATGATGCATCCGCGCGGCTACCATCCCGACCGGCTGGCCAAGAGTGCGGGTGCCATGTTCGGCGGGCGGATGCGGACAGAGCCGGAGTTCGCCGCGGGCCTGAACATGACCAGGCCGGCCAGCTTCCTGGCCGCGCTGTTCCGCCTGTCAGCCCTCGCCGGGTGGACCAGCCTGCACCGCCTGTCGTCGATCCCGCACAAGACGCTGGTCCTGTGCGGGGACGACGACCCGGTGACGCCACATCTGAATCACCGGGTGATGGCCAGGCTGATCCCTTCGGCGCGGCTGCACACGGTCGAAGGCGGGGGGCATCTCGTCCTGCTGGATAGCGCGCCCGAGATCGGCCCGGTGATCACCGCGTTCCTGCACGCCGCGGACGAGCGGGAGAACCTTCAGGCGGCGTGAGATCCGCCGCGGCGGCAGGGGCTTTTTTGCAGAGTACCCCCGCAGGCCGGCGGACGAGCCGTCAGCTCACCCGCCGGTGAGGTCGGAAGGCCCGGTGGCGGGCGCAGGCGAAGACTTGGACGCAAGCTCCTGGAGGAGCACGGCCGCAGGAACCGGCTGGCCGGCGGGCGTATCAACCGGCGACGGTGGCAACGGGACAAGCAGATCGCTCGCGTTCCCCTCGACGCCATGCAGCCAGAGCGCCATAACGTGCAGGCCCGGAACATGGAGAAGCCGGAGCTCGAAGTCGTTCCGGCTCACCTCCGGGATCTGCTGGGCCGCCTGGATGGCTTCGGCCGTGGAGGTGACGAAGCGGCCTTCGTTGAAGGCGGAGAAGACATACCCGTTGCCCGGCCCCATGGCCACGGTATCGGCGGCGGCGAGGGCATTATCGCCTTCTTGCACGAGATACCGCCATCCGCCCGGCTTAGCCGCATCGAGCCCTCTTCCCGCCGCCAGGTCGTCCAGGCCCAGGGTGAAAACCTGGTGCGGCTGGGTGAGCTGGAGCGGTCCGCTGGCATTTCGCAGGGCCGGCAATCTGAAGGTGCCACTGTCAGCGAACGCCCGGAAGGTGGTGTGGACCGCGTCGGCGGCCTCGGTGGGCGGTGCAGGAACGCGAAGGGTCATCGAGACTCCTTTAGTACCTCGTGTAGTAGGTGTGGGTCCAGGTGCCGATGCTCTGGTACGCGGTCTGCAACGCGGCGTAACTGACGTTGGAACGGCCGTATATCGGGTCGTCGACGGTTACGTAGTCAGTGCCGCCGGCGCTGTATTGACCCATGATGCACAGAAAATGGGCGCCGCCGCCCGACCAGGCGACACGAATCCCGAGCGGCCGGGCGTAGGTCACCTCGGTCTCGATCTGGGGGACGGTGGCCACGCCGCCCACCATCTGGTCGAGATGTCCCACGGCGCTGAGCGCGCTGTTGAGATACCCGTCGACATTGCATGGCCCCGGGCCCCCGCTGCCGCAGCAGTCGCTGCGCCCGGTCTGGTTGTTGGCGACCAGACATTGCGTCCAGGTGCTGGCGGGCTGATAAAAGAGCGCGACGCTGGTGGCCGTGGCCGCCCAGCACCAGTTCGACTGCTGCTGGGGCTGCATGGAGAAGTACATCTCGTCTTCCCACCAGGTGGTGTCGACATGGAGATCGGTCCCCACGGCGAACACGTCGAGATGGTCGGGGTAGCGGGCCAGGGCGTTGACCGAGGTGTTCGGGGCGGCGACTCCGCCGGCGATCTGGAACCAGTTCGCCCAGCCGCTGCTGGCGTCCCACCGGTGCTGTAGATGCCGTGGTCGGACCCTACGGCGAAGACGTCGAGATGAGTGGGGTAGCGCGCCACCACGCTGATCGACGTGCCCGGGGCGGCCACGCCGCCGCTGACGTTGAACCAGCTGCCCGCCCAGCCTCCGCTGGCGTCCCACCAGATGCTGTAGATGCGCTGATCCGTGCCGACAGCGAAGAGGTCCAGATGGGTGGGAGTGCGGTCGATGGCGGCGATGGAGGTGTTCGGGGCGGCGACTCCGCCGGCGATCTGGAACCAGCTGGCCCAGCCGCTGCTGGCATCCCACCAGGTGCTGTAGATGCCGTGGCCGGAACCTACCGCGAACAGGTCGATGTGGTTGGGGTTCCTGGTCACGGCGGTGATGGACGTGCCCGGGGCGGCCACGCCGCCGCTGACGTTGAACCAGCTGCCCGCCCAGCCCCCGCTGGCGTCCCACCAGATGCTGTAGATCTTCATGTCAGAGCCCACCGCGAACAGGTCGAGATGGTTGGGGTTGCGGGCGATGGCCGCGACGGAGGTGCCGGGAGCGGCGGTAAGGTCCGAGACGCGGAACCAGCTCCCGGCCCAGCCTCCGTTCGCGTCCCACCAGATGCTGTAGATCTTCATGTCAGAGCCCACCGCGAACAGGTCGAGATGGTTGGGGTTGCGGGCGACCACCGTGATCGTCGTCCCGGGGGCCGCGACGCCGCCGGCCACCCTAAACCAGTTCGCCCAGCCCGCCGTGGCCGTGGAGATGTCCCACCACGAGCTGTAGATCCCGTTATCGCTGCCCACGCAGAAGACGTCGAGATGCTGCGGGTACCTGGCAATCGAGGTAATAGAGGTGGCAGGCGCCGCGACGCCGCCACTCACGCCAACCCAAGTGGGAGCCCAGCCCATGGTGTGTACCTCCGGCATTTGTCGTCTGACCGACCTTGACGGCCCCCCGCGCGTAGCCGTGAGTACAGGCGGCCGCCGGGTTCGCCCACCTCCCGGAGGGCCACCCCGTCACCTCTACAGAGGGCCACCCGTCCCGTCTGATACATGCTCGCCAGCTACTCCTCCCCGGCGGGCTGTCCGGCCACCGCCCTGATGGCCTGGACGAACGGCTCATCGAAAGCCTTTGTCTCTTCGTCAAGCTCATCGAAAGGCTTGATCGAGCGATGCTGCGGGTTCCGCTCCTGCATCCAGGCCGCCCACGTGTTGTGCACATCTGCTGCTTCTACGGCGGTACCTTTGGCGAGCGCAAGCACGGCATACAGGCGGAATAGCGATTTGATGTCCTCGGCTGGTATGAGCTCTACCGGGATAAGTTGCTCAATTCTGGCCGCCAGCACGTCTAGATACGTCATCTGGTCGCCTGCCAGATGATCTCCGCCAGGTAGATCAGACCAAAGATCCAGGGCACGATTCTCTCAATAAAGCCTATCTCCCGGTACTGCGCGAGCCACAGCCGCAAAGTTACCGGGCGCCAGGTAAATTTTACCTTTTCCCGGTACAGCTTAGCCCATTCGTCGCTATAAACCTGACCTGGCAATGGCGCTTCCATCGCCATGATGATCTCGAACTTAGCGCGAATGAGCCGCCGGTAACTCTCCAGCAGAGCCCACCAGGTAATACACATGGCGATGCCGGCGGCCGCCAGGTACCAGCGCACATTCTGCGTACCAAGCAGAGCCATGACGCCCGTATTGACGCTGAGGAAGAAACTATTCGCCAGACCGCGCCGAGCTGAGATCCGGTCGGTCATTTCAACGGCAAGCTTATAAAGTTCAAAATAATTGCCAGGCAGTTCGGCGGCGTGCACAACAGCCGCGGCCGCAGCCGCGGCGCTGGAATCAGCTGGCTGGTCTTCCACAGACGATCGATCCACCTTAAAATTCCGGCTCATGAACCCCTTGTACCCCCTCCAGCACGCCAGATCCTTCCCTGCACACCCGCCTTCGGCCGTTCGGTCACCGTAGATGTCATCGGCATGCGCCATTTATCGTGGCACAATCTGGAGCGGGAGGATGAGGGTATGGACGATGCATTCGGGGTCTACAGCGCCGCCATGAAGGGGACACTCGGCCCGGGCTGGTGGTCCAGCTGGCCGCTCGCGACGCGGCATTCGGTCGGTGATATTTGTTCGGTCACCGGCGGACAGCTTCTCTCCGCCGGATCACTTGATGCACTTGGGGTGCATAGTTCAACAGCTGTATCACCGTATGCCGACAACCTGACCTACGACAGCAGCGGCTCTGTCGCGGTGACCTTCAAGGCGTCGGGCCGCACCGGCCCGCTTTTCCAGGCCCTCAGCCAGGCCGAGCTCGGAGCGCACGTCGCGTTCTCCCGCGACCGGTCGGTGTTCGCGGTGTTCACCGGACTGCGCCAGACCGCCATGACCGAGCCGCGGCTGCTCGCCCGGCATCTCACCGAGCTGTACTTCCGCCAGGAATGGGAACCGGACTGGGTGGCGGTGACTCACCTGCTGTCCGCCGAGGCGGGCACGGTGCTGATCGCCGCGTCCGCCACCGCCGAGGCCGAGCTGCGGGTGACCGCCGACGCCGGTGCCGGCGCCGTCAAGATGGCCGACCTGGCCGGGAAAGTGGGGCTCGCCCGGAGCCGCAACATCGGACTTCAATGGCTGGGGGGCAACGAGAGCACGCCGTTCTGCCGGGTGGTGGCCCTGCGTAAGTCCTGGCTGGGCCGGGTTAACGCGGATTTCGCGCCGCGGCAGCAGGCCAGGGGTCTGGCCCCGGCCGACATCCCGGTCCGGCTCATGCATCAGGCGGAAGACCGGCCGGACGAGGTGATCGCGGAGGTTGGCGCCGACGGCGACGCCTGGGCCGGCGACGCCCCAGCCGACGACACTCCAGCCGCCAGGTCATGACGTCGCCATGAGCACGCTATACCTGCAAATCGACCACGCGGCCGGGCCGGGCTACCCGGTGCGGCTCGGCGTGGTGGACGTGGACCAGCCGGGTGCCGTCCGCCTCGAAGACGTCGGTATCCTGCCGGTCGCGCTGCCGCCGCCGCCCGCGCCCGGATCGATGGGGTCTTACCTGCACGCTCTGGTCGCCGACGGCGCCGGACCCCGGCTGGCCGAACTGCTGCACCAGGCCGACGTGCGCTCGGTCGCCGTCGATGTCCGGCCCGCCGACCTGGTCGCGCTGCCGTGGGAAACGATGGATCCCGGTCCGGGTCAGCGTTATCTGTTCATCAACGACGAACGGCCCTGGTCGCGCGGCCGCTGGGATGACACCGGGCCGCCGGTGCCCGCGCTCGGTCCGCTCCGGCTGCTCGTCGTGGTCTGCGGTGCGAAGGACCAGACCCTGGGGGCGGAGGAGGAAATCGACGGCATATACCGCGCCGTCTCCCGGTCACTGGGACGCATACACCTGGAGGTCATCGACAGCCCGCCGGAATGGGCGGCGCTGAAGCAGGAAATAGTCGACCTCGCTCCGCACGTCGTGCACCTCATCGGGCACACCCTGAAGGCCGAGACGCAATCGGTGCTTGAATTCACCCCGGCCGCGCCGCCGACCTGGGAGCTGACCTCCGACATGATCAGCCAGCTCTGGCCGGAGGGTCCGCGGCTCGTGGTCCTCAGCGCGTGCCGGAGTAGCCGCGGGGACCCGTCCACCGGAGCCGCCAGCATGACCGATGCCCTGAAGGCGGCGGGAGTTTCCGCCGTTCTCGGCATGCGCGGTGACATCACCAGCTCGGCCGCGGCCGATTTCGCCGCCGCGTTCTACGGCGCACTGGCCGACGACAAGAACGTGGACGCGGCGGCCGCGGCCGGTCGGCGGGCCATTCTCGACGGTGCGCCGGCCGGCCCTGACTGGCATTATCCGGTCCTGGAGACGCTCGTTCCTGCCTCGCACGTGCTGCCCATCCGTTACGGCGTGGACATGCCGCCAGAAAACCTGACCCGCGGCATCCCGGAGTTCGCCAAGCTGCAAAGCTTCGTCGACCGCAGCGAACAGCGCCGCAGGACCTGGTGGGCGATCGACCCCGAGGGGCTGCCCGGTCATCGCCCGGCCCGCAGCGGTGTCCTGATGACGGGCCCGCGGGGCAGCGGGAAAACCTGGCTCGCGCAGGCCTCGCTGCTCGTCTGCTTCTGGCGCGGGCGGCGGCTGCATTACATCGACCTCAAGGCGCAGTCCGTCCAGGGTGAGCTCGGCGAGACCAGCAAGGACTGGCTCGGCATGCTGCGGGCGATCCGGGACGGCACGCCTGGCTGCCACCTGTCACCCGAGCTTGACCCGCAGGCCTTCGCGACCTTCAACGCCCGGCTGAACTGGCTGGTGAAGAACCCGCCGACCGCGGCCATGCCGACCCAGGTGCAGGGGGCAGCCGACGACGAAAGGCAGCGCTTCGACCCCGAGGCCGGGCAGGTGTCGCCCCGGATAGCGGCCATCTTCAGGGATTTCCTGGCCGCGCTCGAAACCGCGGCGGCCCGCCAGCACATCGTGCTTGTCCTCGACGGCGTGGACGGGGTGATGGAGCAGTCGTGGCGGGATTATGTGCTGCCGTACCTCATCGCCCCGCTCGCCAACGGCGTCCCCGGGGTGAGCCTGCTGCTCATCGTGCCGCTGGACCTGGCCCGGAGCCATCTGCCCGGCGACGACGTGGTGACGACCATGGAACGCGTCGAGGTAGGGGAATTCAAGCAGGCCCAGATCGACCGGGTGATACGCGAGTACGCCGTCAAGTGCCTCTTCAACCCCTGGCAGGTCGGTAAGTTCCAGCAGTTCTTCTGCGACTTCGAGCAGCTCCAGCCGGCCGAGCTCGGGAAAATCGAGACCATATTGCGGCCCTACGGCCCCGGCGGGCGGTGACCAGCATGACCGACGCTGCTGCCGGACGGGAATCCGCGAGCCGCACCGACGCGATCGACGCGGTCCTGGCGCAGCTGGCGGCCGGCCAGTCGTTCGCCGACATCCGCCGTGCTCTGGTGCCCGGGTCCTGGGCGCCTGTGCTGGCCCGGGTGGCCGTGGCCGGCCGGTTCGGCCAGGACGTCTACGACCGGCTGCTCAGCGCGAGCGGTCCGGGCGAGCAGCCCGCCCTGGACGACCTGGCCGAGGCGGGATTGATCGTCCCGGTGGCCGGACGGCCTGGCTGGTTCAGCATGCCCGCGGAAGACCGCGCCATCCGGGCGGCCGACCTGGACGACAGCGACCGGATAACCCTGGAAACCGAGCTCGGTGAGTGGCACCTACGCCGCGGGGACCAGCTCGAGGCCATGCCGCATCTGCTGAACGGCCGTCCGGATCAAGGCAGGGAACTCCTGGAGTCGCTGCTCGACCGGGCGGACGCGGAGCTGAACCTGCCCCGGTGCCAGGATCTCCTGCGGGCGGCGCAAGACAGCGCGAGCTCGCTGGGTGCGGACCTGGCCGAGTTCATCGCCATCAGGACCGCGTACCTGAACGCCCGGTCGATGTGGCTGCCCGACTACTACCAATCGGTCCATTTCCTGCCCCCGCCCGGGCTCGCCGACCGCGGCCGCGACTTCATCACCGAGAGCGAAGCACGTGTCTGGCACATCACCGGCCAGGGCGGGGCGGGCAAGACGATGCAACTGAAGTGGCTGCTATCCCGGCACTGGGTGCCGCGGCCCACGGCCACACCCTGCGCGCGGGTCGACCTGGATTCCGTCGATCCCACGGTATGTGCCCGCTACCCTTTCCTGGTTTTCATCATGGCCGCCGATCAGCTGGCCAGTCAGCTGCCACACAATCCTTTCTCCCCGCTGCTGCGCTCTTACCAGCCATTTCTCAGGTTCGCGATGCGCCGGGCCGGCCAGACGGCAGCGCTGGACGCCACGCAGGCGGCGCGGGCGGCTCGCGACGTTCCCCGGCTTTTCGCCGAATGCTGCCGGGCGGCCGACCAGCCGATCGTCATCGTCCTGGACACGCTCGAGGAACTCTCGCTCAGATACCCCGCAGAAACGGCCGAGCTGGTCAGGCAATTCCGCGATGTATTCGGTGAGGTCCCCGGGCTCAGGCTGCTCTTCGCCGGCCGCTATGAAATTCCGGCTGTGCGCCAGTATTTTGACTGGGTCAAGCCGCGGCCGGTCACGCTGTTCAGCCCGGAGGCGGCCGAGTCCTACCTCCGCGACATCCGCGGTATCGCCGACCCGGTCCGCCGGGCCGACCTCGTCCGGCGCGCGCACGGGCTGCCTTACATCCTGGCCATGTACGCCGATCTCGTCACCATCGACCCGGCCACGCCGCTTGACGACATCGACGCGGAGCTCGAGCCGCGGCTGGTGTACCTGGTCGAGCGGATCATCGACCGCATCCCCGAGCCGCTGGTCCGCTGGCTGCTGCGCTATGGCTGGGTGCCGCGGCGGCTGACCCGCACGTACGTCCGCGACGTGCTGGCCCCGTTCCTGGTCATGGCCAACGCGGACGATCGCAGCCTGGATGACCCGATGATGGATCCCATCACCGAATGGCGCGGGCGGCGGCTGTTTCCCACCGACCTGCACGACCTCCAGGCCAAGCTCGACCAGGCCTGGGACGACCTGACGGTCTACGTCAGCGAGTCGTCGTGGGCGGCCAGTGTGCCTGGCGACCCCGACACCATCGTGCTGAAGGCCGAGATGCTGGCGCCGATGCGGGCCGTCCTGGCGGGCCGGCCCATCCTGCGAGAGCTTCATCTGCGGTCCGCGGATTTCTACCGCGACCTGGCCAGGACGTTCCCGGCCGGGCGTTCGTGGTTCCTCCGCGAGATGATCTTCCACCTGGCCCAGGCGGGCTCGCCTGACCTGCTGGCCCGCTGGCAAGAATGCGTCGATCAGGCCAGGGAGTCCCGGGATTACGCCGCCCTGGCCGACCTCGGTGCCGAGGTGACGGGCCCGGAGTATCTCGACGAGGCCGGGACGCCGCGGCGCAGGGAAGGCGCTGACATCGTCCCGGCCGAGCTGGTGGTCGAGGGGCGCCTGTGGCGGGCTTACGCGGCGCAGGCGCAGATCGTTCGGCTCAGAGACGGGATCTCTCCCGGCCTGGCCGATGACCCGTTGTGGGGCGACGTCCGCCGTGAACTCGCCGCGGCCGTGCCGCTCGCCCGGCCCACCCTGCACGTATGGGCGGCCGAGCGCCCGGGGGAACGAGGCCTGCTGCTGATCCGAGCGGAAAGTCTGGTGGTGGCCGCGCTTGCGCTCGCCGACGGCGATCCGAGGCGCGCCTGGGACGCCGCCGCCGAGTTGCGGGACGCCGACGACGACATCGCCCTGTGCGCCGCCGAGTTGCAGGTCGCAGTCGCGCCTCTGACCGGCGAAAATGTCATCCCGGCGCTGGAGAGCCTGATTCGTCGCGCGCTGAATGCCGGCCGGACCGCCGACGCCGTGGCGCCAGCCAGAACGCTCTCCGACCGCCTGGTCTCGGCCGGAGCTATGGACAGCGCTGTCACGCTGCTCTCCGATGTCAACCGCCGGACCGGTTCACTCACCGACACCTACCTGGATGTGCTGGTCGAGCAGGGAACGCCAGCCGCCGTCGAACTGACCCGATCCGGCTATCGAGAGCTGCCTCCCGGGTCGCGGCTCGCGGTGGACCGGACCCTGGCCAAGGCCTACCTCGCGCTCCGGCAACCGGAGAATTCGCTGCAGCTCCTGGCCGAATCGGAACGGCACCTGGGGGAGCTTGATGATCAACCGGCGCAGCTGCGGGAGCGGGCCTTCTGCCTGGAGGTCAAGGGCATCGCCTACGGCACCTTGCTCCAGCTCGACGAGGCCGCCGCGGCCTTCGAGCAGTCGGCCAGCTTGTGGCTGGAGCTCGGGCACCCGGACGGCCATCTGCGCAGCCGTCGCCACCACGCGGAGATCCTGCTGCGCGAGGCCGGCGACGTCACCGAGGCCCTGACGCAGCTGGGCGGCCTTTCCTCCCAGCTCGACGACGGCGCGGAGCCGGCCGCGGTGCAGCGGCTCGGGGCCGAGGCGCTCGGCCTGAACGGGTCGCCGGAACTGGCGGTGCCGATCATCGAGCGGCTGCTCACCGAGGCCGGCCCGGATAACTACCGCAGCCGGGCGCTGGCCGCCGTGGCGGGCCTGGTCGCGTCGGCCGATGTCGACCGGTTCGGTCCCCCGCTGTACGAAGCCCTGATCCACATCCGGCCCCCGAGCGCGCGGCTGGCCTTGCTGCAGGAGTTGCGGTGGTGCCCGCCCCTGCCCGCCCACCCGGTGCTTGGCGCCCTGGCCAGCCAGGCGACGATCGCTGGCCAGCCGGTGCGGCCCGAGGACGCGGCCGTGCACTGGCTGCAGCAGGCCTATGTGGCCCGCACCCTCCTCGGCGGTCCGGATGTGCGCTTGCCGCTGACGGCCGCGCTGGCGCAGGCCCCGTCGGGCTTCCTCGCGTGCGAGATCCTCAGGCATTTCCCCGCCGATGCCCCTGACCAGGCGGTGTCCGCGGCCGAGGAATACGTGCAGACGCACCAGGCGCAGGACAGGACGCTGGCCGCGATGGTCCACCTGCGGACGGCCGAACGGCACGTCGGCCGGTCGTCGCCGCCGGACTCCATCGAGCCGCTGATCCGTCGCGCCGAGGACGAACTCGGGACGGCCGGACGCCCGTCCTGCTGGCTGGCCGAGACCTATGAGCTGCGTGGTCGCATCGCCGTTGACCCATTCGAAGCGAGGAGTTCGCTCCAGTCCGCCCAGAGCCTGCAAAGCCGCCTCGGCAATATCGTCGCGGTCCACGCCATCCAGGCCCGCCTGGCCGACGCGGACGAGCGGGCCGCCGAGCCCGTCTCAGCCGCGCCGCCGGTGGACGCGACCGAGCTTGTGGTGCTAGACTTGTGGGCTGGCCCGCCGAGGGCCGGCGTCCCTGGCGTCGATCTGGGCACCATGCAGGCGGCCCTCGCGTTCGCGCAGCAGGGCCGCGAGGCTCCGGTTGGCCCGGACCCGGTGGTCAGAGTCGAGTCCCCTGAACTCGAAGTGCTGTACCTGCCGTGGGAGTTCGTGGCCGGCCGCGTCTACCGGGCCCAGCCGCCCGCGGGCTCGCTGAAACGAGACAGCGCCTGGCTGGGCTGGGCGCTTGAGACCCGGGGGAGTGCGTTTTCCGCGCAGCTGCGCGAGGAATGCCTGCGGGTCGTCTCCGGCCAGCAGCGGCTCATCGCCTCGCTCCGCGGCCAGGTGGAACTCGCGCTTGGGCATTCCGGCCGCAGGCCACGGGTGGTCATCATCAAGAGCAGCGATGAGGCGGAGGAATCCTGGGGTTACAGCCTGGGGGCGAGAGGGCTCGACCTGCTGAGTAGTTACCTGTCGGCCGGGTGGGACGCCGAGCAGTTCGACCCGGCCTCGGCCCAGCCGCGTAACCTGTTCGGCCGGCGGCCATTCGACGTCATCCACGTGACCGCGCGGATGGAGGTAAGCGGGAGCTCGAGCTGGTTCGATACCTCCGAAGAGGCGCCGGCCGTGCGTGGGGCCGCCAAGGGGATAGGGATGAATACCGGCATCTTCCCCACCACCGTCATCGGGTGGCTGGCGGAGATGAACCGTTCGTCCGGCGGGCAGGCTCCGCCGCCTGTCGTCGTCCTGGACCCCGTGACCTCTCCCTCGTCCCGCGGCCCGGGCGAGATCCTCATGCACCGCAACCGGTTTGCGGCCAGCGTCTACCTGGACGGCATCGCGATGGCCGTGGTCGCCACCGGCCTGGCTGGGCGTGACCCGCTGACGTTGCAGCAAGCGTGGCTGGACGGCGTGGCGCGCGGCGATTCCCTCGAGCAGGTGGTGCACGATCTGCGGCCGCTGGCTGATGCGAATGCGCCCCCGGCCCTGTTCGCGCCCAGCCGCACCTTTACCCTCACCCGGTTCTGAGCCGCGGATGGACGATCTCGCCCGTTTCACCGAGAGCCTGCGCGAGGACCTGGCCGCCTGGCAAGAGGCGACCACGGGTCCGCCGCTCAACAAGCACGCCAGCCAGGTCGCGGGGATCGTCAGCCAGCTCACCGAGGCCATGGCCATCCTGGAGGTACCGGGCGGTCAGCCGCGGGCCGAGCTCGAGCAGACGATCGGCGACTACCTGCACATCTGGGACTTCTTCCGGTCCAAGCTCGCGCTGCGGTACGTCCCGTGGTACCAGCCGGTACTCGGGGCCGCGGACGACCTGGCCTGGGCCGCGTTCCAGCCGATTTCAGCCGCCGCCGCCGCCCAGCGCCTGCAGGACGAGCGGCTGGCCGCCGCCGCCGCCCAGCGCCTGCTCCGTAAGCTGCGCGAGCCACCGCTGGTTTACTTCTCCCGCGACGTGATTCCCTTCACGGTCACCCGGGGCCAGAACTACCAGAACCTGCTGCCCCGCGGCGGCTTGTGGACCGAGCGGTCAGAAGCGATAGCGGACAACCTCGTCGTCCCGGTGGTCAGCCTGCCCTGGCAGCGATTCTCGTCGCTGCTGATGCTGCTGTCGGTCGCGCACGAGGTCGGCCATGTCGTCGTGACCGACCTGGACCTGCTGCCGGCGTTGCGGGGGCGACTGGCCGAGGCCGGCCTCTCCCCGGCTCGCCTGCCCCTGTGGTCGGCGTGGCTGGAAGAAGTGTTCGCCGACATCTTCAGCGCCGTGGTCTGCGGCAGCTCAGTCGCGCTCTCCCTGGTCGACCAGCTGGACAGGCCGGGGCCGGCTGGCGCCGAGGCAACGCCAGGCCCTGGTCGTTACCCGCCGGTCGAGCTGCGCGCCCGGATGATCCTGCACGTGGCCGAACGTCGCAGTGACCTGGGCGACCAGCCTAGGCCGCCGCGTCCGCGAGCTGACCAGCTCGCGGACTTCGACGCGGACGTGGCGGCCGTGGCGGCGGCCCTGCTCGATGACGGGTATGTGCAGATCGCGGGCCGGCTCGAGGATCTGTACCCGCCGGTCGACGGGGCGGAACTGCGAGCGGACATGAGCCGGCTGAGCCGAGGGCGCGATCCGGAAGCGAGCGACATCAGGACGGTGCTGGCCGCCGCTACCGCCGTGGAGGTCGCCAAGCCCGCCGACTACGCCCAGTATGAGGCTGGGCCGCGGGCCCTGCGGCGGGCGGCGGTCATCCGGGACGTGACCCGGCGCCGGGGGGAGGAGGGGCAGCTGCGGGCGCGCGAGCGCGACCGGCTGGCCGGCCGCGAACTGGCCGCGCTGCTGGCGCTGCCCTAACGGTCCGGTAGGCGGTTGCGGGCCGCGCGCGGCGCGCGTTAAACCGGCTCATGATTCGGGCGAATCCACGGGGCAGCTCGCGTAGGGAACGTGGCCGAGGTCGTCGAAACCCGGCAGGTAGCTGGTGGCCTCCCGGCCGAGCTGGCGGTAGCCGAGGATGAACTGGACCGGGAGCGGGCCTGGGCACCTGACCAGCACCTTGAAGGTGACGGTGAACCACGCGCTGCCGCCCGCCGGGACGTCATTGTCATCGATCTCGCTCGCCGTCGGCAGTTCCCCGCAGGGACCCCAGCCCTGCGAGATCCGCTGCAGGCCGCCCAGCGGCAGCATCACCGTGACCTGCCCGAGCGTCACCGCTGTCGTCGACGGGTTGGTGACCTGCACGCCCAGTTGCAACGCGGGCCCGATCTGGGCCGAGCACTGCTGGCCGGTCTGCGTCAAGGTAAACGCACCAGCCGCCGGGGAGCTGACGGCGCTGGCCCGCGGTAGCGGCGCGGCACCGTTCCCGGCCTGCCGATGGCCGACCGCATAGCCCGCGACCAGGCCGACGAGCAGTCCCGCGACCGCGAGCACGATGGCGATCGGCGGCGGCCGCCGCCAGCGAACCGGCGGTCGCCGCCAGCGAACCGGCGGGTGGCCCAGTTCCACGATGTCATCGCCCGCTGCAGGCCCGCTGCTCCCCGGCCGGGAACCGGGCCAGGGCCGTTCGGTGTCATCCCGGCCGTCCACCTATCCACGATAGAACGAGCCGCCGGACCAACGGTGCTCCTGCTGCGATTCGCTCCCCGGACAGGTCAGTCGCTGGTCCGCTGACAGCACAGGGTGACCTGGGTCTCGGGCGGCAGCCCGGCGGTGGACGGATCGTAGGACAGGCTGGTCTCCTCGCGGACGGCGAACCCGGCCGCGGTGACGACGGCACGCAGCTCGTCGCGGGGGTAGCCAGCCACCCTGATCTGCGCGCCGAGGAAGGGAATCGGCAGGTCGTCGACGTCGGCCTCGACCATCCCCAGCACCAGCCGCCCGTGCGGAACGAGGATTTCACCGAACCGCGCCAGCGCCGCCGGGATCTGGCTGCGCCGGAGCATAAGCAGGGAGAAAAACGCCGCTATTCCGGCAAATTTGCCGATCTCGGGGGTGATATCCATGATGTCCATTTCGGTAAAGCTGGCCTGCGGCACATTTTTCCTGGCCAAGCTCACCATCACCGGGGAGATATCGATACCCGTGACTCGCATGCCCGCTTCGGTAAGCTGCCTGGCGGTGGGCAGGCCGGTCCCGCATCCCGCGTCCAGGATCCGCGCCCCGGGCTCGAGCTGACCCATGAGCCAGGAGATCGCTGCTACCTGCCCCTCCTTATGCGGGAAGGCTTCGTCGTAACGCTCGCCAATCTGGTCGAATGCGGCAGCTTGCGCCTGGCGCCGGTCATCATGCGGCATGATCATTTCCCCTGAATGACTCGCTTTTGCTTATTATGTACCGAACGGCGCCCGCTCTTACCGGGCCCGACAACAGTATGACCTGCGGTGCCTTCTTGGCACGCCGGTTACGTCCGGGCGTCTCCTGGCCCCGCGGTGCGGTCGACGGCGGGTAGCACCAAGCCGAGAGGTGACACCCGGTGAGCCGGTAAGGACACCACGCGGATCGCCGCATTCCCGCACCTGACGATCCTGCCGACGAGCCGCTGGGTCGGCAGGTCGTCCCCCCGGCCGGCCTGCGCCAGGTACGCAAGGCTGCGGGTCAGGCACCCCTGCAGGCCCGGGTTCAGGTAAGTTGCCCAGCCGGGAGCCGTTTCGCCGCGCAGCCAGCAATAGCAGCCAAGGGCGTAACCGAATTCCTGCTCGCCGAGGTAGCCGAGGCACGGGGATGCACCAAATACTCCATGGAGCCCGGATCCACCACAATCTAATCCCCGGCCGCCGCACCACGGGCACGGCAGGTGCTGTCCCGTCACACGGGGATCGCGGGTCCCGGCGGAGCTGGCCCGGAGCTAGGCCGGGGCCGGGCCGGGGCCGGGCCGGGGCCGGG
>Ga0182030_10009523_pt1 | contig 19878 bp, 12 predicted proteins | sample 812S3MmetaG_FD_121299 | JGI IMG/M metagenome (GOLD analysis project Ga0182030, IMG submission 121299) | Permafrost microbial communities from Stordalen Mire, Sweden - 812S3M metaG (Illumina Assembly) | ecosystem: Environmental > Terrestrial > Soil > Wetlands > Permafrost | place: Sweden... | reverse complement strand
GCAGCGGCCTGGCGGGATGGAGTGCCAGTTTTTCGCCGGAGAACTCCGGTTCCGCCTCGGTTGGCTGTTGAGGCGGTGCAAGGGCCGCGATGGCGGCCGAACTGATATATTTGGGCGGATACAGATAGAACTCCATCAACGGCATATGCGGGCTGCGCGCATTTTGCTCAAGGATCGCGCGGGCGATCGATCCTGCCTGCGGATAGATCGCGCTCCATCCGGCGAAACTGCTCGCCAATATCTCAAGCGACAATATTGCCGTCGCTATCAGCACAAAGTTTTCGTTGGATTTCTTCGCGCTTCTGGTCGTTGAAGCCTTCCTGAGGAGTTGCCGAAACTCCTGATGCGCTTCGATGAAATGCCCCAGCCTGGTCTTCCACAGGATGTTCGGCAGGCAGGCGTAGCCGTGCAGTTCGTGGTAACTCACGATCAGACTCTGACATTGCGCTGTCAGGTTCTTCGGCAGGAAACTGAGATCGAAATTCTCGATCCCGCGGGCAAGAGCCTCGCTACCAACATCGTGTGCAGCTTCGGCAACGGCTTCCATCATCACGCCTCGTGAGGAACGAACAGATTTCGTTCAGCACGTCAACATAACGATTCCCGACATATATCTTCCATGGGCAATCGCGATCATTTCCATAGAAAAAAAATAGCCGGCGCGCGGCTTGTCTGGTTTCGGCGGCAAGAGATCCTTCATCAGTGAAAGAAATGTTACGAAAAAGACACATGGCAGAAGAAATTATTGCGCTGCATTGCTGATATCGACCGAAACGCCGCTTTTTTCGCCGGGTATTTGGGCAATTCGATAGGCAACTGGCACTTGCATATGCAATCGCGGCAAAAACGCGATTTTGGCTATCTAATTTTTATGAATCGGCGCGGCAAAGCGTATCGATTTTTTTCGGCCCCACAACGAAAGATAATTTTCAGGGTGAACACAACCGCGAGAGCGCCTGAAGGCGTCGTTAACAGCAGCTTGGGGCAAAACTATGAAAAGACTTCTTTTGGCGAGTGTCTCGTTGGCGACGATCGGCATGATCCACGCGGCAAGCGCGGCAGATGCTTACCCGCCCGCAACGACGAGCGCATGCATCAACGGCGGCGATCCCTACAAGAACTATTCGTGTCTCAACCCTTATCTCGGCACTGATTTCATGAGCCGTCTGGTGAGCTACTACAGATTAGAGTGGGGGCATGAAGCCGCACCGGCGGACCCGAAAGCGCCGCCGTCACGTCGCGATTACTGGCCGACCACGCCGCAGACCACGCCTCCGATGCCGTTTACGGAGTGGCCGTATGGCGGATCGACCAACCTCGGCGTGACGCGGCCGAATTCGGTTGATAGTCCGTTGATGGCCGCGCTCGGCAATACTGCCGCCGGCCAGGCGCTGAGCGATTCTCACATTCAGATTTACGGCTGGGTCAATGCTGGCGGCAACCTCAGCACCAATACGGTGAAGGGCGGCAACGCGCCGGCGGCCTATGATTATAACCCCAATACGGTCCAGCTCGATCAGGCCGTCGTCTATATCGAGCGCCTGCCTGATACGGTCCAGAAGGATCATGTCGACTGGGGCTTCCGGCTCGCACCGATTTACGGCGAGAATTATCGCTACACGACGGCCTACGGCCTGTGGAGCAACCAGCTTCTGAACGAGAACAAGAATTACGGCTACGACCTGCCGATGGCCTATGGCGAGGTATTCATCCCGCAGATCGCCGAGGGACTTTTGATCCGGTTCGGGCGTTTCATTTCAATTCCGGACATCGAGGCCCAACTCGCACCGAACAACTACATGTACACGCACTCGATGACCTACACCTTCGACAACTATACCAACACCGGAATTCAGGCCACGTTGGCGGCGACCAAGAACTGGATCTTCCAACTTGGTTATAGCGTCGGCAGCGACACGATGCCCTGGAACGAAGGCGCGCATCTCACGAATTTGCTGCCGGGTAATGCGCTCTATCCAGGTGCCACGTTCCTCAAGGATCCGGGCGCGACCCCCAGTATCACCGCCGGGGTTCGCTACACGACCGACAGCGGAAAAGACAGCATCAACCTGGTTGCCGACGCGATCAATGGCGGCCAGTGGGGCTACAACAACCTGCAATGGTATGGCTTGACCTACTATCATATCTTCAACGATCGGTGGCACATCTCGTTCGAAGCGTACAATTTGGGTGAGAAAAACGTACCCAATGTGCTTAACGGTTTGGCTGCGTCCATTGTCTCCGGCGGAGGCACTCCGTTCTCGCCCCAATTCATGCCGTTCAACGCGCCTGGCCTGGCGCAATGCAAAGACCCAACGGTGCTCACCTGCAATACCAGCACGACGACCGCTCTCGCCTACCTGAACTACAAGGCCTCGCCGCTCGACAACATTTCGTATCGTCTTGAGTGGTATGACGATGCTCAGGGACAGCGTACCGGCACCAAGACCGCGTACGTCGAGACCGGTATCGGCTGGCAGCACTGGTTCTCGCCCCAGATCGAGATCCGGCCCGAGGTTTCGTATTACAGATCGCTGAATGCGAACGCGTTCAATGGCAACGCGAATCTCGGTATTCCCGCCACCAAAGACTACGCCCTCATCGGCTCGGCGGACATCATCATTCACTTCTGATGCCTGGAAAGGTTGTGGCGCTTAGGCGGCCAGACATTCCATCGGAACAATTCGACAGGGGATAACAATGAAGCTAATTTTTCTCACCACCGTCTCGCTCGGTGTATTGGGCCTGGTATCACCGGTTCTCGCTGCCGATCTGTCCGCCTATACCAAGGCTCCGGCATTGGCGCCTCCGGTCTATGACTGGTCCGGCTTCTATGTCGGCGGGTTTGGCGGAGGTGGCTACGGCAATCACAATCTTGATAACGCGTTGGGTCCTGCGGGCCTTGCAGATTTCACCGTCAACTACTCCTCGCAGGGCGAATTGGCCGGCGGTGAGGCGGGATACAACGTACAGAGCGGCAGCTACCTGTTCGGTGTCGAAGGCGACATGTTCTGGTCCAACATCAAGGGCAATGACGCGTTTGCCCTGGGTTCGAACGACGCGACCAACCTGCGCTGGGGCGGCACGCTTCGTGCGCGAAGCGGTTTCACCGTTGACCGTTTGCTGATGTTCTTCACGGGCGGTTGGGCATATGGCGATCTGCTTCATACCAACACCGACCCCGTCAACGGAATCGATCAGTTCACGAATCACAGGAGCGGCCTGGCCGGCGGCGGCGGTATCGCCTACGCGCTGACGGACAACGTGATCGGCAAGCTGGAATATCGCTACTACGATTTCGGGGCGTATAGCCGCGCCGGTGCGCCGCTGACACCAAACGGTCAACTCCCCTACACGGTGAACAGTACCTATTCCATCATAACGCTGGGCCTGGACATCAAGTTTGGAGGCGGGGCTGTCGTTGCAAGATATTGACGCTCGCCTCGGTCGACCTGCGGTCGGTGCGGATTTGGCGGCCCGCTGCGACGGCAAAGTGAACGCGACTTTGCCAGCATGGATGCAAAGGACCGGCATGGTGCTGGCCGTCGCGGCGCTTTGTAGCGCTGCTGCGGGGTGCGCCGACACGGGAGTTACAACATCGGGGAAGTCCGACGGTAGCGGTCAGATGCGCTATTATGGCGGCCCAAAATCTCCGATGTGGTCCGACCGCTAGGTGTGACGACTTCTTTTTGGGGGTTACGGGTATGGTTCACATCAATGCCAGGAGCGCGTGGACGGGGTTCGTTACCTTGGCCGCCGCGATGATCCTGACCGCCGGGCTCGCCAGCGATGCGGCGGCCAGGCACAGGGTTCACACCGCTCATTTTCATGGCTTGAACGCACGGGCGCAATATGCCCAAAGCGTCTCGATTCAGGAAACCGCAAGACCCGCCGGGATGCGCTGCTATGGTGGTCCGAAGTCTCCGATGTGGCGGCAAGTACAATAGCGGATCGCGCGCCGCGTCGTCTTTGATCTGGCCTGAGTCCGAGAAAAATCGGCTATTCTAGCGGGCGGACGGGCGTTCCGGGTTCTGCTCTACTTTAAATTTAGCGGCTCGAATCAGTGCGCGACACTGGTTTCGCGCATCTGCGCCGTTTGATTCGCAGCGAGCAAATGCTGCGAATGTCGCAAAAAAGCAAAAGGGGGCGGGGGGTTGTAAGGCGGACGTAAGCGTGGTGGCTTAGGGGTCGATCAGGCTGGAATTCAAGGCAGAATTGACGTGGAGACGGATGGTGTTATGAGCGGCTATTTGTCTCTGGGAGCTGTCAAGTGAATGTTTTCGGAAGCCTGTCGAGGCTCTCGCGGGTGGTGCTTTTTGCGCTGATCGTGATCGGCGTAGCCGCGCTGTTCTGGAGCAGGGGCTTTCTTGGCCACGCCGACACTCCGGCTGCGCCCGCGGCCGCGGACTCATCTTCTGGATCCGGCAACGCTACGGACGCCGCGGTTGTCGATTTGTCCGAAAAGCAGGCAAGTTCGCTCAAGATAGGCCCTGTGGCATCGCGCGATTTTACACTTTTCAAGACCGCGGTCGGCACCATTGACTTTAACGAGGATTTGCTGGTCCAGGTGTTTTCCCAGTATCCGGGGAAGATTCTCAAGGCCAACTTCAACATAGGCGACGACGTCAAGGCCGGTGACGTCCTTTTCACGATCGACAGCCCGGATCTTCTGCAGGCTGAATCGACGCTGCTCGCCTCCGCGGGCGTGCTCGAATTGCAGAAACGCATACTGGCGCGCGTCACCCAGCTTTTGAAGGCAGGTGGCAGCGCGCAGAAGGACGTCGATCAGTCAACCTCGGATGAGCAGACCGCGGAAGGTAATTTCAAGGCCGCCAGGGATTCGGTCCGGATCTTTGGCAAGACGGATGCCGAGATCGACCAGATCGTCGCGATGCGCAAAGTCGATTCGGTTCTCCTGGTTCCCAGTCCGATCGCCGGACGAGTCGTGGCGCGCAGCGCGGCGCCGGGGTTTCTGACCCAGCCGGGCGTTGCGCCGGCGCCGTATGCGGTGGCGGATCTGTCGACGATGTGGATGATCGCGAATGTCGTCGAGACCGATGCGCCAGCGTACAAGCTCGGTCAGGGAGTTGAGGTAACGGTACCCGCGTATCCTGACACGATCTTCAAGGGACGCGTTACGACGTTAGGGTCGATCATCGATCCGAACACCCATCGGCAATTGGTCCGTTCGCAGATCGATGATCCCAAGCATCTGCTGCGGTCGGGAATGTTTGCAAGCTTTGTCATTCGTGTCGGAGATCCGGTGCGCTCGCTCGCGGTGCCGGCGAACGGGGTTGTCAGGGAAGGTGACGGAACCATGACGGTGTGGGTCACCAGCGACAGCCGTCGTTTCACAAAGCGAACCGTCAAGGTCGGCCTGCAGCAGGACGGCTGGACCCAGATACTGGAGGGTCTTCAACCCGCGGAAACCGTTGTCACGGATGGCGCGGTATTTCTCAGCAATAAACTCCTTTTGGGCGATTCCGGCTGATGAACGGCTCTGACTCGTTGAACCAAGTACGTACGCACTGCGGGGTCACTTGATTAAGTCTCTACTCCAGTTCGGGCTGACACGCAGCGCGATCATTGTCCTGGGTCTTGTGGTGTTCTGCGCCGCGGGACTTGTCGCATTTTCGCGGCTCAATATCGAAGCCTATCCAAATCCCGCGCCGGTTATTCTGGAAATCACCGCACAAGCCGCCGGTCTGTCCGCCGAGGAGATGGAAAAATATTACACCATTCCGATGGAAGTCGGGCTCTACCCGACGCCCGGGGTCATTAATATCCGCTCGACATCGTTCTACGGCTTGTCGTTCGTCCGCGTGACCTTCAAATACGGGGTCGATTTCTATTTCGCCCTGACGCAGGCATCGATCAGCCTGCAACAGAACGTCAATCTGCCGGGCAACCAGGTCGCCCAGATACAGCAATCCAGCCTGGTCGGTGAAATCTATCGCTATCAGGTTGTCGGTCCGCCGCATTTCGGACTGACCAATCTGCGGACGTTGCAGGACTATGTCATCACCCGGCGCCTTCTGACCATTCCCGGCGTGGTGCAGATCAACAGCTGGGGCGGCACCACAAAACAATTCAACGTCGACGCCGATCTCGGCAAGCTGGAAGCCTATAATGTCACGATTCCCCAGCTCATCACCGCGCTCGGCAATGCCAATATCAATGTCGGCGGCCGTGAAATCTCGATCGGTCAGCAGTCCGTCAATATTCGCGGTGTCGGACTGGTCGACAGCGGCGGCGCCGATGACCTCACCAAGGGTTACAAGGTCGAGGACATCGAGAACGTCGTCTTAAGCCAGTCGAACGGTCTTCCGATCCAGGTCAAGAATGTCGCGACCGTTTCAGTCGGCTATGTGCCGCGGCTTGGAATCGGTGGCAGGGACCACGAAGACGATGTTGCGGCCGCGATCGTGGTGATGGGACGGACCCAGCATACCAACGATATCATTCCGCGCGTCCAGGCCGAGGTCGAAAAGCTCAACAGCGATGGAAGCTTGCCGCCGGGGGTCAAGATTGTTTCTTATTACGATCGCAGTTCGCTGGTCGGGGTGACCACGCATACTGTCATGCATAATCTGATTTTCGGCTGTCTGCTGGTCTTTCTCATTCAATGGATATTCCTCGGCGATCTGCGCAGCGCCATCATCGTCAGTGCGAATATTCCGTTCGCATTGTTCTTTGCCATCATCATCCTCGTTCTGCAGGGCGAGGACGCGAACCTGTTGTCGCTCGGCGCGGTCGACTTCGGCATCATCGTCGACTCGGCGGTGATCATGATGGAGAATATCTATCGCAACTTTCAGTCGGACAATGCGCACCGGCAGACGCTTCTTCAGCATCTCTCGGAAGGTTATTGGGGCCCCGATCCGACCTCGGCGCATGCCCATACGACCTCGAGCCCGAAGTGGACGGAACGGCTGCGCGTCATCTTCGTCAGCGCGTTGCAGGTCGACAAGGCGGTTTTTTTCACCGCGGCAATTACGGTCACCGCGTTCGTGCCGCTGTTTACGATGCAGGGCGTCGAAGGCCAGATCTTTGGACCGATGGCTCGGACCTATGGCTACGCGCTTGCCGGTGCGCTGCTCTCGACATTCGCCGTGACGCCGGTCCTGGCCGCGCTGCTGCTGCCCAAGGAAATCGAGGAGACCGAGACCAGAATCGTCCGTGCCCTGCGGTCGAGTTATACGCCGGTGCTTCGGTGGGCGCTGTCCCATCTCGGGATTGCCGTGCTTGTGGGAGTGGCATTTCTCGCGCTCAGCGGGATTGCCGCGTCCCGGCTTGGCAGTGAATTCCTGCCGGCGCTTGAGGAGGGTAATTTCTGGATCAGGGCGGCCATGCCGTCAACCATGTCCCTCGATTCAGGCACGGACGCCACGCGCCGAATGCGGGAAATCCTGTTGCGGCACCCCGAGGTCATCACCGTGGTGTCCCAGCACGGTCGTCCCGACAACGGCAGCGATGCCTCGGCGTTCTCCAATGTCGAGCTGTTCGCACCCCTCAAGCCGTTCGACGAATGGCCTGCCGACCTCACCAAGGAAAAACTGACCGACGAATTGCAGAAGGAGTTCAGCGAGGAACTGCCCGGAATTGGGTTCAACTTCTCGCAATATATCCAGGACAACGTCGAGGAGGCGCTGTCGGGCGTGAAGGGCGCCAATTCGGTCAAGATCGTTGGGCCAAACCTGAAGACGCTGGAATCGCTTGCGACGGAAGTCATGGCCGAGATGACCAAGGTCCAGGGCGTTGCCGACCTCGGCATATTTCACTTGATGGGTCAGCCCAATCTCAACATCAAGGTCAATCGCGAAAAAGCCGCCCGCTACGGTCTCAATACCGGTGACGTCAATACCGTGGTGCAGGCCGCGCTCGGCGGCACCAACGCAACAACCATTCTGGAAGGTGATCGGCAGTTTAACCTGGCGGTCAGGCTCGACCCCAAATACCGCACCAGCATTGATGCCATCCGTACCGTCAAGGTTGCTTATTCGACCCCGTCCGGCACCAACGGCTATGTCCCGTTGAGCGAATTGGCGGACATCACGCTCGACACCGGAGCTTCGTTCATCTACCGCGAGCGCAGCCAGCGTTTCATTCCGATCAAGTTCAGTGTTCGCGGCCGCGATCTCGGCAGTACGGTCGAGGAGGCACAGCGGCGTGTTGCGAGCGCCGTCAAGCTTCCGAACGGATACCAGATCCTTTGGGCCGGCGAGTTTGACGACCTTCAGAATGCGAAGAAGCGGCTCGTCGTGGTGGTGCCGATCACCCTGCTTCTCATTCTGGTCCTGCTCTACGGCTTGTTCAATTCGTTGCGCGACAGCCTCCTGGCCGTCGCCGGCATTCCGTTTGCGATCGGCGGTGGCCTGATCGCACTGTATTTCGCCGGCCTCGCTTTCAGCGTCTCCGCGGCGATCGGCTTTATCTCGCTGTTTGGCGTCGCCGTGATGGATGGAATTCTCAACATTACCTACTATCGGGAACTGCGGGCACAGGGCATGGATACCGCCCAGGCCGTGTTCCACGGCGCTGAACAGCGGATGCGGCCGATGCTGATGACCGCGCTCTCGGCGGGGGTCGGCCTTTTTCCGGCGGCGATCTCGCATGGCATAGGAAGTCAGGTGCAACGTCCTTTGGCAACGGTGGTGGTGGGCGGTATGTTTATCGGTCCTTTGCTGCTGCTCGTCGTGGCACCCGCGCTTCGAAAGATATTTTTGGCAAGAGAAGACCTGAGTGCCCCCCATGATGAAAGCGCACCAGAAGCTGAAGAGGGCGCTGAACAGGGTCTGGAAGGTTGATCGAGTAGTCCGATGGTCGGCGTTTTGAGTGGATCGGTCTGATGTTGTGCACCGCGCGTCGATGGTGGCATGCGGCCTGCGGAGTTCCTGCGGGCCTTCTGGCGCTGGCCCTTTCAGGCTGTGCCGTCGGCCCCACCTTTTTCGCGCCTCCCGCGCCGGCCGCCGACGGTTACGTGCGCGGCAAGCTCGCTTCCCCCGATCCGGGCCCCGGCGGACCTCGGGTCGCGGGCCAGCATTTCGTCACCGGCGCGGACGTTTCGGCGCGATGGTGGTCGGCATTCAGATCGCCGCCGCTCAACGAACTCGTCAGGCAATCGGTCGATCGCAATCCAAACTTGCAAGCTGCCGAAGCCGCGATCAGGGTCGCTCGATACAACGCTCTGGCACAGCGCGGACTGTACTTTCCGCAGCTCAGTGCGAATTCGACCGGGGCGGATTATCTGATTGCCAATCCCGGCCAGGTGCCGCCTATTCCAACAACGGGACCGCAGTCTCAATACACCCTTGTCACCAATCAGCTCACGGTGACCTTCGCGCCGGATATCTGGGGCGCCAACTACCGGGCGGTCGAGAGCCTTGACGCCGTGACGGAACAGCAACTGTTTCAGCTGGAAGCCGCCTATCTTGCGCTGACCAGCAACGTGGTGACCGCCGCTATCCAGGAGGCATCGCTTCGCGGCCAGATCGCGGCCACGCGACGCATTATCGGCATCGAGCGCAACCTGCTCGATATACTCAAACGTCAGTTCAATTTAGGCCAGGCGGCGCAAGCGGATGTGCTGGCGCAGGACGCGGCTCTCGCACAGGCCGAAGAACTGCTTCCGCCGCTTGAGAAGCAACTCGCCCAGCAACGCGACCTGCTGACAGCCCTTGCCGGGCAGCTATCGGCCGATGAGATCGCGCAGAAATTCGATCTTGCGCATTTCAAGTTGCCGGCAAACCTGCCGGTCAGCCTGCCCAGCAAGCTTGTCGACCAGCGCCCGGATGTGAGGGCCGCGGAAGCCAATATGCATGCGGCGAGCGCACTGGTCGGCGTGGCGATCGCGGCCCGGCTGCCGAACATTGTGCTTTCGGCCAATGGCGGATCCACCGCCTATACTCTGGCCCAGAGCTTTGCGCCGGGAACCGGATTCTATACGCTCGCAGCCGGTGCGACCGCGCCGATCTTTGATGGTTTCACCCTCTACAACAAACAGAGGGCGGCTGAGGCCGCTCTCCAACAGGCCGAGGCCCAATACCGCGCCACCGTCATCACCGCGTTCCAGAATGTGGCGGACGCCCTGCGCGCCCTGCAGTCCGATGCCCGCGCGATCAAGGCGGCCGTTCGCGCGGAAGACGCTTCAAGGGCCAGCCTCGACATCGTGCAGAAGCAGCTCAACGCCGGTCAGGTCAATCAACTCGCCGTTCTCAATGCGCAGCAGACTTACCTGACCGCTGCGGTAATCCGCGTTCAAACCGAAGCCAACCGTCTCTCGGATACCGCCGCGCTGTTCATGGCGCTCGGCGGCGGTTGGCCCGTTGGCTGCACAACGCCGGTCTGGCGAGAATGCGCGATGGGTGAGGATCCGAATCTGATCCCGATCGCGAGACCGCGATAGCCCGACATTTCACGATTTTTGATGGAGGCCGGATCCGAAACCGGAAACCCGAGCGGATGCGGGATCTACCAAACGACGATGGCGCACAGTAATGACAGCGGCAAAATGGCAAGACCGAGATACATCCAGGTTTGGAATGCGCCGGTGTCTTTCGGTAAAATGAAAAGATTGACGACGAACCACACACAAACCGCGAAGCCCAATGCCACCCGAATGAGATCGCTGGGCGTCTCGAATACAGACCAGATGTTTTCAATTTGAGGGCTGGCGACGCGCGCGGTCAGCACCGTCAGCACAACAAGAAAAATCGTCCGAACCGCCACGCCCCCGATCCAGACGCCAGCCGGCGTTTTGGGTTTGGGCTTTGTTGCCGTATCCGCCCGCAAATTCGCGTTGCTGTGCATCGCACAATCCATCATCAGCTGCATAAAAACTTATCTCTGATCGCACTGCAACGGCAAGCCTTATTTGAGGCTGGAATAAATGGCAGCAATCCTTACCCTCCAAGGCTTATTATTTGTGCATCGCGGAGGCGGCATTCGCCTCGGCTCACCGCCGTAGAGACCATGGCGCCAAGCCAGCGTTCCGGTCTCTGCGGGAACAGTAGAGCATCGCAATCTCAGCATTTTCAGTTCCAAGCGGATGGGCAAACTATTGAAAGCTCACACCTATCAGGCTGGTTTCGCCGATCCTTCGCAAGTCGGGGGTTGGGCCGGCCCGCGAAGAGCAGCGGATATGCCAGCGGACCTGTTGTGCCCCTGGTTGCCGCCGGCTCGATCTTTTCAGACGGGCGAATTGAAAGCTACGGCAGGAACAATTTGCGCTGCGCCCGGACTTCTTCCGCGATGAACTCCGAGCAGAATCGAACCCGCGCAAGGTCTCGCATGTCGGCATGCACGATCAGCCAGAAGGAGCGCATCAGCTTGACGTCGTTCTGAAGGACGCGGCTGAGCCGCGCCTCACGTGCCGCCATGAAGCACGGCAGGATGCAAAGACCCGCACCCGCCAGCGTCATGTTGAATTGCGCGATCAGGTTTGAACTGGTGATGGAGGGCCCCACGTCTTTCGAGACCAGGGGGATGTAATCCAGTTCCTGGGCATAGATCATCTCGGGTATGTAGCCGAGCAGGGTATGGTCTCGCAGGGCCTCCCGGTCCCGAGGCTCGCCGCATCGATCGAGGTATTCGGCTGAGCCGTATAATCCCAATTCGTAATCGGTCAGCTTCCTCGCATGAAGACGACCTTCCTCGGGGCGTGCCAGCCCGATGGCGAGGTCGGCCTCGCGCTTCGTCAGATTGAACAGGCGCGGCATCGTCACAAGTTCGATCGCCAGCTCGGGCTGCGCCTCGCGCATGTGGCCGAGGCGAGGGGCGAGGAAGCTCGTGCCAAATCCATCCGGCGCGCCGATCCGGATCGTACCCGCTATCTTCGAACTCGAACCAGCGACGTCACGAAGCACTTCCAGCGCCAGGGTTTCGACGGCCTGGGCGGATTGCAGGAAGCGCTCGCCCTGCGAGGTCAGCGCGTAGCCGCCCACGCTGCGATCGAACAATCGCGTTTGCAACGCGACCTCGAGCTCCTTGATACGTCGGCTCAGGGTGGTGTGGTCAATGCCGAGTCGCTGGGCCGCAACCGTCAGACGACCGGCTCTTGCGACGGCCAGAAAGGACTGCATCGAGTCCCAGTCGAACGTGGTGGGCATATGCGATTCCTTGCAACGAAATCGCAAATTTATCAGAATTAATGTGCGTAGAACACTATGCTATCCCGTGACCATCAACTGACAAAAGCCCGCCTTCTCCTGAAGGCTACGATGATTCCTGACCATGCGTGGCCTTGACCGAGGTACGGTCGATTTCGCCCTTGTCGTTCCTCGGCAGTTGGGCGACGAACACGACGTGCTTCGGCTTCTTGTAACGCGCGATCTGTCCGGCCGCGAATTCGATGATCTCGTCGGCAGTGGTGGTCGCTCCGGCGCGCTGCGTGCAGACGGCCTTGATCGCTTCACTCCATTGCGGATCCGGTACGCCGATCACCACGACGTCGATGATGTCGGGATGTTGGCGAATCGCATTCTCGACTTCCGCCGGATAGACGTTCTCGCCGCCGGTCTTGATCAATTCCTTTTCGGGTGCGCGGCCGGCGTACCAGAGATAACCGTCGGCATCGAAATATCCCATGTCGCCGGTGTGGTGCCAGCCGTTGCGGAAGGTGAAGGCGGTATCGGCCTCGTTATTCCAGTAACCTTTAAAGACGGTGGGGCCGCGCACCACGATCTCGCCGGTCTGTCCGGCGGGTTTTGGCTTGTCGGCGCCGTCGACCACCGCGATGTTGCGCCAGAACAGCGGTCGCCCGGCGGATTTCGGCCGGTCGCGGTAGGGCGACAGCGTCGCGAGGCCGGAGGTCTCGGATTGCCCGAACGTCGCCCAGAACATGGCATGGGGGCACATCGCCTCGAAGCGCTCGATGGTCGCTGGCGTATCCAGTCCGGTCACGGCGCGCAGCGACGCCAGCTCGCCGCCCGTGGCCTGATCCATCAGGCCCGCCAGCATCGGCGCGAATTCCGACATCACCGTTACCTTTTCGACGGCGATGTCGTGGACCGCCTGGTGCGGGTCGAATTTCGAGGCGATGACACTGCAGCCGCCGGCTTGCTGCACGGTCAGCATCAGGCCGAGGCCGGCGACATGGAATAACGGCAGCACGCCGAGATTGACGTCGTGCTCGGTCAGGCCCCAGGCCTGCACCAGCGAACTCTGCGCAGTCAGAAGATTGGCTTGCGATAGCAGTGCCCCGCGCGGCCGTCCGCCGACGGCGGCGGTGTGAATGATGATAAAGCCGCCATTCGGATCGGGGTTGGTTTCGGGCAACGAAGCCTCGCCGCCGGCCAGTTCGGCAAACGGCGAGAACGGTGCGGCAGCCGTCCCAATCGCGAAAAACCTGCGGACGAATGGAAGCGTCGAGGCGAGGCTTGCGATGATCTCGTGATATTCCGGTCCGGCGATCACCAGCCCCGGCGCGCCATCGGCGAGGACGTAGCCGATCTCGTCGGCGTTGAGCCGGAAATTGACCGGCAGCAGGATGGCGCCAAGCATCGCTACCGCGCCGATCAGATCGATCATTTCGAGCGAGTTCTGCGACAGGATGGCAACCCGATCGCCGGGCCTTGCGCCTTCGCGGGCAAGCCCCGCCGCCAGCCGTTCGATCCGGGCCAGATAGTCGCGATGGGTGATGCGCCGGCCCTCGAATACGAACGCCGTGCGGTCGGGGAAAAATTCCGCATTGCGGCGATAGACATCGGAGAACGTGAATTCGTGGAGAGCCATCAATCGGTCCAATTTTCTGACAGGTCACGTCACTATCGCCGATCAACAAGAGCTTGGTCTAGGTCATTTGGATCCGATCGGGTGTTTTGGACCGGGCTTTCGGAAGGACTGAACCTGGCGAGCAAGTTTGACGGCGCCGATGAAGCCGGCAGCGACGCGAAACAACGGGACGTTTGCGAAAGGCTCTATCCGAGCGACACCCTGTTTCACGGGTGCCGATGCCCGTGTTTCTTGTGTGGAACGCCTTTTTGCTTTCCAGCCTCGGTCGGAATCATCACCAGACGTCCATACCGCACGCCGCGCTCGGCGATGATGTGGTCGGCGAAATGCTGTACCTCGGCTCCGGTCCCTTTCAAGGCCGTCACTTCCATGCAGTTGTCATCGTCGAGGTGGACATGAAGCGTCGCCATCGAGAGGTCGTGATGGCCATGATAGTTTTCCACCAGGCGTCGCGACAAATCCCGCGCGGCGTGATCGTAGACATAGACCAGCGCGGCAACGCAGGTGCCCGATTTCCCCATTTTCTGCGCAGCCTGCTGCATGCCCGCCCGGGTGAAATCGCGGATCGCCTCCGACCGGTTCTGGTAACCCTGCTCGACGATCATCCGGTCGAGCTCGTCCATCAGCTCGTCGTCGAGCGTGATTGTGATGCGCTGCATTTTGCTGCCTTTCGTCATACCTTGAGTATGATGAATATTTATTGACATCATACTGGATCGGGAATATCGCTCCATCATTCGATAAAAGCACGATACGCGAAGCGCTTATACCGCGATTGTGAGCCTGATTACGACCGCTCGCGGATTACGAGCCTGACGTTTTGCTTCTGTCGGTGCGGGCGGGGGCTACGCGTGTCGAATGAGTTGCGTCAACTGGCTTTGACTGCGGTGCTGATGCCGGGGCTGCTGTATGCAGCGTCGGCCGGTGCGCAATCCGCGCCGGAAGCGGTCAATTCAACGGCCGCCGAACCCGGCCAACCCTCGGCAAATCCCGCGGCGTTGCCGACCATCACGGTGGAGGCGCCGCATCGCTCGGCGAAGCCACGTCAGGCGCTCAACCGCAACGCACACGGCCGGCGTTCTTCAAAACCCGCGGTGGCTTCAAATCGTTCGTCGCAGCCGACGGCAATTCCATCGGGCGCTCCCAATGTAGCCGCCGGGCCGGCCGGCCCGCCGAATATGGCGAGCCAGATCACCCTCACCGGCGACGAGCTCAACGCGCGTCCGGTCGCACGCCCCGGCGAAATCCTGGAGGCTGTCCCCGGCCTGATCGTGACCCAACACAGCGGGGAGGGCAAAGCCAACCAGTATTTTCTGCGCGGCTACAATCTCGATCACGGCACCGACCTGGCGATCTGGGTCGACGATGTGCCGATCAACATGCGAACCCATGCTCACGGGCAGGGCTATGCGGATCTGAACTGGCTGATGCCCGAAACGGTCAATTCGGTGGAAGTTCGCAAAGGACCGTATTTTGCCGACGAGGGCGACTTCGCCTCGGCCGGCAACCTCCACATCGGCCTCATCGACAGCGTCAACAAGAACATTGCGGAAATGACCGTCGGCAGCTTCGGCTACCAGCGAATCTTCGGCATGGGTTCAACGAAAATGGGCGAGGGCACGCTGCTGTTCGCGGGCGAGGCCGGCGCCTATAACGGACCCTGGGTCAATCCCGACGACATGCAGAAGATCAACAGCTTGCTGCGCTACAGCCAGGGCACGGCGCAAGACGGGCTTACCATTACCGGCATGGCCTATTCGAACCGATGGAATTCAACCGACCAGGTGCCGCAGCGGGCGATCACGTCGGGGCAGATCGGACTTTACGGCGAGGAAGACCCGACCGACGGCGGCAACACCGACCGGTTTGCACTTTCCGCGCGAATGGCCGGCACCGACGACGCCGGATCGTGGAAGGCCAACGCCTATGTGGTCAAAAGCGACCTCGATCTGTTCAACAATTTCACCTATTTCCTGACCAATCCAACGCAAGGCGATCAGTTTCATCAGCACGACAGCCGGGTGATGATGGGCGGCAATGCATCAAGAACTCTCAACGGGACGTTCGCCGGCCGGCTGATGGAAACCACGTTCGGAGTCCAGACCCGATACGATGACATCGACCTTGGCCTGACCGACACCTATCAGCGTTCCTTCCTGTCGAATGTGCGCAGCGACAAGGTCGAGGAGGGCAGCGTCGGAGTTTATGTCCAGAACACGGTTCACTGGGCCGACTGGCTCAGGACCACGGTCGGATGGCGCGGGGACTATTATTCCGCCAACGTCGATTCCCTGTTCGATGCCAACAATTCCGGCAAGGTCAGTGCCGGGATCGGCAGCCCGAAATTCACCATGGCTTTGGGTCCTTTCAACAAGACGGAATTTTTCTTCGGGGCCGGTTACGGCATGCACAGCAACGATGCACGCGGTGCCACGATCACGGAAGAGCCGGTCGACCGGGTTGCAAATCCGACCGCCGCTTCTTCGCCACTCGGCGTTTCGCCGCTGCTGGTCCAGACCAAAGGTGCGGAAGTCGGCGTCCGGACCAAGGTCATTCCGGGACTGGATTCGTCGGTGAGCGTGTTCATCCTCGACCAGGCGTCCGAGCTGGTGTTCAATGGCGATGCGGGCGACACCTCGGCCAGCCGGCCGAGCCAGCGTTACGGGGTCGAGTGGACCAATAAATATCACCCGAACTCCTGGCTGACGTTCGACGGCGATGTCGCGCTGTCACATGCCCGATTTGTCGGTTACGATACCGAGCAGGCCGAGCTCTATGCGTCGCTTGCCGGATATCCGCAGGCGCAAATCGGCAACGCCCCCGGCAATTACATCCCCAACGCACCGGCGATCGTGGCCTCCGCCGGCATTACCATCGGCGAGAAGACCGGCTGGTTCGAAACGTTGCGCTGGCGTTATCTGGGTACGAGCCCGCTCACCGAAGACAACGCGTTCCGGTCACCTCCCACCAGCGTATTCAATGGTCGGGTGGGCTATCGGTTTGAAAACGGCTGGCGGATTCAGCTCGACGTGCTCAATCTGCTGAATACCAACGCCAACCAGATAACCTACGCCTATGGGTCGCTGATCAAGAGCGACAGCCTGTATAATCTTTGCTACCCGGTTCAGACCGCGCCGTCGGCGGTGTGCCAGAACGGCGTCATGGATTATGTTCTGCACCCGATTGAGCCTCTGGCGATCAGACTGACACTTGCAGGAGCGTTCTAGCGCAGACAAGTCGGTGCGTTGCCGGACAAACCAATTGATCGCCTTCCGGGATATTGCTAAGTAAGTTGTCAAATTGACAAAGAACCATGGATATCCGGCCTTTGCGCCGGTCCGGCCGTCGCTTCTTTGACCTTTGGCCTTCCCGCGAAGATTGGTTTCACGATGGCCATGCCTGTCGGTTTAATTGCGCACGATCGTCTGTTTGTAGCCGATCAACCCCGGCAAGCCTTGCAGTGAATATCTGGTCAACCGGTCTTGCGGTCGGCTCCGGCGGGCTCGTCGGATTTTCGTTAGGTCTGATTGGCGGCGGCGGTTCGATTCTGGCCACGCCGCTGCTGCTTTACGTTGTGGGTCTGTCGCCGCCGCATCTTGCGATCGGGACCGGCGCTCTTGCGGTCGCGGCAAACGCCTTTTTGAACTTCAGCAGCTATGCGCGGAAAGGAATGGTTCGCTGGCGCAGCGCGATTGTGTTTGGTGTCGTCGGAAGTATCGGGGCGTTCGCAGGCTCGAGCCTGGGCAAGGCGATCAACGGCGACCGTTTGTTGTTCCTGTTCGGGTTGCTCATGCTCGTGGTTGGCGCCCTCATGCTGAAGACGCGCCGAACCGCACTTTTCGCGAAGAATGAGGCCGATGGCCGCTCGTGGCTGGCGACGTCAACCGCGCTGGTGGTGGGGCTTGCTGCCGGCTTCTTCGGAATTGGCGGCGGTTTTCTCATCGTCCCGGGGCTTATCTTTGCAACCGGCATGCCGATGATCAACGCGATCGGGACGTCGCTGCTGGCAGTCGGAGCGTTCGGTTTAACGACGGCGCTGAACTACGCGTGGTCCGGCCTCGTGGATTGGGCGGTTGCGGTTGAGTTCATATCCGGAGGGTTTGTCGGTGGTCTCGTCGGGATGAGCCTTGCAAGTCATCTTTCGCAATTCAAGAGCGCTCTCAATCTCGTCTTTGCGTCGTTGATTTTCGTCGTGGCGATCTATGTCCTTTACAAGAGCGGACATTCGCTCTTGTCACAGGGCGTTTAGCTGGCGCGGGTATCGAGCCTGCGTTGGACGGCTGGTTTCATGGCCGCCATGATCCGCGCCCGGCGAAATCCACTGGCGCGTGCGTTCGCGCCGTTCGCATTATTCCGCGGCTGCCGGGACCGGATCGTGGGTCTCGCTCGCAGCAGCGGGCAGGCTGGGGACCTCGCAGCCGGTGGCGCAGCATCGACCCGGTTGCTTGGAGATGCGTCGCCCGTCGGCGGCGACGCCCCGATCAAGCAAGTTCTCGACCAACTCGACTTTTTCCATGACCGGGTAGTTGCGCCAGATCTCGCGCTTCATGGCCTCGGGCGAACCGCCGCCGTGCAGCGATATCACCGAGTACCATCCAGCCTGATGCGAAACGGTAAGGTCCTCGATCAATCGCGACACCTCCAGGCGCTGCTCGGCCGGAATATCGGGCCGTCCGCCAAGCACAGCGGAGAGTGACGCCTGCGTTTCCGGGTTGTGATCCTCGTCGGGGCCGGGAAGTGCCACGATGAGACCGCCCGAGACATAATGAGCGAGCCTGTGCATGTCATAGATCTTGGTGGCGAGCAGCAGCTTGCCGATGTTTGAAAACACCGGGTCCGGCATCACCGATCCGGCCGGGTCCCTGGTGCAATAGACGGATGCGGCGACGCCGCAGGCAAAGAAGCCCTCGGTGATCGTAATGAGTTCGACCATGGCGTCGCGGATGTGTCCGTGCTGTTCGGCGTCGAGACCGTTGGCTTGCGTCATCAGCGCGCCGGCGCCAATCAGAAGATCGCCGAAGCCGGCGCGCGCGCCGATGCAGGTGTGGCGATGGTGGGTTGCGTAGGAGGTGGTGAGGAACCCGCCTTCCTCGTGCTCGCCCGCCAGAAATACCCGGTCGTGCGGCACAAAGACGTCGTCGAAGATGACGACGCCGGTCGATTGTCCATATTTGCTCGAGAATTTCGCGGCGGCTTCGCCTGGCCGTCCCGCCGGACGCGCGACGATGGTCACTCCCGGCGCATCGACCGGCACGGCGCAGCAAACCGCAAAATCGGCGTCTTCCCTGACATGGGTGCGGCACGGCATGACCAGAAACTCGTGCATGTAAGGCGCGCCGGTCACGATCGCCTTGGTGCCGCGAATGACGATGCCCTCCGGCCGGCGCTCGGTGATATGAACATAGGTATCCGGGTTCGCCTGCAGTCCCGGTCGTTTGGAGCGATCACCCTTGGCGTCCGTCATGGCGACGCCCAGCGTCAGATCCTCATCCTGGACACGGTGCATGTAGTTGAGAAAGCGCTGGGAATAGTCGGTGTTATGCGCGTCGTCGGCGCGGCTGGTTGCCTGGAAGATTCCGTTCATGGCGTCATGTGTGAGATAGCGCTGCGCGCAGCCCGACACTTTGCAGACGAGACGCACCGCCTCCAATTTGTAAAGAAGATCGGTCGACGTCTCGTCGATGTGCGCCATGCGGTTGACGGTCTTGCCCGACGTGCTCTGTTTGGCCGTCATGATCGCCTTGTGTTCGGGCATATGGGCGAAGTCGTAGGTGACGCCGATGGCGTTGATCCCGGGCGCCAGACGCGGATCGTCGGCAACGCTGGCCACAGCGTCGCCATTCACGAACACTCTCGGAGAATAGCGGCGCAGCGATTCGCGATAATCCGCAGCGGTCATCAGCATGGGCGTGCTCCTCAAGGCTTGCGCTTATTTTTGAACACCGTTAGATTATTTATTCATCGATAAAAATTGTTGTCAACCGGGATTCCGGACTGGACGGACATGGCGGCGGAAAAGGCCAGGCAGGGACGAACGCGGGCGGTCCAGCAACTCAAACGCGGTCTGATCCTGGACGCGGCGCGAAAGGTATTTGAGGTCGAAGGACTGGAGGGTGCATCGCTCCGCGCCATCGCGGCCGAAGCCGG
>Ga0182030_10009520_pt1 | contig 19878 bp, 17 predicted proteins | sample 812S3MmetaG_FD_121299 | JGI IMG/M metagenome (GOLD analysis project Ga0182030, IMG submission 121299) | Permafrost microbial communities from Stordalen Mire, Sweden - 812S3M metaG (Illumina Assembly) | ecosystem: Environmental > Terrestrial > Soil > Wetlands > Permafrost | place: Sweden... | reverse complement strand
TCGGAAAGAATCCTACGAACAGGGTCCTCAAATGATCAACAACCTCACAGCTTCCCTCTCATTACACTCTCTTTCTCAATCGTTCACGACGAGCCATGAGTGAACGATCATGTATCTTTCCCTCCTCCCCATTCCTTTCTTTCTACCCTTCGCCTTCGCTCAATACCCTCCATTATCGAATCTAACCACAATCAAATCCCCAGTCGATGGCAGTATAACAATCTCGTATAAGATACCACCGACGGGAACTTGCCAAACCGTCTTCGATACGCAAGACCAGTACACAGGATGGGTCAATGTGCCTGGAAACTATTCGACGAACACGTTCTTTTGGTTCATCGCGGCGCGAGACCCGACAACTGAGCTTACAATATGGCTGAATGGGGGACCGGGTTCGAGCTCAATGATTGGACTTTTTACGGAAAATGGTCCTTGTGAGGTTGTAGAACTTGCGCAAGGAAAATTTGGGACGACTGCGAGGGATTGGGGATGGGATAGAGCTTCCAATATTCTCTATATTGATCAGGTATGAAAATTTTGGGGGTTACGCAGCCCCCAGCCGCATCTTGATGATGAGCTTCACGATATTTTCGTCTCAGAAACAGAGACCTAAGTCTCTATCTCTTGTCGCGGAATCATTCTTTTACCTAGTTTTACAAGTGGAAAGTTTCGTGATGACCTTCCACTCAGTTTCGATTTTGATTTACTAGAAGCTTTGCTGACATCGATGCAGCCAAATCAAGTAGGCTTCTCATACGACACACCGACCAATTGCTCTCTTGATCTTCTCACATCCGATCTATATACTCCGACCCAAATCCTTCCAGATTCTCAGCCTGCCGACACTTTCCTGAATGGCACATTTAGCTCTCTAAATACAAATAACACTGCCAATACTACAGAGACAGCTGGAATGGCGATTTGGCATATGCTTCAAGGCTTTCTAGGCGCTTTCCCACAATACAGTCCCAATAACTCGACTTCGATGGGCGTTCACTTATTCACCGAAAGCTACGGCGGAAAATATGGACCTGTGTTTGCAACGATTTGGGAGGAACAAAATCTGCGGCGCTCGAATGGAACAATCTCCAAGAACACCACAATTGAAATTAAGCTCCAATCATTGGGGATTGTGAACGGATGTGTAGATGATCTTGTTCAAGCACCGTTATACCCCGCCATGGCTATCAACAATAGTTACGGTTTGACAGCCATCAATCCAACGAGAGCGGCGCTAGCACAGGCCAGTTTCTATGCTCCGGGAGGTTGTAAAGACCTTATAAACCAATGTCGGACAGCTGTCGTGACCCAAGATCCGGAGAATGAGGGCGATGTTGCAGTAGTCAATACTATTTGCTCTACTGCTTATAGTAGTTGTACTAATAATGTCATGGAGCCGTATTACGATGCTGGGAGAAGCGTTTATGATATTGCTCATTTTCTGCCTGATCCTTTCCCACCGAGCTCATACCTCGAGTACTTGAATACCCCTGAGTTCCAGGCTGCCATTGGCAGCCCCATCAACTACACTCAGACGAACCTGCAAGTCGTTGATGCATTCACGTCGACTGGAGATTATGAGCGTCAAGCTCCAATTCCCGAAATTGCCGCACTTTTGAATGCCGGCGTCCGTGTTGGTTTTATGTATGGGGACAGAGACTACATCTGTAATTGGTATGGTGGCGAGGCCGTCTCCCTGGCTGTCGCTGCTCAAACTTCGCCTTCATATGCTTCACTTTTCCCTGCCGCTGGTTACGCGCCAATAATCGTCAACACATCATACATCGGAGGCGTCGTCCGCCAATACGGCAATCTTTCCTTTAGCCGCATCTACGATGCTGGGCACAGCGTCCCAGCCTATCAACCTGAGACTGCTTTCCAAGTTTACGCCCGAATCATGATGGGGACTTCTGTATCAACAGGCGCGCAAATCGATATCTCTTCATACAACACTACTGGCCCACTTAATGCAACACACACCAATAGTCTTCCTACTTCTCCTTCCGCTACTTGCTGGCTTCGCAATATTCCCGAGACTTGCACTGACGATCAAAAGAACATGATCCTGCACAACGAAGGCGCAATCATTAACGGAGTGCTTTACGATGCTTCGTCTGATTGGAGCAATCCTAGTACTACCTCAACAGCTGTAGCAGGCAGTGGTTCACAAAGCGCTGGAAATCCAGTCTCCGTGACTACCACAACCGAAGTCCTTACCGGACTATTTACTGCTACCGCAACGCCAAGCCCGAGCAAGAAGTCGCTCAGTGCCCCTTCTCCTCGTTTGGACTTCCTCTACTTAGTCTTGCCTTTGGTAGCTTTCGTCTACTTGTCATAAACACCTTGTTCCCTCCGCATATAGACACAAAGATTCTCCTGGGAAATCCTGACGGAGAAAACACGCAAGCAATCTCACGCCAAATCCGGCGTCCTCCCTTCTCGCCTTGTATAAAACATCACCCGGTGGAAAAAATACACATACAAAATCGTCTCTGTTCGTTAGTTCGTAATTGGTTAGTTGCAAGTAGTGGAGTGGTTTCTGCGAGTTTTCGAAAGCATTATACCCTGCCATCCCGGGCAACCTGGATTGGCGAAGAGATGGCGTTCGCAGAGGTGAATCTGCCTTGTTTTTTTTAACTATTGATGGAGACGGAGATCGGTATGATAGATTATTATTAGTTATATGTAAAATAGAAAATTATCAAGATCATTGTTGAGATGGTGTGAAATTTAAAAGGTGTTGTGTAGAGATGGGCCACTAAATTAGAAGATTGGCTCAATGTCACAAAGCGATAGGTACCTATGCAGCTCAAAAGCGTGATTGATTTTTCTAGCTGAGACCGCCATTTATCAAGTCTCAGGACTGCACCCAAGGAGCTTGAACAATTAAGACAATGCCAATCAGTTACCACCACTAGCCGGCCCGGTGTGTAGTCAAAGCTTCGCCGGAAAGTTCATCTATAGATTGCCATAATCGCGTACGATCAGCTGCTAAGAATTTCCAATCACTAAAGCATCCCTCAGCCTCCGTTCTTGATCGAGCTAGCCTTTTGAAGTGTTAGCGGGGGCTCGTTCACAATTTGACCTAAAGATATATCATTGAAAAAGATTTATCAGATCTACAGCCCTGTCACAGGCATTCTCATCAATACCAACTTGTGGCTATGTTGACCGTCGTGATAAATTGATCATCATCTAAACAGGAATAAAGAGAAACAAGGAAATGGAGAATCATACAAATGATTATCAATTTGCGGGCATAACGTGGACGATGTCTGTCCCAATCATGCCAGCTTGCATGATGAGCTGCTCAGGGATTGTGAGTTGACAAGATGTCATCAGGTGCTGGCTGTGCTGGTGGTAACAAAACAGGTACCGGGGCGACCATTGGGACTATCAAAGACACCCACGGCGCGAGACGGACCTAGCATACCTCCAAGAATGGTGGACATAAATGAGAGCTTCTTTAGGCAGGCGCTCCCCAGATTACCGCACCGAAAGATCCTCAATGCTAATATGCGCATCACAGGGAAGAGAATCGGACTTCCCAACCTAATCGCGAAAGCGGGTATGTCCTCTCGCATTGACAGCCTACTAAAAGATAGCTCACCTAGCTTGAAGGGACCCTATAGCCACAATTTTGGGAGATACAGGGCCCTCTTAGCGGGAGTTCTGAGAAGATGACCCTCAGGTTTGATAAGCTTGAAATCGTCAGCGAAGTTCGGTGCTCGAACACATCAAAATGGAAAGGATGAAGCATATTCAGTTGAGACGGTATCGTCACCGCCGTGAAGCTTGGACATATGCTTGTCTTGTCTTTTGGTATTTTCATCAGGATGCTTCAGATCTGCTATGAGCGATGGGTAAGAAAATGGCCGCCATACTTTAGGTTAACTTTCGGGTGTAACAAGCAATACGTGACAGAAGGAACCAGATGCTCTCATGTCTTGACCAAGAGTCTAGAATCGCCTGGCATAGTATATTAGCACATGAGCAAAACGGGAGAGAAATTATGGTGTGACGGGAGAAATATGGCTCAGTAGGCATGAATGGTTTAATTTGATTTGTGTCAACATCGGTTACCCGGATCAGACTCGTCATCTAAAATGCTCATCATGAAAAGAAGTTTGAGATAAGAGATAATATAGATTACCTTACAAATTGTTCTCCAATTACTGTCTCTGAGGGGAGTTGAACGAAGAACTGTTCCTGTGAACAAAGACTACGTGAAGGGGAGCGCTTCTATGGTATAAAGACCAAATTCTAAAGCCTGATGTTAGTAATAGTAAAAGGAAATTTTGACCAATATCTTTCTAATGAAAGCCTGATATCAGTGGGCGAGGTTTTCTAGGCCTGCCGCAAAATGGCGTCTCCTTTCATGAACCAGTCCCGATCTTGCCGAGTACTGTCGGAGCCCAGTGCCAATTCATCCTTTGACGGCGAGGAAAGTATGCTAAGAAATTTTCGAGAACTGTACCTTTATGTGCCGCGCCGGCGCCGGGGTCGACTGTACCATCACGCTTGCAAGTAGCTTGAGGAACCTTCATGTGACGATGTGTGATCATAGAGTCCTTAACACCAGCGGCTTCGCAGGATCCTATCCAAGGGAAGGACCATACAGGGTGGACTGCGATCACCAGGGCCATCAAAACCACCAACGAGCCGAGAAGGACTAGGCAGACTGCCCCTTGATTGATGTCAGCATGATACTTAAGAACAGGTATCAAAGCAAAAGTATAGCAAAAGATAGCTCAGAAATAGCCATTTGTTGACTTCAAAGACTTGTAGTCTCAGTCGGTAATTTCCAGCGTGCAAAGCACGAAATGTTCATCATAGCCAGCGGTGTAGGGATCTTGGGAGGAGGAAGGAGTCTTACAGATGAGGTGCTTTCCATCTTTAGCGGCAGAGGTCGCTGATATTGATGAGGCAAGAGCGACATGACATCTGGATAACTGTTAGAGCTGATTGATAAAACTGCAAAGCAATAAACAATAAAAGGTAATCCATATCAGACTGACGTGTTACAAAAGTTTCATTCCCCTTGAGGTCAAAGACTCTAGTTTGCGGTTGTATATGTGTCATCACATTGAGGAATGAAGTAAATGATGAAATGCAGTTGCTTACCATTGATGGAGGTGGTTGAGTAAAACTGCAAAAAGCAGCGAAGAGATTGTTGTTCACATAATTGGAGCAAGTTGATGTTGAGAAGAAAAAGCGAGAAAGCTTGAAGCTCGAGAATTTTAGTTGTGGGCTTATTAGCGTAAAATTGCCAAGCTCCTCTACTAGTAGGTATACTAGTACCTATTTGAGTCGTGAAGTCACATGACCATTACTCAAGTAGCTCGAAGTCCTCCAGCTTGAACCCCACGCTAGCAATCCGTCCCTTTCTCCCCCCACGATTTCTCTTCAGGAACCTGGAAAAACATTACTGCGGAGAGCCTTATGCATCTGAATATCCGACTTCTTCCGCGATGCAAGAAACAAAATAAAATTGGTCCCTTTCCAGCCAAACCGCTTCCCTCGCACTTGTCTTCAGCAGCTCCTGGCGTTCCGGAAAATTATCATTGCTCGTTCATCCCATTGCTCCGTCAAATCCAAGAACTAGTGCGGGGCAGAATCCCGAGCTTCGGCTCAAGGAGAAGGCGGGGTGGATCGTCTTTTCATCACAAAGCAATAGCAATCAGTGGAGAGGCCATAAATGACGCCCGGCCAAAGAACGGGCAGTTGCGGATCATCGTGTGATACTACGACACAAAAGGTTCATTAGGAAAGTCTATCTCCACTTCTCTTCTTTCAATCGCCATCTCAAATTCTCAGTCTTCATTCCAGATTCTTAGTTGTGTCAAGAAGCTTCAACAACCGGAACCACTCCGTCTAGACCCGAGGTCCAACTGAGCTATCACAAGAACTTGATTTATATACTCCTTATCTCATCATTGACTCTGCTCTTCTCTACCGTACCTTAATACAATAATCATCATGGCTGCTACCAACGGCCAGGTCGAAAAGATCAATACCGACATCGTCACTCTCACTAGATTCTTAACAGAAGAGCAAGCAAAACACAAGGAGGCAACTGGAGATTTCACGTATGCCTTCCCCAAGCGCTATCTACCTTTAAAGAAATACTCACAAACTTTCAGATTACTCTGCCATGCCCTCCAATTTTCCTTCAAATCGATAGCGTACTACATCCGACGCGCAACCCTCATCAACCTCACTGGTCTCGCAGGATCAAGCAACACCACAGGAGACGATCAAAAAAAACTCGATGTGATTGGAAATGACCTCTTCATAGCTGCTATGCGCTCGTCCGGGAAATGTGCTGTGCTCGTTTCGGAAGAAGAGGAGGAAGCCATTTTCTTCCCTGAGCACAAAGGAGCCCGTTATGCCGTAGCTTGCGATCCTATCGACGGATCTTCCAACTTAGACGCTGGTGTATCAGTTGGTACGATTTTTGGTATTCACAAGCTGCCAGAGGGATCAGCGGGTACAAAAGAAGACCTCTTGAAGCCTGGAACGGAACTGATTGCGGCTGGTTTTACTATGTATGGTGCATCTGCTCAGCTGGTCATAACAATGAAGGGAGGAAGTGTAAACGGTTTCACCATGGATAATGCCCTCGGAGAGTTCATTCTTACTCACCCGGATATGAAGATGCCGAAGAAGCGTGCGATTTACTCAGTCAATGAGGGAAATTCCCTTTACTGGCAAGATTCGACCAAGAACTACTTCAACTCGTTGAAGTACCCAGCGGAAGAGGGTGGAAAGCCATACAGTGCCAGGTATATTGGTTCTATGGTTGCAGATGCTTACCGAACTCTCCTTTATGGAGGTATCTTCGCGTACCCTGCGGATAAGAAGAGCCCAAAGGGAAAGCTCCGAATTTTGTACGAATGTGCTCCAATGGCTATGGTTTTTGAGAATGGTCAGTCTAGTGATAGGAAGCTTATTTTGTAATTACTAATTGTATTGCAGCTGGTGGTCAGGCGCTCGACAGCAACATGAAGAGAATGATGGAGGTTGTTCCTACTGGCATCCATGACAGATCAGGTATCTTCATGGGTAGTTATGACGAGATGGAGAAGGTCAAGAGTTTTCACAAGTAGAAGGGCAGGTCAGAAGTTCACCGAGTAAATATGCATCGTGAGGAGTATGTAGGAAATAATTATTTAGAGTATAATTCCTAAGTCAATAGGAGTTTCATTATTTATTTCTTCTACGTTCATTCATTTATTAACCAGATTCATCCACCTAAAACTTAGGAAAGAACATCGGCGTATTCTTCTTCCACTCCTGATAATCCTTCCTCTCCCCATACCTCTTATCATACTTCTCCTCACTCAACGGAATCCCACTTACCTTAAACAACAAGAATGTTACAAATGCCGGGCTCACAGCCGCCAGCCCCAACCCAAGCAACCTCCCATACCCTGTCCCTGCCAGGCCCATCCCCAGTTGCCCCACATTCCCCGCCAACACTCCTCCCGCCGTCACAGCAATGCCTGTCCATAACGTGCTTTCCCCAAAGTAATTAGGATGCCTGTTCTTACTCCAAAGCCCCCTCGTCAAGAAATCCTCATCATGCTCTTTCCGCTTCTTTTCTTGAACCCAGGCATCTTTTTGCCTATCAGCTAGTACCTCAAACGACAACCCGCCCACATAAAGAGCAAGACCTATGATATCGGTAATCCGGAAGACAGGAAGCGTGGAGAGGAGACTGTGCGGGATAGAGTTCATGGCTAGCACAGGCATGAGACAGAGGGAGACCCAAGTTGCTTGAGCCATGAAAGCGACGAGGAACTTTGGGGGCGAGAGTTTGATCTCGTCGAAGCGAGAGTCCTTTCCATCCGAGAGAACACGTTTGAAGAGGTAGGAGCCTAATCTTGTGGCCCATACGGCAACAGCAGTGCTTAAGACCACTTGTCTCCAATTCAAGCCATTTGGACCGCCTGTTCCGTTGAATGCTGCTAATAAGCTAGGCCATGCTGGCTTCACTCTCCCGGCTACGTGAGCCGCGGCCCTTGCTCTCAGGGCAGGCAAGTATAAACTCAATGCCGTGACAGACAAGTATGTCAAGGAGCCAGAGAGGTCATAGAAGCGCTCTGATTGTGCCAATATGGAAGGAATCGCTACAGCGGTTTGGATTGCGAACGCTGCACCAACTGAAGGGATGAGGGTTCTCAGGAAGGGGTTGCGGAAGTTGGTGAGATGGAGAAGGGAGTTTAAGAGTGTCATTTTTGAGGTTTGGTGTTTTGTCTTGTTCAACGAGTGTGAGACTGGAGCTCTAAGAAATTAGATATTCTTAGAGCTTTATGCTAGGAGGCTGAACCCAGCCTCGTCAATCAATGCATGACGACATTCTGCACGTCGTTTCGGACCCGGACCGTGATTTTGTCCGCTCTTTTAGCCTTAGGTACTCGATATTGGTTCTAGATTGTATTTCTTCTATGTGTTGATGAGGAGCGTTTCTATATTCTGCATTGTTATCTCCTAGACCGACCTTGTGTGATATTTACATTTGTCGCATGACAAGCAAGACAACGATGAAGACAGAGCAGGCATTACTCAGCTCGGGCACTTGATTCAGTAGTGATCTATTGGAAGGCTACACTTTTGATATTTATGTCTGGACCACGATATGGTTCTCTCGTAGACTAATCCACTGCTTCAACCATATTGACCCAAAATCCATTCCCCAGGATATATCCGATCTCGCTCAAATACTACCAAAATAAACATTCCCTGATCCTGATCCTGATCATTCCCAACTCACCTGCCAGTGTTCTACTTTCCTCTATCATTAACGCCGCGTCCCTTTAGCCACATTGTCCAAATAACTCAACAAGAAACTCTTATCCGCAAGGGACATGGGAGCTTGGCTTGATCGTCGTATTGGTAACTCTCCGCTAGTTAGATTTCCGATTGGGGGTTTTGGATCAAGCGCTGGTAAGGGAGAAAGAACATCATCTGTCGAAGATTTCGTTGAAGGATTTGCAGATGATTGTACTTTTCCGAACAGTGCAAGCAGCGTCTGCTTGTGGTCGGTAGTCTGGCTTGGACCACGATCAAAGCTGGGCTGAACGGGCATTGGTACAAAGCTCAAAGGACTAGCAGTTGGCCTCGGAGGCTCTGGAGCCTCTGAAACGTTCGGCTGAGGCCGCTTAAGAATTTGTGGTTGGAAAGGTTTCTCGGGAGATGGCTTGGACGACACAGCACTGCCCTCCCTAGATACTGACTGCTCCATATGATTGTTTGCTGTGACCTGGGTCTTGCGATCAACACCATTCCTCGGGCTATCATTTTTTTTGATCTCCTGTGGCGGACGGCTAAGAATGGACATTGCTCGAAAAGGTAGATTCGCTTCGGGATGAAGCTCTGGTATAGATGGGCTTCGTTCCTTGTGACTCCCTCTCCCTGCGTTATCTGCTAATGTTGATATTGGTGCGGCTTTAGAGGTATGAGGCTCGACTGCGGAAAGCTCAACAGCCGAAGGTGTTGCGGTCGTTGGAAGAGCCGTAGCACCAGGTCTTGCGGGCACAGCAGATGAAGCATTTGGGCTCTTGAAAAGATCTAATAAAGTAGATTTATGAGCTTCACTGATAGGATGCCTACTAGGTTGAGAAGCAGGGTTCAAAGTAGGAGCCGTAGCAACATGGTTGAAGGCAGGAGCCGGGCTATCCTTTGCTTTGAACATGGAGAGAAGATCTACTGGGCCAGCTCGTTGCATCTCTCGAGTACGCTGTCGTTCCATCTCTGCAGGAAGTTCCTGAGGTGGGAGAGCCGAGGTCGTCTTTGGTTCCTGCGCATATCTTCGTAATGGAAGGTCACTGGCAGCACCAGCCTGGTCTTGACTCTTGAAAGCATTGAGAAGTGCTAATGAATGACTCGTCAATTTAGGTGGGGATTGCTTTCGCACGGTGGGGACCATTGGTGCGTGGATGTTAGGGAATTGAGGATCGAGTCCCGTACTAGGGACGGGAGGGTTCGGATGGGGAGCATAATCCTGCTGGACAGGCTGTGGCATTATAGGAGCGTGAGCAGGACCCCCAGTGAAGAGCGCTTTTTGCACATGCGGAGGAAGAGGTTGAGGATGGATAAGGTGCTGAGATTGATAGGAGTGAGGATGCTGCTGTGCGCGCGTTATTTGTTGACCATGCATCTGGTTTTGCAACCTCATTGCAGGATTGCTTGGATGGTTAGTATGTTGATTTGGTCCTTGATAGCTAAAGGAGCCTGAAGTTTGCTGCACAGAGAAGACGGGAGGTGGTGGAAGAGTTGAAAAATGTGGAGGCCGAGGATGTTGCTGGTGTGGAGTCCTGGGTTGAGGAGCCTGATCAATTATATGATCCATTGGGGTATGTGGTGGAGCATTAGATAGACCAGGCTGAACTGGTGCCCTCGGTTTTCCTTGAAGCAAGGCAAGCAGCTCTGGCCCGGAGTCTCTCGCAACTGGAGACTTGATTGCATCTGCTTGCAATCCTTGCGTGGGTGGTTGTACTTTAAGCAAATTCTTCAGAGCTATTGTTGCTCCCGCTAATGTATCGATTCCCGGGGTAGATTTTCCAGCGAAGGTCGGTTCCTGAGTGGAATCTGCTCCCAAATCTTCCTCGGTCATGAACCCATCGTGGCTCATGCCTGTTGACAAGTATTGGTGGCTTGAGTTTCGCTTAGTGTCCAATTTCTTCTGTTCAATAATCCATTTCCGGAGATCCTTCAAGAAGGGAGCCACCATGTAGAACTTGTTCGCATTGGCAGAAACAGTAGGATTATGTTGTCCCTTCCTTCGAAAGCCTGGAAGGTCTGAGATGCGCCACCACTGTATTTTACTAATCTCTTTCCGGGTCCGTGGCTCGAAATATGTATCCATAGGGACATCTCTGAACACATACAACGACATGTGCTGATCACGAATGGGAAGAGTAATATGCTTGACTTCTCGATCCTCTGGGACTAGTCCAGAAGCTTCAAGATCAAATCCGGTCTCTTCGTAAACTTCACGAATTGCACAAACCAAATCGTCCTCTTCTCTATTTATTTTGCCCCGAGGGAAGCTCCAATTTGCACCTTTCTTCCAGCCCTTTACAAGTACGACCGAGTCCATTTCATGATTGAGCATGATGGCTCCCCTTACAGGGATTCTCTTCTTATATGTAAGAAACTCGTCAAATGCTCTCATATGGTCGCCTTGTGAAAAGGCTGAAAGTAAAGGGCAATGGGCAAATATCCGGAGGCAGAAATTTCGGAGGGACAGCGATGGTAGGGACGGGTCGAGGGGTCGAATGAAGTCTTCATAGTACCATTGCGCTTCTTCCACCTGGAAGCATATTCGCTCGACTGAAGACAGATCATCTTCCGGGAGGTTTACGATGAATCGGACACAGAGGTCGTCCAGCCCTAGTGAGTATTGTCAGCTATGCAGATGCTCGGATTTCTCAGAGACTCTGTCGCCTGCATGCATGACCAGCCTTCCTCAAAGAATACTAACAATCTTCTAAATGCATCTTCTGCTCTGTCTGGTTGCTGTCGGTTTAGGAGCATATCCACGACTCAAGAGGTCCAGAGCGTCGGCAAATAGTAACGCTTGCTAAAAGGAGCTGAACTGGAGCAAGTGCTTTGGTTCACAGAAAGTGGCAAACTCTTTGTCTCAAATCAAGTCGAAATTTCTTTTGCCAAGGGATGTTGGGATGAAGCTGCGACGACGTGGTTCGACAGCTCAGTTCATAGGTACGTGGTTTGAATTGTGATGTGTGGCTGTGCAATATCTTGTGGACTGATTGGTGTAACGCGATCGCCAGATGCAGGCAATCGTCATAAGCTCAGGCGCACTCGAAAGCTTGATATTATTATTTAGTATCGAAATCAAGCTTTTACATAGCGACCTATTGTCTTTAATAAAGAGATCGTGACCCTCAAAATCTCAAACCACAAGCAAACATTTTGACTATTTTCTACAAGAATAGATACAGCGCTTTCTGAAACTGACACGTCCCAGCCAGTCAATTCAACTCCAAGACATCAAACAACGCAGCGCTTATTCTTGGCTGCAATTCTTTTACCTTTAAAGGACGAGAATCTCAATAGTTTCTCCAAGTCAACAATCATCGAAAATGACATCTCTCATCACAAAATATATTAGTAAGAAGATTTTGGGGGAATCTTTGCAAAATAACTTTGGCAAAGAGGTACTTACTACCTTGCCACGAGTAATCAAGGGAAGGAGAAGCTAACAATATTCCCAGGATCCTTATTTCGAGAGCGTCCCTGCGACCAGATTAGATGGGAGGCCTTCCAAAAAGACAAAGAAAAGAAGAAAGGCACTACCAGCTGGTATATCCGAACACGATGGAAAGGTCCTCACAAAAGTCAAGAGAAGAGCATATCGTCTTGATATGTGCCTATTCAATTGCTGCGGTATCAGGTTCGGATGGGGTAGTCTTATTGGTATCATCCCAGGGTGAGTTTCGTGTGCTTTAGAAGCATAGCTATTTACTGACTTCGTCAGTATCGGAGATGTGATTGACGCATTCATGGCCATCATGGTTCTACGAACTTGCGAACAAGTCGAAGGTGGCCTTCCTGCTGATGTCAAAGCGAAGATGTATGTCAACATCGTTCTGGATTTTGGCATCGGGCTCGTTCCTTTCTTGGGTGATATTGCCGACGGTTCGTGACCCCAAACCTCCCCATCAAAAGGCACAAGCCCAAACTTGATACGGTAATCATACTAACAACCAACTAGCTTTATTCCGTGCCAACACTCGCAACGCTGTTGTTCTCGAAAAGTACCTTCGCCAAAAGGGTACTAAAGCGCTGAAAGCACAAGGTCATTCGTCTCCTACTGTTGATCCTAGTGATCCTGACGAGTATGATCGAAATCTAATCGAAGAAAATGGCCCCCCTCCTTCGTATACTACAGCACCTCCTACAAGACAAGGCACACAGACACACAATGGCGGGAATGAACGACTCGTACCTGAAGAGAGCAGTCGCGGATGGTTCAGTGGGTTTGGAAGCAAGAAGAAGCAGAATGATGTTGAGCGTGGGGAGCTCCGTAGAAGGGAAGATGAGCCCCTTCCAAGTCTACCAACTCATCCACATGATGCACAATCGACTTTACAAAAGACCAGGCGTTGATCTTCTAGACATCGAAGGGGATTCGGTTTTTGGAGATCCTACAGAACTTATCTGGCCGACATTTGTCGCATCTGCTTTGTCTTACTTATAAGCACTGGTTTAGAGCGATGTTTTTCGCATTAATGAAATACCCCTATTTTATGAAAGTGATGCCCAAAACACCTTAATTCATTTCTTGGTCCATGGACTGATTGTGTGACATTATATCCGTGATTGAGCTTTTACACCTTGTCGTGTTATATATACCAAGCTATGAACAGGCCATGTGGAAGGTTGATTTACCTATCTTGTTCTAGCAGAAGTCGAAAATCGTCGGACATAAGAAAGTCTTTGTTCCTGGGGCTATTTCTTATGGAGATTAAATTTCTACTTAGTCAAAGACTTTCTGATTCATTGTAACGAAAAATGGCCAACTATGGGCTCTCGGCCGTGATTTCCCTTGCAATTGACCAGGATTAGATCTGATAAGTGGTTAGATGATCAGATAATGCAGGCTTCCTAGCCCAGCCCCCTCAAGAATCATGCGCGTCGCGTCAACAACTAGAAGCCTCGCTTGATAGTCGCGTTTTCGTCGAAATACTTAAGAGCGTTATATCACGTCTTCCTTTCTCACAGCAATCATTCTCAACAACAACGTCAACTCTTCTGCTCATACCGCCCCTCAAAGTCCTGCTTCCCTAACCACAACTACTCAATCACCAATCAATATGACCAGCCAGATCACTCCTTCAAAAACGGTAAGCAATCTCATCGCCACCCTTTCAACGCGTGAACTCACTGACTCGTTCCTATTATAGGCCGCCTCTGCCATTGAGGGTCTCAAGATGGGCGACTCTCCTGTTAAGAAGATCAACTTCGAGGCGGCAGGAAAGGAGAACATCCCTTTCAATGCTGACGCGCCAATCGTTGACGAGTTCGAAATCAAGAAACCGATCGTCGAGGAAGTCAAAACAGAGACTGCCGTTGTGGTTGCACCAACAATAAAGCCAGAGGAAGCTGATGAGCCCCTTCTTCAAGAAAACCCTCAGCGCTTCGTACTCTTCCCAATCAAGTACCATGAGGTGAGAATCACCTCGCCCCTACGCGTTACGCGTAAAGTGCTTCAGCTAACATTCATTTGAAGATCTGGCAGATGTACAAGAAGGCCGAGGCTTCTTTTTGGACCGCCGAAGAGATTGATCTTTCCAAAGATCTCCACGACTGGAACAACAAACTCAATGATGATGAGCGCTACTTTATCTCCCACGTTCTTGCATTCTTCGCCGCCTCTGATGGAATTGTCAACGAGAACCTTGTCGAACGCTTCAGTGGTGAAGTTCAAATTCCAGAAGCGCGCTGCTTCTACGGTTTCCAGATCATGATGGAAAATATCCACTCCGAGACATACTCTTTACTCATCGACACATACATCAAGGAGCAAGCCCAACGCACATATCTGTTCAATGCGATCGAGACCAGTAAGCCTTGACGTGTACTTGGAATTCTACATTTCTAACGCGTTTAATAGTTCCTTGCATCAAGAAGAAGGCCGACTGGGCAGTTCGATGGATTCAAGACAAGAGCTCTACATTTGCCCAGCGTCTTGTTGCATTTGCAGCTGTAGAAGGTATCTTCTTCAGTGGTTCTTTCGCCTCTATCTTCTGGCTGAAAAAGCGTGGTCTTATGGCTGGTCTCACATTCTCCAACGAGCTCATCTCTCGTGATGAGGGTCTTCACACTGACTTCGCGTGTCTGCTTTTCTCTCACTTGAAGCACCGCCCAAGCAAGCAAGCTGTCCAGGATGTCATCACTGAGGCTGTCGAAATCGAACAAGAGTTTTTGACTGAGGCTCTTCCTTGCGCCCTCCTCGGCATGAACTCTAATCTCATGAAGCAATACATTGAGTTCGTGGCTGATCGTCTTCTCTTGGCCCTGGGCAACGAAAAAGTCTACAAGTCCGCCAACCCATTCGACTTTATGGAGAATATCTCTCTTGCCGGAAAAACCAACTTTTTCGAAAAGCGAGTCGGCGACTACCAAAAGGCCGGTGTTATGGCTGGTACCCAAAAGAAGCATGAAGATACTGCTGAGCAAACAGAAGCCAAGGCGGAGAATGGAGGAGACTTCAACTTCGATGAAGACTTCTAGATGTCTTGACCTTAATTTTTGGATTCATTGGCGTTGGTATCTCAAATCTGTACAGTGTTGTATTGCATATTTCTTCACTTCTTTCAAGAACTCTTTGCATAGATGGCGAGGTCGCCGGGTGCGAACATGTTGCTATGGGACATACTTTTTATTGACGGCGTTGGGGGTTAGGACATGATCATGGTGATGAGTAGTAGTAGGATAACGTAGTAGAAGAAAAATGAGAACATGCATGAAACGAGTATCGTTCAACTTTGAGTGATATCTGAATGTAGACTTTCATGCTCTTGGGAAGTGTCGTCTGCCCATTTAATGTCGCAATATATATCTCTGGAATTTGATTCCCAATGCAAGATGCAAAAGCAACCACCCGAACGCCTGCTCATGCACCGACGCATCCCTCTTGCCCTCCCACGGCTTTTCCATAACCTGTCCCCTTTCAACCTTGAACCGCCTCATTTCTTGCCCTTCTTCTTCCCTTTCTTCCCACCCGCTCCCTGTCCACCAGCTTTCCCCCCAGTCCCCTCCACAACCGGCGTCGCAACACTATCCCCCTTCTCTGCAGTCACAGCATTCGAATCTACCATCGCCACATCCTCCTTCACCTCTGGCAACCCCGCCATCGGCCTTGCTAACCGACCGAGAATCTGTATGAGTCTAGACACTTCCTGCGCTTTCGTCGTGCTGTATTTCAGTGTTGTTCCTGAGGCGTAGTCGTAGGTTTTGAGAGTGAGGGTTGCACGGATGGGCTCGCTGGGGGTCGTGGTGGTCGGGGCGGGTGTGGGGGTTGAGGGGTCCGTGGTGGATGTGCTAGGTTTTGGCTTGGGTATTCGGGGGAGGGATTTGGGGTTTTCCGGGGAGAGGAGGGTGTATTTTGTTGTTATGCGGGTCTATTAGGGGTTGTTAGAATGGTTCCAGGGGAAGAAGGTGCTGGTATTAGAGAGGAGGGTGGGGTAATAGAGTTGATTGCTTGCTAGTAGAGAATTGACGTACGGTAGTAGGTCGGGCCTTGAGGAGAAGAGTGGATTGTTCCAGCCATGATTGGGCTGTATCTAAGTACGGCATTGTGAGTTTGGGTATGCGCGGCCGTGAAGACGGAAACTACGATGTGATGGAGGACGATAAGGCTGAACTTTTTTGAGCCTTTCAATGTGGGGTTGTTTTAGCGAAGGAAATTGCCCCTGAAGAGTCACGTTCTAGCTTTCCCATTCAAGATTCCAATGCATATTTGCATATTAAGGACACCTTAGAATAAATATAAAAGTCATCGTATATCACTTTTCCTCTTGTTGGTCTAACAAACACCATTTGCGATACAAACGACTTCGACCAGAGGAATTCGAGTTTACTCCAAACAATCGTGTCTCACGTCTGTGCTTTTAACTCTCTGGCGAGCTGAGATACATCAAGATGAGTTCTGACTCTAGCATCGAATCTCTGGTGGTCTCTACCCGAGCTTTGACTGTGAGGAACTTCGGATTATAGCCGAATACAGTTAACAAGATTTTAGATACCCTTCAGTCAGCCTTCCTCAAGCCACAGTACTGGTATTACTGAGCAAATGAACTCTGCCAGTCTTTCAGAGCATTGTACTCAAGCTACATCTACAGAAGCCTTTGCTGTGGGCATACGGGACAGCGGTCAGCTGTTACTGCGAGAGATCGACTCGGTCGAGTCATACATGTCAAAGTTCAAGATCGAGACACTCAAGCTACATGATTTCAAGAAAGACATTATGTGTGATGTCGGTTATGCAGAGAAGGTATGAATACAAATATCTTATCATATCCCGCATTAACGTGCTATTAGTTCTTGAACGCGAGTTCTGTGGAGCGAAGCTCTCTGCCTAGCCCACGATTTTCAAACTCCACTCACCTCCAATACGTTTGGTCAATCGCAAAGACGTGTAAGGGTGTCATCTCTCTCCGGAAGAACTTCCTATTCATATCCAAGCCAGAGTTGAGGGTGAAGAAAAGAGATAAACTTGATCGACATATCTTTGCTATCGCCGACATCGTTTCTCAGGATGGTTCTGAATGGGTAAAAATCTGCGCGACAACGGAAAAACGAGTCATGTGGGATTATGTGAAAGCTGGATTCGCCGATACTGAGTTCTCAGATGACCCTGAAAGCGCTGAGGCCGGTATGGAAGAGGAGGATGATCCAACGAGCATCTTGAAACAGATCAAGGTGCTAATCAAAGCGTCTCATCTCCAGTCTGTCAGGTTCCGACATCCAAAAATCCGTGTTGTGTTTTCTAGACTTCGTCGAAATGGTTCAAAACAGACCAAGGACCTACTAAGTCGAGTCGACGCTCTAGGCGTAATTATTCAAACCTTGGAAGATGTGTGTGCGCCACCTCGTGTCGCTGACGTTCTCCACCAATTCGTCGGGAAAGAATTCGCTACTTTCTCTGATACACTGAATATAGATTGTAGCATATTATTAGCCCTTGCGAGCGATATTTCGCATAGAATGGTCGAATCAGAAGAGTGGCATCTCCCTGTTATTCAGCGGCAGATGGAATGGGAATCCGAACATCTACTCTTACCAAATCATATATGGCCGACATGCGGATCAAGGAAACTTGTCTGCACTCGGCAATCCTTCGACAAAATGCAAGAGATTGTCGAAATTCTTGCTACAAAGACGGAGAGGGAGAGGGCAGCACTATTGTTTGGCAAAGACGAGAGCAACAATGTAACTCTAACGCAAAAGGAATGCGTTGAAAGACTACAGAAGCTATCAATCTATTCGATACCATTACACTGGAATCTACCAATCCAGATAGTCGATACCGACATTGTCTCCACGAAATCACAGCTCCCGTCATACGTTGACGAATTTATGAAGGACTTGTTGCCGGTGAATCAGTCGGTATTTCTTTATGGATGGACGTCTGCAAAAACAACCATAACATCGAATGGTGTTGTGGCAAGAGCGTTGAAAAGGCTTATCGAAGAGAATATGGGCGACGGTATAGATGTGATATCACCAGATATATATGTCGGTCCTACATCGAGATCTTTGGTCGGTAAAGAAAAGAAGAGAGATAGTGCTACAAAGAGGGAAGATCGGGTTGGGACTAGAGAAGATAATTTCAAACTGAAGCAGAAGCAGAAGAAGAAATGCGTCAAAAATACGGGGCGGAAGAAAATGGAATAGAAAGCTTGACCAATTTTTCGGCAGACACAAAATCGGATCAACGTTGAACAAACCGATTCAGAACGACCTGGCTGTTTGTGGTCAGTGAAGACATCTTGCTCCAGTACGACTTCATAGCATCCAAATTAGGATGTACGGTATTAGAGTTAGTTTATTGAAAGAGAAGTGATGTTACTTGATGCCTAGGCTTAGTCTGCAGAGCAAGAAGTTATCTTTCCACTTTGATCCACACCTTGACCTAAGGTTCATTTTACACATTTTCTGACAATCAGCCTACCAGGCTATGATCTCAGGCAATTCATTTTTTTATTAATCGCTTTCTATTGTTCACCTATAGCAAGTGATGACCAAAAGTCAAAAAGATAGATCTCAAGAGAATTCAAGTGTAACGGACCAATGACTGCCAGAAAAACTCGCAATAGCGGCCAACAGCAATTTTCAAGGGCTCGTATTCCATGTTATGTGCATTATACTTCTTTCATGAGCAATAAGCATTATGCAGATGTTTTAATACACGCTCTTGCATTGGAATATTCTGGTGCTTGAATCGAGACACTTCTATCCATTCGCAAATTTTGTCTCCTCCTTGACCGAAAATCCTCCTGAAACCCATAACCCAATCCCACATCTACACTTTTCCTTGAAGCCGTTTCCAAGGTCCCAGCGTCTAAATCGCACAGCCAATATTCTTTGACACCTTCAACTCAACAGATAGCCCGCCCTTCTTGTCAATACCAACAGCCAGTTTTATTGGCCGACCGAGCAGTCATCCAGTTTCAATTTCCTACTCTCTGCTATAAATCACCGACCCAGATCTGGTACAGCACTTCTACAGGTCACTATAGCCCAAAATTTTATTCTGTCTGATCATCTGCCTAGCAGCCTTTCCCAATTTGCGTCTCCCATTGAGTCTATCTAAAGGTGTAAAGTCGAAAACGTTTGCTGGAGGAGGTGTTAAACCGCTATGCCTTGTTGCTCTTCTAGGTGCTGGCTTGGCTCGCAGCTTGCGTCTCGCATTGAGTCTATCTAGAGGCGTGAAGTCGAAAATGTCTGCGGGGGGAGTGGGCAAGCCGCTATGTCTTGTAACTCTTATAGGATCTAGGGCGGTGGAATGTGAGTAGGACTTATGAACACGCTGTGAATGTTGTCTCGAGGTTTTTGGACATGGTTGTTCCCTAGCCTCGATTTGTGGTGGTAAAAACACTGCGGAATTACGATCTCTTGTAATTACTACAGCTGACTTGATGGTTGATGATCGCCGACTGCGATCATTGTCCAGTGGGATGCTCGCTCTGATGTTCTTGCGGATCTGCGAAGTCTCTGTTCGACTCGATGTCCCTTTCTTCTTGCCGTGTACGCAGTGGCGACCTAGTTTCAGCCTCTTGTCAGAAGTCTGGGTTGCTTTCAGAACTGTACAAGTTTCGATATGGAAGATTATCCCAGTCAGCT
>Ga0182030_10009518_pt1 | contig 19882 bp, 12 predicted proteins | sample 812S3MmetaG_FD_121299 | JGI IMG/M metagenome (GOLD analysis project Ga0182030, IMG submission 121299) | Permafrost microbial communities from Stordalen Mire, Sweden - 812S3M metaG (Illumina Assembly) | ecosystem: Environmental > Terrestrial > Soil > Wetlands > Permafrost | place: Sweden... | reverse complement strand
GACACAGTACAGCTACAATGCCAACCAGGTGACGATTTGGGATGCCGCCATGAAGTGGAAGACGCAGACCTTCGACGCGGCGGGAAATCTGAGCAACGTGACGGAGCCCGATACGCCGAACGGCTTCACCAATTCGACCACCTACATCTACGACGCACTCAGCAACCTGGTCAGCGTGACCATGCAGACGGCCAGCGGAACGCAGACGCGCACTTATAGGTACAGCGGGCTCGACCTGACGAGCGAAACCAACCCGGAGAACGGGACGGTGACCTATACGTACGATGGGGCGCACCGCATGTTGTCGAAGACCGACGCGATCGGGCAGCAGACGCAGTACACTTACGATTCCTACGGGCGGCTGACAGCGAAGTATTGCTACCCGCTGGTGAGCGGGGTGCCGACACTGGACCCGAATCAGACGGTACTGTATTATTACGACACGAACCCCCATGAGCCGGCGTTTTCGAGCAACTCGCAAGGGCGGCTGACGGCGGTGCAGATGAATACCAGCCAGTGGTACGAGTACAATTACAGCGTGCCGGGACGGGTCACGAATCAGCGGCTCCAGGTGGCGGGTCACGATTACGATGCGTCGTACTCGTGGGACACGGAAGGCCGGCACTCCACGCAGACGTGGCCCTCGGCGGTGAGTCCGTCGACGGGGCCGCAATATACGTTCCAATATGACAGTATGGGGCGTGTGGGCTCGATGCTGGACTCCAACAACAACACGCAGGCGACGGCGAGCTACGGAGTCGCCAACGAGTTGCTGGGGTTGAATTACTTCGGGATCGTCGAGACGCGCACGTACAACAACATGTTTCAGTTGATCCACCAGTACGCGCCTAACGGCGAGATCGACATGCAGTACATCTACACGACCGGGCAGAACAATGGGCGGATTGCCCAGAGCATCGATGGCTACCTGCCGGAGACGGTGAACTACACGTACGATTCGCTGAATCGATTGTCCAACGCAGCGGCGACGAACGGCGCGTATTCGCAGTCGTACACGTACGATGGGTTCGGGAATCTGAAGTCGAAGTCGGCGGCGGGATTCTATCCGGCGTACTCGGCGACGTTCAATCCGGCGAACAATCGGCAGAATGGGGTGGCGTACGACGCCAACGGCAATCAGACCGCGCAGGGAACGTACGACGTGTCGAATAGGCTGGTCACATCGACTATCGGGCAATCGTACGCCTACGACTATCGTGGGAAGCGGATTGTGAAGTGGCTGTCCGGTTCGGCGGAAGTGTATTTCTACGGGATCGATGGGAAGAAGCTGACGACGCTGACATGCGATAGGTATTTGAATTGCAGCAGCGCGGCGTACAACGTCTCTTTCGCGGGGAAGCTGGTGCAGACGAAAGGCAATACGGTGGTGACGGATCGGCTGGGGAGTGTGCGGTGGAGTTCACTGGGAGGGGTGACGGGATTTGTGTACTTCCCGTATGGGGAGGAGCGGACGATCACGCCGGCCAACCTGGAGAAGTTCGGGACGTACACTCGGGACTCGTCGGGGCAGGATTACGCGGACCAACGGTATTACGGAGTTGGGACGGGGCGATTCTGGAGTGTGGACCCGGCGGGATTGAAGGCCGTGAAGCTTCGGAATCCCATGAGCTGGAATCGATACGCGTATGTGAACGGAGATCCTATTAACTTCCAGGACGCCCGTGGGTTGGACGGGACTTGCGGCCCCGGCGGGACTTGGATGGGCGAGGGGTGCTACGACACGGGCGTCGACGGTGCAGTCACGGGTGCACCCGTCGCCAGCGAAGAAACTGAAGAGACTGAAGAGCCCGAAGAGCCCGAACAGCCCGAAACACCGGCCCCTGGCATGAGTGCAACGACCGGCACATCCGCCAACCTCACCAACATCAGCGCTTACGTAGACCCAAGCAGTGGTAACCTGACGATTAACGATCCGCGAGTGACCCAGGTGACGACCGTCACTGTGACCGCTGATGCAACGAGTGTCGACACGAGTACGGACCGGACAACGATGACGGTCAACTATACGGATCAGGTCACGGGCTTCGGTCTCGATGGCCAAGCCGGCGATATCCTAAGTGCCGCAGGGAGTCAAGCTTCGCCGGTCGCAAACCCTTGCTTTTGGGGCGCGTGGACGGCTGGTGCGGCTGCGGTTGGCGGTTCTCGGAGCCGGCGCTGCGAACATAGCGGACCTTGCAGCCCTTGCGTCCGAAAAGGCGGGCGAAGCAGTTACCTTGATATATCAGCAGATCTTTAGGGCTGGGGGTCTAGCAGCAAAACCTGGCATTCTTGCGTTGCCCGGCGCGGCATGGAACTATGCCGGACCGGCGACGGCGCGTTGGTGTCAGCAGCAACGGTAGAAACGGGGGGCTGTCGTGCGCCTATTCGAAAAGCCTAGCTTGAAGTGTCCCGTATGTAACTACCAAATCGTTGAATCTGAACGGGTATTCCGAAGAGAATTCCGATGTGATCATTGCGGCTGCCCTCTGCATCCCTCCCCCAGGTATGGGCGGACGCTATGGTTTTTGAGTGCCCTACTTGGATTCATTCTAATATGGGCTTCCGGTAAACGTGACACGCTGCGGCTGTCTTTATACTTGCTCCCGACGACCTTTCTAGTTTTCATGATCGCTCTGCGCCTCATTCCTTTCGTTGTGGCCCCCCGTTTGATCTCCGGGAAATCAGAACAGTTGACGACCCTCGGCCTATCTGGTTCTCCGGTCAAGCAAGATGAAGGCGACCACGATTGCGACAACCACATCTAGATTACGGGCCGGTATCCCGAAGGCATCGTGGTCGCGTACAGTTGGCTGGTCACTTTGCGAGCGGGTCGCGAAGGGGATCGTAGGCCCGTGAGAATTCGCAGGTTTGTTGGGGAAGATAAGGTTGCTGAGCGTTATGCATATCGCCGCTGAATTCGGGCTACTTGGAAGGGCGGTGGGGTGGACGATCACGATGTGGCTCGTGCTGCTGATTGTAATGTAATCAATGGTGCGGTGATGCTCGTTTCGCGATGCAGATGGTTTGAGTTGCCTTCCTGCCTAGCGGTACGCGGATCACTATCCCAAGAGAAGTATTCGTATGGCGTTGGTGTCGTCCAAGTCAGGGCGCTTGGTGCGATTATGCTAGCCGTGCTGATATGGGTATGTCTGGACGCCAGCGGCTGCAGCGCGGTGCGCTAGACACGCTCCTGTCTCAATCGTGGGACACATGCGATCGGGCAACAGACACAATACAGCTACGATGCTTACGGCCGCCTGACGGCGATGTATTGGCATAAGCATCGCGATAAACAGCACCAGAAGCACGGCCACGTTCCCACGGAGTTTGGGTCGGTAATCCGATGCAAAATGCTAACTGCAACGGACTCGATCTGATCACGGACGTCAACTGGAGAACGGGAGGGTGGTATACACGCAAGACGGTACCGGGAAGCTGCAAGATGTCGGATCTGGTAGGCGTTGTGGCCGATGCCGTGCTCGCTGAGATAGCATAGCTCGTACCCTTTTCCTATCCGCTGTCTTCCTGCCCAATACTATTCATATGAAGAAACTGCTCCTGATTTCCGCCCTCACCGTCCTCTTGACGACCGCGCAGCAGACGCGCCGCGAGGAAGTCCGATCCTCCGGCGCCGCGGAAGATGCCCGCGCCAACAGCCCCAACGTCCCCGACGTGTACGCGATCCCGAGCCAGTTCGACCGCGTCCTGATTCTGCGCTTCAAATACCAGACCGACCTGCTCGCCGGCATGGAAAAAATGGTGAAGGAGCAGCACATCCGCAACGCCGTCATCCTCAATGCCATCGGGTCGGTGCGCAATTACCAGGTGCACACCGTCTCCAACCGGACTCTCCCTTCGCACGATACGTTCACCACCGATCCCACCGCGCCGGCCGACGTCATCGGCATGAGCGGCTACGTCATCAACGGCGTCATCCACGCGCACATGACCATGGCGACTCCCGAGAAGGCTTTCGGCGGGCACCTGGAGCCCGGCACCAACGTTTTCACCTTCGTGGCTGTCACCGTGGGAGTGCTCGCCGACGGCGCGGATATCAGCCGGATCGACGACAAAACCTATCGATAAAGCACCGGCCCTCCGAAAACGGTAAAATAGATAGGTTTGACTAAAATGGGTAACGTAATCATCCTGGGCTCCCAATGGGGAGACGAGGGCAAGGGGAAGATTGTCGATCTCTTCTCCGACCGTTTCGACATCGTCGCGCGCTATCAGGGCGGACACAACGCCGGCCATACGGTGTTCATCGGAGACCGCAAGTTCGTCCTCAAGCTGATTCCCAGCGGCATTCTCCGGCCTGGAAAACAGGCCGTCATCGGCAACGGACTGGTGATCGATCCGGTGGCCTTGTTCTCCGAGATCGACGCCCTGGAAGCCGCGGGCGTGCCGGTAACCCGGCAGCTTTCGATCAGCAATCGCGCGCATGTGCTGTTTCCGGCCCATCGCATGATGGAAAAAATGTCGGAGGATCGGCCCGGACGGGTCTCCATCGGCACCACTTCGCGCGGCATAGGACCATGCTACGAAGATAAGATCGCCCGCCGTGGCATCCGCATCGCCGACCTTCTGGACCGCGAGTTCTTCCGCGCCCAGTACGACTCGGTGATGGAAGAAAAGGTCGTCATTGCCAAGGCGCTGGGCATCTTTAGCGAGATCGACCTTCCCGCCATCCGCGAGCAGTACGAATGCTTTGCCGAGCGCATTCGTCCGATGGTGCGCGATACCGCCTGGCTCCTGAATCAGGCCATCCGCGACGGCAAGACCGTGCTCTTCGAAGGCGCGCAGGGCACCATGCTCGATATCGACCATGGCACCTACCCGTTCGTGACGTCCTCCAACGCCAGCGCGGGCGGCGCGTGTACCGGGACGGGCGTGGCGCCGACGCGCATCGGCGGCGTGATCGGTGTCTCCAAGGCGTACATTACGCGCGTGGGCGGCGGACCCTTCCCCACCGAGGCGCTCGACGCCAAAGGCGACCAGATTCGCACCCGCGGCAAAGAGTTTGGCGCTGTCACGGGACGGCCGCGGCGCTGCGGCTGGTTCGATGTGCCGCTGCTGCGCTATACCGCAGCCATCAATGGCTTCGACAGCATCGTGGTGACTAAGCTCGACGTGCTCGACGAGTTTGAGACCATTCCGGTCTGCGTGGGATACCGCAATGCGTCGGGCGAGGTGCTGGATATGCCGCCGACGGTGGCGGAGATCGCCGCCATCGAGCCGATTTATGAGGAGCGGCCGGGCTGGCAAAGCTCGACGTTCGGCATTTCGTCGTACGACGAACTGCCGGTGAAGGCCAAAGAGTACCTGGCGTATCTGGAGCAACTGACCGGCGTGGAAGTGGGCTGCATCTCCACGGGGCCGGAGCGAAACCAGACAATTGTGCGCGCCGGATCGCGGTTGCAACAGCTGTTAGGCTGATGGCGGCGCAACCGTTCGACGCAGTGGAGCGTCCAATCCTCTAATGCGGATTCTCACGCTTCTTCTCTGTCTGCCGGCGCTGGTGGCGGCTCAGGACGCGGCTGAAGTAATGCGCCGCGCCCTGGCTGAGGACACGGCGTCGGCGGCAGTCGCGCGGAATTACACGTATCTCGAGAAGCAGGAGCTGCGCATGCGCGACGGCAATACCGTCAAAGTCCGCGACAGCAACACATACGATGTGACTCTGCTCGAGGGTTCACCCTATCGGCGGCATATCTCCCACAACGGCCAGCCGCTCGATGCTGCCGAACAGCGCAAAGAAGAAGAGAAACTGCGGCTCAGCATCGAGAATCGTAAGCATGAGACCGAGGAGCAGAAGAAGCAGCGCATCGCCGACTGGCACCGCAAGGAAGAAAAGCAGCACGAGCCGTTGCACGAGATCCCGGATGCGTTCAATCTTCGCTTCGCCCCTGAGCAGAACATCGAAGGGCACGCGGTCTACGTGATCGAGGGCACGCCCAAGCCGGGGTACAAGCCGAAGACCAAGACGGCGTTCTTCCTGCCGAAAGTGAAGGGCCGATTCTATATCACGAAGGATACTTTCCAGGCGGTGCGGGTGGAGTTCGAAACGTTAGATACCATCTCGTGGGGTGGGATTGTGGCGCGCGTGTCGAAGGGTACGAAGGTGAGCGTCGAACTGACCAGAGTCAACAACGAAGTGTGGTTGCCTAAGCGCATTCTGGTGGCGGGATCGGCTCGTATACTGCTGGTGAAGGGCTATACGGGGGAGCTCGATCTGACTTATAGCGAGTTCAAGAAGTTCACGGTCGATTCCCGCGTGGTCTCGATGGCGCAGTAAGATCTGCCCGAACTGGCTGGATCAGCCCTGGTACGATAAGCCTGCGGCGCTAGAGACGTTCCCGCACGGGATCGCCCCCGCTCCTGCCTGCAGCGCCGAGACTCCCGAGGTGAGCCCGGCAGCGGGGATTTATTTGTGCGTTTCGCCTGCAGCCAGGATTGGCTGCCACACAACAGCGTTGCAGCTCAACTCAATTTCCACGAACGCCAGCTCACCGGGGCCGGCTTCAGGAGTTCGGAGACTCATCTCAGCGTTCGCTGCGTTTGCTGTAACTCCCGACAAGAGTCTGGTCTCTGGGCTCCTGATGTCGTGGAACGAGGATGAGCTCACTTTGGCGGCAAGAAACCTTATTGGCCACGGATGAACACAGATGAACACGGATAAAACAAGGCGCTTTCTTATCCGTGTTCATCTGTGTTCATCCGTGGCTAATAAGATTTGTTTTTTGTGGAATAGCGGTTCAGCTCGATTCCTTGGCGCATCCAATTGCGAGGATGACTTCAGCAGTCCAGAGTCTAAGTCTCGACCCGGCAGGCAAGAGTGCCTGCGCCACGAAAACGAGCTCTTAGCCAGCCCTTACTGACGGTCCCAGGTGAGGCGCAGATGCTGCTGGCCGTCGGTGGCGTTCATGGTGACGCTGTTGACGTTGTTTTTTTCGTCCACCGACAGCGTCATCGTGCCGTGCAAGCGTTGGTCCGCAGTCACCATGTTGGCGCGGATGCGCGCCCCTTCGCGGTTCATCACACTGCCCGTAAAATACACGTGGCCGCCGCGCCCCGGCCCAGTGGCAAAGGAGACTACGATTTTGCCGCCCAAGTCGATATCGGCGCGCACGTCCGTGAGCCGCTGGCCGCGCCCGTCGAGGACCGCTTGACCCGAGCCGCGCCCGCGGTAATCGGCCGCGTTATTCCAGACGAAACCCGGAGGTGTGGGCGGATGATCCGTGTCGATCTGCTTGGCGAACGGCGGCGTACCATCCGGGGCGGTAGAGTTGGGCGAGGCGTCCCAGTTCAGGCGAAAGTGGTAGCGCCCGAATCCCGCGGCGGAATCGAGAATCCGCACTACCAACGCGTAATCGTTGCGCGCCGACGGCCGCTGCAATACGTGAATCTCACTGCGGCTGTCGAGCGGCTGAACGACAAAGTTTTGCATGTCGCTGGCCGGAAGAGGGGTGTTGCAGTCCGACCCGTCATCGCGTGCATCCTCGCCGGAGACGGTCCGAACCAGCACCTGATCGCGGCGCAATGTGACTTGGACTTCGTTGTCGACCGAGAGACGGATGTCGCATTGCCCCTTGCCGGGCGGCAGTTCGGGCCGGGGCACGATGGTAATGCGAAAGCGCGAGTCGGCACATGCTGGAATACTCCACAAGAAGGCCGCCGCGATTACGCAATAACGCATTCATTCAGCATACTCGTTTTGCTAGAATAGGAGGAATCGAGCGGGAGTAACTCAGTGGTAGAGTCTCAGCCTTCCAAGCTGTTGGTCGCGGGTTCGATCCCCGTCTCCCGCTCCAGTGAATAATCTTTCCTCGCCTACACCCCTTTCAGCGCCGAGTCGAGATCGGCAATCAGATCGTCCACATCCTCAATACCCACGGAAATGCGCACCAGATCGGGCGTGATGCCCATGGTGGCGCGCACCTCCGCGGATAGCGACGCATGAGTCATCGTCGCCGGGTGCTCGATCAGCGACTCCACCCCGCCCAGCGACTCCGCCAAGGTAAACAGCCGGACCGCTTCCAGCAGGTGGAATACCGCGTCCTGGCCGCCCTTCAAGCGGAAGGAAAACGTTCCGCCAGAGCCGCGCATCTGCCGGGCTGCTAAGGCGTGTTGCGGATGCGACTCCAATCCAGGGTGAAGAACCGCCGCCACCTTCGGATGCGCTTCGAGCCATCGCGCCACCGCGAGGCCGTTGCGTTGGTGCTCTTCCATGCGCAGGGCCAGCGTCTTGATGCCGCGGAGAACCAGAAAGCAGTCCTGCGGGCCGGCGCAGGTCCCCATGGCATTCTGCAGGAACGCGATCTTCTCCGCAAGTTCCGGCTTGGCGACTACGGCGGCGCCGCCCACAACGTCGGAGTGGCCGTTGATGTACTTGGTAGTGGAGTGCACTACGATGTCGACGCCAAATTCGAGAGGCCTCTGAAAGTACGGCGACAGGAACGTGTTGTCGCAGATGGCAATCGCGTTGTGCCGATGAGCGAGTGTGGCAACGGCCTCCAGGTCGACCAGATTCATCAGCGGATTGGTGGGCGACTCGATCCACACGGCCTGCGCGCCTTGCGCCAGCGCACTTGCCAGCGCGGCGAGATCCCGCAGGTCTACATAGACCGCGTCGATCCCCATCTCGCGCAACACGGATTCCAGCAGCCGGTGCGTGCCGCCGTAAAGATCGGAGTGCACCACGATGCGGCCTCCGGCGCGAAACAACATCAGGACCGTGGTTTCAGCCGCCATTCCAGTGGCGAAGGCGAAGCCGGCGGTACCCCCTTCCAGCGCGGCCAGACAGGTCTCGAGTGCCTTTCTGGTCGGATTGCCGCTGCGGGAATAGTCAAACGGTCCCGGCCGGTTGACACCTTGGAATGCGAAGGTGGAGGTCTGATAGATGGGCGGCATGACAGCGCCCATATGGTCGGCGGGGTTGTGTCCCGCGTGGACGGCGAGGGTTCGAAATTTCATCGAGGCTGGTTAAACGATCCCTTCAAAGAGGACGGTGCTCAGGTAGCGCTCCCCGGAATCGGGCAGTACTACAACGATTGTATGGCCTGCGAACTCCGCTTGGCCAGCCAGCCGGACCGCGGCCACCACGGCGGCGCCACTCGAAATCCCCGAGAGGATTCCTTCCTCGCGCGCCAACCGCCGGGCCATTTCAATCGATTCCTCATTGGACACCGTCTCGATACGGTCCACAACGCTGAGGTCGAGCGTGTCCGGTATGATTCCCGCGCCAATGCCCTGGATTTTGTGGGGACCCGGTTTCAGCGCCTCGCCGCGCAGATGTTGCGAGATTACAGGGCTGGCGGAAGGCTCGACGCCAACCGCGAGAATCGCCTTGCCGCGAGCCTGCTTGAGATAGCGCGAGACACCCGTGATGGTTCCTCCAGTCCCAATGCCGGAGACGAAAATGTCGACTCCGCCGTCGGTGTCTTCCCAGATCTCGGGGCCGGTGGTGCGGTAGTGGATCTCGGGATTAGCGGGGTTCTTGAACTGCTGCAGCAGCACGTAGTGGGTGGGGTCGGAGGCATAGATCGCCTCGGCCTTAGCGATGGCGCCCTTCATGCCGAGACTGCCCTCGGTGAGCACCACCTTGGCGCCGAAGGCCGCGAGCACTTTGCGCCGCTCCAGCGACATGGTCTCCGGCATGGTGAGAGTGATGGCATAGCCGCGAGCCGCCGCCACAAACGCCAGTGCGATTCCAGTGTTTCCGCTGGTGGGTTCGATGATTTCTTTTCCGGCGGTCAGCACGCCGCGCTTCTCGGCGTCCCAAACCATGGCCGCACCGAGGCGGCACTTCACGGAGTATGCCGGATTTCGTCCTTCGATCTTGGCCAGAATGGTAGCTTTCGAATGGCCGGCCACATGGTTCAGCTTTACCAGTGGGGTGTGTCCAATGCTAAGGGTGTTGTCGTCGAATCTCATGAGTTCGCCTTTCGAGTGTTTCAGATGCGATATGCCCATATTAGATCGACAATGCGGTGATTGCAACCCTGCGGAAACGGGCGCGATATCCTGCGATACTCTAGAGGTCGAGTAGATCATGCGGACAATCTCCAAACGGACTCAGTATGGACTGAAGGCCATGCTCTCGCTTGGTCGGCGGTTTGGGGAAGGGCCCGTGTTGATTTCTACGCTGTCCAAGGAAGAGTCCATCCCGATCAAGTTCCTGGAACTCATCCTGTTGGATTTGAAGAGCCACGATCTCCTGGTCAGCAAGAAGGGTCCGCGCGGCGGATATCAGCTTAGCCGTCCGCCGTCCACCGTCACAATGGGATCCCTCATTCGCATCATGGAGGGCCCACTGGCGCCGCTGCCGTGTGCCAGCGAGACGGCCTTTCGACCGTGCGAGGAGTGCGAAGATATCGAGTCCTGCGGGACGCGTATCATCATGCGGCAGGTTCGCGACGCCACCTCCGATGTCCTGGACCGAACTACACTTGCCGATCTTCTGCGGCAAGTGGACGCTGCCCGCGCCGGCAAGAAAAGCCAAGCTTTGATGTACTACATCTGAGTAGCCCGATTTTGCGGTTGACTCCGCCGCGCGAATACCATAAACTCTATAGAAATAGTGGACATTCGGTCCGGGTTGTCGCTTTCCGGTCCGTTGTGTCCCCCAACGCAAGCGTTTAGCGGCGCGTAGTATCTTCTGGCCACGTGCGACCTTCCACGCCGACCGCTTCTCATTCCCATCCCTATTTTGTCGTGGAGGTTTGTCTTGAAACCGCTATTCGCTCTGATTTTATTGGCATCGGCTGCGTGGACGCAGAGCACCGACGCCGTCGTCTCCGGCAACGTGTTGGACCCCACCGGAGCGAACGTTCCCAGCGCCGTCATTACCGCGCTGAACCTCAACACCGGCGTCAAGACCAGCGTCGTTTCCAACGCTTCAGGCGTCTATCTCTTCGCGGCGCTGCCGCCGGGAGAGTACCGCTTTAGCGCCGAAAAGGAAGGCTTCAAGCGGCTCGACTTGAACGCCACCACGGTTCGCGTCGGCGACCGTTTGCAACAGAATCTGCCCCTCCAGGTGGGCGTGACCGCGGAAGCCGTGGAGGTGGCATCGAACACCGATTCGGTCAATTACCTGTCCACTTCGCAAGGCGGACAGCTCAATTCGCAAAGAATTCAGGAGCTCCCTGTCTCCGGCCGCAACGTCATGGAACTGGTGGGCACGCAGCCCGGCCTGGTCCTGAACGGCAGTGGCGCCAACATCAACGGCGCGCGCACCGATTTCGTCAATGTGACGCTCGATGGCGTCAATGTCATGGACAACGCGGTGCTCACGTCGGTCACCGGCCAATTGATCAGCACGACGGTGGACCGCGTGGAAGAAGTGAAGGTCATTACCTCTCCGGTGGACACGGAGTACGGGCGCGGCTCCGGCCAAGTGGTGTTGATTTCCCGCTCCGGGACCAACCGGTTCCACGGCAGCGCTTACGACTTCGCGCACAATACCGACCTGAACGCCAACACCTGGGCCAACAACCGCAGCGGCATCGCGCGCAGTGTGCAGGTCCTGAATCAAACCGGGGCGCGAGTGGATGGACCCATCCGTAAAAACAAGACGTTCTTCTTCGCCCTGTTCGAGACCAGCATCAACCACACCCAGACACCGGTGACTGACACGGTCCTGACCAGCACGGCACGGCAAGGCATCTTCCGCTTCTATTCCGGAATTCAGAACGGCAACGCCAACGCCAATAATCCGGTGGTCGATGTGAGTGGCAACCCGGTGACTCCGCGCGGCGCGACCGGCGCTCTGCAGAGTGTCAGCCTGTTCGGGTTGGATCCCAACCGCCTCACGCCCGATACGGGAGGTGTGGCAAAAACGCTCGCGCTCCTGCCGCTGCCCAACAATTTCCTCACCGGCGACGGGCTGAACACGGCAGGCTACGTCTGGCGGCAACCCGGCATCAATGACCTCTACTCCCTCGATTTCCGCCTGGACCACAACTTCAACCAATCCCACCGTTTGACCTTCAGCTATAACAGGGACTACAACAACGCTCCCAACGGAAACGATGCCCAGGTGTATCCGACTTCCCCGGGGGGCGCTTACGTGCAGACTTCGACCGTGGCGTCGCTCGCCCTCGTCTCCACCCTGAGCCCCACTCTGGTGAATGAGTTTAGGGTGGGAGTCCAACGGGCCCACCTCGATTTCGAGGCGCCGTGGACGGCTAATTCGGCCGGCACAAGCATCCTGCCCTCCATCAATGGCATCCCCTACATCCTGAGTCTCAACGGCCTCACCAGTCCGCTGGCTTCGTCGGACCCGCAGGGCCGCATCACTCCGGTGTATCAGTATGGAGACAAGATCTCCTGGCTGCACGGGCATCATGCTTTCAAGGCTGGCTTGGAAATCCGTTTCCTTTCCGAGTTCAGCTACCACGCTTTTGACGTGATTCCGCGTGTCACTCTGGGCGCCGGCAATGTGGGCGTGCAGGGGGTCAACGGGGTTAGCGGAATCGGCGCGAATTCCACGCTGGCCAGCAACCTCTTGACGGATCTTTCAGGCTCTGTGGGAAGCCTGCTGGAGCAGTTCTACGCGTCCGGTGGAACCAACCCCACGTACGCCCCGATGCAAGACGAACAGCACTGGAACCAGACACGCGAATGGGGCGCTTACTTCCAGGATGACTATCGAGTCAGCAGCAGTTTGACACTGAACCTGGGGCTGCGTTGGGAGTACTACGGCGTACCGCATGAAAAATATGGCAGGATGGTAGACCTGACCGGCGGCTCATCGACCATCTTCGGAATCTCCGGGAACAGCTTCAGCTCGCTATTTCAACCGGGGAACATGCCCGGTTCGTTGACCCAGTTTCAACTGGTTGGCGCCAATTCGCCAAATGCCAATGTTTTGCCTTGGGCCAAGAGCTTTCGCGACTTCGCTCCGGCGGTCGGCCTCTCCTGGGCGCTGCCCTGGTTTGGCGCCAATAAGACTGTGTTCCGCGCCGGATACGCGATCTCATATGAGCACAACATCATGGCGCTGCTGAATCAGCTATTCGGTTACGGAGCGCCAGGGCTGGGACAAACGCAATCGATTACTCCCTCCACTTACCAATCGTTATCGTCGATTTCCTTGCCGTTGGCGATTCCTTCCATTGCGCCGTTGGCTACCATCCCGATTAACGACACCAACTCCAGCGCGCAGGGCGTGGATGTGCCCGATCACGGTCTGAAGGAGCCGTATATCCAGAACTGGAACGCTTCGCTCGGCCGTGAAATCGCCAAAGGTCTGGTGGTGGATCTGCGCTACGTCGGCAGCAAGGGAACGAAGCTGATCCAGAGCGTCAACATCAACGAAGTCAACATCTTCGAAAACGGCATTCTGAATGCGTTTCAAGTTACGGAGGCGGGCGGAAACTCGCCGTTGTTGAACCAGATCTTCAACGGTCTGAACATTCCGCAAGTGGGCGTAGTGAATGGCACCACGATCACCGGCTCCCAGGCCGTGCGCCAGAACACCACGCTACAAGCCTACCTGCTCACTAACAATGTCGGAGGCTTTGCCAATTTTCTGGGCTATAACACGTTTGTGACGGGAGTCCGCGGCGGTCTGATTAAGAACGGCGGCCTACCTGCCAACTTTGTAGTGGCCAATCCGCAATTCGGCACGGCGGCGCTCCTGGGAAATTTCGACAACTCCACTTACAACTCCTTTCAGGTGGAGGCTAATAAGCGTTTTCAGAACGGGTTTCAGGTGCAGGCGAGCTACGTTCGCAGCAAAACCCTGGGCGCCTACGACGGGAACACGCAAAACGAAGAGGCCAGCTTCATTACTTTGCGGAACGAGCATCTCAGCAAACAGTTGATGAGCTTCGATATCCCCAATGTCTTCAAGATTAGCGGAGTCTGGGATCTGCCCTTCGGTTACGGCAAGCCGGTACTGGGCTCGAGCCACGGCATTCTGGGACGTCTCGTCGAAAAGTGGCAGACCGCGGTGATCTTCAATAAGCAATCCGGCACACCGACTAGTTTCAGCAACAGTGCGGGCGGCACCTTTAATACGGTCAATACTACGGACATCGCGCTCGGCGCATTGCCCTCCGGCAGCGTCCAGAAAGTGGGTAATAACGTGGTTTACTTCTCTGGTTTGACTCAAGTCCAAGACCCGACGGTGAAGCTTCTGCCTTCCAACCTGCAAAGCCTGAGCACCCTTTACGCGATTCAAGGCGCCAACGGGCAGACCCTGCTGGAGAATCCCGTCCCCGGACAACTCGGGCCGCTCAGCCCGACGAGCTATCGCGGCCTAGGCGCCTTCACCTTCAACGTTCAGTTGTCGAAAGCCGTCACGCTGAGCCAGGAGCACAACGTCACCCTGCGGCTCCGCGCGGACGCGCTCAATATACTCAACCGGCCGATCTGGGGCACCCCGAATCTGAACATCGACAGCACCAGCTTCGGTCAAATCACAACGGCCACGGGCAACCGCAATATAGTCCTGGGGGCACGAGTCGAGTTCTAACCACTTATGAGCACCTACATGCAAACAAGAAAACCAAAGCTGCCAAGCCGCTTTTGGCTGGCGCTTATCCTGGCCCTCTGCCCGGCGTTTGCCCAGAACCAGAAGACCATCTCCCCGCCGAAAATCGGCGAGTACACCGCGGGCGACGACTATTTTCTCGCCAATTACACCCAGTTACTCGATTACTGGAACAAAGTGGCGAAAGAGTCCGACCGCATCAAACTGCAGGAGATCGGCAAGACCGCCGAGGGCCGCCCGATTATCATGGCGATCATCACTTCGCCGGCCAATCACAAGAAGTTGGCTCGCTACAAAGAGATCTCGCAGCGTCTCGCGCGGGCCGAAGGACTCACAGAGGAACAGGCCCACCAACTGGCCGCCGAAGGCCGGACCGTGGTCTGGATCGACGGCGGCCTGCATGCCAGCGAGTCGGTGAATGCCCAGGCGCTCTTCACCGAGACCTACGACTTCCTGAGCCGCAGCGATCCGGAGACGCTACGCATCCTCAACGACGACATCCTGCTGCTGGTTCCCATCAACCCCGACGGCATGGAGCTGGTCTCCAACTGGTACATGCGCACGGCCGATCCGAAGGCGCGCAGTCTGGGCGGGCTTCCGCGCCTCTATCAGAAGTACGTGGGCCACGACGACAATCGTGACTCCTACATTGCCAACCAGCCGGAGACCGCCGCGGTGAACCGGCAGATGTACAGCGAGTGGATTCCGCAAATCATGTACAACCAGCACCAGACCGGTCCAGCGGGCTCGGTGCTGTTCTTCTCGCCCTTCCGCGATCCCTTCAACTACAACCAGGATCCGCTGGTGCCCATCGGCATCGACCTGGTTTCCGCCGCCGTGCATGAACGCTTTCTCGCCGAGGGAAAGCCTGGCGCCGTAATGCGTACCGGCGCGCCGTATTCCACCTGGTTCAACGGCGGCGACCGCACCACCACCGGGTTCCACAATCAGATCGGTCTGCTCTCGGAGATCATCGGGAGTCCTTCGCCGATCAGCATTCCGCTGGTGGCCTCGAAGCTGCTGCCGGGTGCCGACCAGCCGTCGCCCATCGGCCCGCGACAGGAGTGGCATCAGCGCCAGAGCATCGAATACCTGCTGACCACCGACCGCGCCATCCTGGATATCGCCTCGAAATTCCGCGAGGATTTTCTCTTCCGCATCTATCGGGCGGGCAAGAACTCCATCGAGCGCGGCAGCGAGGACTATTGGACGCTGACGCCTAAGCGCATCGCCGCGATGGAGGCGGCTTACGCCAAGGATCGCGGTGTGGATGCTGGCCGGGTTTCCGAACAGGCTGAAGTGGGCGGCGATACCGGAGGCGGAAGCGGCCGCGGGGGCGGCATTCCCATCAAGTATTGGGACCAGTTGCATACGCCTGAAGCGCGCGATCCGCGAGGCTATATCATCCCGTCGGACCAGGCGGATTTCCTGACGGCAACGAAGTTCGTCAACGCGCTCGAGATCTGCGGCATCGTCGTCGATCGGGCCACGCGCGAGTTCGAGGTGGCGGGCAAGAAATACCCCGCCGGGTCGTACGTCGTGAAGGCGGCGCAAGCGTTCCGCCCGCATCTGCGCGATATGTTGGAGCCGCAGGATCACCCCAACGATTTCCAATATCCCGGCGGTCCGCCGCGCCCGCCGTACGACATTACCGGATACACGCTGGCGTTCCAGATGGGAGTGCAGTTCGATCGCGTTCTCGACGCCTTCGACGGTCCTTTCGAGAAGATCGACGGGCTCATCAAGACACCCGCCGGTCATGTCCTCACCTCGCAGAACGCGACTGGCTATCTGCTCGATCACCAGGTGAACGATGCGTTTACCGGCACGACGCGCTTGCTGGCGGCCGGTGAAGACGTCTACTGGCTGAAGAAAGAGTTCGCGGCAAATGGAAGAACCTATCCGGCCGGCACAATCTACATTCCGGCCAACGCCTCTACCGCCGCGTTGGTGAATACACTGGCGAAGGAACTGGGACTGACGTTCGAAGGGACAGCGAGCAAGCCGCAAGGCGAAGCCCTGAAACTGCGGCCCGTGCGTGTCGGCCTTTGGGACCGGTACGGCGGTTCGCAGGATTCCGGCCACATCCGCTGGCTGTTCGAGCAGGCGTTCCCCACACCGTATGAGTTGGTGTACGCGCCCACGCTCGACGCGGGCAATCTGAAGTCGAAGTACGATGTGCTGATCTTTCCCGACGGCGCGTTGCCGGGAGGCGAAGGGCGTGGCGGAGGACGAGGTGGCACAGGCGCCGCACCTACCGCGCCAGCCGGGAGCGCGCCCGCTACTGCCGCCGCCGGCGGCCGTGGAGCGCGTGGCGGCCGCGGAGGCGCCCAGGCCAGCGTGCCTGACGAGTATAAGAACGAGATCGGCAACGTGAGCGTCGCCACCACAGCGCCGCAACTGCACCAGTTCGTCGAAGAAGGCGGAACGCTGCTGGCGATTGGCAGTTCGACCGGCTTCGACCACTACTTCGGCCTTCCAATAACCAACGCCCTGGTCGATACGAGTGCGGATGGTCCGCCCGTGCGGCTTCCAAACACGAAGTTCTATATTCCAGGTTCGGTGCTGCAAGCCAGCGTAGACACGAGTCTTCCGATCTCGTATGGGCTGCGCAATCAGGTAGACGTTTTCTACATCAATAGTCCGGCGTTCCGCTTGTTGCCGGGCGCCGAACAGAAGGGCACGCGCCCCATCGCGTGGTTCGCCGGTCCGGAACCGCTGCGAAGCGGCTGGGCTTGGGGACAGCATTATCTGAACGGCGCCGTAGGGGCAGTGGAGGCTAACGTGGGTAAAGGAAGCGTATACCTCTTCGGTCCCGAGATTACTTTCCGCGGCCAGCCGCACGGAACCTTCAAGTTTCTTTTTAATGCTATCTATCTGGCGGGCGCGACACCAGTGACGCTGCCCTAAATGAGGTGTGCAGGCCGATTCGGAACCCCGTGTTCGCTCCCTTACGGTCGCGGCTCTGTACGTGGTCGCAGTATCGGTGGACGCTACAATCAGTGGACGCTACAGATCCGCGCGCGTCAGCAAGCGGTTCGCCGGCCCCACCAAGCTACTCGCGTGAAAAGCGAAAGGAAATAGGAACTAACATTATGAACGTCAGCAAACTGAGTCTTATAGTAGTGGCATGCCTCTCCGCGGGCAGCGTCCTCGCGCAGGAGACTGAATACGGGCCGGCGAAAGGCACCCTCGTGATTCAAGGGGGCGGGTCCGACGCCGGCACCGGGATCTTTGAAACCTTCATCAATAAAGCCGGCGGACTGGGGGCCAAGATCGTCGTTGTCCCTACCGCCGGCGGCAACAAGAACGCCGACGGATCCTGGAAGGAGTACAAGGAAGAACAGGTACTCGCCTCCTGGAAAAAGCGCGGCGCCACGAATGTCGTGATGCTGCATACGCACGACCCGAAGGTGGCCGATACCGAAGAGTTCGCCAAGGTTCTGCGCGACGCCAACGCCGTCTGGTTCGATGGCGGACGGCAATGGAATATTGTCGATTCCTACGCCAACACGCTAACCTTGCGGGAGTTTCACAAAGTCCTGGAGCGCGGCGGCGTGATCGGCGGCAGTTCGGCGGGCGCCACCATTCAAGGCGACTATCTGGTTCGCGGAGCCATCGCCGGTTCCGAGATCGTGATGACGCCGGAACCGGAGCAAGAACACGGCTTCGCCTTTCTCCGCAAGGTGGCAATCGACCAGCACATCAATACGCGCAACCGCTGGGACGACATCGTTCCGGTGATCAAGAAATATCCCACCCTGCTGGGCATCGGACTGTCGGAGGGTACCGCCATCGTAGTGACTGGGGATCGATTCACGGTGATCGGCAAGTGGAAGGTTGCCGTACACGATAACACCCGTCAGTATCAGCCCTGGGAGAAGCCTTACTACATTTTGTCGCTGGGCGATGTGTACAACATGAAGACTCGCACCATCGAAAAGTACGGCAACGGATCGCCGGTTCCGCCGCCCGTCATTGGCCAGAAATAGCGCGCCGCACGCACAGCGCCCGATTGAGTCCGGAATCGCCCATCGCCACCGACGCCCGCCCGCCGTCGCCAAAGTCGAGAGCCCATTGTTCGCCGGGCTCCCGGCCGGGCGACGAACTCCATGCCCAGCCGGTGATGGCGATCGGACCCCTGACGTGATGCCCGTTCTGGCCTGTGGCGCCGCCAAACAGCCCTTGCAGTTCGTCAATCGCCGGCAGAGTCCAGTCCTTGTGCCCGCCCAATGTGAGCGCGCGGCAATAGTTGGACGCCTGGGTCCAACTCACGCCGAACGCATTGTCGGCGGCCGCCCACACCAGCCCTGTTTCTTTATCTGCCCAGTAGGCGTCGCGCCGCGGTGCTGCCGCGTTTTGCGCGAAGATCTCCGGGATCAGTGCGAACACCATTGTCAGAGTCAATAATCTCATTTTGAAATTCCTGGTGACGGGAGTCCCCTTCACTCAGTTCCGATCTCCTCATCTCGTCCCCTGGCGAGTTTGGCGGTTGGGGAAACTGAGTTGAGCCGCAACACTGTTGTGTGGCAGCCAATCCTGGCTGCAGGCGGGCTTTCAGCCCGCCCCTCGACTTTGGCCATTCACGGCGTGCATTCGACCGGCGACGTGGGGCAGGCTTCAGCCATCCCCAGAGGGGCCCCCGGGCTTCAGCCCGACTTTCTTCGGCTTCGTCTACAGGCAATGGGCGGTGCTGAAGCACGAGAAAGTCCTCGCGTATTGGAAACGGCGGCCTGAGAGGCCGCCTGCAGGCAAGATTGCCTGCCACACGAAGCGCACATATCGCCACTGCCGGGCTCATCTAAATTTCCATGAGATCAGGAGGTCTGCAGTTGGACGCAACATCCTGAGTGCGGCGCTCCTTGTTTTAAGCAAGTATAGCGGCCGTCCAAGCCGAAACTGAGTCAAGCGGATATCTATCTTCGGGTGATGTTTAGTCCCAGCAATCGCTCCCTTACGGTCGCGGCTCTGTTACGATTGCTCGTTAAGCCCCCCATCGTCTTAGTTTGTGGGGCTGACAACTGGTCCGCGGTCCTCTCTGGGGTGAAAGAGGACCGCGGGGACCAGACCGTGGGCAGCCCCACAAAGTCGTCAGCGGGCTGCGACTTCCGCCGAAGTCCTGGCGCCGGCGTTTTCCTTGAGCAGGCGCTCGATGGTCGAGGTGAACTCGGTCTTGAGCTCGTCATTGTAGACACCGCTGGCGGCGCTGGCGAATCCCGCATGTGTCGCCTTCACCTTGCCGTCACGGCCGATGAACAAGGTCGCCGGCCAGGTATTGAGATTGACCGCTTGCGGGATCTTGTCCCACATTTCCGACGGCTCGCCCGCGATCAAATACGGGTACGGCACGCGATACTGCTTGATGAAGGAGTTCACGCGCTTCAG
>Ga0182030_10009517_pt1 | contig 19882 bp, 14 predicted proteins | sample 812S3MmetaG_FD_121299 | JGI IMG/M metagenome (GOLD analysis project Ga0182030, IMG submission 121299) | Permafrost microbial communities from Stordalen Mire, Sweden - 812S3M metaG (Illumina Assembly) | ecosystem: Environmental > Terrestrial > Soil > Wetlands > Permafrost | place: Sweden... | reverse complement strand
GAGTAACGCGCCGGAATTCCGCTCACCCATGGCCGAGTCCGCGATTCCGCAGAACGATAACGACCTTGCCGCGGAGAAAGGGCCGGCGTGTGACGTCCGCCATCGCGGCTCCTTGAGCGTGGTGTACGAACTGCCCTCATTCCAGACCGCGGACTGGGCGCGCGCCATCACACGCAACTGGAGGCTCTCCGGCATTTATCAGATACAGAGCGGCTTCCCGTTTACGATCTCCGTTTTTGGCGACACCGCCAATGCAGGGACGATTGTGGGTGAGAATCCCATTCGCGCGAACTACACGGGCCAGTCCGTTTTCGGCGCCGGCACGCGAACCACGTCGGAATGGTTTAACCCAGCGGCGTTCAGTACTCCGGCGGCGTACACTTTCGGCAACGCCGGACGGAATACCGTCTACGGACCGGGCATGCAAACCATGGATCTTGGGCTGGTCCGTTCGTTTGTGCTGGCCGAACGCCTCCACATGGAACTTCGCGGCGAGGCCTTCAACGCGTTGAACCATTCGAATTGGGATACGCCGAACCGCTTCGTCAACACGCCGCAATTCGGCACCATCACGGAAGCCTCCACGCCTGGCCGCGAGTTCCAGTTGAGCGCACGGCTCTCTTTCTAATGTTGTGTCTCGCGTAAGACTGACAATCCCGGCGTGTGTCAGCGGTGTGGGCTGGCGCCTTCGCCCGCGGCCCGACCCCCTGCCGTCTACTGGAAAGCCAGACGCAGCCATCCGGAGCGGTCCGGGCAGACCGCGCCACGGCGGTGTCAAAGGCCTCAACTTCAGATCTCCTGACCTGAGGTCGTGGAAATTGAGGTGAGCCGTGGCGCAGGCACTCTTGCCTGCCGGGTCTAGACTCATCTCAACCCTCTTCGGAAGTTACAGCCGGCGCGGGAAACGCCGAGATGAGTCTCGGCGCTGCAGACACGAGTGTCTGCGCCACGTCCGGCGTCACAGAGCAGGTCTGGCTCAACTCAATTTCCCCGGCCGTCAAATTTGCCGGGTGACCTCAGGAGTTCTGAACTTGCCGACGGGAGCTTATCTCGTCCCGCTCACCATCGGGCGCAGCAGCCGCAGGGCGGGACGCGTCAGGTATTCGCGCCGATAGGCCTGGTGGGCCTCATCGTCCGGGAAGTGCTCGTTGGCGGGATACGGATAGCGGCTCATGGCGTGGAACGGCAGCGGCAGCACCGATTGCGAGAAGGCGGTGTTGGCGTCGGCGTCTTTGGCCCAGCCGTCCACTAAGAGCAGATAGTCGCGGCGCCAGCCGGAGGGCAGCGCGGGCAGTCCTGCGGCCGGGAATCGCATGCGGATCTCGTCGCCCGAGCCCATGACCACCATGCGATCGTCCGGCTGCCGCAGGAGATCGTCCACCGCGCCGTAGCGCGTGTAATTTCCGGGCGTGGGGTTCCACATGGTAGTCGAATTGACGGACTGATAGTCGAACGATTCGGGCTGCTTTCGTTCGGGGTCGATGGTGGCGTGCGAGAATCCACGGAAGTGCAAATCGGCCGAGCTCATGGCGATTTCCGTGAGGCGTGTCTCGGGCGCCGAGTTGTTTTCGAACAGGTAAATCTCGTCCCAGTAAACGCACAGGCTGGTGACGATGCGCACTTCACGTGACGCGCTGAGGAACTTGCCGGTGAGATCGACGGCCATCGGCTTGGGTTTGCCCGACGGCATCCCCATATCGTCGATGACGGTCTTCCAGTTGCCCTGCGCGTCCTTTACTTGGAGATACGGGAAGACCAGGTCGCGATGGGCCTGCGTGGCGGCGAGGAAGGTGCTGCCGTCGGCCCAATCCACCCAGCCCTGAAGCACGAGTGTCGCCTTGCCGTCCCGTGCGGCGCCGGAGAAATCGAGATCGAGCGTGTGCAATTCGGCGACACCCGCGTGATCGCGCTGGAAGTCGTTGGGATAGCGCTGATCGCGCGCCAGCAGGGCCTCGCGCACGTCCTTGCCGTGGCTGTCGCGTGCAGCAGTGGGATAGACGCGATGCTTCCCGCCGTACAAGCGGAACTCGGGGAACGGCGGCGACTTGAACTTTTCGTTGGTGACGATTTCGGTGTCCGCCGGATGGTCGAGGGCGAGTAGTTTGATCTGGTCGATGTAGGAGACCTCGCGCAATTCCTCGGTCATGCGGACTTGGTACGTGCCGTCGTGCTCCTGCAGAGCGCTGGCGGGGATGGACACCCACTCCTGATGATCGACCGGGAAGTATTGCCCGTCGCCGGAGCTCGCGCCGAGTGGGGCGACGCCCAGCACGTCGGTGATGAACTGGAAGCGATCGCCATTCCAGGTGAAGATCATGGGGCACGACCCGGCCAGGCGCGGCGCCTCGGTGATGGTGACCACCTTATTCACCGGCTGCTTCATCTCGTTCTGGATCAGGCCATTCGCCCACGTGATGCGGACGGTGTCGACGCTGGTAGCGTTGCCCAGGCGGAACACCAGCGGGATGCCGGCGTAGGTCTGCTTTTCATAGTTGGCACCGGCCTTCACTTCTACCTTGGCGTTCATCGAGAGCTTGTTATTCTTCACCCCGACGAGGCCGATTTCGATCCAGTTCCCGTAGGTCGCGGAGTTGTCATGAGCGAGCTTCATGCTGCCGTCAGAGTCGATGCGCGCATAATCGATACGTCCGGTGCCGGTGAAATCGGCGGTCGCCGCAGTTGCGGAAAACGGAAAGAACGGCCCGTGTTGGGCAGTTTCGAGTACGCAGGCGCGGTTTACCAGATGACCCGGCGGGTCGAACTCGAGATCGGTAAAGCCGTCGCGATTGAAATCGCCGGCAATCAGCACATGCGCGCCGGCCAATAGAGGATTGAGCGGAATGGCCTGATAGTTGCCGCCGAGCTTATCGCGATAGAGAACGCCGGGGCGGTCGGCATAGGAAACCACAAGATCGAAGCCAGGAGTATCGGGCTCGAGATCGAAGCGGACCGCATCGAGCGCCTTCCCGGCAACGAAGGGAAAGCGCTTGGTCTCATCGCTGAAACCGGCCTCGCCATTGTTGCGCATGAGGCGAGAATCGTCGCCGATGAGCACGATGTCCTCGTCGTAATCGTGGTCGTAGTCGATCCACACCGCCTTGCGGAACGAACCCATTGCCAGATCGGCCTGCTTGACGAACGCTTTGCCGGTATTGCGATAGAGCGTGGCGCCTTTCGAGGTGATCACGCATAGGTCGGGCAGACCGTCGTTGTCGAAATCGCCCGGCGCGATGAATTGCACGTCGCGCAGAGCTTCGAGCCCCGAATTCGCCACCAGAGTGCGGCCGCCGCGGAACCAGGCGACACGGTTGGCGGACCAGGCGATGAGGTCGGGATGCCCGCCCACGCCCATCAGGGTGGCGATGCCGGCGCCGGGTCCGGAGAATCCCTCGGCGATCTTCTCATCGCGATAGGTCGGGGCGGGGAACGTTAGAGTAGGAGTCGAGTCAATGGGGTCGTAGAGTTCGGCGTAGGCGCACCAGTCCATGTCCTCGGGAATTGCCGCGCCCTCCTGGTCCTTCTTGAGCTGTTGAAAGATTTTCAATTCGGAGGCGGCCTGATCGGTGCGGCCCGCCTGCCGGTACAGTCCGTAAAGCTGGAAGTGTGGGGCGGCGAGGCGCGGGCTGAGGTCGCGCGCGGTTTCGAATTGCGCGACGGCGGCCGGGTAGTCCTCCTTCATCTTGAAGAGGACGCCCAACTGATAGTGCGACACCGGCTCGCTGGGCACCAGGCGCACCATTTCCTGAAACTGCGCAATGGCCTTTTCGGGCTCGTTCTGCTTTTTGTAAAGGATGCCGAGATTGAACCAGGTGTGTGGCAGCTTGGGATCGGCCTTCTGGACTTTGAGGAGTTCGGCCGTTGCCGCGTCGTTTTCCCCCTGGCGCAGGAGTGCGAGCCCATAGTTCAGCTGCTCGCGCGGCGAGTTGGGGGCGAGCGCGAGCGCCTGCTTCAACTCCGCGACGGCTTCGGCGTGGGTGGTGGGATTCTCGTAGAAGGCTTTGCCTAGATTGCGGTGCTGCCAGAGGCGTGGGTCGTTGGAACTCTGTCCCAAGACCAGCCAGCTCGCGCCGCTTACCGTGGCGATGACCGCCGCCCACACAATAGCTCGAAGTTTGCCGTGCATCTCACCTGACAGTATGGCACTAGAAGGCCGAAGGGGGCTGTCAGCTATCAGCTGTCAGCTATCAGCTATCAGCTGGTTCTCGCAGATTAGGGCCGTTACCGGCGGTCCAAGAGAAAGAGCCGTCGAGCACTCGCAGGGCGGACGAGACTGTACGGCCGACGAGCGCTCCAGCTAAAAGCCGATAGCTGATAGCCGATAGCCGATAGCCGAAAGCTTCTTCGCGCGACAATGACATTTGACCCACCTCCTGACTCTTTCCGCCCGCCAACAGTCGCAGCTCGTGCGAGATCGCCAGATTTCCTCGCGTGAACTTGTCGCCGCGCACTTGCAACAAATCGCCGCCATCAACCCCGCGCTGCATGCCGCCGTGGAAGTCCTCTCCGACCGCGCGCTTCACGATGCCGTGGCGGCCGATCGCGACCTTGCGGCCGGCCATCTGCGCGGTCCGCTGCACGGCGTCCCGTTCAGCATCAAGGACTCCATCGAGCAGGCCGGCACGCGCTGTACGGCAGGAACCTGGGGCCGCAAGAACGCCGCGGTATCCACAGCGGACGCCACGCTGGTGGCGCGATTGCGCCGCGCCGGCGGCATCCCTATTGCGCGCACCAATCTGCCCGACCTTCTCTTTGCCTTCGAGAGCGCGAACCTGATCTTCGGCCAGACGAACAACCCCTACGACCTCACACGAACCTGCGGCGGGTCGAGCGGTGGGGAAGCCGCGCTGATCGCCGCTTGCGGCTCGCCCTTAGGCCTCGGCAGCGACGCGGCGGGCTCAGTGCGCCTGCCCGCGGCCTTCTGCGGGATCGCGGGCATGAAGCCCACCTCCGGCCGTCTGCCTCGCACCGGCCATTTCCCACCCGCCGGTGGATGGCTCGAAACGGTATGGCAGATCGGGCCGATGGCGCGCCGGGTGGAGGACCTTATCGACGCCATGCGCCTCCTTACCGGCCCTGACGGCATCGATCCCACCGTCCCCGACGTGCCGTTTCGCGAGCCCGAGTTGGTGAATCTCGCGGACCTGCGCGTGGCGTTCTACACCGACAACGGCTTCGCCGCGGCGGACACCGAAGTGTCGGCGGTGGTGCGATCGGCGGCTGCGGCGATCGCGCCCGCGGTCCGGTCGGTGGCGGAAGCGCGCCCGGCGTGCCTCGCGGCGGCGTACGATCTGGAGATGAAATTCATCGGCCCGGATGGCGGCGATAGCCTGCGCGACTATCTGCGCGACATCGGCTCGGTGGAGGTGCATCCCCTGCTCACAGGCTGGCTCGAAAAGCTGGAGCCGTATCGTACCGACCTTGCAGGACTGGCGCGTTACTGGGCCGAACTCGATGCCTACCGCGCCGAGATGCTGCGCTTCCTGCGCGACTTCGACGTAATCCTGTGCCCCGCCTACACTCATCCCGCGCTGCCGCACGGCGAGTCGATCCGCGATGAGAATTTCCGCGGCTTCAGCCACACCATGGCGTTCAACGTGGCGGGATGGCCGGGCGCGGTAGTGCGCTGCGGCGAATCGCCTACGGGATTGCCGATCGCCGTACAAGTGGTGGCGGCTCCCTGGCGCGAGGATATCGCGCTGCGCGCGGCGTTGTGGTTGGAGGACGCGATGGGCGGATGGAAACCGGCCTCGGCGATTTCATGAAGCGATTCAAAGTGGTCCTATGGTTGACGGTAGTGGGCGCCGCGGTTGGCGTTCTGGTGACGCGGCCCGGCTTGCACAGCGCCGGCAACCCAGCGGCGTCGATACTCGATAAGAGCGTGACTACTCGCTGGCCTTGGATCGCCGCGGCCCTGGGCTGGGTGGTGTTCAGCCTCTATTGGGAAGCTGCCGCGAAGAACGTGGCCGCTGCGAAAAGCGCGGAATCGGCGATCTCGCGCGGGATCCATGTGTTTCTGACGAACGCAGCCTTGCTCCTGGAAGTGGTGCCCTTGCGCGGGGTGAGCCGATTCGTGCCTCTGTCCACTGCGGCCATGATTGCGGGGCTCGCGGTCGAGACGATCGGATTGGCACTGGCGATTCTCGCCCGGCGGCATCTGGGATGTTACTGGAGCGGAGAGATTTCAATCAAGGTGGACCATCAGTTGGTCCGCACCGGCCCATACAGGATGCTTCGCCACCCTATTTACACAGGGCTTCTGGCCATGTATGCCGGCACTGCATTGGTGACGGGGACATGGCTCGCCGTCGGTGGTTTTGCCCTTGCAGCTCTGGCATACGCGCGCAAGGTCCGGCTGGAAGAGGCGAACCTGAACGTGGCGTTCGGCGCGGAGTATGAGGCCTATCGGCGCGAGTCCTGGGCGCTGGTGCCGGGATTGTTTTGAGGCGGTTAGCGGTTGGCTCTTGGTTGTTAGCTGCGGTCATCCTCGAAGAGGCGGCTAGCTCTTGGCTCTTGGCTCTTAGCTGTTGGCTATTGGCTGCGGTGCTGCGCGAATCCAGCTGATAGCCAAAAGCCAAAAGCCAAAAGCCAAAAGCCAAAAGCCAAAAGCCAAAAGCCAACAGCTGCCTCTCAGTGCGTCATCGCATACACGAGATAGTTCACGCCGATCCGCAGCCCCATATACGAGTATTTCTGCGGGTATGTCGGCTCGTCGGCATTTTCCCAGGAGTCGCCCAGATCGTTATCGTGAGTCATGACGGCGATCAGCCGGCCGCGATCGTCGTAGACGCCGCGCCAGTGGGGATCGTCGCCGCCGCTTCCCCATGTGGGATTGGTCCGGCACTTTTCACATACGCTATGGGGAGGCTGGGTGAACTGCATGCCAGGCACCTGGTAGCGTTCCGTCAGATCGTACACCGTGTGAAAAATCGCATCATCGTTCGGGATATCGATGATCTCCCGGTCGGGAATGACCTTTTTCATGCTGTGGATGAAGACTTCCCACTCCTTGGTGCCGTGGAAGTCGTCGCACATGAAGAAGCCTCCGCGATCCAGAAACTCGCGGAATTTTACTACCATCTGGTCGGTCAACTGCCAGTGTCCGACTTCGACCGCATAGAGCCAGGGGTAATTGAAAACGTCGTCGTCCTGTTCCAGATTGACGGGTTGCTCTGCCGACTTGGCGTCGATGCGCGTCAGGCGCCGGATGGCCAGGGCCAGATGCCGGTCGGAGCGCGGGTAGTCGATAGTCCAGTTGGTATTGCCCTGGTGCCAGTCGTCCATCGAGTGCATGGTGGATTGCCAATCGACATATACCGGGCTGGTGGGATACATCAGACGCGCGAAGGTCCATTCGCCCGGCACCAGATAATCCTTTGCCAGGGGGAAATTATTGTATTCCCACGCGGGGTATTCGCGGAACGGGTCTTGCGCCCAAAGGGTGCAGAAGAACAGACCGCTCCCAAGCAGTCCCGCGAGAATCGAGGCACGCTGCATCTTTACTTAGTATAGACGCGCGACTATCGTCCTCGTCTCCCTCCGTTGGCGGCGACCAGACGGGCCGGCATATCGGCGACTGCAAAGCTCATCACGGCCAACGCGGCCACGCTCTTGCGGAAATCCTCCGGGTCCACCTTATCGAGCGTGTCGGCCTCGCTGTGGTGCCAGTCGAAATAGTGGGTGCCGGCGGCCCGCTCACTCATACCGGCCACACCGTCGCGCACCAGCGCGGTGATGTCTTCGCCACCGCCGCCCAGGGTGATCTCACCGGCGCCGATGGGTTCCAGCAGCGTGCCGATCTGCCGCAGCATTTCCAGGGATTTCTCATCCACGGACGCCCCGAAGCCACGCGGCGTCTCCGCGCCGCCATCCATTTCCAGCGCCACTACCTGATTCTTGAGTTGATCGCCCACGAAGGCGCGATAGGCCTCGCCGCCCCGCGTGCCGTTTTCTTCGTTCACCCAGAAGGCCACGCGCAGGGTGCGGCGCGGCTGCAGGCCGAGTTGGTGAATGATCGCCAGCGCCTGCAAACAGGCCATGATAGAAGCGCCGTCGTCCTGCGCGCCCTGGCCAACGTCCCAGGAGTCGATGTGGCCTCCGATGACCACCACTTCCTCGGGATGTTCCTTGCCGGGAATCTCGCCGATCACGTCGCCGCTATCGGCGTCGGGCAGCATTTGCGCGCCCATTTCCAGGTGGACCCTGGCCGGGGTGCCCTCAGCGTAGAAGCGCGCCAGCATGTAGGCGTCTTCGGGCGTGATGGCGGCAGCCGGAATCTTGGGCTGATCGGCTTCGTACTCCATGGCGCCGGTGTGCGGCTGTTGCATGGCGAGCGGGGTGGCGGAACGCACCAGGGCGGCCACCGCTCCCAAGGCCGCGGCGCGCGACGCGCCACTCGACCTATAGTTGCGGCCCGACCCGTAATTGTTGAAGACGTAATTATAGACCACGATCTTGCCCTGCACCTTCTCGCGGCCAAGCTTGGCAAGTTCGTCGAAGTTCGCGACCACCACGGTATCGGCGGTGATGCCGCCGGGCGGGGTGCCGACGCTCATTCCCAGTCCCAGCATATGCAGCGGCTTTTCGAGAGGCGTGAGCATCTTCGCGGATTCGGAATTACGCACCCAGTGCGGCACCTTGGTGGGGATGATGCGGACATTGCTGAGCCCCACCGCCTTCATCTGTTCCACCGACCAGGAGATGGCTCGCTCCAACCCCACCGACCCGCTCAGGCGGTTGCCGATGCGGTAGCACAGGTAAGCCAGCCGGTCGTAACCCTCGCGGTCGGCCATGGCGGCTTTGATGAGCTTGTCGGCGGTTTCGCGGTATTGGTAGGTGAGGGCAGGCTGATCGGCGGCCAGCGCGGCGCCGGTCAACGCAACAAGGATTGCCGGGATTCGAAAAGTCATTAAGGAGATATTAGCAGGCGCGGCGCGCCCGATCTGCCTCGGCCCTGGATTTGTCCAATCTGTGACTCGCAGATATGGGACACGCTTGAACTTGTCCAGGCACGCGTAGCTCGCCCGCGCCGAGAAGAGTCTCCGGCCTCTTGGAGTCGGGTAGTGTTTTCGTGGCGCAGGTGCTCTTGCCGGCACTTTTGCCTGCCGGGTCGAGACTATCCAGAAACCTCGCGGCATCTTATTGAAACCGCTGCCGGGCGACGTGGCGCGAACTTCAGTATGCAGCGCCGGCACTCTTGCCGGCGTTCTTAGTTTCAGCCGCCAGAGACGTTCCCGCCAGGGACCGTCCCCTGCTCATCTCGACCTCTTCGGGAGTTACAGCAAACACGGGGAACGCCGAGATGAGTCTACGAACTCCTGAAGTCGCCCCGGCATATTTGGTGGTCGGGGAAACTGAGTTGGGCCGCAACGCTGTTGTGTGGCAGCCAATCCTGGCTGCAGGCGGGCTTTCCAGCCCGCCCGGCGGCCTGAAAGGCCGCCTGCAGGCAAGATTGCCTAATACCACGTACTTTTCGCAACGAGAAATATGCAGCCTCGGTCGCAACAGGGAATTCTACCGGAATGGCCGACCCAATCGCCTGTTGGAAGGCCAAAACAAGCCTAACAAGGCACGAAAATGCGCCATCTGCGAGCCGAACAATGCAGGTTCTGGCGACTGCATTAGTACGGTCGCGAAAAGTACGTGGCATTGGGCAAGATTGCCTGCCACACGAAGCGCGCATATCGCCGCTGCTGGGGTCACTTCAATTTAATTTCCACGCCATCGGGAGTTCGGAGTCTCGGCGCTGCAAGACAAGAATGTCTGCGCCACGTCCTTTCTGACTTCATCCTTTCCCCTCACCTCAAGAACGGCAAATACGCCGGCACCCGCTGGCGATATTCCGGAAACTCGTCTGGGAAGCGCGATTCCAATAGGCGCTCTTCGGCGCGAATGCGGATTTCGGTACCGATCGCAAAGAGCGCCAGGGACACCACGCACCATTGCCAGGGCGTCGGCAATAAAAGGAGCGTGCAAAGCAGCGCCGAGAGCAGCGACGCGAATATGGGGTGGCGCACTACCGCATAGGGCCCGGTACGAACCAGTTTGTGATCTTCGTACAGCCCGGCTTGAATGCGGAACTGGCGGCCCAGGTGGTGAACCGAAGTCCAGGACAGGACTGCCGCCAGCACTGCGAAGATCGCTGACACTGCGATCCGTGCCGCGCCGGGCGGAGCGCTTGCTGGAAGGCGGAAGACGAATGCCGTGAAGATCGCCAATCCCTCCAGCAGCAGGCCGATCAAAGAGGGCGTGGCGGCCGTAATCGAGCGGCGTTTCTGAAAATGCGGTGCGCGAAAAAGGAACGGGTAGATCCAGGCAAACCAGCACAGCATCAGCTCCACCCATGGCGCCAACCGCATGCCAACAGTATAAGGTCGATTTGATTTTGCTGGTACCGAGCCGGCGATCGGAGATTTACATTGGGGCACACGGCAACGTACCATATGGAAGCCATGTCCGTGCAACCTACAACTCGCGCAGCGGCCTCCAACCGCTGGATTCGGGCGGCCCTAGCCGCCTTCGTATTGGCCTCTGGCGCCAGTCTGCTGGCCCAGACCGAACAAAAGGACAAAGAGAAGAAACCGGCGCCGGCGCCAGCCCACAAGACGACCCCGCCTCCGGCCAATAAGACCAACACGCCAGCGCCGTCGGGTGGGCAGACGTACGGTCACCCGGGCGCTCCCCCGCCGAACACGCAGTCACAGCATCCCACGGGGAATCCGCCAGCGACCCCACAGGCGGTGCATCCCACGGGGAATCAGCCAGGGTACACCCCGCCCGCCCGTCCCACCGGGAATCAGCCAGGGTACACCCCTTCGGGGCGTCCCGCGAACGGCAATCAAGCGAACCCGAACGATCGGCCGCGACCGTCTTATGGGAGCAATCCGGGCGGGGGACGGCCAGGTTTCACACCGGGAGCCTCAGCCGGCAATCGCCCGGTCTATCACGGCGCCAACGGTGCTGAAGTGCACTACCGCGCTAACGGCCAGCCGCAAATGGTGCGCGCGCACGGCATGGAAATCACCCATTCGCCCAGCGGTGTGGCACGAGCCGAATACATGCGGCCCGATCATTCGGTGATCGTCACGCAAGGCGCGCATTACGGTTATGTGCAGCGCCCGTTCGTGGTGAACAACGTCTCCTATGTGCAGCGCACGTACATTGTGGGCGGGGTCACATATGGCCGCTTCTATCGCCCCTACGGCTATCACGGAATCTCGCTCAACCTCTACGTGAGCTCGCGCTACTACGCGCCGGGATTTTACGGGTGGGCATACACACCCTGGGCCCGTCCGGTGGTGTATAGCTTCGGCTGGGGTCCGCGGCCCTGGTTCGGCTTCTATGCCGGTTATTTCGCGCCTTATCCCACCTATGCGGGGCCGGCGTACTGGCTGACCGATTACATGATCGCCATGACTCTGCAGGACGCCTATCAGCAGCAGCAGGCGGCCGCTGCCGTGCAGGCGAACGCCCAATACAACGCCTCATACGGCGCCACTCCCGGCGGCCAGCCCGCGTTGACGCCGGACGTCAAGCAGGCCATCGCCGACGAAGTGCACCGCCAGTTGGACCAGGAAAGAATGGAAGGGCAGGGAGGGGCGGCGCAGAGCGCACCCGCGTTCCTGGCCGACAACGCCACCCACGTCTTCGTGGTCGCCAATGGGCTTGACGTCCAATCCCGCTCGGGCGAATGCACTCTCACCGAGGGTGACGTATTGCAAATGGGAGCGCCCCCGGCGCCCAATTCCGCCGTGGCCGATCTGGCTGTGATGGCGAGCAAGGGCCAGGATTGCCGCAAGGGCTCGGTGGTGTCCGTGGCAATCGCGGACTTGCAGGACATGCAGAACCACATGCGGGAGACTCTCGATCAGGGCTTGGCCGAATTACAGAAGGGCCAGGGACAGAACGGGATTCCGGCTTTACCGTCGGCTGTCAATCGTCCCCCGGTGGATGCGCCGTTTGTGGCAGCCGCTCCTCCTCCCGATCCGAATATTGCCGCGGAAGTGAGCCAGCAGGCGGAATCGGCCTCGCAAGCTGAGAGCGAGGCGCTGAGTGAGGCGCAAGCCTCGCCGGCAGACGCCGGTGTGGCCACACAATCCGTGTCGTTGGGCATGACCATCGATCAAGTGGTGGGAATCATGGGCCAACCGCAGGTGAAGGCCGACCTGGGAGCAAAAAAGATCTACACGTACGGCAACATGAAGATCATTTTCATGGATGGAAAAGTGACCGACGTGCAGTAAGACCTGGACAAGGGCTCCGCCCTTGAAATCCCTGCGGGATTTGGAAGCCAGAAGCGGCCCCTTCGGGTCCGATGCAGTCATGACAGCCCCCTAGCGGGGCTGTCGGAAGTCAGAAGCCGTCGGTCCGCTTCCGGTTTCTGGCGCCGAGAATCTCTTACATACGGCAACTCGTGAAGTATTGCCGTTTACGAAATGACAGTTAAGAATCTAACCAAGGCTCCGCCGTTGAAATCCCTTCGGGATTTGGGAGCCAGGCGCTGTCCCTGCGGACCAGATGAAGTCGTGACAGCCCCTCGCGGGCTGTCGGCAGTCAGAATACGTGCGCGGCAGCCGCAGAAGAATTGTCGCGAGCGGGCCGTGTAAAGACGTTACATGGGCAATTCTTGCAGTAGTTCACTTACGGGCTCGGCGGGCTTGGGATTCGTCCTGGGCTCGCTGGCTCAGCTTCGCTTCGTCAAATGCCGGATTGCCTTGTAGCCGAAGAAAAACGCCAGGCCTCCGACCACCGCGCCCGCGCCGATCACGATGCCGGCCGACAGGCCCGTGGCCGCTCCTTGGGCCGCCAATTCCAGCACACCGACGGTGGCGCCGCCCGCGCCTCCAACCCCCGCTCCCACGCTGGCAGCGGCGGCAGCTTCCACCTTTTCCTTGTCCGCTTCCGTCATTTCGTCGCTCCTTGTATACTTCCATCATATTCTTCCGCGCCAATCGGCGCTGAAAGAAGCCAGAGGTGTCCGTTTCCATGAAGAGAAGATCGTTCCTTACGTCGATGGCCTGCGGCGCGGCTGTCGGCACTGCATTGCCGCCGCACGCCCGCGCGGCGTTGCCCAAGATGAAAATCACGCGCATCCAGGTTTGGTCCCCGGCGGCGCCGAATCCGCTTTTCAACCAGAGCGACCAGGTGGTGAAGGTGGAGACCGATGCCGGCATCACGGGCATCGGAGAAGGCGGATCGCGCGACACGCTGGAGCAGTGTGCCGGGCGCCTGATCGGACAGGATCCGCAATATATCGAGCGCCTTTGGCAGGATATGTATCGCTCCTACTTCTATCCGCCGGGGCGCGAGAAGATGGACGCCCTGGGTGCGCTCGATCTGGCTCTGTGGGACATCAAGGGCAAGGCGCTCAACCAGCCGGTGCACTCCGTTTTGGGCGGGATGGCGCGCAATTATTGTGAGTGCTACAACACCGCGGGAGTCATCCCCGGCGTGAAGAGCGGGATGAGCATCAAAGAGCGCGCGCAGCTCACCATGGCCGCGGGATATCGCGCCTTTCGCATGGGAGCGGCCGATGCCCCCGCCAATACGACTTACAACACTCACGAGCGCGTCAATCAGCTCGCCGCCGATTGCGCCGAGGCGCGCGAAGGGGTCGGCAAGAATGGCGACTGGTGCATCGATTTTCACCAGCGCTTCGATCTGGTGGACGCCATCCGCGGCTGCGAACTGATTCGTGACTTTGCGCCGTACTTCGTCGAAGATCCCGTGCGCACGGAGGCGTTCGGCGAGGATCTGCCCATCTTGCGGCGCAAAGTGAGCGTTCCGCTGGCGGCCGGCGAGGAGTGGGGTAATCGTTGGGACTTCAATAAGCTGATCGAGAATCACGACCTGGATTACATTCGCGCCACGCTGCCCAATGTCGGAGGCATCACCGAGATGATGAAGATCGCGGCGCTGTGCGAGACGCATTTCGTGGGCATCATTCCGCACTTCACCGGCCCCATCGCTACCGCCGCGCTGGTGAACTGCTTGGGGACATTCTCCGGCCCTGTGCTGATGGAGTCCAACTTCGGCGGCCGCACCATCGCGCACTTGCCGCAGGCTCTCGATTTTCGCAACGGCAGGCTGTACGCCAACGATCGGCCGGGTCTGGGCGTCGAGGTGGATTGGACGCAATTGAAGATGACGGCGGAGTTCACGCAATACGTGACGAATCGCGCGCAGACTTATTTCCGGCCCGACGGATCGATCACCAATTGGTGAAGACTTTCGAGGTCTTTGACCCTTGACTTTGACTTACTCCGGCCGGAGACCGCTCTGCTGGTGTAGTGCGTCAGGCAGAATACCGATTATCCGAATGGACTTGAGCTTCGCCGTGGGGCAGGCTTCAGCCCAATGCCGCATACTATACCCCACCGCCGGGATTCCGACTAACTTGGTGGGGCGGGCCCCCTGGTCCGCGCGGGACGCCCTCGTCCCGCCCGTGCGTGACGAATCAGTCGGCTGCGACCACCGAGAAGCCGACCAGGGGGTCGGCCGCGGACGAGGGCATCCGCCCCACTATTTGTGCAATGCCCGGAAACGGGAAAAACTTGGGGCATTGGGCTTCAGCCCTCCTCACAGGGGACCCCGGACTTCAGTCCGCCTGTCGCAGCTTTCACACCGTTCGCGCGAGGGAGGGCTCAAGCCCTCCGCAGACTGAAGTCTGCCCCACGAATTGTCATCAGGATTTCCCGACGGAGCACACTGGTGTAGCGCGTCATGCGGAATACCGATTACGCGCATCCGCCGCTTGCTTGGAGAAGACCTAGGGCGTTGACAATGGAGATCGCCGCGCCCTGGACTGCCGGAAAAATGCCAGGCGCCACGCCAAGCGCGACCTGCTGAATCCCGTAAAGTTACCCGGAGAGTGGTGGTTGACATTGGCCACCGCGCTTTGATAAAACTCGCGGACACTGTGAATAAAAAAGATCTTGTAGGGAAGATCGCCTCGGATGCAAGTCTGACACGGGCGCAAGCCTCGCGCGCGCTGGATGCGTTCGTGCAGGGCATTCAGGCCAGCCTGGTACGGGGAGACCGGGTGACCATTTCAGGTTTTGGAACGTTCGGCGTTTCGCAGCGCAAGGCTCGCCGAGTCCGGAATCCTCGTAGCGGGAGCGCCATGGAAGTGGCGGCTAAACGGGTGCCGCGTTTCGCGCCGGGTGCGGAACTTAAAACCGCAATCGATCAGCCTGCATCCAATAGTTGAAGGATGTGCATCCAATAGTTGATGGATGCCAAATGCCGGGTAGTAATCGTAGGCGGCGGGTTCGGGGGATTGTATGCCGCCAAACGACTGGGCCGCGCGCCGGTGTCGCTGACACTGGTCGACCGGCGTAATTTTCACCTGTTCCAGCCGCTGCTGTATCAGGTAGCCACCGGTGCGCTCTCGCCCGGCGAAATTGCGTCGCCGCTGCGCGCTGTGGTGGGCCGGAATCGCAACACCGAAGTGGTGTTGGCCGAGGTGCGCGACCTCGATGCCGCCAACCGCCGCCTGATCCTCGACGAGGGTGAAATACCCTACGACGAGCTGATCGTCGCTACCGGCGCTACCCATTCCTATTTCGGCCACGACGATTGGGCTGCCGCGGCGCCGGGGCTCAAGACCATCGAGAATGCCACCGCGATTCGCTCCCGACTCCTCTCCGCTTTTGAGAATGCCGAGCGCGAAACCGACGAGGCCAAGCGGCGGGAGTGGCTCAATTTCGTGATCGTGGGAGCCGGACCGACAGGCGTGGAACTGGCCGGCGCGCTGAGCGAGATCGCCAACGACTCACTGCGCCACGATTTCCACCACATCGATCCCACCCAGGCGCATATCGTGCTAGTGGAAGGCGAGAGCCGGGTGCTGCCCGTCTTTCCGCCCGAACTTTCGGCGAAGGCTGAACAGGCGCTCCACCGACTGGGAGTGCACACGCGCACCAGCACGCGCGTGACGGCGATCGACTCGCAGGGTGTCACCATGACCAGCGCAGCCGGCGAAGAGAAGATGATCGCGCGCACGGTTCTGTGGGCGGCCGGCGTACGCGCGTCGAGCATGGGCAAGGTGCTGGCGAATCGCGCCGGCGCGCAGCTCGATAAGGTGGGCCGCGTGATGGTGGAACCCGACCTGACCATCGCCGGACATCCCGAAATCCGCGTCATCGGCGACCTGGCGAATTTCAGCAAGCAGTCCGGCAAGCCGTTGCCGGGAGTTGCTCAGGTGGCCATCCAGATGGGGCACTATGCGGCCAAGTCCATCCGCGCGAAACTCGCGGGCAAGACGCTCCCGCCGTTTCGCTATTTTGACAAGGGCAACCTCGCGACGATCGGTCGCAATAAAGCGGTGGCCGATTTCGGCTTCCTGCGGGTCTCGGGATTTCCGGCCTGGTTCCTGTGGGTGTTCGTACACCTGATGTATCTGGTGGAGTTCGAGAATCGCCTGCTGGTGTTTGTTGAGTGGGTATACAACTACTTCACGCACAATCGCGGCGCGCGGCTGATTACCAAGGGCAACGAGTAGCGCATGGAGAGTCTCCTGGCCGATGGCGCACCGCAAGCACTGCCGCCGGCGGTGCCTCGTGTTACCCTCAGATTTATTCCATTTGAGGCCCGATATGTCCTATCTTTCTATACGCGATCTCGATTTGAACGGGAAACGAGTTTTCATCCGGGTGGATTTCAATGTGCCGCTGCAGAAGAATGAAAAGGGCGACATGGAAATCACCAGCGACAAGCGCATTAAGGCGTCGCTGCCAACCATCCAATACGCGCTCGAACACGGCGCCGGTGTCATCCTGGCGTCACATCTCGGGCGCCCCAAGGGGAAGCCGAACGCCGAAATGAGCCTCAAGCCGGCGGCGGTTCGACTCCAGGAACTGCTGGGGCGGGAAGTGAAGATGGCGCCCGATTGTGTCGGGCCCGAAGTGGAAGCCATGAAGCCCGCGCCGGGCGAAGTGCTGCTGCTCGAAAATCTGCGCTTCCATCCGGAGGAAGAGAAGAACGATCCCGGCTTCGCGCAGAAGTTGGCCGCACTGTGTGACGTTTATGTGAACGACGCTTTCGGTTCGGCGCACCGCGCGCACGCCTCCACCGAGGGCATGATCAAGTTCGTGCCGAAGGCGGCCGCCGGACTGCTGATGGAAGCCGAATTGAAGTATCTCGGCATGGCGACCACCAACCCGGCGCGCCCCTGCGTGGCGATTCTGGGCGGCGCAAAGGTGTCCGACAAGATCGAGGTCATTCAGAATCTGGGTAAGGTAGTGGATCGCCTGCTGATCGGCGGCGCGATGGCCTATACGTTCCTCAAGGCGCAGGGTAAGCCCACGGGCAAATCGCTGGTGGAAGAGGACAAGGTGGAGCTGGCGAAGCATCTGCTGGACTCGCTCGGCGATAAGCTCATGCTGCCCGTGGACCACATTGTCGTGACGGAAATCGCCGCCGGCGCGGCCAACGAAGCGGTGGAGACGATCGGCGAAGGCAAAATCGGCGTGGATATCGGACCGAAGACCATCGCGGCCTACTCCGAGGTGATCGCCGGCGCGAAGACGGTGATCTGGAACGGCCCCATGGGCATCTTTGAGAAGCCGCCATTCGACACCGGGACAGTCGCGCTGGCGAAGGCGGTCGCCGGGTCGGGCGCGATTTCGGTAGTGGGCGGCGGCGATTCCGAGAAGGCGATTAAGGCTGCCGGCGTCACCAGCAAGATCTCGCACGTTTCCACCGGCGGCGGCGCGTCTCTGGAGTTTCTGGCGGGCATCGAACTCCCTGGCGTCGCAGCGTTGAATCGCTAATAAGTCGTGGGGCAGACTTCAGTCTGCGGAGGGCTTGAGCCCTCCCGCCGCTCTGCCCCACGTTAGTTGGGACATGCATGTCCCCGGAAGTTTGACTAACTCTCACGTTTTCAATAATCGATCGTCCACTTCGGGACATCATGTCCCGAAGTGCCCCCGATAACCGAAGTGGACTTACCAAGCCTCAGGACTACCTTGTAATCTTTGAACCATGTCCTGGCTTCATCGAGAGAAAACTCCCGGAGGCGCCGAAGTCCTGCGGTATCCCAAAGACGCCCCCCAAACCCCCTTCGGTTTCACGGACGACTCCACCGCCGGCTTCGGCCCGGAGCGAGAATCGATATATCGGAAGCTCTTCGGAGAAGCCCTCAGTGTCTCCCACGAAGTGTTCCCGCTGATTCCCCATGTCGACGTCTACACCTTTCGCAGATCGAGCGGCGACCAGCAGGTCTACACTCTGGCGACCGGCGGCATGAGCGACCTGCCGATGAAACTGCCCCGCGGCGCCGGTGACGTGCCAAAACGCGTGGAACTGATCTTCTACTGCTCGGAACCGAAAGAAGAATACATCGCGACTCTGCGATTCCTGGCCCATTTCCCGCACACATATAAAACCTGGGTGGGCTGTGGACACACCATACCGAATGGCAACCCGCCGGCGCCTATGTGGGGCAGCGATTGTCTGGACACCATCCTCTTCCTGCAGCCCATTGTGCTCCGCGACCAGAAGCTGGCCGACGATTTGCGTCTCGGCGGCGATCCGGTCTCGTTCCTGTGGGCCGTACCGCTCAGCACCGCGGAGTGTAACTTGAAACTGCAGGAGGGGCTCGGCGCGATACTCCATCTCTTCACGCAGCATCGCCATCCTCATGTTTTCGACCCTGCCCGCAAGAGCTACGTCTAGGCCGCGATCAAGCCTTCGCCGGGGCCGTTCCCAATCTTTGCGTGAGGAATCCCGTGAGCGCTCCCAGCACAAACCCAGGCACCATGATCTGCAGATAGTAATGTGTGCCGTCGGGTTCGGGCACCATCGCTACCAGGTACGCGAATAGCAGTCCGAAGCCCGCGCCTGCTATCAGGCCGACCTTCGTCGAGCGCACCTTCCGCGCGATCAAGCCGCAGATGATCCCTACCAGCATCCCCTTTATGCTGGACCACATCAGTATCCCTTCCATCTCCGAGCGCACCGCTGGTGTGAACCACGCCGCAGATCCGTCGATCGCACCGAGAACCGCACCGGCGATCACTCCCACCACTGGTTTATTCATCGCTTTCCACCTCCGCGTCTTCTTTCCGTGAATCAGCTGTCTATTTTAATGCGGGCGCCAGAAAATACAACAATATTTTCACGGCGAGATACGCGCCGAACAACAGCAGCAGCACCTTATTCTGCCGGCAGAATCGCGCCAGGCGCTCGGGTACCGTGTCGCGATATGCCGCGACCGGCAGTCCGTCGAGGAACCGTCCGACGTCGGCGGCTAGCTGCTGGACGCCACTGAATCGGTCGGCGGGATTTTGCGCCGACGCTTTCCGCGCGATGGCCGCCAGAGGCCGGGGCGGGGAATCGGGCATCAGGTCGCGCAGGATCCGGCCCAGCGCGAAGATATCGGTGCGTGCGTCCAGGGCTTGCCCGCCAGGGCTCGATTGCTCCGGCGCCATATACTGCGGTGTGCCGGCCGCGGGCAGCGGGGCGCCGTCAATGGTTCGTTCGATGGTTCTGGCGACGCCCCAATCCACCACAAACACCTCGCCGAATTCGCCCACCATGATGTTCTGCGGTTTGAGATCGCAGTGGATCACGCCGCGGTTATGCGCGAATGCCACCGCCTCGCAGATTTTCTCGAAGAGGCGCAGGCGCACTGGGAGTGCCGCCTCCTGTCGCAGATATTCGTCCAGTCGACGGCCCTGAATCAGCCGCATTGCATAATAGGTGCGGCCATCCGGCAATATGCCGGCATCGTAGACCGGCGCGAGACCGGGATGTTCGAGCTGCGCCAGTACCTTGGCTTCCTGATTGATGGCGTAGCCGGGATTCATCACCTTCAGCGCCACCCGCCGCTCCAGCTGCGAGTCCCACGCGCGGTAGACCACACCCATTCCGCCGCGCCCGATCT
>Ga0182030_10009516_pt1 | contig 19883 bp, 18 predicted proteins | sample 812S3MmetaG_FD_121299 | JGI IMG/M metagenome (GOLD analysis project Ga0182030, IMG submission 121299) | Permafrost microbial communities from Stordalen Mire, Sweden - 812S3M metaG (Illumina Assembly) | ecosystem: Environmental > Terrestrial > Soil > Wetlands > Permafrost | place: Sweden... | reverse complement strand
TTAACCGGCCGTTTCATGGCTTGCGCAAGCGGCAGCACTTCGGGAAGAAGATCGGCCGGGCTGCGCCGGCCATAGCCGCCGCCGAGAAAGAACTGGTTGAGCTTGATCTTGTCCGGCGTCGTCTTGAGCATCGCCGCGGCGACGCCGGTGTTGATGCTTGGGCCTTGGGTGCCGATCCAGATTTCAGCGCCGTCGCCGGCCTCATTGACCGCGACGATAACGTTCATCGGCTCCATTTGCGCGTGGTAGACATATTCGGAGCTGTATTGCGCGCTCACGACCTTCGCCGCTTTGGCGAAGGTGCCGTCGACGTCGCCCTTGGAAACGTAGCTCGTGCCCTTGTCGTCAAGCTTGGCGGCGCGCGCCATGAAATCTTTCATGCCGTCGCCGCTGCTATAGCCGTCGGCCGGCATCTTCGACCAAGTCACCTTCAGCGCTTCGCGTCCGGCGAAAGCGGCCTCGACGCTGTCGGCAACAACGCCTACGGCATGCTTGAGCGGAATGACTTTGAGCACACCGGGGACGGCGAGAGCGGCTTTGTCATCGACATGCTCGGGCGCGGCATCATCGACCGGCGCGCCCAAGGTCGTGGCGTAGACCATGTTCGGCACTTGCACGTCGATCGCAAACTGCGCAACACCGGTGGTCTTGCCTGGAATATCGTGGCGCGGCGTGTTTTTGCCCAGGATGCGGTAGTCAGCGGTCTTTTTGAGTTCGGACTTGTTGATCGTCGGCATCGTCGCCGGAACTTCGGCGAAGGCGGCGATCTCGCCATAGCTGAGCGACCGGTTGCTGGCCGCATGCACGACCATGCTGGGCTCCGTGTGAACTTCCGCGAGCGGAACCTGCCAGCGATCGGCGGCCGCCTGCATCAGCACGCGCCGGGCGGCCGCGATCTGCAGCCGGATTTTGTCCCAATAGCCGCGCACCGAGCCGCTGCCATACGTGACCATCAGGCCGCCGAACATCGGATTGCCGAAGATCGCAGGGATGATCGGCGGATAGGTTGTCGTTACCTTGGCCCAGTCCGCGTCCAACTCTTCGGCGCAGACCATGGCCAAGCCAGTGAGAGAGCCTTGGCCCATCTCGGCAACGGGGATGGCGAAGACGATGCCGCCGTCGGGGCTGATGGTGACCCAAGCGCCGATCGATTGCGGGCCGTCACCGGCGGCCATCGCCGGTTTGGTCAGCAGGGCTCCTGGAATGCTCAACGCGAAAGTGAGGCCTGCGGCGCCGTGCAAGAAGTTGCGGCGCGAGATCTTGCCATTCGGATGACGTTTGATGATGCCCATGGCTCAGGTTCCCTGCTTGGCGGCTTGCTCGATGGCGCGGACGATGCGCGGATAAGTTCCGCAGCGGCAGATGTTGCCGTCCATATGTTGGACGATGTCGTCACGGCTTGGGCTCTTGTTGACGGCGAGGAGGGCGGCAGCTTGCATGATCTGCCCGGATTGGCAGTAACCGCATTGCGGCACTTGTAACGCGACCCAGGCCTGCTGGAGCGGATGGTCGCCATTGCCCGATAGGCCCTCGATGGTAGTGACGTTTCGGCCGGCGACCGAGGCCACCGGCGTCTGGCATGAGCGCACCGCGCGGCCATCGAGGTGGACGGTGCAGGCGCCGCACATTCCGGCGCCGCAGCCGTATTTCGTGCCGGTGAGCTTAAGGTGCTCGCGCACTACCCAAAGCAGTGGAGTGTTCGGCGCGGCGTCAATCGTCGCCGTCTTGCCATTGATGGTGAAGTTGATAGCCATGAGGGCCTCCGCTTTCAGGTTGATAGGCCTAGCTTAGCAAAAACGCCGCCAGAATACTCGATTTTGAGCCGAAGACTGCCTCACAGAGACCGGTTCGAAAGGACTGCGTGCCTGGCACGCAGTTCGAGTCCTCCCGGGTCCACAACACATTCACAGACATGAATACGTTTCCTGATCTCGGCGGCTTTCGCCGTGAAAACGGGCCGTTTTTCGAGCGGACACTTTCTCTTTGTCGCGGCATTTAGAATAGGCAGCGAGATTGGGCGGTTTGTCTCTGATGCACAAAATTACGTTTCCCCGAATATAAAACCTCAGTCGACTAGTGACGAGTTCGAGTCTTACGAGGTTGATCACCTTTCGGTCTCGAAACGTGCCTCAGAGGCCGTTTCGATATCCCTGCGTCACTGGCACGCAGTTTGAGTCCTCTTATTATTAACACGCGGCCCTGTCGGTTCCGAACGTTTATGATCCTCTTATGAAGGTCTCAAACCTGCGGCCTTTTGCGGGATTGACGCCAACCAATTTCCGGCTGCGCAACGTATACTGTCAGGATCGACCTCTATCCCGAATAGGGATGCTGTCCAGAGTAGCGGCTTCGCTCGCGATAAAGTAAGAATGTTCAGAGGCGTATCGCTAATCGCGCCTCAATTAGAAAATGGAATACGGGATGGAGTTATGAACTACAGGTTGTTGGCTGCGATCTCACTTGCGGCATCACTCTTCGTGCAGGGACCAAGCCGTGCCGCCGAGAGCAACGAAATTCGGGTCATCGGTTCAATTGGGCTACAATTCCTCCCGACCTATGTAGCAGTCGACAAACATCTAATCGAGAAGTATGCGAAGCAACTTGGGATCGAGGATCCAAAAATAGTTTTCAATTTGGTCACGAATGGTGGCGCGATCAACGATGCGCTAATCTCGAACAATTCAGACGTCGGGCAGGTGCCGGGGCCAGCACTTGTGCTGCTTTGGAGCCGTACGCGCGGTGCACAAGCAATCAGGGGAATCGTTGCCGGTTCTGAAATTCCCCCGGTCCTTGTCACGATCGATCCGCATATAAAGACGATCGAGGATTTTGGAGAAAAAGACCGGATCGCGATGCCCACCGTGAAGATTTCGAGCTACGCCATCATGATGCAAATGGCGGCAGAGCAGAAATATGGTTGGGATCAGCGAGGCAAATTCGATCCAATGAGCGTGCCGCTAAATTTCGCAGAAATCATGTCTTCGCTGACGTCCGGGGGCACGGAAATAAAGTCCGCGATCGTCGTTCCGCCATTCACGCAATATCTCCTCGAAACCGGCAAGGTCCGGCAGATTCTGAGCCTGGACGACGTATTAGGAGGCCACGGCACGCTGAATGTATTCGCGACGACCGAGCGATTCCATTCGCAAAATCCCAAGGCTTACATGGCTTTAAAGGCTGCGCTGATCGAGGCCATGGATTTCATTAAGAATAATCCTCGCGAGGCCGCTGAAATTTACATTAAACGCGAACCCAACAAACATGGTGTCGACTGGGTCGAGAACCTGATCAAGGACAAGAAAGCGGTGAACTTCACTGCCGATCCGCACCGCTTCGAAAAGCTCGCGGCGTTTCTACATAAAAGCGGAGTCGTCAATGCGCAGCCTGCGTCCTGGAAAGATTTGTTCTTCGATCAAGGCGAAGGGTTAAACGGCAACTGAACTTTAGCGGCGAGCAATTTCGTGGCGGATAGGCTGGACCAGATCGTCGCAGCGGGCGTGTTGTGTGTTGGCACGACGATGGACACGCCTGTCTTCAGCATGCGTGACGAATCGGGACAACTCAAAGGTCTCGACATGGACCTTCTCGATACGCTGGGCCGTGCGCTGGGTGTTAAGATTGAATACGTGAAGATGACATTCGGCACGATGGTGCCGGATCTTCTTGCCGATAAGTTTGATATGGCTATGTCGGGCATGGGCCGCACTTTCGATCGTGCCCGCGTCGCCACGTTCTCAAAGCCCTACATGCGTTACGGCAAGCTGATGATGATCCGGAGCGCCGACGTCGATAAGTTCAGATCGATTTCCGATCTCGACAAGCCGGGCATCAAAATTGCGTTCAATCGGGGCGGTCTGAACGACCGGTTTGCTCATACCGAATTCAAGCGGGCGACGCCGGCTGGCTATCCGAGCAACCAGCTTGCGACAGTCGACTTGCTGGATAGCAAGGTGGACGCACAGGTGCAGGATTCGACCGCCGCTGTATATATGGCGCGCAACAACCCGCGGCTGGCCGCAATGTCTCCCGACCATGTCTTTCACCCAGTCTATGTCGCAGCGCTCCTTCGCCGCGAAGATCAGACCTTGCAGAATTTCATCAACATCTGGATCGACCAAATCGAGATGGACGGCACGCTGGCGCGAGTTCGGCAAGCTTGGCTCGGTTAGCTGCTCGTTTCAGCGAACGCAGCTGCGGCAACGAAGCATGTAGACAAGTTGGTGCTTCACTCATGAAAAAGGGGCGAGCGCGCCGACAGGCCACCGTCTACTGTCAGAAAAGTCCCTGACGTAAATCCGGCGCGATCGGAAGCGAGAAACGCGACGGCGTCGCCGATGTGTTGTGGATCCGCAAACGGCTTGTTTCCGAGCAACTCGGTGTAGCGGTTTGCGTCACCGAGTTCGGTCTTGGCGCGCTCCTTGAAGCGCTTCATCTGCCGCTCGGTGCGGGTTGGCCCAGGATGGATGCCAAGGACGCGCACACCTTTTTCCAGGCTATGGGAGCCAAGCGCCTTGGTGAACGCAATCAGCGCCGCGTTGCCGGCCGCACCGGCAATTCCGTCGAACGGTGGACGCTCACCGGCAATGCCGACAATATTGAGAATCACTCCGCGGCCGCGTTCGCGCATTGCCACGTAGAGCGGCCGGGCAAGGTTTAGATATCCGAACAGTTTCAAATTCAAGCCTTTGCGCAATTTCGCGTCGTCGACAGTCTCAAAGTGACCCTTCGGAATGGCGCCGGCGTTGTTCACGAGAATATCGACGTCAAGGCAGTTTTTTGCCAATTCTTCGACAGCGAGAGGATTGGATAAATCGTGCGCGTGCCCTATGACTTTGACTCCGTATTGATGGGCGAGCCTTTTCGCAGCTTCCTCGATCGTCGCTTTGGTCGTCGCCGCGATGTGAAGATTGCAACCCTCGGCGGCCAACGAGCTGGCGATTGCATACCCGATTCCGCGCGATCCGCCGGTGACCAGCGCCAGGCGTCCCTTCAGTCCAAGATCCATCTCACTTCCTCTTCGCGTTTCGCGTCAACATCATCAAAATCGTGAAAACTTAAGCGAAGGCCATAAGTCGTCCAGGCTTGCCGCTGCCGCAAAGGTCAGGACGCCAACCGGTCAGCCTGAGCCTTCGCCGCTGTGGCGGCCGCCATCGACCGGAATTGCGGTTCCGTTCACGTCGCCGCTGTGCGGCCCGCACAGAAACAGCAGCGCCGCCGCGACATTTTCAAGCGCATTGAAACGGCCCCGAGGCTCGCGGCTGCCGAGATATTCGGCCTCTGCTATTTCTTCGGAAACATTCCTTTCTTTCATAATTGTTTGAATACCGCTGTCGCTATGCGGTGTTCGCAGCGAGCCAGGGCATATTGCGTTGCAAGTAATATTATCCTTCAGCAATTCCTGCGCGACTGCACGGGTCATGCCGATCAAGGCGTGCTTGGCCGTGACGTAATCGATGCGATTGGCAACCGCCAGATAAGACCGAATCGAGCCGATATTGACGATGCGGCCCCAGCCAGCTTTGCGCATATGCGGGAGCGAGTGCTTGATGAGGTGAAAGGGCGCGGAGACGTTGACGGCGAGGGCCAGATCCCACTCGTTGTCCGGGAAACGGTCTACCGGCGAGCGGTGACGGTACACCGCATTATTAACGAGAATATCGACCGAACCATGCTGACCAACCGTATCCGCGACTAAAGTACGTATCTCTTCCGGATGGGAAAGATCGCAAGAATTGTAGGTGACCTTGATGTGATATTTGTCGGCCAATAACTTTCTTTGGCTTTCGATATCGGCGGCATCGCCAAGGCCGCTTAACATGATATTGCAGCCAGCCTCGGCGAGTTTGCTGGCCATGGCATAGCCGAGACCTTGAACCGAACCGGTTACGATGGCGGTCTTGCCTTGTAGCACTGAGGAATCTCCTGGGAACAGCCGATGTCTGCCCCGCATCGATTCCGGGGTGCAATTAATAACTCTGCTGATAAGTTCGCAGGAGGGATTGGTCAGTAAGGAAGCAATCCGCTGAACCCAAGTCAACGGCATCCCCGTAACCCAATCATGCCGTTTCAAATAGCAGGTATCGCAAGACGGTGCTTTGCGGATGCCAAAAACCAACTATCGGCGCCCGCTTTTTCGGGAGGAATCGAACCTGCTGGCCTCCCCAGAGGCTGGTTCGTCCTGACTGCCTGCCTGGCACGCAGTTCGAGTTCTCTAAGGCCGGCCATGTGTTCTCGCACCACCAGAGATTTTCCGAAACGACCCGCGTTGAGTGCTTTTCCATTTTCGTAGCGTTGATGTAAGAGTCCTAAGCGGATTAACGGCTAACAGAGAAGCTGTGCCTTGAATATTGCCGGTGAAATTACCGTTGCTGCGCCGCGGGAAGCGGTTTTCAAGGCGCTCAGCGACGCCCCGTTTTTTGCGTCCTGTATTGTTGGCGTCCGCGATCTTAAGGAGATCGACGCCACGCACTACACCGCGGTGCTGGAGACCCGCGTCGCTTATCTGCACTTCCATTTCAAAGCCGTCGTCAAGATCAGCGAGCTTTCACCTCCCGAAAGGATCGAGGCCAAGATCGAGGCCACACCGCTCGGTATAGTGGGCAGGCTAACTGCAACTGCGAAGACCCAACTTGAAGAATCCGGCGATAAAACCATCATTCGCTATTCAATCGAGGCGACCTTGAGCGGAAAACTGGGTAGCATGGGCCAGCCCGTGCTGATGTCCAAGGCCAAGGAAATGGAAAAACATTTCACGGCACGGCTCGTCGCCGCCTTCGCGGGCGGCGGATCGGGGAGTAAAACGTGACGCCATTCGATCTCGTCGAGCCAGCCTCGCTCAAGGAAGCGATTGCCCTCATCGATCCGGACGATCCAGACGTGCGCGCGATCGCGGGCGGTACGGCGCTCATGCTTATGATGAAGGCGGGCATGTTTCGTCCGACTAGGCTCGTCAGCCTGCGCAAGCTCGGCGCTGAATTCTCCGGTGTTGCGATTGCGGCCTCCGGCGAACTCACCATCGGCGCGATGACGCCGCTTTCGGTTATCGAACATTCGCCCGATGTTTTGCGCCATGCGTCGGTGATCGTGAGCGCCATGACACGGTTGTCGAATGTGCGCGTTCGCAATGTCGCGACCATCGGCGGGGCGTTGGCGCACGCTGATCCGCACATGGATTTGCCGCCCGTCTTGATCGCGCTCGGCGCATCCGTCTCCATTGCGGGCCCGTCGGGCGAGCGCAGCATGGCGATCGAGGACCTGCTCACCGGCTATTACGAGACCGCGCTCGCCAAGAACGAACTGATCACTCAAGTGCGCGTGCCAGCGCAAGTCTCGACCCGGGCAGTTTATTTCAAGGTCACCGCAGGCTCCGCCGACGACTGGCCGGCGCTCGGCGTTACTGTTGCGCTTGATATGACGGGTTCAAACGTAAGATCCGCCCGTATCGTAGTGAGCGCGGCAACCACCAAGGCGACCCGCCTGGTTGCGGCGGAAAAAATCCTGGTCGGGCGCGCCGCCGATGAGGCTACATTTAAATCTGTTGCCGACATCGCCATTGACGAAGCCGACATTCTCGCCGACGTGCGCGGCTCGGCTTCATACAAGCGCGAGCTGCTGCGGGTCTATGTCGTGCGCGCTTTACGCGCGGCATCGCAGGTAGGCTCGCACTGATGGCCACCACCACGTTATCCGCCAGCCACCAGGTCGGCCGCTCGCTTCCCCGCCTTGAGGCGCGCGAGAAGGTTACCGGCCGCGCCGAATATACCCATCTGATGCGGCTGCCAGGCATGCTGCATGCCAAGATCTTCCGCAGCACCGTGGCGCATGGCCGCATCAAATCGGTCGACGTCAGCGAAGCGCGCAAGTTGCCTGGCGTCTATGCCGTCTATACCAGCGACGATGTCCGCAAGGTCATCCCCGATCCTTATTACGGTCCGGCCTTCCACGACCAGCCGATCCTTGCCATCGACAAGGTGCATTTTGTCGGCGAGCCGGTCGCGGTCGTAGTGGCCTTCGATCCGCACATCGCCGAGCAGGCTGTGCAGCAGATCGTCGCTGAATATGAAGAGCTACCGCCTGTATTTGATGAGGTCGAGGCCGCCGACAATAAAATACTGGTGCATGCCGAGTTGAAACCCGCCGGCACCTTCGCCGATCTCAAGCATCTCAAGGGCCGCAAGGGCACCAATATCGCGCTCGATTTCAGGCTGCGGCGCGGCGATGTCGATAAGGCCTTCGCCGCCGCGGCGCACGTGTTCGAACACACATTCCGCACGCAGAAGGTGCTGCATCTGGCGCTTGAGCCCTTTGCCTCGATCGCCGATTACCGCGACGACGGCGTCACCATCCATTCGTCGGCGCAAGGCCCTTCCTTCGTGCGTACCGAGATCGCGCGCCTACTGGGCTGGCCGGAAAACAAGGTCCGCATCAGGGTGCCGTATCTCGGCGGCGGTTATGGCGGCAAGCTCTACATCAAGATGGAAGCTTTGGCGCTGGCGATGTCGATGCTTGCGCGCAAACCCGTCAAGGTCGCGCTGACCATGGAAGAGCAGTTCTACACCATCACCAAGCATCCGAGCACGTTCCGCATCAAGAGCGGCCTCGACAAGGATGGCAAGATTATCGCGCGCAAATGCGAGGTTTGGTGGAACGGCGGCGCCTATGCCGATATCGGCCCACGCGTGACACAGAAATCGGGCTTCACCGCCTCCGGGCCCTACGACATCGATAATGTCTGGATCGATTCATACGCAGTCTATACCAATTTGACGCCGGCCGGCGCTTTGCGCGGTTTTGGCGTTCCGCAACTAGTATGGGCCTATGAGAGCCATACCGACATGATCGCGCGCGCGCTCAAGCGCGATCCGCTGGAATTCCGCAAGCAGAATTTGCTCCGCGACGGCCGCCCGCAGGCCACCGGCACGATCCTCAAGGATGCCGCGATCGAGAAAGTACTCGATCGCATCGCCGAGCGGCTCAATTGGAACGGGCCGTTTGACCACGGTACCGGCACCGTCCGTCGCGGCCGGGGTTTCGCGGTCGCGCTCAAGGCGGTGATTTCGCCGACTACGTCGGTCGCGATCGTTAATGTCGCGGGCGACGGCAGCGCCACGCTTTATTGCGGCACCGTCGATATGGGGCAGGGGTCGGATACCGCGATGGCGCAAATGGTTGGCGAGGTGCTCAATATGCCTGCCGAGAGCATCCGGATTGTGCCGCGAGATACCGACGTTACGCCCTACGACATGGGCACGCTTGGTTCGCGCTCGCTGTTTCATATGGGTCACGCGGTGCGGCTCGCCGCCGAGGATGCGCGTCACAAGATCAACGAGCTACGGCGCGAACTGGGTGAGCCGGAAGGCAGCAATGCTCCGCTCGGCGATTTGTTCCGCAAAAAATACGGCATGCAGGCCGGCAACATCATCGGCACGGGCAACTACAAGCCGGATTACATCCCGCCCGACGCCAACGGCCTCACCACCAACGCAACGCCGTTTTGGATGGTGGCCGGCACTGGCGTCGAGATCGAAGTCGATACGCAAACCGGCCAAGTACGGATTACCCGGCTGATTAACGTCGCCGACGTTGGCCGGGCGATCAATCCGAAAATCGTCGAAACGCAACTCTCGGGCGCTTCATTGATGCAGCTTGGCTTCACCATGTTCGAGAAAATGAATATCGACGGTGGCCAGGTCACCAATGCTTCACTGGCAGACTACAAAATTCCGTGCATCCATGACGTGCCGCCGGTGATGGAAAATGAAACCGTCGATACCTTCCAGGAGAACGGACCGTTCGGCGCCAAAGGCGTCGGCGAACTCGCGACCTTCGGTCTGTCGCCCGCGGTCGCCAACGCCATCGACGATGCCGTTGGCGTGCGGCTGACCGAATTGCCTTTAACGGCTGAGGCGGTGTTCCGGGCGCTGTGCGCCAAAGACAACAAACCGCTCGGGGATGAATAACGTGAGCACGCGCACGATTGCATTCACGCTCAACGGCCGGCCTGTAACGGCCGACGTTAAGTCGCACCATAATGTGGTCGAGGTCCTACAAGCGCAATTCGCCTTGACTGGCGCGCGCGAGAGCTGCGGGCAAGGCCTATGCGGATGCTGTACCGTGCTGGTGGACGGCCTTCCGGTGTCGGGCTGTCTCTATCTCGCGGTCTTTCTCGACGGCGCCGAGGTTGTTACGGTCGAGCATCTGGGCGAGCCGGGCAAGCTCGATCCGGTGCAGGATGCCTTTATCGAATGCGGCGCGTTCCAGTGCGGCTACTGCACCCCCGGTTTTGTGATGATGACGAAGGCATTGCTTGGCGAGCACCCTGATCCTGACGACGCCCAAATTCGCGACTATTTGACCGGCAATTTATGTCGCTGCGCCGCCTATCCAGAGATTGTGAATGCGGTCAAAATGGCCGCACGCAAGTCCAAGGCCGGATCAACCGGCTGAAACAAAACCTAAGATCTTCAGGGAGGGATGAACGATGACGACGGTAACGATGGCTGGTTCGCAGCCTTGGTATCGCAGCCTTAACGCAACCCAATGGAAAACGGTCTTCGCCTCGAACCTCGGCTGGATGTTCGACGGCTACGAAACTTTTGCGCTGATCCTGGTGGTCGGCGTAGCGCTTCACGACCTGCTTGCGCCTTCGCAATTCGGGCAGATCCCCGCTTTTGCCGGAACGGTGATCGGCATTACGCTGCTCGGGTGGGGCATCGGCGGCGTAATCGGCGGCGTGCTGGCGGACTATATCGGCCGTCGGCGCACCATGATTTTGGCAATCCTTGCCTATTCGGTGACCACGGGCCTTTCAGCATTCGCTTGGGACTGGGTTTCCTTCGCACTGTTGCGTTTCGTGGTCGGAATTGCCATCGGCTCGGAATGGGCGACCGGCGCTTCCCTGACCGCGGAAGTTTGGCCGGACAATGCGCGCGGGCGCGGCGCCGGGCTGATGCAATGCGGGCTTGGCATCGGATTCTTCCTCGCTTCCTTCACCTGGTTGTTCGTCAGTGGCTACGGCCCGGGCGCATGGCGTATTATGTTCTTCATCGGAATCGTTCCGGCCTTGTTTACGCTGTGGCTGCGCCACGGCATCCCGGAGTCGAAAAAGTGGGAGGACAGCAACGAAAGGAGAAAATCGGCAAAAGCGCGAAAGAAAAGCGGCGCGGCGCTAAGCGAGGAAGACCACGCGCTCACCCGATTCACTTTCGCCGATCTGTTCGCCGATCCTGAAATCCGCCGACGCACGATCATCGTGTTCCTGATGTCGCTGACGACCACGGTCGCCTGGTGGGGTATCTCGACCTGGGTGCCACCGTTCATCGCGGGAGTAGCAGCCAAAGCCGGTCTGCCGCCGCAAACCTGGGCGAGTTACGCCGGCATGAGCTACAATCTCGGCGCCATCTGCGGCTATATCGGCCTCGGTTTCCTGGCCGATCGTTTTGGCCGCAAGCCGATTGTGATGATTTTCTTTGCCGCCTCGCTGCTCCTTACATTCGCGCTCTACCGGTGGACGACCGATCTCAATCTGCTGTTGCTGGTCGCGGCGATCAACGGCTTCTTCACGCTCGGACAATATTCGTGGATGTCCGTTTGGCTGCCGGAATTATTTCCGACGCGTATGCGCGCCACCGGAATGGCCTTCACCTTCAACGCTCCGCGCTTCATTGCGTTCATGGGGCCGTTGTTTGCGGGCATGCTGATCGCTCAATTCGGCGGCTTCGGCGGGATGGCGGTAGCGTTCTCGTTCATCTACATCCTGGGCTTCGTCCTGGTGCCGTTCTTGCCCGAGACAAAGGGTAAGCCGCTGCCGGCCTGACGACGCGCGCGCAGCTTCAATACAGCGGTGCAGCATGATACTTGCTGCACCGCTTTCCTATGGAGGAGCCGTCATGGTGAGCGACATCGTTTCAACCAACCCCGACAGCATGGCGCAGCCGGGCGGGCATTACAGTCATTCGGTGACTGGAAATGGTTTTGTTTTCGTCTCGGGTCAGTTACCGATCGCGCCCGACGGCCGCAAGCTGAACGATGCGCCGTTCGAGCGTCAGGCGCAGCAGGCTCTCGATAATGTCGCAGCGGCGCTGACCGGCGCAGGCAGCGCGATCGATCGGGTGGTGCAGGTGCGGGTCTACGTCACCGATATAAAATCGTGGCCGGCGTTCAATGCGATTTATGCCAAATGGGTCGGCGCATCTCGCCCGGCACGTGCGGTCGTGCCAGTGCCGGAACTGCATTTTGGTTTCAAGATTGAAGTCGAGGTTGTGGCACTGGAGGGGTCGGCGTGAGACACGTCTATTTATTATTGAAAAACCGTAGGCCGGCTGGAATACAAAGACACATAATCTGAGGTTACGGAACCGTTTAGTAAATGCCGTGCCAAAAATTGATGAGCTCAGGCCGCGATTGCGGTTCAGAAGCGTAGCCTAATCTTTGTTGCGAATATTTATCCTGACTGCTCACGGTGAAAAATTTACGCGGCAATTTGTTCAAAGCAAGCGCACGCCGGGCAGGTTTTTCCGTCGACTTCCCGACCAATGAATCTTGGTGTCTTTGCGGCGCTCGAGCGGTAACAATGACCGCTTTACCGAGAAGTTCCTTGCCGGGGGTAGCGGGATAAATCGGGCTTAACGAAGCCGCTGAAAGCACGGGGGTTGCAGGATCGCGCGCCAACCGTTCAATCTTCCATTGTGGCGTTTCGCTGCCAGCGGCTGTCCCTACGGGCATCCAATAGCTAAAAGCCCGGTAGTCAGAAAAGATAACGCTGGCCACCGCAGCTAAACCCAATAGATATTTTGACAAGGGAGTCATGGCATAGCCTTCGGTGTCACGCGGGCTAATGCCGTCGGGCCTTCTACTGTTCCACTTCGCCCTGGGGATGCGCCACGCGGTGACGGAATGGAACTTTTGCATTTGCCGTTTGAGCCGTAACGCGCCGAATAAAGCGCCAAATCAACACTTTTTCGCCGCAAGGCATTCACCAATCTGTCCCGATTGGACGAGAAAAGCGCGGTCACAGCGGGGCTTCTCTTTTCCCTCTTCACCTAGCAGCCAGGCTAATCCCCAGGCGCGCCGAGGATTTAGCGAATGCGGCATTGGCTCGTTCCCGCCTGTCTGTGCCTTGTGACATGGTCCGGGGCGACCAGCTCCGATCCGAGGCTTTCATTGGATAGCTTTTCAGGTTTCTCGATCGTCGACAAAAACCCCGACGGGTCGACTTCGGAGATCGAAGCAATCCCGGCCGTAGCGGAAAACTCAATATCGCCGGAGCTAGTGCCAACAAGGGCTCGCGCGGCGGATATACAGATCAAAATTCCGGTGCAAACCGCCGGTGAGCAGGAATTGAAGCTTGAGCGCACGCCGCTTCCCCCCATTCGACAACCGGTCGTTCAGCGCTCATATCGGGAAGTCTGCGACACTTTGGCTAACGCGGCCCGATCTAACGATCTACCCGTTACATTTTTTATCCGTCTGCTGTTTCAGGAAAGTGGTTTTCGGCCCGAAGTTGTGAGCCGCGCCGGCGCTCAAGGCGTCGCGCAATTCATGCCCGACACATCCGCAAGCCTGGGCGTGATTAATCCGTTCGATCCAGTGCAGGCGATCCCTGCATCCGCTCGACTTTTGCGGACCCTTTTCCAGCAGTTCGGGAACCTCGGTCTTGCGGCGGCTGCCTATAATGCAGGGCCAAAACGCATCGAAGAATGGCTGACCAAGAAAGGTGGGCTGCCGCAGGAAACGCAAGGTTACGTCAAGACCATAACCGGCAGATCGGTAGAAACCTGGAAAGTGGCTGCGGCGGGTAACCCCGAGATGAAACTTCCGCGCCACGCACCGTGTCAGGAAACAGCCGGATTACTAGCATGGAACGGACCTAGCGTCATCCCGATGCCGCGGCCTTCGCCATTCATTCGCACCCCATCAGCGCACATCCGACCCGCTGTGCACGCTGCCGTTTCGGTCGTGGTGATGAAACGGTTTACCGCAAGCAGTACCGCGATCATCTCTGTCAAGACGCCGGGCAAAGGCGTTGCTGCACACGGCCTTAGCCGCACAAATCAGACGGCCTTACTCAAACAACCTGGGATCGAAGCAAAGCTCGCGAATAAGCTTAGAAGGCACGATAAGACGGCTCGCAGACCGCTCGAGCTCGCGGCAGTGACGGGCAGCGCTTTGAAATAGGACAGGTTAGTGGTCTGAACGAGGGTTGTCATCCGTAGGCAAAATTCACGCATTGCGGTATTTCAGACCCATAGGACGCTCATAACCGGTGACAAAAAAGATCCCTCGCGATGACCTCAACGCTGAAACGGATGCTGCCTGACTAGTATTTAGCCAAGCTGATCCACTTAATGACAAGCTACGAAACGTCCGCGCCCTATGTCTGGCACTTCGCGGACAATCGCGGTAACGCAACATTTTGTCTAATGACCTAGAGCGGACAATGGTGGCCATCCGGTATGCCGGGCAATTAGAATACCCAAAGAGTCAATCAGGACACATGGCTCAGGTCTCTGCTTGTTTCTTAAGCGCAGTGTTCATCGCTTCGAAGCCACGTCGGGTTGCATCAAACATTCCAGCACCGAATAACGGCACAAGTAATCCGGAAAAACGCTTCGACTGGAAGAAACGGCAAGTCTTGCCACGATCTTCGATCTGGAGCCTGTGCTCGCCATCGAACACTTGGGCAGAAGCAGATGGCCGAGCCACGTCAGATTCTGTTGTTGCGTCGCCGTAAGGATGGTCGGTTTGAAAGTCATTCCTGACCTACCTGGCATTCGATATTGGAACTGCTTTACACACTTGCGACGGCAGGTAGTGTATTTGATATGCTGGGTGCATGAACGGTAGCGCAGACCCGAACTTGGTGCCCTGACAACTCGTCGTCGATCACGCCGTTTGCTCAACGCAATAGTGAGGCTAGTGCCGCGGTGACTCAAAGCACAATACCCCTAACGGCTCGAAACTCGGCACTGCGGTTCTGGCTGGCGGTTCTGCTTACAGGTGTCGGGACAGGCCTGAGTGCTGCGCTACTTACCCGCCTGTTACAACTCGTTCAGCAGGTGATGTGGCCGGATTCCGGCGTGACTTTGCTTGATGCGGTTTCTCACGCGACGGCTTGGCGACATATTTTGGTGCTGCTTGGGGCAGGCCTTGTAACAGGGGCCGGTCAGATCGTTTTGGTCCGCCTTACGAGTGCCAACAGCATCGACATTACTGAAGCTATTTGGTTTTCAGCAGGAAGGTTACCTAAATTACGAACCATCGGTAGCGCCGTGCTGTCAGTCATTATCGTTGGAATGGGAGCATCGCTCGGGCGCGAAGGCGCCCCCAAACAAGCGGGAGCAGTGATCGCAAACGCAGTGTCGGATAGAGGGCATCTCTCTGATGAACAGCGCCGGCTCCTTGTCGCGTGCGGAGCGGGAGCGGGTTTGGCCGCAGCTTACGGCGTGCCATTGGGTGGTGCATTATTTGCGTTGGAAGTCCTGCGTGGAATGCTTGCGTTGCGGCTGGTGTTGCCAGCTCTTTTCACCTCGGTGGTCGCAACCGCGATATCGTGGTTATTCCTGCCGGATGCCCCGACCTATATTATCCCTGCCTTTCATAATTCGATCCCGAATTATATATTGGCTTTCCTCATAGGTCCGATCGCCGGTGTCGTTTCTGTCGGTTTCGTGCGGTTGATCGCATGGGCGGACCGAAATAGGCCCGAGGGTTGGCGGCGGTTGGTGGCGCCCGTGCTTTCGCTGTCGCTGCTTGGCGCTATATCCATCCTATTTCCTCAGTTGCTGGGAAACGGCAAGGACATCGTACAGCTTGCGTTCGCGAACCAAATCGCACCAGCGCTCTTACTGATGCTGCTCTTTCTTAAACCAGCCGCGACTACAATGTGCTTGGGCAGCGGCGCACCCGGAGGACTGTTCACGCCATCGTTGGCGCTGGGCGCCCTCCTTGGCGGAGTGTTTGGCCATGTTTTTTCAGTGCTGTGGCCCTCAGCGCAGCCTGGGCTGTTTGCAGTCATCGGTGCCGGTGCCGTGCTGGCGGCCACGACACAAGGGCCGATCTCGGCTGTCGTACTGATAATGGAACTGACCGGTGCTGACCGTTCTTTCATTGCACCAGTATTGCTGGCGGTCGTCCTGGCGACGCTGGTCGCTCGAACTATCGAGCCCCGCTCGATCTACGATGCACGCTTGACCGACAAACAGGTGGCGGCACGACAGAAGTTACGCGAGCCGGCGGCACCCTGATCTACACCCAACAACGTTCGGGCGGCCGTATTCACAATATTGGCGTTTGAACTCGCGCGACGAGGACACTGCCGAACATTGCTGATTGTTCATAGGAACCATTGTTGTTTGACCACGCTCTAGATGCTAGTTTGGCCGGCGTCTTAGTCAGGAGCTGCTTATCGGTGCATTGCCAGCTGCTGCCGGTCAGTCGGCTGTCATACTCGGCTCAGGCACTCCCGTTCGATTGGCCGCGAACAGCGATTTGACTGCCGACAGAGACACGTATGCTAAACAGGCGCGGGATGAAATGCAGGAATGGCAACGGAAACTGCATGCTTTCAGAAAAAAGGCGGCGGCAAAGGGGGAAGAGACAGGCTACGCGGCCGAGAATGATCTGAACAAGGCCTGGACCAAGACCGAGGCTGCGTCACGTAAGTTGCAGACCGCGGGCACGCAAGGCTGGGATAGCGCCAAGACCTCTTTTGAGAAGGCATCCGGCGAATTGGCGGACGCTTGGGATAAGATTCGACCCCAGGATAAGTGAGCGGGGCCCGCTGAGACGGCTCAAAGCGCCTTCCTCCGTTGATGGGCAAGAACGTGTGCCGAGCACAAAGTATACGGTGACTATGACCACCCAGCTGTCCACGGTAAGCACTTTGCCTGCCAAGTCAGTAAGTGCCGCCAATGTTGGTCCGCCGACCGGCTTGACGAGCGACGAAGCGCACCGTCGGCTGGAGAAGTTCGGCCCAAACGCAATGCCCGATACCTCGCTCCATCCGCTGCGCATGACGTTTGAAAAATTCTGGGCACCTGTCCCGTGGATGCTTGAGGCCGCGATAGTGCTCGAGCTGGTGCTCGGCAAGTCTGTCGAGGCTGCGATCATTGCCGGTCTTCTGGTGTTCAATGCCGCACTCGGGCTGATCCAGGAGAGCCGCGCCCAAGCAACCCTTGCTGCGCTAAAGTCGCGGCTCGCTCTGAACGCATCCGTCCGGCGCGACGGCACATGGAAAACCATACCCGCTGTCGAACTGGTGCCGGGAGATGTGGTGAAGCTTTCACTCGGTGCCGTGGTCGCCGCAGATGTGCACCTCACCGGGGGGGAAGTATTGCTCGACCAATCTATGCTCACTGGCGAGTCGGTCCCGATCGAAGCCGACGCCGGCATGCAAACCTATGCAGGGGCGTTGGTACGGCGCGGTGAGGCGGTGGCTGAGGTCACGGCCACGGGAGTGCGCACCAAGTTCGGCCGTACCGCCGAGCTCGTCCGCACCGCTCATGTCGTAAGTTCTCAGCAGAAGGCAGTATTGCGCGTGGTGCGCAATCTCGCCACGTTCAACGGCGTCGTCATCGTGATGTTGATAGCTTACGCCTGCCTTCTCAAGATGCCGCTCGCCGAGATCATCCCGCTCGTCCTGACAGCGGTCCTAGCATCGATACCGGTCGCCCTGCCGGCCACCTTCACCCTTGCGGCGGCGCTCGGCGCGCGGGCGTTAGCTAAGACCGGCGTTCTTTCGACCCGTCTCTCCGCGGTAGATGAAGCGGGAACGACGGATGTCTTGTGCGTCGATAAGACCGGCACACTGACCCAAAACGCGCTGACAGTGACCACTATTTCCCCGATGTCCGGCTTCGACGAAGCGCATGTCCTGGCGCTGGCCGCACTGGCCAGCTCCGATGGCGGTCAGGACCCTGTCGATGAAGCCATTCGCACTGCTGCCGCGCGCAAGCCCGTTTCCGACCCACCGAAGATAATCAAGTTTGTGCCTTTCGATCCGGCAACGAAGATGTCCGAAGCGATAGTCGATAACCCGGGCGGGGGCACGCAACGTGTCGTGAAGGGCGCCTACGCGGTGGTCATCGGGCTAGCGCAATCGTTACCGGCTGCGACGGCGGCAGTGAAGGAGCTCGAGGGACAGGGGTTCAGAGTGCTGGCGGTTGCGGCCGGACCGCCGACGGCGATGAAGCTGGCAGGACTCATCGCGCTCAGCGACCCGCCTCGGCCAGACTCGGCGGCGCTTATTACCGAGTTACATGGGTTAGGCGTACGCACTGTGATGGTGACGGGTGACGCGCCGGCGACGGCCATCATTGTCGCTCATGCGGTGAGGCTCGATGGCGCAATCTGTCCGCCCGGAGCGATCCCCGACAGCGTCCACCCCGAACAATTCACGATCTTTGCCGGGGTCCTACCCGAGGACAAATACAAGCTCGTCAAGGCATTCCAGAACGGCGGTCATATCGTTGGCATGTGCGGCGATGGTGCTAACGATGCGCCGGCGCTACGCCAAGCTCAGATCGGCATCGCGGTCTCGACAGCAACCGACGTCGCCAAGTCGGCCGCCGGCATGGTACTGACCGAGGCTGGACTCGCCGGTATCGTCGCCGCGGTCAAGGAAGGTCGAGTGACGTTCCAGCGCATCCTGAGCTATACGCTGAACTCGATTACAAAAAAGACAGTGCAGGTCCTTTTCCTGGCGATCGGCTTGGTCATGACCGGGCACGCTATCCTGACGCTCTTGCTGATGGTTCTTATCATGATAACGGGTGATTTCCTCGGCATGTCGCTGACGACCGACAATGTCCGGCCGTCGCCGATGCCGAACGCGTGGCGGATCGGCAATCTGACGATCGCCGGCGTTTTCATCGGAATGGGCGAGTTGGTCTTTTGTACGTCCATCCTGGCATTCGGCGCCTACCGAATGGGATTCGACATTGGCGCGCTGCGGACGCTCGCCTTTGTTCTCATCGTGTTCGGCAATCAGGCGACGATGTACACCAACCGTGAACGTCGGCATCTGTGGTCGTCCCATCCCAGCGTCTGGGTCATCGTTTCGTCCATCGCTGATCTCTTGATCGCCTCGACGTTGGCCATTGGAGGAATCGCAATGACGCCCTTACCGGCCTCGGTGGTTGTTGGCACACTTGCCGCGGCCATTGCCTTTGCCGGCATCCTAGATTTGGTGAAGGTTCCAGTTTTTCGTCGCCTTGAGATAACCTAGACCGCAGCTGGCGCTGAAGGAAAAACATGAAAATACCTTCAATGGAATTTCGTGTACGAGAAGGCGACATGGTCAATCTTAAGAAATGGCCGACGAAGGTCGATCCCGTGTACAAGTCGAAGGAGCGCTATCGTGAACTTTTAGGAGAGCATGTTGCTCAACTGAGCTCGCTGCAGCAACTTCTCTACGCATCAAACCGCTATGCCGTCCTGCTGATCTTTCAAGCGATGGACGCGGCGGGAAAGGACGGCGCCATCAGGCACGTAATGTCCGGAGTCAACCCGCAGGGCTGTCAAGTATTCAGCTTCAAACATCCCAGCGCCACCGAACTGCAACATGATTTCCTCTGGCGCACCACCCGCAATCTGCCGGAACGCGGGCGGATCGGCATATTCAACCGGTCCTATTACGAGGAGGTGCTGATTGCCCGCGTGCATCCTGAGATACTCCACAGCGAAGGGATCCCGGACGCGCCGCATCACGACAAGAGAGTCTGGCATGACCGATATCGTTCGATCGTGGACTTGGAGAAACACCTCCGCGGCAACGGAACTCGAATCATCAAGTTCTTCCTTCACCTATCGGAAGAAGAGCAGCGAAAGCGCTTTCTGGCGCGCATCGATGAGCCGGACAAGAACTGGAAATTCAGCCTTGCGGA
>Ga0182030_10009515_pt1 | contig 19884 bp, 33 predicted proteins | sample 812S3MmetaG_FD_121299 | JGI IMG/M metagenome (GOLD analysis project Ga0182030, IMG submission 121299) | Permafrost microbial communities from Stordalen Mire, Sweden - 812S3M metaG (Illumina Assembly) | ecosystem: Environmental > Terrestrial > Soil > Wetlands > Permafrost | place: Sweden... | reverse complement strand
GCACCTACCTCAAAGACCGCATCAGTTGCACGGTCTAGAGCCGCAAACATTAATTTTTCAGCGTGTGCTTCATTAAGGGGTGCAGCGGCCTCAAGAGATTCTTGGAGACTTGCACTGGCAACCTGAGCAGCTTCAGCTGAATTAGGATTACTTGTGCCTACTCCGTCCATAACACCAAGTGACCTACGGCCAATGAAGTATGCGTCATGGTTCACAGAATAGCCCTCACCTTTTTCTGTAGCGGCTTCAGCAATAAACAATGGTTCAACCGGCCGACCTAACTCTGGGGCAGGTAGCACACGGATTGCAGTTTCACCGAACTCTTGACTCATAGTGCTTATTATAGCATACCTGTTATGTTTTTACAAGGGTTATTTTGCCCATTTTAAGGTGTTAGCTGTCGTCAACAATATGATAATTCCTAGTTTTCTATTATCTCCTCGTTGAATTTTTGAAATACCGCTATCGCTGACTAATTAACAACGGCACTCTCTCCTTAAAACCTCGGAAGTCCGACTCGATGTCCCGCCAAGATGGCTATGCTTGCATCTAGATGATCTTGCCTTTATTGTTAAGCTAATGGAGCGTCCACCAAAAACTCTAGCTGTGCTCATTGTGGATCTTGGGGATGTAGCAGTTCGCTCTACTAAAGACGTAAATATATTGTTAACGGCTTTATTTGATGCAGGCGTGGAATATGCCTACAATAATCCTGATGAGATTGTGCTACCCACATACCAAATTAGTACTTGATAATTCTAAAGTCGACCCTACAGCCCGCCAAGATGGTTATGCTTAATAACAAAACTTACTGCAACCCGCTATTTGTTATAGTTGAATAGTGAGAAGACAACAACTAGTCTGGTTTAAAGAACATAACGATCAGTCAACGTTACCGACTATGGGACATACGGATCCGACTATTGGGGTAGTGTATTTTACAGAATTCCTTAGAAAAAAAGGTATAAGCTCAGGTAAAGTGGTCGATATTGGATCGGGCAAGGGGCGCAACTCAGCGTTCATGGCAGAACAAGGCTTTGAAGTGTACGGACTAGAGTACATAAAAAGTGCAAATGATATTGCAAAAGAACTTGCTAAAAAACAAAATGTGGGCACTAAAGTCCACCTTCAATTATGTGACGTAGCTAAACCGTGGAAGTTTGAAAATGATTTTTTTGATGTTGCTATCGATTCATATACCAGTATAGATATTGAAACAAAACGGGGACGTGAAAAGAGCAGGGATGAAATGTGGCGTTCTCTAAAACCAAGCGGCTATGGACTTATTCTGGTAGTATCTGCTGATGATGAATGGGAACGAAAAATGATTGCTAAATATCCTGGGCCTGAACCAAATAGTTGTATTTGGCCGCAGAACGGGAAATTTCAAAAAGACTATGACGAAGCCGAATTGAGAGAGTTTTACAAGAAATTCTTGGTAATGGAGATTAAGAAAGTAAATAAGCCGGTGTTTAAGCTAGGTCGTAACGGTACCTCAACAGATCTATGGGTCATATTGCATAAGAGCTAATTATTCTAAAATCCGACCCTATGTCCCGCCAGTTTGACGCTTATGCTATTCTGTGCTATAATGATGCTATGTCAGAAGATACAAACACAGAATTACCCAATGACCATGATGACTACAAAAGAGCACTTGAAGTTATTGCTGAAGCATCAAATGTTGTAGTCAAAGATCTTGGCGAACGTGCTGTTTCAGAAGCGGTTGGTATCACTTTTGATGCTGCCGTAAATCATCCTACGCATCCAGAGCGTCGTCCCTATATGGAGCTTGGGATACGTTCTGCTGAGCGACCGAAAAGGCCGAACGACATGGCTATCACAGATTTAACTCCCGGCACACGCGCGGTTCTTTATAACGATAAACTGACTGACAAACAAAAATATGCAAAGGATGAGGTAGTCCTTTCCGAACCATACACGGCAGTAAACTCTGAAGGGGAAGAGTTCCTGGCTGTTGATGCGCGTAGAGTAGAAAATCATGCAACGGACACTATCCCGCTGGACTCAAATGAAGGCAAAAGAGTGGTTGCACTATCTAGCTGGGGCTTAGTTCCGATGGATGATGGACATAACCCTGTTGGCTACAACACTATGAGATATATTGAACCCTACGTGGCAGAAACTGCTGCGACTTCAGCAAAATAGTTCCACAGTTCATAAGCCACAGCCCGCCAAGCATAAGCACTTTCGATTATATGTAGCAGGATATATGCTTAGAATATGATTGAAAAAGATGTTCCAATTATCCCAGCTATGCTAGTCAGGCACGACGAAGGCTTATTGTATGAAGTAGACGACGTGCGGCGCAGCACAGTTAGCTACGAAGAAACACATGTGATTGGTGGAAAGGTAGTTAATTATACGCAACTCGATGACGGAGAGTTTCCTGCAGGCACAAGGTGGCAAAAAGACGAAGACGGCTTCAGAAAACATTTTACAGTTGAAGGTTAGCTAGCCTTTCTTTTGCTAAGTTCTAAAATCCGACCCTATGTCCCGCCATAATGCTTATGCTGAAGCCCACCTTATACGACTGCTATACTTGTGCATATGACTGAGCATCCTGTAGATGATCAATATGCTACTATTGGTGAACAATTTCAGCAAACAGCACCACGAGCACTGCTACGCGAAAGCCTGCTAACTCCAGCTTTCATGGAAACAGTTGGCAACGTTGCAGGAAAAAGTTGCCTAGACCTGGCCTGTGGTGACGGTTACTATACGCGAATGCTGCGAGAAGCCGGAGCAGCACGGTTGGTAGGGGTCGATATTAGCCAGAAAATGATTGATCTAGCTAAAGCCGAAGAGGCTAAGTCCCCTCATGGCATTGAATATCTTACCAGTGATGTGACGGAACTACCTGACCTAGGCGAGTTTGATGTGGTGACAGCCGTTTTTCTATTACATTATGCAAGTTCTAAGGCTGAACTGGAGGCCATGTGCAATGCTATTGCTCAACACACAGCCAAGGTTGGTAGGTTCATCACTGTTAACACAAACCCCGAGCACCCGGTCCGCAAGGATCATAAGTATAGCTTTACACGCTTAGCTGCTAATGAACCACCGCAAGAGGGTGACATTTTGACCCTAAGCCATTATGAAGGTGATATTCCGAAGTACTCATTTGATTTCTATCATTGGTCAAAAGCAACCTATGAATCTGCTCTTCGCGAAGCGGGTTTCACCAGTATTGAATGGCGTGTACCAACCATTACAGCTGAGGCTGTAAGTAAGTTTGGTGATGATTTCTGGCAGGACTACCGCGAACACCCAAACCACTCCATTATTGTTTGTGAGAAAACCTAAAGACTAATATCTAGGCACTCTGCTAGCTAGCGGAAGCTGTTCTAAAATCCGACCCTATGTCCCGCCAAGCATAAGCACTTTACCTTTGTTATGCTGTAAGTGATGAGTAATGCAGAAGCCCCCACCTACAAAATCATAGAGGGCTCGTTAGAGTGGGCAGACAAATATCGTGAGTTCTGTCGCAAAGCTTATATGGCAACATATATTCGCCCAGAGCTGGGTATCACTAAAGATTTATTTACCAAAGAAATATTCTCAAGCCCAAGAATTATTAAATTATTCCAGTGCTACTGCAATAGAACAGAAAACCACAAATCATGGTTAGCGGTTGATAGTAACAATGAGTTACTAGGCGTAGTTGCTGCTGATCTCCATCCTGACTACTGTGATATGAAGGCTTTCTATGTAAAGCCTGAGCTCAGGGGTCATGGTATAGGCCACGAATTGTATTCCAAAGTATTGGATTTCGCTGGATCACTACCGATTCAGGTGGATGTGATTGAATACGTAACTGAGACAATTGAAATGTATAAACACTGGGGATTTGAGGTCGATGAGGCCAAAGGAACCCTTATCTATAACATGGTTGAATGGCCGGAACAGGCAAGACAAGCATACCGAGCAATCTATATGGTTAAGCCTGGAAACGTTAAGAAATAGCTACTGTTCTAAAATCCGACCCTATGTCCCGCCAGGCTGCTTTGATGCACATATAAGTTATGGTAACATCTAACCATGATGGAACGAGGAAGACCAAGTATAGTCGACAAACGAGTCCAAGAGTATAGAATCCGGCAAGAAGCTGCCCTTAAAGCGGATGCCGGGAGAGCCGCAGTGAGTGCTGTTGAAATGCAATCACCCAGTCTACTGGAAGCACAGCAATTTAGAGATGGTGTGAAACCGACGGGCGCTCCACCTTCTACACCACTATCACAGGTAGCATCACCGGATCAATCAGTTAGATTTGATTAGACTGTTGAAATTGTTCTAAAATCCGACCCTATGTCCCGCCATTTGACTTCACGTCAAGCTTATGCTAATATGTTTACTAGTATTAAAAACAAAAAGGTCAGAAAATGAATCAAGAAACAGCACAACCACTCCCAGCCCAGCAAGATGGTCTTAATCCTGAGCAAATACAAACTGCAGTAATGTTGAGGCAAGATACGCAGGGTGCACATGCCCACTACTTTAAAATGAAACATGCCCATAGAGACTATATGAAAGATCGAAGACGAGCGCGTAGTAGGGGTCATTACCCGCACCCCCTCGATGTTGCAGGGATTGTAGGCCTAGATATAGTAACGAGTGCAGCCATACAACCTGTTGTTAGTGCAGTCGGAAAGCATGCGTTTAAAAAGGCCCAGCTAGCTGCAGGTGAACATTATGAAAATCACGAAGCTGCTTACCAAGAACAAGCCGTAAATGAAGCAACTGAAGCGGGTGTTGAGCTAAATGGTTGGCCACAAAAATAACAGATAGTATATGCTTGACTTAAGAGCCTCTAACGAGGCTCTTTTCTTACAGGAGTCTAACAGCAAAATAGTCCCACACCTCCTAAGCTAAAGCATTGCTGAAGTTATTGTTCTAAAATCCGACCCTATGTCCCGCCAGCACATTGACAATTTATCAAGCTTATGCTACTATGTTTACAGTTCAAAAGAAATAAGAATATGAAATAAGAATATTATATGTCAGTATATTCAAGCAGAATTAGAAGCAAAGAAACACGTAGAGTATTAACACCGCAAGGTAAAGTATTTAAATACGCTGCTATCATACTAACTGCGCTTGCACTCGGAGATCAGCTGGGTACCTCATATGAGAAGGGTCAGCTTGAAACAAAAAGTGCAGCTGCTGTTGCAGCAACCACCAGTAAGATTGCTGACGGAGGTAAAGTCAATCTACTGCATGGCGGTAATGCCGAGGTAACTATGGAGGACGGCACGATTGTTAATATATCTAATCCATTCATAGCCAATAATGGGGCAGCTATAGAGCGTACCCACGCAGGCTCCCAGGGGGAGCAAACTGCTGTAACAGCTTTTGTTGCTGGTGAGAATGGTGTACAAACCGTAAGCTACTTCCCGAACATCCCAAACACTGGTGTTGATGAAAATCCTATAGCGTTTTCTAACCCAGCAGAGGCTCTCGCAGAAACAGTACCAGTTACGGTTGAGGCTTCTAGCCCTACCGAGGATTACTTTGTGGCTGCCACTGGCGGACATAATGTGGCTGCTGGCGAGCATCTTGCTCAGGGAACCGTCTCAAAATAGTAGGGGAGTGAGGAGGCGGTGGCGAAATAGTTCCAGATACCCAAAGCTACGGCCCGCCAAGACGCTTATATTTGCATGTAAGGCTTGCTGAGTGTAAAGTATTTGCTATCGATAAGGAGTTAAAAACATTATGGGGTCAATTGAATCGGGTCGTTTCGGGGAACCAATTCGTCTTATAGAGATACCAAGTAGGCTATTTGATGAGGCACCAACGGCACAGGTTACTAGAGTTGCGGATATACCGGATGAGCTTTTCGACCAGTCGCCAAGCACACAGGCTGATGACGTGGCAGCCGTAGACGGTGTTGAGCAGCATCCGACTACTATATTTCCTCCAGCCGAAGTATCGCGAGTGTTTAGATTTGACATCGGTGGTCCTATTAGCAGACGTGCCCTCGCGAGGCAAAAGGCAAGGCGGTATAGAACAGCACTGTAGTCCGTCACACTGTTCTAAAATCCGACCCTATATCCCGCCAAGTTGATATATTATTAAGAGCATGTTAATAATATTTGTTTATGCCTCGCTATAAGCCGCTTGACTATACAACTCTTGAGGTACAAAGGCCGACCGATACAACCCCTTTTTTACTGGAATGTACTCTTCCGCAAGCGACGCTTTCGGCGATTAGCAGACTGGCGCATGAGCGCACAGGTAGCACAATATATGAACTTGCAGAAAATAATCCTCGAGATGCATATATTCGCCTTAGCCATTTATTTAAATTGAATTTTATTGATACCAATGATGATAATTGGAGTATTGGTAGTCCTTATGATGATGGCCAGCAAGCATTTGACGGATTAACAAAATACCTTGAGGAAAAAAGAGCGCCAGATCCAGATGTTGAAGAAATTGACTTGGTAATCTCGGTCTGGAAGCGCGGCAGTTTACTTGACTACCTTAGAGGCTATTCGGATATACCTAAGGAAATACTAAGGTTTAGAGTCGAACCACCTGATTTGGCCTCGTTTTGAAGCAGTTCCAGACCTGGAAAGCCAAGGCCGCCAAGCATAAGCACTTTATTAATTTGGCATCCTAGATTTAACATAGGCTATAATTTGTATAGTGAAAGCAATTTGGAACGACGTCGTTATTGCTGATGCTCCAAAAGAGGAGCTTATTTACATTGAGCGCAACTGGTATTTCCCGCCCAACCGGGTCAACAAGAACTACCTTAAAGACAGCCCGACTCCTTATACGTGCCCATGGAAAGGAAAGTGCCAATATTTCAATGTCGGCAAAGATGATAGCTGGAGCCAGGATAACGCCTGGACATACCCTGAACCTAAACCCTCAGCTATAGACATCGTTAAAAAAGACTTTAGTAACTACATAGCCTTTTGGCGGGATGTAAAAGTTACGGAGTAGTATCTAAACCTACTGCGAGACAAATAGTTCTAAAATCCGACCCTATGTCCCGCCACGAAAAACGGTCACCGTATGGTGGCCTTTTTGCGTGGTTGGTCCAATGGATTATTCGAACGTTCGTCGTATGTGGGCGATAGCGAACGGAGAAGTGACGAGCCGAAGGCGAGGGAAGCGCTACCCGGTCGGGCTCGCCAAATAGACAGAAAACGGATTTTATGTTATTGTTAAATTTATGTCTGAAGCTGAGCTTTCCCGCACTGAGTCTTTAAGAGTTATCTTTGGAAGCAAGCATAGGCTTGATATATGGAGTGCTGTTCTTGATTATGCTATTGACCCACCAGAGCGGTTTATTGGTTTGGAGGTCTATAGGAAGCTAAGGTCTCAAGAGGGCAATCGTATTGCTCATTCGCTTGTATGGAGAGAAGTTCAAAATCTTGAAGTGCTTGGTATGATTGAGCGATTAGCACCAAAACATCCAGCAATCTATTACCAAAGAGTAGACTCTCCGGGCTGGCAAATAGCTACAGCTGCACTTCAAGCAGTTACAGCTTGGTTTCCAGAGTCTATAGAAGCGAAATAGTTCCACACTTCCAAAGATATGCCCTGCCAAGCATAAGCACTTTGAGAAAGATTGTATTGTCCCTACAATTGAAACCATGAAAAGCCAAAAGGGTTTCGGAGCCATAGAGTTGATCTTTGCTTTTATTGTTCTGTTATTGGTTGTTGTAGCTGGAGGCCTCGTCTATAAAAACCATCATGATAACTACACGCTGAAGGCGCAGGCGGCCAAGACAGCTGCAACATCCAAATTCTACATTGACCCAACCAAAATCTATTCTTTGACCTATCCATCAAGCTGGGCAGTTACGAGCAGTGTTGGTGGCTATCCCAAAGACGCAACTTATCCGCCGTATATAAGTGAATATATTGAGCGGGCTAATTTTACATCCCCAGACGCTCCGATTTATTATGATTCCGCGAAAAACGGTATTGTGATTAACGTCTATCGCACTGCCGACACCACTACTTTACTAGGCCAGACTTACCCCCAAGAACAAGGCACAATTCCTGAGAATCTGACAATCAATGGCTATCCAGCGGTTTATTATCAAGAAGTTCAGAATGCTTCACTAAACCTAACGGCAGAGGTGTATGGCGTGACTCATAACGGTGTGACCGTGACTTTCTACTTCATTGAGAAGCGAGCAGCTATAAATGCTACCCAAAATGCTCCAGCACAGCCGGCTTTCAATGAAACTAATCTGGTGCCAGCCTTTAACACCCTTGTTAAATCTGTAAAGTTCTTAAACTAGTTAGCATCGTAGTTCGGAACTCCGACTCGATGTCCCGCCAAGTTTACTTAATATGATATTATTCTTATCATGGGTAACAAAGAAGAAAATTCAGATTTGCCCCAATTACCTCCGACACAAGCAATGGGCAGGCTAGCAAGTGCGGATGCTTTAGTAGATGACATTTTAGGTGAAACTCCGTCTACCAAAACGGCTCAAAATAAGACACAACCAGTGCATCCTTCAGCTCCCTCTGCCCTTAGTGCCGAAGAACATGCCCGCCGGCAAGATCTTCAAGCTAGGCTTAGGGATGAGCCCAACCCTTATTTTGACTAAAGTAGTTCCAGATTTCCTCCGCTACGGCCCGCCAAAGTTCTTATGCTTATTTAAGTATTTTTAGATGATAGAATAATGCCATGGGCTTTTTCGGTAAAATCAAACAAAACCTCGAACACGGCGGTATTAAGGTTACCTTGAAGGCTGCGCAAAGCGTGTCACGCCAAGACCATACGTTGCCTGTTACTATATCCATAAGCAATAGTCCGGAAGCGGCGCGCACTATTAACCGTGTCACAGCCGAAGTCCAGGCCACAGAAAATGCTAGTGGTATGAGCATGGCATTAAACAACGCCGTCCAAGTGCGAAATACTACTAACGATAGTGAAATGTACAGTATGCAGACTATCACTGTTGCCCAAGCCATTAGTGCCGAAACATTCGTGCTTCAACCAAATGAGAGCAAAACCATCACCCTCGATATCGTTGTCAACAGCGGTGAGCCAAATCCAACTAACGGCATTATGGGTCACCTTGCAAGCATTGCTAACAAAGTGAATCAAAATGGTTATAAATACGCAATACACGTCAGTATCGATGTCGAAGGTATCACACTCGATCCACAGGCTCACCAAACCCTGCAAGTCTTATAAGTAATTAAGTCGCAAAAGTTCTAAAATCCGACCCTATGTCCCGCCAAGACGCTTATGCTTGCATTAAAGTGTAACCTAATATTTAATACGATGTTATGGAAGAGCATGAGTATGGTGGTGATATTGATGACGCGACAATACTTAGGACATTAGCCATTGGAGTACTTGCTGTTGTAGGTGGTGGGGCTTTAGCTAGAGCAGCAATTAGAAAAGGTGTACCACCCATAATAGCCATTGGAGCCGGTGCTGTTACTACAGTTTCAGGTGCAGTTGCAGGTATAGTTGCAAATACAGTGATTGCAGAACGTTTAATTAGGCCTGATGAGCAGCAGTAATTGAAATTGTTTTAAAACCCGCCCCTATGCTTCGCCAAGTGGACAAAATTCAATTATCATGATAGTATTTTTTATTTAGTAGACTGCAAATTATGAATCAACCAGAACTTAGTGGTCTCGTGTTGACCCATGAGGGACGAGACCCGTCTGCGTTACTTACCCAACTTTCTGCATTATGTGCACAGGTAGTGGTTGTTCAAGATACTAGGCATGGAGCATTTGATTTACCTTGCAGCAGTGATGTAGAGGATAAGTGTCGGCTTACGGTCGTAAAACGTGACTTTGATAATTTTCCCGCACAACGTAATGCGGGCGTAGAGCAAGCACTTGGAGCATGGATACTTCTGATAGACAGTGATGAAAAACTTTCCGATGAACTCCATAGTGAAATTGCTAGTATAGACCCCGAAGAAAATACAGATGCCTTTGCCATGCCAAAACTGGAGGTCTTAAAAGGTAGGGCATTATCAGTATCCAGTCCTTGCGGTCGGATTGGGGCGTTCCACCCTCGTCTATTCAGATCACATTTACGTTTTGCGGCTGAGCCAAGAGTACACCCTTTATTTGAAGATCAACAAAATCTAAACATTGAGCATATGACAGGTAGGATTATCCATTCACCCATAGAAACCATACCTGAGCTGTTGATAAAATCTTTTCGCAAAGGACGCATCTTTACGCCTCCTGAGGCAAAAGGGGTTACACCCAGTAAACAAGAAGTTATAAAGTACCTAATGCAGTTTATTCATCATGATGGTGGAAGTGGAGCAGTTCTTGCAGGCATGCAACTATTATTTGGTATTGGAACGCTGTTGCCCGAAAAGTAGTTCTATATGTCCAAAGCTATAACACTGATGCTAATATCGTTCTAAAATCCGACCCTATGTCCCGCCACTCCAAATTTCGGGTTGATATATGCAATAAGTTGAGAGGGCGCCTCGACGTTAGCTAGACTTTTTTGTATAGGGCGAAGACTCTTAAAACTCTTGGTGATATCTTGACAACATAAAATGATCAGGATACATTATGGGTGTTAGGAAAAAATCAAAAATGAGACTCAGAATCAAAAATGACAGCAGAATTACGCACCTATCTTCGCTAATAGCCGTCGTAGTAATCTTGACAGTTGTGGGCGTTGGATACCTTGTAGCAAGCCATGCCGACACGCCGTGTATAAACCAAAATTTTTCGGAGGCCCTAGGTTCATACGGGCAATGCGTGCAATCCATTAAGTTCTTTATTAAATTGAAGGATCTTGATTCGGGGCGTGCTGACGTACTTACCCTAACACCAAATCCGAACTTTGACGCTAACACTACCCAGGCGGTTAAGAACTACCAGGTCGCTGAGGGCATATATGCCAGCGGCAAAGCAACAGGAGCAGTCAACGCAAACGGCGGCGTCTGGACCCATATTTGCGATGACATTGGTGCCTGGGATGGCCATCTTAGTCCCTACACCGATGCCACAACCTTTTATAACTACGCTGCCCCAACCGGCTGTTCGACTACACCGGCGCCGCCGGCACCCGCAGCAGCTGTACCGGCACCTGCTCCAAGCACGGGGACTACTGTTGGTGGCATAGGCGCCCCGGCAGCCGGTACGCCAACTCCTGTTGCCACCAGTAGTAGTGGCAGTGGCGGTGAAACCTTGCCCATACCGTCCTCTAGTGATCTGGCCCTCAACAAACCTTGCGTGGCCTCATCGGTTTCTAATGATGGCCCCACCGGCGTGTTATTGCCTTGCAGTAATGCTTTTGACGGTGATACGACGACCCGCTGGAGCAGCGCCTACAATGACCCACAATGGATTTACGTTGATTTAGGCGCGACATATAACATACAGGAGGTTGTGCTGGATTGGGAAGTGGCTTACGCCAGCACATACCAGATACAAGTCTCTAGCGACGCCGTGAACTGGACAACTATATATACTGCTAACGGGACAACTGGGGTTAACCAGTTGAATGTGGCCGGAGCAAGTGGTAGCGGCCGTTACGTCAGGATGTACGGTACCGCTAGAGGTACACAGTGGGGCTATTCATTGTGGGAGATGCAAGTTGTTGGATATACGCCCACGCCCGCGGCTCCTCCCGTCACGACAACACCAACCCCATCGCCAACCCAAATCCCTACGTCATCCCGGATCCCTATACCAACGCCTACGCCAACCCCTGCTAATCCGTCTCCGACGGCTCCATCCTCTGGCGGTGGGAGCACCTACTACACTACTCATCAAACCATACCTAGCCGGTCAAATATCATTATGATTGTTAGAAGTCAGCTTGGCGAAACGGACGTCAACCCTAATGGAACACTGAGGTATGGCGTTACTCAAACTGACATATCTTGGTGCGCTTTCTTCGCTACCTGGGCGTGGCGTCAAGCTGGAGTAGACATACCTAGTTACGGTCCAGTCTCTGATATACAGGCCTGGGGACAAGTGCGTGGTCACTGGATTCCTATCAGTAGCATAAATGATAACAAAGCCACTCCAAAGATAGGGGACGCAGCCATTTTCGGTACCGACCATGTCGGTATCGTAACCTCGGTAACTGGACATGGTAGTAGTTCAAAAATCAGTATTATCTCCGGTAACTACGGGAACGAAGTCAGAATCACGCCGAGTATTCACGATATCGCGGTGGACTATCCTAAATACTTCAGCAACACGCAAAATACCTCCGGCACTTTTGTTACGGGTTTTGTGGATCCTTTATAAGATTCATTTTAGGAAAACCCTTACCTCCTAAACGTAAGAAGTATTTGACTTTTATAACCCAGTAGTGTAGAATATGCTTTATGAGTAACAGGCTCGCTTTAGCCGAAAAAACAAAAAGATTTATTCGACCCTTAGCCGTTATAGCAGCATTGGGCGGGGTAGCATATGGTACTCCTTTAAATGCTGGCGCTAAGCAACCAGCAAAAACCAAAAATGGACAGTATGAATCGGTAAAATCAGGTAAGTTTATTATCCCAGAACGCGATTCTAATAACTGCGTGTTTGAAAGACTTCCACTAACTGGCGACGGCTGGCCCAAAGTCGACTCTATTGTAGGTAAGATAGAATGTCCGGATGGTACAAAAGTCGAAGTATCGACCGAATTTGATTATAAGTCGCCTGAGCCTGGGGAGGAGTGGCGCAAAATCGATGGGCATGGCCAAACCGCAGAAGCCGCCGGTAGCGAGAATGCAGGTGTCTTAACGGATACAAATAAACTGCAAATTCCTACGCAATATTTGCACAAACTTCACGAAGAGGGTGATGCTTTACGCTGGAAAGTAACGTACAACAGCGAAAATCACTCCGCATTTAGCAATACCGTAATGGCAACTACTGTCGTTCAGGGTCCCGTAACTGCCGATTACTATTCACCTGGTTCTCAGCACTAGACCTAGCACAACATAGCGAATAGGTGAAAATCTGTAGATAGAGTTATATTTAGCGGTTGCAAAGTTTGAAAATTCAACTCCCCGGCCCGCCAATTCGCTTAAGGCTACCGGCGTAAAGCATGAGTTGCTATTATTAATCCGTGAGAAATACGCGATTCGTCGTCATCATCTTAATTTTATTTGTTGTAATAGCCTATACAGTTACTTATTTAGTAAGATATGAACAAACTAGCAACAAGGTTAATCAGTTTAACAATGAATGTTTAACCCCTCTGTTGTTAGTGGCCCTGCACCGGCAGAAAATGACTCGAACTGTTATCAGATACTTACGTCAGGGCATGGCATTTTGTGGCTACCTAAAGTAAATTCAGGCGATTAGGAGTTCTAAAATCTGACCCTAATGTCCCAACCAAGCATAAGCATTTTGTAAATTAAGCACGATTAAGTGACCGACTAAAAAGGCGCAACCTAGCTTTTCAGCATCTGTTATACCAGCCTCCTGTAACATATCCCCCAGCGAACTATAAGTAACATCCATTATGATATTTATGGTATATGGGTGTATTCGTATTACCGATATAAATTAACAAAGGAGAGACCATGCATGATTATAAAGAAATGAGTGAAGAAAAAAAGGAAAAGCTGACAGCAAAGCTCAAAGAGCTAGGAGTTGATGAGAGTAAAATCGATGAACGATTAATGTGGAGCTATAAAAAGGTTTCCTTTGGACTTATGAAACTACGACTAGCACTTGATGATAAGAGCATCGATGAAGCAAAAAGCCGAGAAATCATTGACAAGTTAGTTGATAAGGCGACAAATAAGGATTTGGCTAAAGTCAGAGAGTGGCACGAAAAGCACAAAGCCGAAAGACACGACACGGAGAACTAGCAGCATAGAGCTATAGTTCTAAAATCCGACTCGTTGCCCCGCCAAGATGGTTATGCTTGTGTAGGCAGAACTAGTAATATAACCTGTTTGCATGACAGAGTTTCGTCACGGTGAACTCCGCGCTGAGCCATCATCTATTGAGATGACTATATGGAACCGTATGGCCGCTTTTAGGGATTCAGGTTTAGTTGATATAAGCATGGCAGGTACTGATGCAGATTGGTTACATGAGTTTGCTAAGCATCAAGAATGGCTACGTTATGCCCGTAAGATATGGCCTGGTAATGATAGCCCTGGCCTTATGAGCGAGGAAGAACTTGCAGTATTGGAAGAGATGCGGTTAGCAAATCCCTCAGAAGAAGATGAAATGTGGATGGTAGTCAGTACTCAAGCAGGCTAGCATTAATAATTCTAAAATCCTACCCTATGTCCCGCCAAGCACAAGCGCTTTAATTTGATATGATTAACCCATGTCCATCAAACCGAAAAAATATCTACAGAGATCATGGATAGATACTAGAATAGTAATTAAATCATCGCCAATAGATGGCAACGGCATGTTCGTAACATCTCTTATAAGACGTGGCCAAAAGTTACTGATTTGGGGTGGCGACCTGTTTAGCTCAGAGGACATTATTGCTGGTCTAACGATTGAAAACAGTGCCGTAGCCATAGATGAAAATATATATATTGCAACTAAAATTAACTCCCAAAGAGATGACGCAATTTACACGAACCATTCATGTAGCCCCAATATATGGATGAAAGATGAGGTTACATTTATTGCAATGACAGACATCCACCCCGGAGAGGAAATTACACCAGACTATTGCATGTGGGAAAATAATTCAAATTTTAAATCACAATGGCGGTGTAATTGTGGCGCAAAAAACTGCCGACAAATTATAACAGGGCTAGACTGGACGTTGGATAATTTACAAATAAATTATGAAGGCCATTTTTCACCTTTCATAAACAACAGAATTACAAAATTACGCAAAACGTCTATGCTAAAATAATAAAAATGCTAGACAGATATCTGCACAATCGTCCACTAAGATTCGCAATAATAGTGTTCGTAGTTATCCTATTTGGCTTAATACGTCTTCGAATTAAAGAGCCCTCAGCAACAACTCTTATAGGTATGTCCACATTTCTTTTTGGAACATTTAGTGCGTATATTGTTTCACACCGACAGACGCGAATGGTAGGAATTAGATCACAGGCTAATAGTGAGCGCTCTGCTTTACTAAACTTTTATTATCTAACCCTACCTCTTGAGGATGAGCACTACAAAAAGCAGATGGCCGAGAGCATTGAGTCGTACATACAAGCAACTCAAATTCATCATGTTGCTTATTACTACAAAACTAACTACGCTTTTGAAAAGTTGGTCAAGACAATTAACGACTGTGATAAAAAAAGTCCCGAAGGCTCAGCGGCGTATAGTAATATGCTTTTTGGTTTATCTGGTTTAATAAGTGCAAGAATCGCTCAGGTAGGCATGATTGGTAGTAAATTATCCCGATTAGAGTGGTTTATTGCGACTTTGCTTGCGAGTGTAATGATTCTTTCATTATTAATACTTAATGATGGCTCGCTAATTTCAATCATCATCATATCAGTATTTATATTTGCAATGGACTCCTTATTTTACTTGATGTATAACCTTGACAGCCTGCAGTGGAGAGTAGAGGATCAAGTCGTTGAGCCCTACCAAAAGATACTTGACGTTATTGGTGCACCCCGTATTTATACGAATTACATGGTTGAATACGGCCAAGCAGAAAATCGAGACCATTCCGGGAGACCTTACTGGTATGTTGACTACCCTCATGAATACCCGAATCTTAAAGATTCTAAAGCTATTTTTATAGACGAGAAAGGTAACAAGGAATCGCGTGATTATATTCCCGATGTCTAGGCCATTTCTGTAGTAGATACGGAATGGTAAAAGTTCCACACATCTTTCGCTAAGGCCCGCCAAGATGCTTATGCTTTATGTAGACTCTTTATCGTTTTTCTTTATGGTGCAGTCTGACAATTGTCCGATGCTGCAAAGCAATAGTCACCTGACTTTGGCTATAACCCTGGGACTCTAGGTCAGATGCTAGCTGAGTTTTTACTTTCTGAGTAAAAGTCTTTCTTGTCAGCCCGGCGCTACTTAACAGACTACTAAATGTTTTATTCTTGTGAGCAGCCAGTACGTTTGCAGTTGTAGTGTTGAGCACTTGTGCCTCAGCATCTAAACGGTCATGCTTAAAAACACTGCGCGGTATTCCACTTGTACCAACATTTCCATTATTGGTGGCAGCACTGGCAATACCCATGCCTGCTACACTAAGCAGGCTGACAGTCGTCATACTAATGGCCATAACTGATAATTTCTTCATAATAACTTAACATTCCTTTCTATTGAACTGTTATAACCATTAGTTATAGTATCCATCTCTACTGAGGTTTTGCTTTAAGTAACTCATATTGGTCTACTAAGTTATATATTGGAGACAATTCTAAAATCCGACCCTATGTTCCGCCACTTGCAAACATGGTTGTTCGGTGTTATAGTTGCTTTTTATGGCAGAGCAAATATATGATTGGCAGACAGAGTGTCCTGACTTGATGGACATTAATACAATGCCGCCACAGCACGGTGTCTTTTTCTTTGATTCCACTAATACTTTTAAACTCAGTCGTGACTATAACGAATTCTTAAGTTCAAAAGGGATGACTGAGGAACAAATTGACCATACAAGTATTTTCTTGAAAAGAGCAGAGAGTAAAAACGGCCCCGTAGGTAAGTATTCGGTAGGACGAAGTTTCATTACTTTATATTTGCCGCATAGACCTAAAGCCAACCGCTTTAATAAATACTTGAAACATGAAACAGATCATCTTATTGCGGATGTTCTCGAAGAAGTAGACTTCGAAGCTACCCGAATGCGAGTAGCCCTAACTCGACGAGTCATTAGACTTGGTCAGCTAGGTGTATATGGTAATGTTTCTGCCTTTATAGCTGCACAACTGGCTAATGCACCTGAAGTTGCTGAAATTACGAAGTTTGCTTCTGTTGGTTCATGCGCATTGGGTGTAGCTGGATTTATAGCGTATCGATTTAGTAAAGAAGAAAGAAGAGCAAGTGAAGCACAGAAGCAGCCAGGAGACTACATTCAATTTATTTCCTAGCAAATATTTGAGAAAAAGTTCCAGACCCTCAAAACTACGGCTCGCCAAGCATAAGCATTTTAATCAACTTGTTATTTCAATACCCCTAAACTATGATTATGCGAAGGAGCATAAAACTATGAACTACAATAGCCTAACTCTTAGAGCACTTGATGCACATTACATTTTCAATGGACTGGTAAACCTATCAATCATAGTTCTCGTTATAATTGTTGCGAAAGTGGTACTCGACAAGCCGGGTTGGTTTCCAAAGAGGCTTAAAAATATCACATGGGTCTTTGTTGCTATATTGTGTATAGCCATAGCTGCTCAGTATGCTACTGACTTGTACGGCTATGTTCATTCTATAAGACCCTTCTACGTACAGGCTCGCCAGAACATGACAGGACTATAGTTCTAAAATCCGACCCTATGTCCCGCCAAGCACAAGCACTATGTATATCACAACAGATTTGCTATAAATAAGCTATGTCTGAAATAGGCAAGATCCCAAATTCACCAGATGCCCTGTGCGGTGGCCAAAAGCCATTTGCTCAATGCGAAACGGTTCAATCTATGCTTAGCGAATCAGATGATGCTAATCCTGGGCTCGAGGGGGATACAGGTTCCATTTGGACTACTCTAGCTTACCTTAGTCGTACATGCTTAAATTGCGACATGTTTTGTGCAGTAGAGCTGGAATCCATCGGTAAACAACGAACCGGTGAAATTCGTTTTAAGTTTGAACAACCCTAAAGAAGACAACTAATATACGATCTAACTAAGCACTGATCATTAGTCAGTAGGGACTGTTCCAAATCCGACCAGATGTTCCGCCAAGCACAAGCACTATAGACTCGCTATCTCTAATTATGTATAGTTTGCCTTATGAAAATTAATCAAAAAGGTTTCGCCGCACTCGAAGCCTTATTAATTGTCGTTATTGTAGCTATTATAGCGGGCACAGGCTACTACATCTATCACGCCAATAAAAATACTTCCAGTACATATAATGCTGCCTCCAAGTCGGCGGCCAGCAATCCCACCAGCCAAGCAAACGGAGGTAAGGGTGGTAAATCAGGGCCGGATACTGGCCCCGCAAAAACGGAGGCTTTCTTAATTTATCAATGGAAGATCGATGCCGTTATACCTACCCCACCTGAACAAGCAGCCCTTATTCAATACAAGATTACCAGTAACGGTCAGCAAACATATGCGAACTTTACGACCCAAGAGCTTATTGATTTGGATAAACAATGTACAGCCGATAACGCACCGGCAGGAACAGTCTTTCAAGCTAAAGGAACCGATCCATTCTACAATAGCGATGGCACGACCTCAGGCCAAACAGTCCAACAGGCTATTGCTAGCGGACAATATACGCCCTACAAACAGGTAGGCAATTACTACTATTGGTATCAACCCTCTCCCACGCCGTGTGATACCACCACACAGGGCCAACAATTACAGCAACTAGCCATGCAAGAAGTCAAGCAGATTGTGACAAACTTGAAGAGCCAGTAACCCTATTCAATAAAATGATTCTAAAACCCGACCCGATGCCCTGCCATTATTGATTATTATCAAAGCTTGTGTTATAATACAACTTATGTCAAACCCAGAGTTCTGTATACAGGTAGCAACGGATAATGACGACGCTATTGTAGCTATTAAGCCGCCAGTAGATAATACTTTTCGTGAGCTTTTGCTCGATGCATTAGGAGAATCGCAGCTCGTCAAAGAGATTGCAGTAAGAGGCGTCACAACAAGACATTGCAGTGACGGTTCACCGTATTCAGAGTTACGATTATCAAACACAGCGCTTGCTGTTGCTGGAAGAAGCCTTATAGAACTAGCACACCTAAGTGCAAAAGTTTTACAAGATCAGAAAAGAACAGCGATAGTCGATCCTTATCTTAGATCGTCGCACGGAACACAAAGACTATTTGAGTAATAGTCCCAAAAAAACAGAGCTGTTGCAGAAGTAATTCTAAAATCCGACCCTATGTCCGCTACTTGTAATTCTAATATTATAATGTTATAAATAAATTTATGCACTACGGAGACGCAACTGAATATTTGATAGCAGACTTTGAGCGCAGGCCTGAAGGGATAGACATGTTGGTAGAAGAGGGACAGGCTCCGAACAGGTACGAAGCAATTCGGAGTATTGTCGCCAGTATAGCCCCCAACTTTGTAGTTCTTGTTGACGAATATGCGAGGCCAGGACAGTTAGCACAGGGTCTGTCAGAATGGCACCACTATCTATTGGGTCGGTGTGCGGGAACATATAGGTCACTGACTGCCTACTATTCTGACGGCTCAATGATGAGCCGAGAAGAAGCAAATGAACAACCACAGCTTCAAACCCTATATGCAATTAGAAGGGGAGTCAGAGCAGCATTGAATAATCACTACCGCTACGCACGCAGCAGCCGTCTCTCCCGCCCAAGCTCTACTGACATAAAATAGTTCCACACCTCTAAAGCAGCAGCCCGCCAGTTGGACAGAATACTGTTTTAATGATAGTGTATTTTTATGTCAGCGAACGCAGAGACCTGGTTATTCGAAACTCTGCTAGATATAAGTGCAGCAGAGGAGTTTAAGAGAAGGCAAGCTGGTAAAGTGGCCGACAGGGCAGTAAAGCGGCTTGCGGGCCGCTTACATGATGAAACTTTCGAAGAGGCTGGAGGAGCACCTGACCTAGATACCTTAACCGCGCTTTTTGAACTAATGCCCGATATTCAAAAGAGACTAAAGGCACCTGATGATGACCATGCACAATCGCACATACTTGCTCCCACAGATGTCTCCTCTAATTCATTTTTAAGTGCTTTAGCTATTGCCGCCCGTGGAACAGGTAGACCGCTGCGCGGTTACTGTGGGGGAATCTCGATTGTGGCTACTC
>Ga0182030_10009513_pt1 | contig 19884 bp, 10 predicted proteins | sample 812S3MmetaG_FD_121299 | JGI IMG/M metagenome (GOLD analysis project Ga0182030, IMG submission 121299) | Permafrost microbial communities from Stordalen Mire, Sweden - 812S3M metaG (Illumina Assembly) | ecosystem: Environmental > Terrestrial > Soil > Wetlands > Permafrost | place: Sweden... | reverse complement strand
CTCTTAGGCTGCCGTCTCGGCACTCCTGCCGAGACACGCTGTTGTAGCGGCTCCCGGTCCATGCGTCGGCTTGGGGGCCGACGCGGCAGGCTGAAGAGCCTGCGCCACAAAGCAACACGCAAGATCCGATGAGAAATGCAGGTTAGGGATGTTCTATGCTCTCGCCAAGCAGCTCGGCAATCCGCGCGGGTGGTTTGGACGTGCGGTGATGCCTTCATTCCTAAATCAAGGCAATCGCACAATACTGGATGCCGCGGTAAGGGCACTGGGCGCAAAACCAGGCGAGCGGATCGTAGACGTTGGGTTTGGGGGCGGATACGCGTTGCAGCTGATTGCGCCCATGGTTAAGCCGTTGCGGGTGACGGGCGTCGAGATCTCGGAGGCCATGATCGATGCGGCAAAGCACCGTTGGGGCGACGCTATCGAGGTTCACCGGGCCGATGCGCTGGCCATGCCTTTTCGAGATGGTTGGTTCGATGGAATCGTGTCCGTGAACACGATCTATTTCTGGAACGATCCGCCTGCGGTCTTACGGGAGTTTCGACGGGTCTTAAAGCCGGGAGGGAGGTTGGTGCTGGGCATTCAAAAGAAGGAGGTTATGCGCTGGTCACCAGTCACCTGGTTTGGCTTTCGGCTCTACTCATTTGCAGAAATCGAGAGGATGTTGGACGTGGCTGGATTTCTGGCGGCGATTCAACAGACGAGGTGGGGTGAGTTGATAGTGCTGGCAAGACCCAGGCCTGAACACACGCGACAGGGGAAAGCAGGCCAATTTCGTTGACGGGCGCAGCGGTGGCGCATCCGGAAGTTATCTTGGGGAGCCCGGCTTCGGGATTGCCACATCCTGGGAACAGGGCGTTCTGGACAAAAGACGGCGTTATCGGAAAGTGGCCCCGGTCTGGGCTTGGCGGTCGTTGGCGGTCGTCGCACAAAGGACCATTTTCGAGACACTCCGGCAGCCGGAAAACTGATTGACGGGCGGGCCGGATTGGCATAGGATGATCTTCGTTATCCTACGCCGAATGCGGGGTGGGCGCGTGGTGCGGTCGGGGTCGATTTCTCCCGTGACACGCCGCTCCGGGAAGCCCAAGGCGCGGATCTATCCGTGCCGCCGGCCATTCTGCCGGAGCCCGCCGTGGGCCGGACTTCTGAGGTGTCGGGTAAGCGCGCCCGGCAGATTAACGCGATCGCCGGCGATTGGCGGCTGGCCGTTTGAGCGGCCTCCGCCAACACGTGGGGAGCGCGGTTGACTGCCGCGCTATCGGGAAACACGTTGGCAAAATCAGGTTTCGTGTTGCCGGGCGCGCGCCGGCGATCCGAATTCGCACGCGATCGCAGGCCGCTCAAAGAACGCCGATGACGCACCTCAGTCACGTCACCGGACCGTGCGGCGAACTCGCCACCGGCAATGCTGTCACCGCGACGGAGCCGGCGCGCCACGGCCCGCGGCGATCCATGCAGGAGCATCGCCTCCGGCACCGGCAGCGCCTGGGTCCACGGGACGGGATCAGTCGATGGCCGGCCCGAAATAGCCCTGCGCCAGCGCCGGCTCGGCTTCCAGCGCTTTGGCCCAGCAGGCGCGCGCCTCTTCGGATTTGCCGTTGGTCTCCAGAATGCGGCCCATGTTGAGGAGCGCTTCCGGCATGTGCGGTTCGAGCGCCAGCGCCTCGCGATACAGGCGGACGGCGTTGTCCAGCTTGCCGGCTTTCTCGTACATCAAGCCGGTATTATAGAGGACCTCGGGCGAGCGCTCGCCCAGGTCGATCAGCCGCACGTGAAACTCCAGGGCGGCGTCGAAGTCGGATGCCTGAATCGCCATGGCAGCCAGGCCGCGCAGCGCTTCCACCGACTTCGGATCGGCGTCCAGCATCTTCTCGTAGAGGCGCTCGGCATGCTCCCGTTCGCCCATTCCGCTATAGGCCAGCGCGAGATTCGCGTGGGCTTCGGGCCAGCTCGGGCGATATTTCAGGCAGCCTTCGAACGCCTCGGCGGCGCCGCGAAAATCCTGCCGCTGCAGCCGCAGAAAGCCCAGGCGGAAGCGCGCTTCCTCTTCGCGGGGGGACTTGTCCAGAATCTGGCGGTAGAACTTCTCGGCTTCTTCCAGGTGGCCGGTGTGCTCCAGCAGGAGCGCCAGGTTCCAGACGGGCGAGAGACCGTCGGGGTTGGCTTCCGCCGCGTGGGTGTACGCCTCCCGCGCGCCATCCGGGTCGCCCAATTGTTCGCGCACGATGCCCAGGTTGGTGTGGCTCTCGGCCGATTGCGGCCGCAGCTTGAGCGCTTCTTCGTACGCTTCGGCGGCCTGCTCCCAACGGCCCGATTTCTGATGCGCCAGCCCCAGGTTGAACCAGCCTTCGAAGTGTCCGGGCACGGCCGACACCAGCAGGGTGCAGAATTTGGCGGTGAGCGCGTGGTCGCTGGCGGCGCAGGCCCAGGCGGCCAGCCCTTCCAGCGCGATGGTGGATTCGGGGCGCAGCTCGAGCAGCCGTTCGGAGAATTCGCGGACCATGTCGAAGTCCTCCTTCGACATGCCGATCAGCACCAGGTTGGAGAGCGATTCCTCCGATTCCGGATCCTGTTCGAGGATGTGCTGATAGAGCGTCGAGGCCTCGTCGGGATGGCCCAGCGATTGCAACGACGCGGCTTTTCCGAACAGTGCGTCGGCGTGGCCGGGCGCCAGTTCCAGGCAGCGTTCGAAGGCGAACAGGGCCGATTTGGGATCTTCCAGACGCAGATGGCTGACGCCCAGCCCGAGATGCGCCTCCAGGTGCGCGGGATCGAGCGTCGAAGCCTTGTGGAACGCCTGCGAGGCTTCTTCCCAATTGTCCTTGCGCTCCAGGCAGACCGCCAGGTTGAACCAGCCTTTGGCGTACTGCGGTTTGAGCCCGGTGAGGCTGCGATAGCTGCCGGCGGCATCCGCAAAGGCATCCAGTTCGAACTGGATGTGCCCCATGGCGCGGTAAATCTCGGGCGAAGCCTCGTCCGCGTCCACCGCGCGTTGCAACTGTTTGAGGGCTTCTTCGCGCTTGCCCGCCAGATGCAGCGTGACGGCGCGCGCCAGGCAACCGGAGGCAGTGGCGGCGATGCCGTTCTTATCGCCTCCATCGGTTGGCGCGGGACGGAGAGCGGGGACTTTGAATGGTCTGGTGGCAGTTGTGCTCATTGACTTGATTACTCCTTGCTAAGGCCGCCCAGGGGCGACACCTTGACCCAATACAATCGCGCCCGTTCTTCGGGAGCGCTCACGAATCCGATGCCGCCGCTGGTCAGGCGGGAATCGGTCCAGGTGTCGATCGCCTGGCCGTCGAGAGAAACCGTGAATACATTGCCGGCCACGCGCGTGCGCACGGTGACGGCGGTCTTGCCGGGGGGAATGGACGCCGTGACGGGGCGGACGGTAAGCGGTTCCGCCGCGCCTCCCGTCACCGCGCCGCGGCGCAATTCGTATCCGCCGCCCGGCGCCATTGCGAGAGTCGCCTGGTAGTAGTCGGCCAAGTTAGCCGCGCGGAACACCCACGTCACGCCGCGGCTCTCAATGCGCGTCAGAAACTCCAGCAGGTAGCCGGGCAGTTCGAGCGAGGGCGAATACAGCGCCAGCGAACCGGTGCGAACTCCCGCCACGTCCACCTTCCAATCGCCGGTTCCGCCCACCCAGTTCTGCAACCCGGCGTCGAAATGTTCTTCCAGGGTTGCCGGCGCCGGGTCCGCTTTGCGGGCAGGCGCCGCGCCGAAATGCATGCCGCTCACCAGCGAGCCGTACAGGGCGGTAGGCGCGCATTCGAACGGCGTCTCCGGCGGCTGGAAAGCGACCAGCGTCAATCGTTGCATCGACTTGATGCCGCGCGCCTGGGGAACCGCCAGTGAGGGAACGCGCTCCGGTGGACGGAGCCGCGCCACACCGTTTTCGTGACGCACCCGCGGCATCGCGGGAACCGGCGCCAGCCAGTCCACACCGCAAAGCCGCTGGGCGGCGGCGGCCTGCCGGGGAAACTCAGGACCATTCGCGATGGCGTCCGGCCAATGAAACCCGGCTGCGCTCGCCTGGCGCGGCGGTGTGGGGCCTAACAGGTCCCGAACGGCAAACCGCATCATGGCCGGCGGGGTCCCGGCGGGAGGGTTCCTGGGCCGGGAGGCGGCGCCGATGGCGCGCGGCCCGGTCGCGCGAACCAGGGATGTGGTGCGCGGTCCGGCAAGCGGGACCGGATGAATGCGTAGCGCGGGGAGGCGGAATCCGATGCCGCCCGAAACACGCAATTCCCGTCCGCGGTCCGCGGAGCTGTTCAGCCGCAGCAGCCGTTGCGGCTCCCGGCAGTTCTGCGGCGCCGATTGCAGCGGCCGCACCTGAATGCCGTCGTCGCCGATCCGGGTCAGGCGCAGGCGCAGACCGACTTCGGCGGCGCGCCGCCCTTCCGCCGCGAGCCGGCCCGCGCGGCGCGCCGCCACTGCCCCGGCCGCCGCGATCCCAGCCCGCAATGGGGCGGTGCGCGACGCCGGCAAAAACGGACGCGCCTGGCGATCCGTGAAAAAAGCCGCGGACTCCAGGGCGCGCGCCGCGGAGCGAATCGCGGCGGCGGCCTGGAATGGGGGCAGCAGGGGTCTGGAATTCGCCACCATGTGCGGCGCCTCCCGCGCCGCGGCCCGCAGCCTGAGCGAAAGGACCGCCGGCGGCCGGACGGGGATCGGCAGGTGCGGAGCGATGCGCGGCAGAAGTTGCGAATCGCGCGCCAGTTGCGTGGCCGGAATGACTTTGGCATTCTCACGCCGGCGCATCAGGCTGGCCACTTTATTGGCTTCCTGGAGGCGGTCCATGCCGAGCCGCAAACGGAACTGGTTGCGATGCTCGCGCGAGCAGAAATCTCCGCCGGAGCCGATCGAAAAGCGGCTGAGGGGTTTCTCGCAAAACTGGCAGACCCGCCCGTTCATTTCGGCTCGATTATAGGCGCAACTCCCTCTAAATTACCATGTTAATCGTGGATAATTGTCTTAGTATAAAACGTTAACTCGTTGTATTTACAATAGATATACATGCATGATAATCGCATTCACTTTGGTTAATCTAACCGCAAAAATGAGTGAAAAAAACAAAAATACGAGTAGAATTGTAGATCTGGAGGGCTCATATGCTCGACTCGACCGCGCGTGCGGAGCGCATCGATCTCGCTTCGTCAGAGGCTGCCTTTTACACTTGGGAGGTGGCGCAGAAGCCCGTCGTAGTGCGCCTGCCCATGGCTCTGATCGACCGCCTGGAGTCGCAAGCCGTGGAAAGCTTTCGCTCGTTGACCTCACGCGGCTCGGAGATCGGCGGATTGCTGCTGGGGTCGATCACGCCCGGCAGCCCGTCAATCGTGACGGTGGCGGACTTCGAGCTGGTCTCCTGCGATTACAGCCGCGGTCCGCTATACCGGCTTTCCGAAGCCGACATGGAACGCTTCGAACAGGCGATTGAAAAGCACGGCGGCGGCGCGGGGGCGGGCGGCATCGGCTATTTCCGCAGCCATACGCGCAAAGGCCTGTCGTTGGACGCCGAAGACCTGGCGTTCTTCGAGCCGCGGTTTCACGAGCCGCAGAACATGGTGCTGCTGATTCGCCCGTTCGCCACCAAGGCGAGCACGGCGGCGATCTTCATCCGCGAGAACGGCAGAATCGGCGGGGAGACCAGCTATCTGGAGTTCCCGTTCCGCTCTTCGGAGCTTGGCTCGGCCCGCCGGTCGGGCGAAAAATCGGAACCGGCTCCTCCTTTGCCGGTGGCAGCCACCGCCCCGGCCCAGCCCGCGACGCCGCCCAGAGCGCAGTCGCGCGCCCAAATCGTCCCCATCGCCTCGCGGCGCGAAATCGCCCTGCCGGATCCCGCGGCGCCGGCGCCGGCGCCGGCGCCGCTGGTTGCCGACCGCCCGGCGGCGTCCGCGCCCGCGACGCCTAAGACCGCGCCCGCCGCGCCGGCCGCGGATCGCGAAGATCGGCCGGAGAAGGCGGAGAAGGCAGCAAAGCAAGAAAAGCAAGATAAAGATAAGGTTGCCGCGGCGCAGCCGCAAATACCCGTGGAGGCCGTGCTCAAACCCGCGCCGCCGGAGCCGGCCGAGGTCGAATTCGAGCCGCTCGCTCCCGCCGGCAACAAGAACAAGAAGCTCCGTCTTCTGGTGGCGGCGGCATTGGGGATGCTGGTGCTGGTAGGCGGCTCCCTGGTGGTTTATCCCATGCTGCGGAAAAGCAGCGCCCCGCGGCCGGTAGCGATTCAGCAGGACTCGTCTCCTCTTTCGTTGCGCGTGGAACGCACGTCCGGCGGCATGCTGCTCACCTGGAACCGCGACCTGCCGGTGATTCAAAGCGCCACCAAGGTGGTGCTGGCGATTACCGACGGCGACCGTCACGAAAACATTCAGTTGGATCCCAATCAGGTGCGCACGGGCAGCATTTTGTATCCGCCGATCACGGGCGACGTAAGCTTCCAGATGGAAGTCACCGATCCGCACCAGTCGAAGACCACCAGCGAATCGCTGCGCGTGCTGGACCCGCGTCCGTCGCCGCTGGCCGAGCCCTCCGCGGCGCAGTCCGCCTCCAAGCAGGCTGCGGCCATCAGTCCGGCCGCCACCAACACCGCTGTGCCTGCTACTACCGCCGCAACCGAAACCACGCCCGCGGTGGACGTTCAGCCGCAGGAAGACACGCCAGCCGCGCATCCCATCGCCTTAAGGCCATTCAACTCCGAATCCCTGGCGCAGAGGCTGCGGCCGGTGAGCTCCACGGACCTTCCGGATGCGCCGGCTATCTTGCGCTCCAGCGGTCCTGCATCGGCCAGTCTGCCGGGAATCGTGCCTAGCCAGGTGGCGCCGCCGGCTCCGACGAAGCAGGCGTCGACCGCAGACACACAACCCGGAGGGCAACTGAAACAGGCGCAAATTCTCACCCGCGTCGATCCCGAGTATCCCAGGCTGGCCCGGGAAGCGGGAGCGAGCGGAGTGGTGGAATTGGAAGCCACCATATCCGTGGACGGCAAGGTCAAGAACCCGCGCGTCGTCCACGGCAATAGCATGTTACAGAAGGCCGCCCTCGATGCCGTCCTGCAATGGCGCTACAAGCCGGCCCAACTGAACGGCAAGGCGGTGGAATCGCCGGTGGAGATCAAACTCAACTTCGTCCAGGGCCACTGAGCGGCGAGTGGGCGCAGAACCGCTTAGCCTGCAGTTCTCATGGGACCTTGCGTGTTGCTTTGTGGTGGCGCTGGCTCTTCAGCCTGCCGCGTCGGCTCTCAAGCCGACGCATGGAGCGGGAGCCGCTCCAACTCCAACAGCATGTCTCGGCACGAGTGCCGAGACGGCAGCCTAAGAGCCGCCTAAAAGGCTGCGCCACGAGCAGCTTGCGCGAGAAATCCGGGTGAGGGCCAAAGCACGCCCTTACCGGATCTCGAAATCCACTGAGCGGAGCATCGTCTTGCCGGCCGAATCCACGGCCTCCACGGCCGCCCGGTAAGCGCCCGGCGCCAGCGCGTCCAGCTTCAGCTTCAGGGCAAACGACAGGCTGGTGGCGCCCGCGTCCGGCGCGATCTCCGGCCGCACGGCGCCCTCGGATTTCACGGTTCCAGCGGAGTCCACGATTCGCATGCGCAGCTCCACGATGGGCGGAGCCGCGGCGGCCAGCAGGGGCTCGTAGACTTCGCCGTAAATCGCCACCCGGTCGGAGCGGGTGAAGCGGTTCGTGCCCGCCGGGACGATCCTCATGTCCTTAAACACCAGGGGCGTACGGCCTTCCAAGAGTTCGGTATCCTGCGCCGAGCCTAGCTCGGACGTGGGATGCACTTCCTTGCTGAGCGCCAGGCCGCTGAGCATGAACTGTTTGCCATCGTAGGGCTGGATGGCGATCGGGACTTGCAGTTTGCCGAAGCCCCCGCCGGCGGAACTGAAAGCCACTTTGAGCGTGTAGCTGCCGGGAGCGGCGAAAAACTCCTTTTCGTAGTGCAGCGGCTGCGCGCGGAAGGCCTGCAGTTCCTTCTGGCTGGCGAAGTCCAGCTTGACGGTATCGCTGAAGCGCGCCGCGGCGCTGCCATCGGGCAGATAGGCGATCCCCACGATGTTCAACTCGGCGTGCGATTTGCCCTTCACCTTTTCAAAATGAATGGAGCCGGTGGGGATCTCCATGGCCACGTTCAGGCGCGCGGTATCCGCCTCGGTGTAGAAAAAGGGAACCTGCATGGATGCCGCGATATTTCCGGGATCGTTGCCGGTGAGGCGATATTCCAGGTCCTCTTCCACGGGCTTGCCGGCCAGCAGGTCCACGGCTTTCACGTTGCAGTAGGAAACACGCGCCCGCACGTTGGTTCCGGCGCGGTCCACTCTTACTTTCAAGGGGTGGCAACTGCCATCGGGCGATTCCGGCGGGGTGTACCCCAGCAGGTAGTAATCGGTCTGCTCGCGGGCGATCTTCATGAGCCCCGCGAGCAGGCTGTTGGTGTTGGTGGAAACGTAGCCGCCGGTGGCGCCGGCCAGGTTGTAGAGGATCTGCTCGGTGGATTCCGCGACGGCGGCGGGACTGCTCTGCGCCGCGTTGCGGCCTCTGCCGGCCCGGCCGCCGGCCTGGGAATCCAGGGAAGTCTGCGCGTCCGGTTGCGTCAAACCGCCCACGTCCACGGGATACAACGCGACATCCGACCGGTTGCAGGCCTCCTCGGCGTGGTTCAATTGCTCAGCCAGTTGTGGCGTCAGGGCGTAGCCGGCGCTGAACACCACCACGCTCTTGCGGCCGGGCACGCCGGCGAGATTCGCCGCCAGCGACGCTAACCCACGCGCGAACCCTCCCGCACCGCTGGCGGCGGTGGCCGTCGCCTGGATACGCGCCATGTTCCCCGCGGTGGGCGCGTTGGGGTCCAGGGTGGATCGCGCCACCTCCGCGCCCACGTACTCCTGGTTGGCCACCCGTTTGAGCCGATCGGTATCGGTGGTGAAATTCTGCGAGATGGCAATCGCGCCGCTGTAATTCACGATGGCCATATAGCGATTGGGGCCGGCATTGGCGTCGAGGAACGCGACGGCCGCATCCCGCGCGCGGCTTTGCGAAGCCAGGTCCAGCGAAGCGTTGTCGAAGAGCAGAACCAGGTAGGCCAGCTGCGGGGCGGAAGAGGGATCGGCCACGAAACTCACACTTTGGATGGTCTGCGGCTTGCCATCCTCCCAGACGTGGAAATCCTTGGCGGTGAGGTCGCGGACCGCGGCCCCGGTCTTGGTGGTGACCACCGCATCCACCAGCACCATGCGCGTTTCGGTGCGGATGACGGTGGGTCCGGGGGGCGTTTGCGCCATGGCCGCGGCCAGACAGACAATTGGCGTGAATCGGTCAATTCGCATCTGCAACTTCCTTCACGGTATGTTGACGGAGCCGTTTCGCGCGGCCATCAGTTGCCCTTCGGAATCCCGTACCACCACGCGCACCAGGTAGTTTCCCGGTTTCACCTCCAGGTTGGACCGCACGGTAATTCCACTGCTCATCCATTTATCGAACGTGTCGTCCTTCAAGCGCAATTCCACCCCGCGCTCGATGCCGGCCACGTAGTTGCCATTGTTGTCGAAGACGCCGGTGGTCACCGTCAGGCCGTCGCGGTTGCGCCCTTCGGCCTTGCGCAGCTTGAGCGCCTTCAAATCGATATGCGTGACCGAGGTGAGCCGCACGCGGTCCGGGCTGGGCTTGAAATACTCGGTATGCAGATCGAGCGGGATATCGCTCATCTCCTCGCGCGAAAAGATGGCCTCGGCGATCTCCTGCCTGGCCATCTCCGCCGGATCGTCCAGGCGTTTGGGAGCGGTATAGCTGCGGCGCGCGTCCACATCGAAGTGGTGAGGATTGGGCGACAGCGTGACTTTCAGCGCGTGCGTGCTGCCGTCCATTTTCAGATTCTGGGGCGAGAATCCCAGCACGTACAGGTACTCGGGAGCGCCGGCCACGCGCTGGAACCCGGTGTCCAGATCGTTGCTGTTGTGGTAGAACGTGCCGCCGGTGCCGTTGGCCACTTCGGCCATCACGTCGGACTGCGCCAGAAATTCCTCGTGGTCCATTTTTTCGGTGTAGGCGGTGTAGGCCGACAATGCGGCGCCTTGCAGGGCCGGCGAAGGCTTGCTAAGGTCGCGGGTTTCCGTGGCCAGCCCGCGCACGTCCAAGGAATTGATCACCACCTTGGCACGAATGGCGCGGTCGATGATCACGCTTTCCTCGTCCTTGGAGCCGATCAAGGTCAGGAATCCAGGGGACACCAGCACCACAGTTCGCTGGCCCGGCATCACCGACATTCGCTGCACGACGCCGCGCAGCACATCCAGCGGAACGTGAGCCTCCTGTTCGTGGATGGCGACGATGCGCGCCACCGCGGGTCTCACCAGTTGACCGGCGTCTGTCTGATCGCCGCTGCAGGCCGCGGCGGCCATGGTGGCGAAAGAGAGCGCTTCCTGATCGTTCTGGTTGCGGATGCGGTCGGCCCAATAGTAGGTGAGGTCGGGACACTCGTTTCCGGCGGATCGGGCGATGGGGTGCGGCGTCAGACGGAACAGGGTTTCATGGAGTTTGTCGCGATCGTCGGTAAAATCCAGCATGGTCTGGCCGGAGGTGGTGTAAATGGCCGCGCGGACCTTGGGGCCAAGCGACTTCTGCATGTGCCGGCCGGCCGCGTCGCGGGCCATCACCAGATCGTTGTTGGTGACGTGGACATCGTCGAACAGGTACGCCACGAAGCGTTCCGGTATGACGGCCGCGGGCGCCGCGGGTTCGACTACTTCGGTGGTCTTGGCCGGCGCGCCGCCCGGCGCAGGGACGAGAGTCTCCCGGCCCTGCGACTTTTCCACCGTGAAGCGCGAGACGATCTGCGGCTTGCCGCGGTCGAAGAGCTGAAAGTCGTCCTTGGTGAGATTGCCGACCGCCTGACCTTGGCTGTCGCGCACCACCACCGGGACGTTGACCACGTTAACGGCGGTCTTAAAGGTCACCGTCTGCTCGCGGGTGGTCATTTCGGGGGAGTTTTGTGGCGACGCAGTCTGCCCCGCGGCTGGCGGGACCGCGGCTACCAGAGCGAGGGTGAGTATCGCCCGCGTCATGGGAGGGCGACGGAGCCGTTCTGCGCGGCCAGATAATTCCGCGGTTTTGCTCCCAGGTTGCATGGCACGAGGATTCCGTTGCTCCTCCATCGATCGAAAGTTTCGTCCTTGAGCCGCAATTCCACGCCGCGCCGAGTGCCCGCGACGTAGTTCCCATTATTATCGAACAAGGCGGTGGTGACCGTCAGGCCGTCATGGTTGTAGTCATGGTTGCGGCCATGGGCTTTGCGCAGTTTGAGGGCCTTGAGGTCCACGCGGGCGATGACCGTCAGTTGGGCGCCTTCGCGCGAGAAGAGCGCCTCCTGAATTTCCTGCCCGGCCTCTTCCGCCGGATCGAACGGACGTTTGGGCGCGATGTAACTGCGGCGCGCGTCGAGATCGAAATGCCGCGGATTTTTCACCAGGTTGCGTCCAGCATGGTCTGGCCGGAGATGGTGTAAATGGCGGCGCGCGCCTTGGGCCCGAGCGATTTTTTCATGTGGCGATCGGCTGCGTCGCGGCCATCGCCAGATCGCCGGTCGTGACATGGACGTCATCGAAAACGTAGGCCACGAAGCGATCCGGCAGGATGGCGGCGGCTGAAGTTGCCCGGTCATCGCACCGCCGCTATGCCTCTGCGAATGGCGATCGGGGGCGCCATTACAGTAATTAGAGGATAACGAAGTAGTAAATTAAGGGTGAGGAGCGTGCATGAAACCTTCGTACATTCCAGTGGCCGGCCTACTTGTTGCCGTGGCCGGCCTGGTTCAAGCGGCGCCACCCGCTATCGTTTCCGTACGGCAGTCGCTGCCGCCGGAGCTAGCCCAGCAGAGAAGGGCAGGACTCTTGCCGGCCGGCGGCCGCGGCGCCGCGGGTCGCGGTGCTGCCGTGAGCTACCCCGTGGCCTGCTACGAAAAGCTGGAACTGATCGTCGATCTGCAAGCCACTTTTCAGAATCCCTACGACCCCGACCAGGTAGACCTCTGGGCCGAATTCACGGCGCCTTCCGGCAAGGTGTGGAAGATCTGGGGTTTCTACAATCAAAGCAGCACGTCGGCGCTGTGGATGATCCGCTTCACGCCCACCGAGGCCGGCAACTGGCGGTACGCCGTCAAAGTGAAAGACACCGAGGGCACGGCGGAAAGCCAGCCCGCCCAATTCACGGTGACCGGGAGCAAACACCCCGGATTCATCGGGATCGCCGCCAACAAACGCTACCTCCAGTTCAGCGACGGCAGCCCGTTCTACGGCGTGGGGCTGTGGTACAACGACAGCTACGAGCGGTCCGACTCCGGCGCGATCACCGAAGAGAACCTCGACGGTTTGAAGCAGCACGGAGTCAACTTCATCAGCTTCTTCAATACGCGGCTCGAGACCATGGGTACCGGGTTGGGCCGATACGACCAGGACCGCTCCCGGCGCCTGGACGAGATTTTCGACTGGTGCGAGAAACGCGACATCCAGATCAGTTGGGATATCTGGTTCCACTCCGATTTTTCGCAGGCAGTCTGGGGCAACGGCAACACCTGGTACAGCGCCAACCCGTACAAGCTGGTGACCACCGCCGACCAGTATTTCGCCAGCGAGGAGGCCTGGAAGTACACCCTGAAGCTGTATCGATATATGGTGGCCCGCTGGGGTTACAGCCGCGCTCTGGCCTTGTGGTTCGTGGACGACGAAATTAACGGCACCGAGGGCTGGACCAAGGGTGGCAGCGAGAAGGCCGAAGAGTGGTGCCAGAAGGTGAACAACTGGCTCAAGGCCAACGATCCCTATGACCGTCCAACTACCGGCACGCGCAGCGGAGCGCTCACCGAGTGGTGGCCCAACGGCTACAACATTTACGACATCGCCGCGCGGGAAATCTACGAAACCCAGGGCCACCCGTACCCCAAGGCCGGCAAGCCCGATTTCATCAACGACAATCCGCTGCGGTACAGCTACATGAATTACGCCACGCAAACCCGGAACCTGTGGAGCGGATTCGATAAGCCGGCCATTATCGGCGAAACCGGCGCCGGCTCCACTTACTATGCGCCAGGAATGCCGGGCTACCTGTCGATCTATCACAACGCGCTGTGGGCCAGTCTGGCGAACGGGCTCTCGATGACGCCGTTCTGGTGGTCGTATGGGCAATCGATCAACGACACCGTGCTCAATCGCAATTTGAATTACTTTGCGCGCTTTGTAGGCGATATCGATTTCACCAAGGGCCCCTGGAAAGCGGCCACGCTGAAGGTGAGCACGGGAGACGGCTGGGCGGTTGAGAGCCCCGCGATGACCTTCGGCTGGGTGGTGAATGAGGCCACCGGCGTCGGCAAGGAAAGCGTCACCATCCCGGGCCTGGAGGACGGCGATTACGACGTCTACCTCTATCGCACATGGGCCGGAAACTACTTGAGCGCTATCCCGGCGGCCTCGACTGGCGGAGCGCTGACCGTGAGCATTCCGGACCTGATGAACGCGCAGAACCTCCATGAGGACGTCGCCTTCAAGCTGGTGAAGAGGGGCATGCCGATCGCGCCTCCTCGAAGTGAACGGCCGTAGGGCGGCATTTAACGATTCCGGCGCCCAACGTTGTGGCAGGCGGCGGGCGCCGGAACGGGAACGTGCTGCAAGACGGGGGTGAGAGCCTGTCGATGGCCGGCCCGGCGTTGTAATTCGTCATGAGTTTGTGGTTGGACGGCAGAACACGTCTGTGCGCCCTTCGACTCCCGGATGGGAAGCATCGCACCTGCGCCCACGCGTTTTGCGAGAGAATCTACCTACGCTTTTCGGGGACTGGGGCCCCGAAAAAGTGGTCCTACGGGCAGCTTAACAGCGGGTGAGGAGCGTTTTCTTGGCGACCTTGGCGACTTTGCGAGAGATCATTCTTTGAGTCCGTTGACGATCCGGGCGATGCCGTTCTTGATCAGGACTACGTTGCAGTTGAGGAGCAGCCCCAGACGCTTGTCCGCCAGCTTCAAATAGGTGGTGCTGCTTCTTGTGCACCGGCGTGACGGTCTCGACCGCCTTGATTTCCACGATCACCTGGTCCTCCACCACCAGGTCTGCGAAAAACCCGGGATGGATGCGGACCTCCTCGTAGACTACCGGGATGCCTTGCTGACGAGTGATGCTCAGCCCGCGTTTTTCCAGTAGGCCAAGGCCGCCTCGTAGACCGGCTCCAGCCATCCCGGACCGAGACTGGTGTGCACGCGAAAGGCTGCATCGACGACCTGTTGAGCCACGGCATTCTCGCCCACTGCGATCCAGTATAGATCTCTCGCCAAGTCGCCAAGAACGCAATCCCCAAGGTCGCGGAGCGGCCCCCCACACGCTCGCCAACTATGTTGTTATAACGAAAGCGATGACGATCACCCGGATTACCTTGCTTGCCCTGGCGGCGGCGACTGCTGCGTTGGCCGCGCCGGTCCACCTGCAATGCGAACGTCTCGATAACCCTTTGGGCATCGATTCCCGCGTCCCGCGGCTGTCCTGGCAGAACAGCGCCCGCGAACGGAATTGGCGGCAATCCGCCTATCGAATATTGGTGTCGAGCAGCCGCGGCGGCCAAGCCGACGTGTGGGACAGCGGGAAGCAGCTTTCCGCGGAATCCCTCGACATTCCCTACGGCGGTTCCCCACTCGAATCGCGGAAACGCTACTACTGGACCGTGCGGGTTTGGGATTCGCACGGTATCGTATCGACGGCCGCCGCGCCGGCCTGGTGGGAAATGGGTCTGCTCGCGCCCTCCGACTGGACCGCCCAGTGGATCAGTTGGAAAGATCAATCGGAAGAAGACCGGGCGGGCATCCACGGGATTTCGGCTGGTCCGCCCGATGCGGCCGCCCCGTTTCCCCGCCCTACGCCGGGTTTCCGCCTGAATGTAAACATTGCCGCGGCGCCGCGCGACGTGGCGCTTTTTGTGGTGTCCACCGGCGGCTTCCAGATTCTCGTCAACGGCCGCCAGTTGGTATCGAAGCGCACCTGGCGCAGCTTCGAGCGGCAGGATATCACTGGGGAAATCGCCGCCGGGCAAAATACCATCGAGATTGCGATTCCGCCGGCCCCGGCCGGCGGGCGCGGCCCAATCAGGGGCGGCGATCGTATCGCGGCGCTGCTCAAAGTCGTCGATGCCGGCGGGAAAATCGCGCGCTATCCGTCGGACGACCGGTGGGAAGCGCGGCTCGGTGACGGCGCGTGGAATCCCGCGACCGTGGCCGGCGAGGTGGGCAGCCTGACGCTCGGCCCGGTCCCCGGCAATCTTCCGCAACCGGCGGCGCTGCTGCGGCATGAATTCACGATTTCGAAGTCGGTCCGCTCCGCCCGCCTGTACGTCACCGCCCTGGGAAGCTACCGCGTCTGGATCGACGGCAAGCGCGTGGGCCGCGACGTGCTCACGCCCGAGTTTACCGACTATAAGAAGCGCGTCCTCTATGAGACCTACGACGTGGGCGGCCTGCTGGCCAACGGCCGCAACGCCATCGCCGCGATGTTGGGCGACGGGTGGTTTCTGAGCGGCCAGATCGAAACCGGCGTCCGCCTGGCCTTCCTGCCTCCTCCGCCGCGATTGCTGGCGCAGATGCGCATCGACTACGCCGACGGCACGCATGACGACATCGCCACCGGCGGCTCGTGGAAAACCGCGCAGTCTCCCATCTTTCACGCCGAGATCTATGCCGGCGAGCTTTACGATGCCCGCCTGGAGCAGCCGGGTTGGGACGGTCCCGGCTTCCGCGACGCGTCGTGGGCCCCGGCGGTGGTCTCGCCCGCGCCGCCGGGCGTGGTCGCCGCCGAAATGACTACTCCGCCGCGCGTGGCCGCCACGCTCAAACCGATCGGTATGAAGGCCATCGCCGGCGGGGCCTACGTCTTCGACATGGGCCAGAATATGGTTGGCTGGCCGGTGCTGACAGTCAGCGGCAAGGCCGGGACCCGCGTGCGCATGCGCACCGCCGAGATTCTCAACCCCGACGGCACGCTGTACCGCGCCAACCTGCGCAACGCCGACGCCACCGATACCTACGTGCTGCGCGGCGCAGGCGTGGAGGTGTACCGCCCGCATTTCACCTTTCAGGGCTTCCGCTACGTGGAACTGAGCGGCTTTCCGGGCACGCCCACGCGCGATTCCCTGGCGGGCGAAGTGGTGAGCAGCCTGGGCGGCGAACCAACGGCCCGGATCGACACCGCCAGCGAATTAGTGAATCGTTTCTGGAAGACCGGCATCTGGGGCCAGCGCGGCAACTTCCTCAGCATCCCCACCGATTGTCCGCAGCGCGACGAGCGCCAGGGTTGGACGGGCGATGCGGAAGTATTCTGGCGCACCGGTAGTTATAACTTCGACATCGCTTCGTTCGGGCGCCAGTGGATGCGCTCCATGGTGGACGACCAGACGTCCGAGGGCGCTTTCGCCAACACTGTTCCCGTGGCCGTCCCCATGGGCGATGGCGCGCCCGGTTGGGGCGACGCCGGCGTGATCGTTCCGTGGACCGCGTGGATGCAATACGGCGACAAGGCCATCCTGGAAGAGAACTGGGCGGCCATGCAACGCTGGATGGATTTCATCCGGAGTAACAATCCCGACTTCCTGCGGCGCAATCGCACCGGCTCCAACTTCGCGGATTGGCTTCCCGCCGGCAGCCAGACGCCCAAAGACCTGGTGGCCACGGCCTATTGGGCGCTGGTGGCGCGGCAGATGGCGGACATGGCGCAGGCGCTCGGCAAAGAGAGCGATGCCGCGCGATATCGCGATCTCGGGACGCAGATTCGCGCCGCCTTCCAGAAGGAGTTCATCAAGGACGATGGCACGGTGGGCAGCGGCAGCCAGACCTCTTACGTGCTGGCCCTCTATATGAACCTGGAGCCGGAATCGCAGGTATCCGCCGTGACGGACAAACTGGTGCAAGATATCGAGGCCCACGGCTGGCATCTTACAACCGGCTTTCTGGGCACGCCGTTCTTACTCTTCACGCTGGCCGATCACGGCCACACCGACGTAGCTTATCGGCTGCTGCTGAACGAGACTTATCCGTCGTGGGGTTACATGCTCTCCAAGGGAGCTACCACGTGGTGGGAACGCTGGAACGGCGATACCGGCGATCCGGCCATGAACTCGTACAATCACTATGCTTTCGGCTCGGTGATGGCATGGGTGTATCGCTACCTGGTGGGAATCGACACGTCCCCATCGGGTCCGGGATTCCACCAGATCGTGATTCATCCCCGGCTCGATGCGCGCATGCCCAAGGCCCGCGGGGAGTACGATTCGGCCTACGGAAAGATCGTCGTCGATTGGAACGGCGTCCCCGGCGGTCCTTTCTCGCTGGCTGCCACCATCCCGGCGAATACCAGCGCCAAGGTCTATCTCCCGGCCGGCAACGGCGCCGTGACGGAAGGCGGCAAGGCGGTGAAAGCGGTGCGCGAGGGCGAGAGCTACGTGGTCGAGATCGGCTCCGGGTCTTATGCGTTTCAGGTGAAGTAGCGGCCCTGGGGCACGGAAGGAGAGTGAGATCGAGGCACCGAGCTGAGGAAAAGAGCGAGCCGCATTTGAGGTAATATGATGGGTCCCTGCATGATCTGCCCAAACTGCTCTGAAGAAGTCCGCCCTCACGAACGGCACTGCGCTGCTTGCCAAACAGACTGCGGGTTTCCGAACGTACGCGCGGCGGAACAGCGTGAAGAAAAGCAGGCTCTCGCCGATCGCGTGGCACGCGCGGAAGCCCAATGTGCGAAAAATGGCACAGCTCCGCTGCTGGCCAACCTCCGGGCGGCCGCCAATCGGTCCCGCGCGGTTCGCGTCCGATCCCTGGACGAAGTGTACGGCCTCGTTAAGAGTGACGATAAGCTGATGGGCACATTCCATGACCTGAAGGGCGCCGGGCTCCTCCGCCCGTCTTCGGCCGCGATGGAAGCGTCCCGCCAGTCGGCAGAGCCTCTCGTTTTTCTCAACTACTATGAGAAGATCCAATTCGCCGCCCTCACTATCGACGACACAGCACTCTTTACCTACGGCAATTGTGCGATGTTCTTCCAAGAAAACAAAATCGCCAATCGTGCCACGGTCCTTGAGGAAAACTGCGTGTTCTTCTGCCAGCGCCGTGATATCGGCCCTGCCAGACCAACCATCCCGCCAGGCTATCGCGCAACCTGGGCGCAGCGTGCAGACTTGGTGATCGCGAAGCTTGGTCCGCGTCTCAGCACCACGATGCAGGAAGCGGATCTGCCGTCGATGCTCTTATCCAGCGGAAGCGATCCGTCGAAGGACGATTTCGTCGAGGTTCACATCTTTGATCGTATCCATAGATCGGCGATAGAATATTTAATAGTTAGATCCAAGCGGACCGGCGATAAGGCCTTGATCCGCCAGTTGAAGGCCGATCTGGGAGATGATCGGGTAAAAGTATTATGAGCACAAGAGCTCTCATATCCGCTCGGGCTGGTGTCGCGGTGTTCCTGCACGGTGAACGCGTGGAGTCTTTCCACCTCGATGGACCTGCCGGTCTGGAAAGGCGCTGGGAAGAAATTCCGCAGATCTTCGGAGACTGTACGGATGTGATCGTTGTGGAGGACATCCGGAAGGAATCCGTGTCTGCCCGCCTTGAACTTGAGTGGGCCAAGCAGCGATGCCTATCCCTCTGTCTGCTGTTGCTCGATGCCGAGTCTCACCCAGAGTCCCGCCTGCTTGCCGTGCCCGAAATCGAGGAATTCCTGACGACTCCCGAGGTCGCGAGCTTCATCCGCGCCAGACTCTTCGTGGCCCCCATGCCTGAGAACACAGATCTCATCGGCGCCATCAATCGAGCACACGGCCACGGTGCGGCCCGCCTGGTCGCCATACTCGAAGAGGCCGGCGCTCACCAGGATGAAATCGCACGCTGTCGCGCCTCATGGGATGCCGTGCCAGCGCAGACTTTTCGCGACGAGCCGTCAAAGGAGGCCGTCGCGTTTGCTTTGGTTCAAGCAGGCGCCTTTCACCAGCTTGTCACGACACCCGCCGAAAGGCGCGGCACTTTTCTGGTGAAGCTGCTTTCGCAGCCGCAGTTCCAGCAGTGGCGAGTTGGTCTTACCAGTTGGATTAACCCCATTTCCGCAAAGAACCGGGCTACTAATCGTGCTGTGGAAGAGGAAGAGGAGACGCGTTCAACGCGGCGACGCCCGAGGCCGAGCAAGATCCAGTTGCCCGCGGAAGCTCGTTTGGACGTTGTCAGCCTACAGAAGAACGCTGTTCGCAAAGCATTAACCACAGGAGACCTGAATCAGGCGAGAGCTTTTTGCGAGGACCTAGTGGCCCACCAGGAGCGCTCCAGCCGCCCAGAGCACATCGCAAAGTCGCTTTGCGATCTTGCCCAAGCAGCTAAGGATCTCGGCTTCCATGAACTGCAGTTAGAGTGGATGAAAAAAGCAACTGACTTCGCACCCGGGGACGGCTGGTCGCTGGCGCAGCTTGGCGATGCTTACCGCTGCTTGGGACAGTGGGCCCAAGCCGAGCGGGCCTTTGCGCTGGCATTACAACACGGGGCGGTGAGCATCGCGCGGAACGGCCGGGCGGAGGCGCTCAAGGGGATGGGCCGCCTGGAAGACGCTTTCCGCGAATACGACGCTGCCGTCAAAGAATTCCCAGAGGACGTGTTCGCGCGGAACGGCCGGGCAGAGGTGCTCAAGGGGATGGGCCGTCTGGAAGACGCCTTCCGCGAATACGACGCGACGGTCAAAGAATTCCCGCAAGACGTCGTCGCGCGGAACGGTCGGGCGGAGGTACTCAAGGGAATGGGTCGTCTGGAAGAGGCCCTCCGCGAATACGAGACGATTGCCAATGAGTTCCCGCAAGACGTCTTCGCGCGAAACGGCCGGGCGGAGG
>Ga0182030_10009511_pt1 | contig 19885 bp, 13 predicted proteins | sample 812S3MmetaG_FD_121299 | JGI IMG/M metagenome (GOLD analysis project Ga0182030, IMG submission 121299) | Permafrost microbial communities from Stordalen Mire, Sweden - 812S3M metaG (Illumina Assembly) | ecosystem: Environmental > Terrestrial > Soil > Wetlands > Permafrost | place: Sweden... | reverse complement strand
TCGCGAGCAGCGTCGTGGCCGTCCTCGCCGTCCCCGCGATGATCCTTCTCGTCGTGTCGCCGCTCCTGGCCCACCCATGGACGTTCGGCCGGCACAACTGGGACCAGATGAACACGCAGCGCGAGGTCGTCGTGAAGACGCTCCTGCGCTTTCACCAGTTCCCTTTCTGGGATCCGTACGAGTGCGGCGGCCACCCGGCGTGGGGGTCGCTCGAGAGTGACCCAATCCTCGTCTCGCCGTGGCTGCCGGTCTACCTGCTGTCGCCGCTGCCCATCGCGATCCGCGTGGAGATCATCGCGTCTGCGCTCTGGGGCGCGGCGGGCTGCTGGATGCTCGCTTCGCGCTTCACCCGCAGCGTCGCGCTGCGGGCGCTGCTCGCCATCGTGGTCGTGGTCAACAGCCGGTGGGCGCTGCAGCTCGCGGCGGGCCATAGCTGGCACCTCCTCTACGCGTTCCTCCCGTGGAGCCTGTTCCTGTTCGATCGCGCCATCGACGCCGACGCGCCGGCGGGGAGGGCACGCCGGGACATCGTGCTCGCGGCCGCATGCATCGCGGCGATGGTCTACGGCGACGCCATCTACCCCGTGCCGCACACGGCATTCCTGCTCACTGTGTACGCCGCCATCGTGGCTCGCTCGACGCGCTCGTGGCGCCCGCTGCGCGCGCTCGTGGCCGTGGGCGCCTTCGCCGGGGGGCTGGCCGCGCCCAAGCTCCTCCCGCTGTTCGAGCAGCTCCAGCGCTACCCGCGGCTCATCGGGTCCGAGGAGGCGATCTGGCCGCAGGACCTCGTCAAGATCCTCACGTGGCGCGTGGGCGACTACCTGGCGACGACGTCGTTCACGAACGGCATGTGGCACGAGTGGGGGCTCTACCTCGGGTGGCTGGGGCTGGGACTGGTCGTGGCGGGTGTCGTCGCCAGCCGGGGTCCGCGAGAGCGTGCGCTCAAGTGGGCGGCGTTCGTCATGCTCCTCTTCGTCATGGGCGGGTTCCACCAGCTGACGCCGTGGCGCTTGTTTCACCTCCTTCCGATCTTCAAGTCGCAGCACGTCCCGTCGCGATGGCTCTATCCGGCCGTGCTAGCGTTCGCGTGCGCCGCCGTGTCGGGCGGCGAGCGTTGGCTCGCACGCGCGGGGGAGCGGCGGGCGTTCTTCGAGGTCGTCCTCGCCTTCGCGGCCGTCGTCGTGGCGCTCGACATGGGCCTCGTCGCGCGGATGCCCATCGCGCAGTCGTTCGTCAACCCCGCCCCGGCGATGCTGGACGCGGTCTCGCCGTTTCACATGGTGCACCGCCTGCCGCCCCGCGACGGCTACCAGCGTTGTGGCTGGGACGTGGCGACGCTCCCGGGCGTCTTCGACAACGTCGGCACGCTGGAGTGCGACACGGACAACGGCCTGCAGATCATGCTCCGCGACGAGGAGGGGCGGATGCCCGGCGTGGGCGCATGGGGCGATGACGACGCGCAGTACCGAGGCGAGGCCTACGTGGCAGAGGGCGGCGCCACGGCGAGCGTCGTCTCGTGGACGCCCAACGCCGTCGACGTCCGGGTCGAAGGCGCCCGCCGTGGCGACCACGTCGTCCTCAACCAGAACTGGGATCCCGACTGGGCTGCGGACGGCGCTCGGGCCATCGCCTACCACGACGCCGTCGCTTCCGTCGTGAGCGCACCGACCCAGACCGTGCACTTCCGCTACTGGCCGCGCCCGCTCGCGTGGGGGCTGGCGCTCTTTGCCGTGACCGCCGCGTCGATCGCGCTCTGGCTCTTTCGTCCTCGGGCGAGGCGAGCATGAGTGGCGGGCCTTGGAAGTCGGTCGCGGACGCCCTCCGGACGTTCGCGCGGTCGCCCCCTGCCTGGGCGGTCAGGGCCGGCCGGCTGGCGGCCGCGCTCGCGGTCCCTGCGATGATCCTGCTCGTCGTGTCGCCGCTCCTGCTCCATCCCTGGACGCTGGGGGAGCACAACTGGGACCAGATGAACACGCAGCGAGAGGTCGTGGTCCAGACCATCTCGCGTTTCCACCAGTTTCCGTTCTGGGATCCGTACACGTGCGGCGGGCACCCCGCGTGGGGATCGCTCGAGAGCGACCCCATCGTCGTCTCGCCGTGGCTCCCCGTGTACTTGCTCGCTCCGCTGCCGATCGCCATCCGGATCGAGATCATCATCTCGGCCATCGTGGGCGCGCTCGGGGCATGGCGGCTCGCGGGCCGCTTCACCGACAGCCGCGCGCTGCAGTCGCTCTTCACGGTGGTGACGGTCGTCAACAGTCGGTGGGCCATGCAGATCGCGGCCGGGCACAGCTGGCACCTGCTTTACGGGCTCCTCCCGTGGATCCTGTTTCTGTTCGATCGGGCCATCGACTCGAAGACGTCGCGACGGGACGCCGTCCGCGACGTGGTCGTCGCCGGCGCGTGCCTCGCGCTCATGGCGTACGGAGACGGCATCTACCCGGTGCCACACACCGCGTTCGCCCTGGCCGTCTACGCCGCGTTCCTCGCCAAGAACACGCGACGCCTGCGTCCGCTCTATGCGCTGGCGGGGATCGGCATCGTGGCGTTCGGTCTGGCGGCCCCGAAGCTGATCCCGCTCTTCGAGGAGCTCCAGCGCTTCCCTCGCGTCATCAAGTCCGACGAGGCGATCTGGCCGCAGTACATCCCGGCCATCTTCACGCGACGGATCAGCGACTACGCGGCGAGCGCCGACTTCGTCAGCGGCGCTCTCTGGCACGAGTGGGGCCTCTATGTCGGCTGGCCCGCGCTGATCGCGCTCGTCGCCGCCATCGCCGTCAGCCGGGGAGAGCGCGAGCGGGCGCTGAAGTGGGCGGGGCTGATCATGTTCTCGTTCGTCGCGCTCGCGGGGCCGCACCCCATCACGCCGTGGCGTCTCCTCCACCTCTTGCCGCTCTTCAAGTCGCAGCACGTCCCGGCGCGATGGCTGTACGCGTCGGTGACGGTCCTCGCATGCTGCGCCGCCTCGGGAGCGGACCGATGGCTCCGCGGCAAGGGCGCCCTCCGCCCGGGGATCGAGGCGCTGCTGGGCTTCGTCGCCGTGGCGCTCGCGCTCGACATGGGCACCGTCTCGCGTGACGCCATCGCGCAGTCCTTCGTCCATCCGTCGCCCGCCGTCCCGATTTCGATCGCGCCCTTCCACATCGTGCATCGCCTCGCCCCGCGGCCCGATTACACGCCGGGGTTGTGGGACGTGAGCACCCTGCCGGGCGTCCTCCAGAACGTCGGCACGCTGGAGTGCGACACCGACAACGGCCTCCACGTCTCGCACCGCGATCCCGAGGGGCGGATGCCCGGCGTCGGGGCGTACGCGGACAACGATCCGGACTACCGCGGCGAGGCCTACGTCGTGGAGCGCGCGGCCACGGCGACCGTCGCTTCCTTCACGCCGAACGAAGTCGAGATCCGCGTCGAAGGGGCCCAGCCCGGTGACCACGTGGTCCTAAACCAGAACTGGGACCCCGGATGGACGGCGGATGGCGTCCCCGCGATCGCGCTGCACGACGCTGTGGCCACGGTCCTCCAGGGGAGCAGCCAGCGGGTCGTCTTCCGCTACCGACCGCGAACGCTCTGGGTGGGCATGCTCATGGGCCTGCTGACGCTCGTCGCCATCGCCGCGGCGCTCTTCGGGACGCGCCTTCGACCGAGCCCGGGTGATCCGGCGTGAGGCCCGCGCGCCTGCTCCCGCTGCTCCTCGGCTCGTGCGCCCTCGGGTGCAACGAGCCTCTGAAGCACACGACGGACGACGCGCCCGTCCCGGCGGCGCCGCCGGCGGCGGTCGCGGCGAGCGCACGCGCCACGGACCACTTCGCGACGTCGTCGGGTGATCTGGCGGTCGCGCCGCTCGAGCACGCGACGCTCCTCTTCCTCTGGCGGGGCCTGGCCATCTACGTGGATCCCACGTCGCCGACCGTGGACGAGGCGTCGCTGCCCAGGGCGGACGTCGTGCTCGTGACCGACGCCCACTACGACCACCTGGATCCCCTGGCGCTCGAGCACCTGAGAAAGCCCGGCACTGTCGTCGTGGGCTCGCCCGCGGTGGCCGCGCGAGGACCGGTCGACCTCGTCATGCACGAGGGCGAGACGCGGTCAGTCCTGCCCGGCCTCGAGGTCACCGCCGTGCCCCTCTACAGCCTCGCGCGCGGGGCCGGCCCCGGGCTTCGCTACCACGACCGAGGACAGGGCGTCGGGTACGTGCTCGACCTCGGCGGGACGCGCGTCTACGTCTCGGGCGACACCGAGTGCACGCCGGAGGTGAAGGCGCTCGCCGGCATCGCCGTGGCGTTCGTGAGCATGAACGTCCCCTACGCGATGACGCCCGCCGAGGCGACGACCTGCGTCGCGGCCTTCCGGCCCGCGGTCGTCTTCCCGTACGCGTACCGGCACGCCGTCCCGGCGACCCTCGACCGCGCCGCGCTCGGACCGGGCATCGAGGTCCGCCAGCGACAGCTCTACCCGCGCGGCGAAGCGTATCGAGCGCGCGCGTACGAGGCCTTCACCCACGGCCAGTGGGGGTATGCCGACGATCTGCTCGATGAGGCCAGGCGGGTCGATCCGGCGGGCGACGCGGACTGGCGCGTGCAGTGGACGCGTCAGTGGCTGCTCGAGGACGAGCGTCCCTGGCCCTGGTGACCGTCGACCACCCGGTACATCCAGGCCGAGCCGACGTGCTCCCGTAACTCGATGCGGGACGCGACGAGGCTCTTGCCATAGTCGGGGGGGTCCAGCATGAGCACGTAGTCGTAGCGGTCGAGCGCAGCGTCGAGCGCGGCCTTGCGCTCGGCAAGCAGCGCATCGCAGTCGCCCGACCGGGCCACGAACCAGCCGAGAAGCGCCCCGGAGCTGCACTTACGCACGACGTCGTACCACCCCTCGTAGCCGGACCACGGCAGAGTCCCGGTCGCCTCGTCGAGGAGCCCGGGGTGAAAGCTCAACGTCCGGAACTGCTCGCCGCCCATGCGCGGCTTGCCGGCCGCGAAGAGCTGCGAGGCCATCGCGTCCCGCTCGACGACGAGCTCCGCCCAGGCGTGTGCGAGCGGCTGCGGACCGAGGAGACGCACGGTGAAGTCCATGGGCACGAGCCTGGCGCCGCGCGGGAGCGACGCCCCGACGTCGAGGATGTCCTGCATCTGCTGACTCGTGCTGCGGATGTTCGGCCACTGGACCGCGAGGATCGCGGCCGTCAGCGCGGGCGCGAGCACCAGTAGCCGACGTCCGATGCGCGCGGGGATCTCGGCCACCGCCGGGAGCAGCAGCGACGCGAAGAGAAGGAACCGAGTCGACGAGTAGAACCATCCGTGGAGGGCGCTCGGCGTCGCGACGTAGAGGAGGAGGAAGCCCAGCACGACCCGCGCGACCGCCCCCTCCGCCGTCGTGCCGAGCGGTGAATACGTACGGATCCCGCGGTACGCGAGGCGCACGAGGAGCACGAGCGCCACGACGCGCGGCACGAGCTCGAGAGGCGTGTACGCGAGGTGGTACTCGAAGAGGCCCCCGACGAGCGCGAGCGGATCGGCGAAGTGCGTCTCGGTCGGCGCCGCGGAGGTCTGCGTCGCGGGGCGCGCGGCGACATACGACACCACGAGAAACAGCGCCGCCGGCATGCCGACGACGAGGAGGCGCGGCCACGCCGACGGCCGGCCGAGGGCCCGCCACTCGAGCAGCACGAAGCCGAGGCCCGTGATCAGAGCAGCCACCGGGTGAAACCAGACGCTGAGCAAGCAGGTGACGGCGGCCAGCGCGTGGCGCCATCCCACCGGACGCGGTTCCGCGCTCGGTCCCGGCGCGTCCCATCCCAGCGCCAGCGTGAGGACCCCGAAGCCCATGCCGAGCAGAAAGCTCAGGAAGCCCATGCCGAACGCCCACCCCACGACGAACGGGAGCGCGAGCATCACGTTCACCGTCCTCCTCGGGAGAGCGCGTCGGGTCAGAAGCAGCAGCGACGCCGGCAGCAGCACGATGGCCACGCTGACGAGGAGCTTCTCCGCGCTCCCGAGGGACATCACGCGCCCGAGGAAGGTGAGGATCGTGTAGGTCGCGGTCGACGGCCGGAGGCCCGGCTCGATGTCCAGGTAGCGCGGGAACGGCGACCCGGGATCGCCGTAGTGCATGAGCACGTGGGCGACAGCGAGGTGATTCGGACCGTCCTGCGACGGCCAGTGCCGGACCGTCCACGGGAGCAACGCCAGGACCGCGACGGTCGCAGCGAAGACCACCGTGTGCCGCCGCGACCACGGCTCGACGTCCGCCTTCAAGCGCCGCTCCTCGGGCGTGAGAACCGCTAACCCCGCGGCCGGACCTGCTTGCGGATCTTCTTGGTGAAGGTCTGCGTGCACTGGCCGTGGCTCTGCTCGTAGTCGATGATCTCGCGGATCAGCTTGGCCTTCGTGTCGGCGGTGGCCGAGGCGCAGTCGCGCACCTCGGTCGCGAGCTGACCTCCCTCGAACGTCGCCGGCCACGTCTGCTTCTCGGCTACGGCGACCTTGTTGGCCTGCCGGTGGTGCGACGGCTTGGTCTTGGTCACGTCGTGGAAGCCGTGCGCTTCGGCGCGGCGCCCGCTGCCGTGGCAGCTCGGGCACGTGGTGGTGAGACCGAACGAGTTCCCGATGCGGCGGTCGCCACCGCAGACGCCGCAGACCTCGTCGTTCCGTTCGGGACTTGTCATCTGGGTTCACCGTACGCTATTTCCGCCGGCGCGCACGACGATCACCCGGTCGCCCACCCGCTCGCCACCGCGGTAGAGTTCCTCCACCCGCGCCGCGCGACGCTCGAGGATCGCGCGCTGGTTCAAGTAGCCCTTGTCGGTGATCTCGCCGTCGTCGAGAGACGGTGGCTCGTCCAGAACGAGCACGCGACACGGGCGCGTCGAGCTGCCGCCCGGCTCCAGCGCGAGCGCTCCGAGGGCCTCGACCAGGCGCGACGCCACCGCCTCGAGCGGCTGCGCTCGAGCCTGCGCCGTGAGAAATACGAGGGCGCCCACCTCGTCGCGGTCGTGGCCCGTGATGACGGCGTCCTGCACGAAGGGATCGGCGGCGGCGATGAGCCTCGTCCGCAGCGCGCCGACGTGCACCCACGTCCCCGTCGTCAGCTTGAAGTCCTCTGCCACGCGTCCGTCGAACACGACGCCGCGCTCGGGTCGCTCGGGATCGGCGAGCTTCATCGCGTCGCCCGTCGCGTAGAACCCCTCGTCGTCGAACGCGGCGCGCGTGAGGTCCGGCCGCTTCACGTAGCCCGGCGTCACGTTCGGTCCGCGGACGCGCGCCTCGAGCTTGCCCGCGGACGGGACGAGCTTCAGCTCACACCCCGCGATGGGCAGGCCGATGACGCCCGCGCGATCGATCGAGAAGTGGACCTGCGTCGCGAGCGGCGAGGTCTCGGTCGAGCCCCACGCCGAGAACATCGCCAGACGCCCGCCCCGCTCCGCGTGCGCCAGCGCCTCGAGGCGCGCCCAGAGGTTCGGTGGGAGCGCGGCTGCGGCGTAGAAGAGGACGTCGAGCTCGCGGAAGAAGCTGGCGCGAAGGGCGGCGTCGGTCTCCAGGTAGGGGAGCAGCAGATCGAAGCCGCGGGGCACGTTGAAGTACGCCGTCGGCGACACCTCGGTGAGGTTCTTCACGGTGCGCTCGATGAGCCCGGGCGCCGGCTTGCCGTCGTCGACGTAGAGCGTCCCGCCGTTCCGGAGGACGAGGTTGAAGTTGTGGTTGCCGCCGAAGGTGTGGTTCCACGGGAGCCAGTCGACGACGATGGGGGGCCGCGATTCGAGGAAGGGCCAGCCCGTGACGAGGCCCTCCTGACTCGCGCAGAGCATGCGCTGCGTGTTGGTGACGCCCTTGGGCGTCCCGGTCGAGCCGGACGTGAAGAGGATCTTCGCGACGGTATCGGGGCCGATGGCGGCGAAGGCCTCGGTGACGCGCGGGCCGTCGGAGCCGTCGAGGAGCTCGCCGATGGGGGTCGCGCGCGCACCGATGGCCGCGAGCGCGGGCGCGAAGGCCCCCGGGGACGCGGCGTCGTCGACGAAGACGAGCCCCGGTTCGACGAGCTCGAAGATGGCCCGCAGCTTGGCGAAGTCCCTGGAGAGCAGCGAGTACGCCGGCGAGACCGGCGCGACGGGGACGCCCACGTGCATCGCGCCGAGCATCACGAGCGCGTGGTCGACACCGTTGTCCGAGAGGATGGCCACCGGGCGCTCCGGCCCGAGCCCCCGCGCGAGCAGCGACGCTCCGATGCGCCGCGCCGCATCGAGCGCCGCGGCGTAGGTGACGCGGCGCCACGACCCGTCGCGGGCCCTCTCGGCGAGGAACACCCGCTCCGGCGCGCGGCGAGCCCACGCCTCGAGCCACTCCCCCACGCAGCGCGCGTACGCCCCGAGCGGGAGCGGCGAGCGCAGCACGAGGGTCCCGTCGGCGCGCCGCTCGACGTCGACGCGCGCTGGGGCCAGGTGGAGATCGGTGTGGAGCATCGCGCGCGGCCTATTCGATACGGTAGCCTCGCCCCATGCAACCCATGCATCCCCCTGGCAATCACCCGCAGAACCTCCCGCCTGCGCCCGGCTGGCCCATCCATCCCGCAATGGTCACCGTCGGCTTCGAGGTCCCGTGCTTCCGCGTGGTGCGGAGCTACGGCATCGTGCGCGGGCTGGTCGTCCGGTCCCCCGGCTTCGGCGGCAGCTTCGTCGCGTCGTTCGAGGCGCTGGGCAGCGGCAACGTCGATACGATGATCGCGATGTGCGAGAAGGCGCGCGGCGACGCGTTCCTCGCGATGCTGCAGCACGCGGCGCACATGGGCGCGAACGCCGTCATCGGCATGCGCTACGACGCGACGGAGCTCGGCATCGGCCAGCGCGCGCTGACCGAGGTGCTGGCCTACGGCGTCGCGGTGTGGGCGGAGCCGCTGGGCTGAGGGGGAGCGCCGCCGCCGAGGGCCCGCGCCCGCTCGGCCACGAGGTCCACCAGATCGCCCTGCGGGAACTGCATGTCGAAGAGGTGGTACCCGAGCACGCCATGAAGGAACCTCAGCCCGAGGTTCACGGGGCTCACGCGCTGGTCCCCCGGTCCCGGTGAGAGGGCGACCGCCATGTACCGGAGGCCGTTGCCCGCCTCGACGCACTGCCCGCTGTAGAGGTCGCGCAGCATCACGAAGGGCGTGGCCATCCCGTCCATGCCGACCAGCGAGAGCGGCGCCGGCGGCTTGTGGAAGAACGCACGCGAGAAGCTCGTCTTGCCGTGCGCGAGCTCGGCGGGGTTCACGCAAAGCGACTCGCGCCCCGGCGCTGGCACCGCAGTCCCCACCTTCGCCGTCTCGCCGGCCGCGTACGAGCGGTAGCCCACGATGCAGCCCGTCTCGCCGGCGTGGCTGCACGCGGGCAGGTTCTCGAACGTTCCGCCCTTCGTTTGCCCCGGCAGGACGTCCATCGGCCAGCCGATGGGCATCGCCAGGAGCAGCCGCTCGCGCATGACGGGATCGTGGTCGAAGAAGCGCTTGAGCAGCTCGACCACCATCTCACCGCCCTGCGAATGGCCGATGAGCACGACCTTGCGGCCCTGGTTGTACTGCCCCATGTAGTGGAGGAACGCGTCGACCACGTCGGACACCGCGACCTCACGGTAGGGACGTCGCGCCTCCTCGCCGCGCAGGTACGTGCCGAACGTGGTCTGGCGGTAGAGCGGGACGTAGAGGCGGCACGCGTAGCGGAAGCGGGCGGCCTGAGCGACGGTCGTGAACGTCATCGGCCCGAGATCGTCGAAGTCGTCGTGGTTGGCAGGCCCGAAGCGGAGATCGACGGTGGGGTACACGTAGAAGCAGTCGACCTGGTCGGCGCCCGGGGCGGGCGTGTCGCGCACCTCGACGCGCGTGTTGTCGGGCCGAAGCTCGGTCGCATCGAGGTCCGCGGCGCAGGCGTCGCTCCGGCCGGGCAGGCAGAGCCACGACTTGGGGTCGCGGTACTTCGCGCTGGAGAAGCCGGTGAACGGACTGCGCAGGGTCGGCGGTGGGGCGGGGCTGAGGGGGGGCGGGGCTTCGGCGCAGCCGAGGAAGGCGGGCACCACGAGGGCCAGGGCGGTTCGGAGCTGCACCCGGCGCATTCAACGCGCGACCGGGGCGGGGATCAACCGGTGGCGAGGTGGCTGTCTAACCGGGCGAGCCCGCGTGTGCGACGGAGTACATCCAGGCGGAGCCGACGTGACTGACCAGGCGCAAGCGCGAAGCGATGAGCTCCTGCCCGTAAGCCGGCGGCGCGAGCATGAGCACGTAGTCGTACCGATCGATGACCTCTTCCAAGGCTTTCTTGCGCGCGGCAAGCGAGTCGTCGCAGTTCACGTCGACGTGCACGAACCACCGCAGGGGCGAGCGCGGGTCGGCGCACGCGCGCCAGACGTCGCTCCACATCTCGAAGCCGGACCAGGGCAGCGTGCCAGCCTCTTCGTCGAGCACGCCGGGACGGAAGGTCAGGGTCCGGAAGCGCTCCCCTCCCATCCGCGGCCTGCCTGCCGCGAAGATCTGCGACGCGACGGCGTCGTGCTCCACCACGAGCACCCCCCACGCGTCGATCGTCGGTTGCGGGCCGAGAACGCCGACGTTGAAGTCCATCGGAAGGAGCTTCGCTCCGCGGGGAAGCGAGGCCCCGACGTCGACGACATCGTCCATCTGACGGCTAGCCCGATGGATGAACGGCCACTGGATCGCGAGCGCCGCTCCGGCCAGCATGGGCCCGAGCACGAGCAAGCGACGGCCCATGCGCGCCGGGAAGTCGGCCGCCACGGGCAGGAGCAGCCACCCGTACAAGAGGAACCGCGCGGAGCAGTAGTTCCAGCCCGCGAGAGTACCCGGCAGGACGCAATAGAGCCCGAGGAGCGCCAGCACTGCGCGCCCGACGGCGGCTTCGGCGCCCGCCCGGAGCGGCGGGCTCGCGCGCATCGCGCGATAGGCGTAGCGGAACATCAGCAATAGCGCCGCGATTCGCGGGACGAGCTCGAACGGCGTGTAGCCGATGCCGTACTCGAAGGCCGCGCCGACGACGCTCACGGGATCGGAGAAGTACGTCCCCTGCGAGTCGACCGAGGACCGAGGCGCGGGGTCGGCCGCGACGTAGGCGCCCACGAGGAACACGGCGGCCGGACCGACGACGACGAGCACGCGCCGCCATGCCGTCCACGTCAGCAAGCTTCTCCATTCGAGCAGCAAGAGGACCAGCCCCGTCATGAGCGCGACGACCGGGTGCCACCAGACGCAGAGAAAGTAGGCCAGGGACGCGAGCCCGTGACGCCAGGTGAGGCGCGCGCCGTCGGACGGCCGCGGCTCCCACCCGAGAGCGAGGGCGAAGACGCCGAAAGCCATCGCCAGCTGGAAGCTCAGGAACCCCATCGCGAAGGCGAACCCGAGCACGAGGGGTAGCGACAGCAGCACGTTCACTGCCCGGCGCGGGATCGTGCGCCACGCGAACAGAAGAACCGAGACCGGCAGCAGGACAAGCGCCAGGCTGACCGCGCACTTCTCTGCGGCCTGCAGAGGCACGAAACGGCTCGCGAAGGAGAGAACCTCGTAGAGCGCCGTCGAAGGTCTGAACCCCGTCTGCAGCGAGCAGTACCGAGGGAACGGCGAGCCCGGATCGGCGTACGTCGCGAGCACGTGCGCCACCGCCAGGTGGTTCGGACCATCCTGCGAGGGCCAGTGCCCCACCGTCCACGGGACGAGCGCGAGCGCCAGCACCGCCGGCGCGAACACCAGGCTGTGCCGGCGCGACCACGTGACGGCGTCCGGGCTGCTCGCCGTCTCGGTCATCGGCGTCGCGACTCTGCGACAACCGACGACGGTTCAGCAAGCAGTCCGTTCGCGTCGCTCAGCCGCCCGTCTCTTCGAACTCCGCGTCGATGACGCCGCCGTCCTTCTTCTTCTCGCCGCCCGGCGGAACGCCGTCGGCGCCGGGGCCGTCCTGCGGGGGCATGGGGCCGCCGTTGCCGCCCGGTTCACCCGGGCCGGCAGCCGCGCCGTACATCTGCCCTGCGAGGCGATGCGCTTCCTTCTCGAGGCGCTCGCTGACGTCCTTCACCTTCTCGTCGTCCTGCTTCTCCACCGCCTCGCGGCCCTCCTTGATGAGGCCCTCGAGTGTCGCCATGTCGGCCGCGGGGATCTTGTCCTTGTTGTCGGACAGCGTCTTTTCGAGCGTGTAGCAGAGGTTGTCGAGCTTGTTCCTGCGCTCGATCTCCTCTCGACGGACCTTGTCGTCGGCCTCGTGCTCCGCGGCCTCCTTCACCATCTTCTGGATCTCGGCCTCGTTGAGGCCCGAGTTCGCCGTGATGGTGATCTTCTGGTCCTTGCCCGTCGCCGTGTCCTTGGCGTGGACGCTGAGGATGCCGTTGGCATCGATGTCGAACGTGACCTCGACCTTGGGGACGCCGCGCGGCGCCGGCATGATGCCCTCGAGGTGGAACTTGCCGAGCGTCCGGTTGTACTTCGCGTCGGTACGCTCACCCTGCAGGATGTGAATCTCGACGCTCGGCTGACTGTCGGTCGCCGTCGAGAAGACCTCCTTCTTCTGCGTCGGGATGGTCGTGTTGCGCGGGATCATCGGCGTCATCACGCCGCCCAGCGTCTCCACGCCCAAGGACAGCGGCGTCACGTCGAGGAGCACGAGGTCCTTCACGTCGCCCGAGAGGACGCCCGCCTGCACGGCCGCGCCGATGGCGACGACCTCGTCCGGGTTCACGCCCTTGTGCGGCTCCTTGCCGAAGAACTTCTTCACCGTCTCCTGCACGAGCGGGATACGGGTCGAGCCGCCGACGAGGACCACCTCGTCGATGTCCTTGGGCTGCTTCTTCGCGTCGGAGAGCGCCTTGCGCACGGGCTCCATGGAGCGCTCGACGTAGGGGCCGATCATCTGCTCGAGCTTCGCGCGCGAGAGGCGCATGTCGAGGTGCATGGGGCCGCCGCTGCCGACCGTGACGTACGGCAGGTTGATGCTCGTCTCCTGCACGCTCGAGAGCTCGATCTTCGCCTTCTCCGCGGCCTCCTTCAGGCGCTGGAGGGCCATCTTGTCGTTGTGGAGATCGACGCCGTTCGCCTTCTTGAACTCGGCGATCATCCAGTCGATGATGAGGTTGTCGATGTCGTCGCCGCCGAGGTGCGTGTCGCCGTTGGTCGAGATGACCTGGACGACGTTGTCGCCGACCTCGAGGATCGAGATGTCGAACGTGCCGCCGCCGAAGTCGTAGACGGCGATGACCTCGTCCTTCTTCTTGTCGAGGCCGTAGGCGAGGGCCGCCGCGGTCGGCTCGTTGACGATGCGCTTCACGTCGAGCCCGGCGATGCGGCCGGCGTCCTTCGTGGCCTGGCGCTGGGCGTCGTTGAAGTACGCCGGCACGGTGATGACCGCCTCGGTGATCTTCTCGCCGACGTAGTCCTCGGCCGCCTTCTTCAGCTTCATGAGGACGCGGGCGCTCACCTCCTGGGGCGAGACCTCCTTGCCGTGCTCCATGAAGGCGCTGTCGCCGTTCTTGGCGCGCACCACCTTGTAGGGGACGCGCTTGGTCTCCTCGGCCACTTCCTCGAAGCGCCGGCCGACGAATCGCTTGGCGCTGAAGATGGTGTTCTCGGGGTTGGTGACGGCCTGACGCTTGGCGATCTGGCCGACCAGCACTTCTCCCTTGTCGTCCCAGGCGACGACGCTCGGGGTCGTGCGAGAGCCCTCCTCGTTGACGATCACCTTGGGCTCGCGCCCTTCCATGATCGCGACGACGCTGTTCGTCGTGCCGAGGTCGATGCCGATGATCTTGCCCATGGTCCGCTTGCCTCCGGTAGTCGTCTCGCAAACGAGCCCCGCGCGACCCTCCCCGGGGTCGACCACACGGGCTCAACGGTGGATGCGTCGACCGCCGTGATAATGCGGGGGATTCCCAGCGTCCACGGGGATTCGGTCGGTGCGTTTGGCAACCTAACCACCAGCGCCCCCACGTCAACGGCACGAAAGTTGAGGCGAACCCCTCTATTCGACGGGGGGATCGACCTCGCGGGCGGCTCGCAAGGTGTTTTCCGTCGGGCGCTGGAGCTCCGGGTCCGTGGCGGCCTCTGCGTCGTCCATCGAGCGGACCACGGGGCTGGAACCGCTGGTCGAGGCCGACGCGATGGCGTTGGAGGCGCTCCGCGACAGGGACTCGACCATGGTGTTGACCCACTCGTCCTCGTCGAACACGACGTCGACCTCGGGCGCGGGGGCGTCCCGATCGAGCGCCGCGGCGACGCGCCACCACTCTTCGAGCATCTCGGTGGCGCTGGCAAAGCGCTCCTCGGGGTGGCGGCTGAGGGCGCGGGCCACGAACGCGTCGAGGAGCTCGCTGGGGAGAACGCCCGGCATCGACGAGAGCAGTGGCGCGGTGGCTTCGCACTTGAGCTTGGTGAGCGCCTCGAAGCTCCGCGCGATGAAGGGGAGCCGGCCGGTGACGCAGCGGAAGATGACGACGCCGATGGCGTAGAGATCGGCGGTGGGGGCAACGCCCTTGGCGTACTCGAGCTGCTCGGGCGCCATGTAGCCCATGCTGCCGATGAGGTGATGGGTGCTCGTCAGGCTGATGCCCGCGCTGGCGATCTCGTTGAGGCGCGCCACGCCGAAGTCGATGAGCTTCACGACGGGCTCCCCCTGCTCGGGGCGCACGAGGAAGATGTTCGCGGGTTTGATGTCGCGATGGATGACGTTGGCCCGGTGGCAGTCGCGCGCGCCGAGGAGCAGCTGCTCGACCCAGTCGACGAGCCGCGCGGCCGCGAGCGGGCCCTCGCGGCGGAGGACGTCGGCGAGCGTCTCCCCTTCGAGCCGCTCCAGCACGAGGAAGGGCTGGTCGTTGTCCCAGCCGTACCCGAGCAGGCGGCTCACGTGGGGGCTGGTGACGCTGGCGAGCACGACCGCCTCGCGGGCCATCCGCTCCCGGAGCTCGCGGGAGCCGCGCGACCCGGCGTCGAGGAGCTTGATGGCCACGGCACGGCCGGTGCGGCGGTGGACGGCCTCGAAGACGCGCGCCATCGCCCCCGAGCCGAGGGGGTCCCGGAGGTCGTAGTCGTCCAGGGGGACGGGGTCGAGGCGAGGGCCGCTGGTCACGGGGGGATCCCCCGGAAGGGTACCAGGCGGGAGCGAGCGAGGGGAGGAGCCTGGAGCCGGACCGACTCGCGTGATAGGCTCCACAGAGTCGATTCCGACGTCGCGCATTCGAGCGCGAGCCTTATGAGCCCCCCCGACGACAACTTTCCCGCCCCGCCCGACCTCCCTTCGTTCACGGTCGAGGACACGGTAGACACTCCCCCCGAACCGCGCCGTTTGCATCGCGACGCGCTCGAACGGCACTCTGGCACGGGTCTCGTCCGTCACGACGGGACGTTCGACGACGAGCGCATCGACGCCGACGCCGCCAAGGTCGTGCGGCGCCTCGAGCGCGCCGGCCACGAGGCGTACCTCGTCGGCGGGTGCGTCCGCGATCTGCTCCTCGGCGGCAAGCCGAAGGACTACGACATCGCGACGAGCGCCCGACCCGAGGACGTGCGGGCCCTCTTCCGCAACTGCCGCATCATCGGGCGGCGGTTCCGCCTGGCGCACATCCTCTTCGGAGGCGGCAAGGTGGTCGAGGTGGCGACGTTCCGGCGTAGCCCCGTGATGGAAGCCCCCGACGAGAGCGACGGCGAGGCGGTCGACGACATCCTGATCCGCAGCGACAACGTGTTCGGCGATGCCCACGAAGACGCGCTCCGTCGCGACTTCACGATGAACGCGCTCTTCTACGACCTCGACCGCCGCCAGGTCCTCGACTGGTGCGGCGGGATGCAGGACGTCCGTCGCCGCACCATCCACACCATCGGCGATCCGATGGTGCGCTTCCGCGAGGACCCGATTCGCATCCTCCGCGCCATCAAGTTCGCGGCCCGGCTCGATCTCGGCATCGCGCCGGACGTGTACGACGCGATGGTGTCGACGCGGGAAGATCTCGCGAAGGCGGCCCGCCCGCGCGTCTTCGAGGAGATACTCCGCCTCCTCCGGACGTCGGCTCACCGGTCGATGTGGCTCCTGTGGGAGACGGGCGCGATGGCGGTGCTCCTGCCCGAGCTCGCGGCGTTCCTCGACGACGAGGAGGCCACGATCGACGGCGCGCGACGCTTCTTCGCCAAGATGGACGCCATCGACGCGATGACGCGCGCACGGGGCAGGCCGCTGGACGACGTGGTGCTGTGGACGGTGCTGCTCAAGGAGCCCCTCGACGAGGCGTGCCTGGGTGAGCGCGACCGCATCCGCGCGGCGACGGAGTTCCTCGATCCGGTCATCGACCGCGTCGCCGTTCCCCGGCGCATCGCGGACGGAGTGCGCCGCATCGTGGCCATCCTGCCGCGGATCGCGACCGGCAAGGCGGGGCGATTCGCGCACACGGAGCTCATGGGACCTGCCCTCGACGTCCTCGAGGCCGAGCTCCTCGGCGCAGGCAAGGCGACCGACATGGTGCAGAAGATGCGCGCGACCGACGTGTCGCCGATGGGAAGCCGCCCGTCGTCGACGCGGCCGCCGGCGATGCGCCGCGACATGCGCGGTCACCGCGAGCGACGCGGCGCGAGCTGAGTCGACCCGGAGTCTCCTCTCTTCGCGCGGGGGGGAAGGCCGTTCCCCGCGAGGGGAAGCGGTCTTCGCGATGGAGAAAGCCGGTTCCCCAGCGGGGAGGGCACGTTCCCCGGCGGGGACACCCCGTTCCCCAGCGGGGGAGGCCCGTTCCCCGGCGGGGAAGGCAGGTTCCCCGGCGGGGAAGGCCCGTTCCCCGGCGGGGAAGGCAGGTTCCCCGGCGGGGACACCTCGTTCCCCAGGGGGGGAGGCCCGTTCCCCGGCGGGGACACCTCGTTCCCCAGCGGGGAAGGCCCATGCCCCGTCACCCCACCCCTCCGGCCCCGGGGTGGGGTGCCCTCCCCTCCCTTCCGACTAGGGTTCGGCCAGTAGCTTCGCCAGCTCCCCCGGGTCGCGTACGGGCAGGGAGCACGTCCGCCCGCGGCACACGTAGGCGACGGGGTCCGCGTGCGCCGGCTTGCCCTCCGCGAGGACTGCGCAGGCTTCGAGGGAGCGGGGGTCACCGGGGTCGGCCCAGGCGACGACGCGGTCGGGCAGGAACGCGCGAAACACCTCCCGGGCCAGAGCGCGCGTGGCCTCCGCGTCGCGCGGCCCGACGAGGACGACGTCGACCGTGCCGCGCACGAGGCGGTCGGCGAGGCACACGGTGTTGCTCATCCCGCCGGGGTTGGCGGCGGCGGAGGCGGCGAGCTTCTCGATCGCGCGCGCCGCGGGCTCGTGGAACTTCGCGTCGACGAGCGCCCCGAGGCGCAGGAGAGCGCGGCACGCGACGGAGGCGCCGCTCGGCACGGCATGGTCGTAGGGATCCTTGGCGCGAACGAGGATCGACTCGCCGTCGTCGGGCACGAAGAAGAAGCCGCCGTCCTTCTCGTCGTAGAAGTGCGCGAGCAGCGTCTCGCCGAGCGACCGCGCCAGCGTGACCCAGTGGGGATCGCCGGTGGCCTCGTAGAGATCGAGCGCCGCGTCGGCCAGGTAGGCGTGGTCGTCGAGGAACCCCTTCCCCTTCGCTACGCCGTCCTTCGCCAGACGCAGCACGCGCGAGCGTCCCTCCCCTTCCGGCACGACCAGCGCTTTCTCGACGAAGCGCATCGCCCGTTCGGCCGCGGGGATGAGCGCCGGATCGAGCGCCGCCCCCGCCTCGGCCATGGCGCCGATCATCAGCGCGTTCCAGCTGGCGAGCACCTTCTCGTCGCGGAACGGCTTGGGGCGTTGCTCGCGGGCGTCGAACATCGCGCGGCGCGCGCGCTCGAGGGCTGCATCCTCCTCGGCGTCCTTCGGCGCGTCGACGAGCGACAGGACGGTCGCCCCGCTCTCCTCGAAGTTGCCCTCCGGGGTCACGCCCCACACGCGCTTCGCGACGCGCGCGGCGTCTGCGTCGCCGGGGCAGGCCTCGTCGATCTGCGCCGGCGTCCAGACGAAGAAGCGCCCCTCCTCGCCCTCGCTGTCGGCGTCCTGCGTCGCGTAGAAGCCTCCCTCCGGGGAGACCATCTCGCGGAGGACGTAGCTCGCAATGCCGCGCGCGGTCGACGCGTGGCGCTCGTCGCCGAAGGCGCGCCAGCCGTCGACGTAGAGCCGAAGGAGGAGCGCGTTGTCGTAGAGCATCTTCTCGAAGTGCGGCACGAGCCAGCTCGCGTCGGTCGAGTAGCGGTGGAAGCCGCCGCCGAGCTGGTCCCAGATGCCGCCGGCACGCATCGCGTCGAGCGCCTTGCGCGCACGCGGACGCTCGCCGCCGCGAAGGAGCACGTCGAGGCTCATGGTGCTGGGGAACTTGGGCCGGTCCCCGAAGCCGCCGTGCTCGTCGTCGAAGCGGGAGGCGAGCTTGTTCGTCGCGCTCTTCAGGAGCTCGGCCGACAGCGTGCCGCCCGCTCCCTGCGCCCCGCCCGAGGCCACGTCGGTGATGGCCTTCACGAGCTCCGCCGACTGCGCGTCGACCTCGTCGCGGCGTGAATGGTAGGCCTCCCGGATGGCCTGGAGCACCTTGGGGAAGCCGGGCATGCCGTAGCGGTCCGCCGGCGGGAAGTACGTGCCTCCGAAGAAGGGCTTCTGGTCGGGGGTGAGAAATACCGTGAGGGGCCATCCGCCGCTCCGCCCCATCAGCTGCACGACGAGCTGGTAGACCTGATCGAGGTCCGGACGCTCCTCGCGATCGACCTTGATGTTGATAAACCACTCGTTCATGAGCGATGCGACGGCCTCGTCCTCGAAGCTCTCGCGCTCCATGACGTGACACCAGTGGCACGCGGAGTACCCGATGCTGAGGAGGATCGGCCGGTCCTCCCGCTGCGCCCGGTCCAGCGCTTCCGGTCCCCATGGGTACCAGTCGACCGGGTTCTGCGAGTGCTGCTGGAGGTACGGTGAGGCTTCGCGAGCGAGGCGATTGACCATGCGCTCCGTCAATGAACCTTCCGCGGTCCAGGGGCAAGGGCGGTCCGCACTGCTAGGCTCCGCGCCTCTCCATGCGCTGCTTCGGTCTTCTTCTCGCGCCTTCCGTACTCCTCGTCTCCGGCGTCGCTCTCGCGCAGACCGCCCCGCCCCCGGCGGACACGGGCGCGTCGCCGTTCCCCGCGGCAGGTGCATGCGCGAAGGACACCGACTGCAAGGGCGACCGCATCTGCGTGCAAGCGCAGTGCGTCGACCCGGCGACGAAGGTCCCCCCTCCGCTCACGACGGGGACGACGACCGCGCCGCCGCCTCCGGACACGACCACCGCGCCTCCGCCGCCTCCGCCGCCTCCGCCGCCTCCCCCTCCTGCCGAGACCTGGAGTCCCCGGGGAACCGCTTCGTCGACCTCGGCCCAGATGCCCGTGTCGGCGTGGGATCGCCTGGGCCTTCACGGCATCGAGGTGTCCATTCGCGGCGGCTTCATGCTCCCCGACGGGTCGTCCCCCGTGCGGGCGCCGAACCTCTACGGCGCGAGCACCGTCAGCGGCGATCCCACCGGCGACATTCTCCGGGGGACGGAGCATCCGTACGGTCTCGAGCCGTTCGGGCTCGCGGTGACGGCGGGCTACCGGTTTCTCCCGTGGCTCAGCGTGGGGGTGTTCTTCACCTACGCCTCGTTCGACTCCCTCGATGGAACCGATACGGGTGACTACTCCGACACGACCTCGCAGCTTCAACGCCAGCTGTGGACGCTCGGCGCATACGGTCGCTACTACTTCACTCACTTTCAGCGGCGACTCCAGCCGTGGGTCGAGCTCGGCCTCGGGTACTCGGACGACAACGCGAGCTACGTGCGCGGGGCCACGCAGGCTGCCAACGGGCAACCGGAGACGGCGGAGTACTACCTGGAGGAGAAGGGCATCGTCGCCC
>Ga0182030_10009510_pt1 | contig 19885 bp, 22 predicted proteins | sample 812S3MmetaG_FD_121299 | JGI IMG/M metagenome (GOLD analysis project Ga0182030, IMG submission 121299) | Permafrost microbial communities from Stordalen Mire, Sweden - 812S3M metaG (Illumina Assembly) | ecosystem: Environmental > Terrestrial > Soil > Wetlands > Permafrost | place: Sweden... | reverse complement strand
CCGGGCGAGCCGGGCGCTGACGACGACCAGAAGCGGCCACAGCGCCTCGGAGAGGGCCGCGCTGCGCTCCGCCAGTCCTCGACGCGAGCCGTTGACTTCGAGCACGAACCACAACAGCAACCCGAACATAGCCAGGGTGGCCGCGAATGAGGCAGGGCGGGTCAGCAAGATCACGCGCGTGCGGCGGCGTGCGGCAAAGATCGGCCACGCTCCAAGGGCGGTGAAGGCCAGGGTGGCGGCGATGGTGTGGCTGACGCCGTTCCCGCTGATCGGTTGCGGAAAGGCGGCAACCAAGAGCGTGCCCAATCCCCCGCCCACGAGAACCCACCTCCCTGCCGTGCGGGCGGGCCGCAACCCGAACCCGGTCAGGGCATAACACGCGCCGAGACCGGCAAGGGCGGTTGTCATAATCCAGCGGTCGGTGGCCCCGAGGGCGGCGAGGGAACTGATCGTGTCACGCACGGAGTTGAAGCCCGCCGGTTGTCGTCCAGCGGCGATCGTCCAGCCGCCGACCAGCAGCACGGGCGCGGCGCCGGCCGACGTGAGGGTCCACCATGGAACCTCGGGAACGAGGTCGTCATGGTGCTCGCGATGGCCCCGGCGCAATTTGATCACCCGCACACTCTCCCCCATCCCGGGACCACTTTCGAACCGGCAAGGAGAGGTGGGTGTCAGCTCGCCGGCGTCGCGCGCTCGCCGGCGAGCGTTGCCGGGACGGTCGGGGCGCTGGTGGTCTCGCTGGGAGTCATCTGGGGCGCAGCGTGTGCCGCTTTCTTTCCTTCACCGAGGCCCTTCTCGAATTCGTTCTTGGCTGAACCAAGGTTGCGAGCGAGCTTGGGAATGGCCGCTCCTCCGAAGAGGAGCACCACAACAACGATCAAGACGATGATTCCATCGACTCCGAACACTTCTGCCAACATTCTGACTCTCCTTTTGCCCTGTCCACTGAGGCGGACTACCTCTCTATTCGGCGCTCTGGCTCCCCTCGGATGTGCCGAGGGGAAAGAAAATGTCCCCATCCGTCGCAGGGACCGGAACGAATACATGGTGCACTGTCAAATGCCGTCCAAGGGGAGTACTGACGCCCGATGCTCAATCTCGATCCCTCGAAGATTCTGATTATCGCCGTCGTGGCGGTCATTCTCCTCGGTCCGGACCGGCTTCCTGCGTTCGCACGCCAGGTTGGAGAAGTCTGGCGGTCCTTCACCGCCTATCGGCACCGCGTGGAATCCCAGGTGCGCGAGTCAATGCCCGATCTCCCGAGTAGCGCGGAGATCGCCCGTCTCACTCGTTCGCCTGCGGCGTTTCTCAACCACCTCTCCTCTCTCTCCCCCGATGCGGAGGGACCTTCGGCTGGTCAACTGGGGGAGACCGCTGATGATGATCTCTTGACGAGCGCTGCTGCGGCCTACCGGCCCACGGAGCCCGTCCCGCCGCGTGCTGCTTCGCTTCTGCCGGTCGAGCCGGTTCCGGCCGCCGACCCTTGGTTGAACTGAATCGTCAACCTTCATCGGGTCCGAGCTCAGGTCGTGCCCGCGGCGAGCATCGGACCGCTTGGCTGCAGCGCACCGCCGGCTGCTTCGACGGTGACGCCCAATCGATACGCCCTCGGTGAGCCAGCCGAGGTGAAGGTGGCGAGGTGAGGGGCGCGCCCGAGGAGCCCGAGCGAGATCGTCTTGTCCTTGCTCAGACCCCAGAGCTGGTAGGTCTCCCCCGTTGGCAGTGCCGGCAATTCGGACTTGACCAGGTATCCCCGACCATTTGGCAGCACCACGAATTCGGCCACGTCCCCGTGACGCACATCTGTGAGATTCACGAACGCGTGGCCTGGTGTCTTCGTGGCGGCCACGATCTCCGACTGCGCGGTCTCTCGGACGGCTGCCTGGAGGCGCGCGATCTGGTTGTTGGCATCAGCCAGGCTGATCCCCAGAACCGTAGCTAGAGAAGCTGCGCCGACGGCGACGAACGCTGCGGTCACGAAACGAGGTCGTGACGACCGCATCGTGCCTCTCCTGCCATGCCGCGCCTCGACGCGTGGGATGGTCGGCGAGCGTGACCGCACCCCGAGGACGCCTTCCCCGTCGTCCGAGCGGGTGAGGCGACGCGAGATGCTCTCCCACAACCCGGCGGGAAGTGGTACGACCGAGTTGCCGAGAGCGGCCGCCAGCTCGCGGTGTGCATCTACCTCGGCCTGGCAGCGCGGGCAGCGGGCGACATGCGCTTGGATCAATTCTGATTCGTCGTGCTCCACCGCATCGAGGGCAAATGCAGCGAGAGAGTCGCTGGCCTCCTCATGGGTCATCATGCGTCGGCACCTTGAATCCCTGCGCTGACCAGAAGGTCTCGCATCCGCTGCATTCCCTTGCGAATGCGACTCTTGATCGTTCCTTCGGGCTGGTTCAAAAGCCCTGCGACCTGTGCGTAGGTGTGCCCGTCGAAGTAGGCGAGTTGGATGGCCCGCCGCTCGTCGGCCGGGATCCGCTCGAGCGCCCTTTCGAGGTGATCCACCCGGATCGCCCCCCAGTACTCGTGGAAGATGTCGCATGCAACGCCCCCGATGAAGTGGGTGTCCCTCTCTTCCCTCCGGCGGCGGGCATTGAGTGTCCGTATTGCGTCGACGGCGCGCGCATGGGCCTGGGTGAGAAGGAAGGTGCGCAGGGTGCCCCGGGTGGGGTCGAACCGCTCGGGGTGGCGCCAGAGGCGCAGGAACACCTCCTGGGTGATGTCCTCCGCTTCCGATGAGCTCTTGAGAATTCGGCGCGCGAGGTCCGAGACCGCATCACCGTGCCGACGGTAGAGCTCGGCCAATCCGGCATCCCCGGAGCAGATCAGAGTCGTGATCAGCTGTGCATCGCTCAATTCCTCGCTTTGTTGCATCGCGTCCGTATTCGGAGGTACCGCGTTCGAGAGATGTCGCGGTGGAGTGGCTCACCTCTCGAGTAACGCGGTCCCTCACGCACAACTACTCCTGGTCGGCGGAGCGACACACCCGAAGTGCTCGATGCAAATGTCCGGAGCGTCGTCCCTTCGACGCTGAATCGAAATATTTTTCACATCCTCTCTGGCAACGGCTCCGAACATCTAGTGATCCCATCCACAAGGAGTTGACCATGACCGCAGATCCGAGAGCGCTCGCCGAGTTGCTCGAAGAGTCCCAGGACCTTCACGCAGATGCCATGCGACCGACGCACGAAGCCCTTGGCGACTTGGTCGAGATGAGCCACGCATCGGGTGCCGACGACGTGACGTCGAACCTCGCATTTCACGAAGAGCACACCCGTGGGCTGCGCGCCACACTTGGAGGCGCGACGCTGCTAGGCGCGGCCGGGGGGGCCGCACTGATCGGCTTCCTCGCCTCTGCTGCCGGAGCGTCGAGCTCCCAGGACGTACAGGTCCTACAGACTGCAGCGTCGATCGAGAACCTGGCCGTCGCCACGTACAAGACCGCATTGACGCTCCCCTACATCGGGGGCGCCACGGCTAACGGGGTTGTGACCAAGTTTGCCCAGGTCACCATGGGGCAGCATGCCCAGCACGCCGATGCGTTCAACTCCGCAATCACCTCCCTCGGTGGCAAAGCGCAGAACAAGCCCGACCCGGCGTTCGTGCCCGTCGTCAACAAGGCCGTCGCGAGCCTGACCGGCGCCACAGCCGCCCAGGGAGCCCTTGGGGTCGTCGGCCTGGCGCTCGAGCTCGAGAACATTGCAGCCGAGACCTATGTCAAGGACACAACATTGGTGCGTTCGAAGTCGAACAAGGCGCTTTTCGCCAGCATCATGGGCATCGAGGCCCAGCATGTCGCCGTGCTGCTCGCCGTCCAGGCACTTCTCAAGGCAGGTGCGCCGCAGTTGATCTCTCTGAGCGAGCCCGCAACCCTCGACGCGCTTCCTGCCGCGGCCGGAAGCGTGGGATTCCCCAACGCGTTTTACCCGACCAGCAGTGCCGCCCCCGCCAAGCAAGGAGCCGTCAAGTGAGCAAGCGTACGAAGAAGATATTCGCCGGCAGCGAGAGCGAACTCGCGGCCATGACCAAGGAGCTCGACGAGCTCCACAACGATGTTGCAGCGCCCACGCTGTGGGCTGGCGTGTCCAACATGATCGACGGTATGCGCGGCGCAACGGCCCGCCCGACAAGCCGCCGGACCTTCCTCATGGGGACAGGCGCCGCGGTTGCGGGTGGCGCCGCGCTCCTCGCGGTCGGCTCCACGCCGGGATTGGCGGCGGCCGCCACCAGGGCGGAGTCACACCTGCACCTGGCCGACGCTGCATTCCCCCCGGCTGGGTTGACGGGCGACCTGGCAGTGGCCGCGGTCGCTGCGAGTCTCGAGAATTTGGCCGTCTTTGCCTACAAGGCCGGTCTCGCGGCGGCGACGGCGGGCAAACTCGGCTCCGTGCCTCCAGCCATCGGGACATTTGCCACGACGGCGTTGAGTCACCACACCCAACATGCAGCGGCATGGAATGCCGTCTTGAAGGCAAACGGAAAAGCCGCAGTGACCGTGACAAACCCGACGTTGACGCCGACGATTCAAGCCAACTTCGCCAAGGTCACCGACATCAGCGGTCTGGCTCAACTGGCGCTGTCTCTCGAGAGTGCGGCGGCGGCGACGTATCAAGCCGAGACCTCAATGCTGAAGAGCAAGGCCGCCATCGGTCTCTCGGCCTCAATTGAGCCGGTTGAGATGCAGCACATCGCCATCCTCTACTACGTGATGGGGTTGTACCCGGGCGCCCAGACCACAGCGGGAACGCCGATCGCATTCAGCTCGACTGCCGCGGCGGCATAGCGAGATGCGGGTGCGGTCGAAAGTCGGAGCGGGCGCCCTGGTCCTCGCAGGCGCCCTGCTCCTGGCTGCGTGCGGGAGCGGATCGGGCGCACCGAGTGGGACGCCCTCGACCGCAGCCGCTTCCAACGGTGGTGCGTCGATCACCATCTCCAACTTCATGTTCCAACCGATGTCGCTGACGGTAGCTCCCGGGAGCACCGTCAGCGTGACCAACAAGGATTCGGCCACCCATACCCTGACGGCCACGGGAGGGCAGTTCAATACCGGCGATATCGATCAGAACCAGATGAAGACGTTCAAGGCGCCAATGAAGCCGGGGACCTACCACTACATCTGCAATATCCACCAGTACATGATGGGTTCCATCATCGTGAAGTAAATCCGGGCTCGCGCCACGTCGGCGGCCGGCCCCGACGGGGACCGTGCCGACAGCCCGACGCCATGGGCCAGAATGCAGTTGCATGCCGAAGCAGAGTGCAGGGATTCTTCCGTACCGGGTGGGCGACGACGGCTCGCTCGACGTGCTGCTTGTGCATCCCGGAGGCCCATTCTGGAGCAACAAGGACGAGCATGCGTGGTCGATTCCCAAGGGCGAGTACGGACCCGACGAGAACCCCGAACACGCTGCGGCACGCGAGTTCACCGAGGAACTCGGCCTCCCGGTGCCCGAAGGCCTTTGGATCGACCTGGGGACCATTCGCCAGAAGGGCGGCAAATACGTTCGGGCCTGGGCGGTGATGTCCGACGATCTGAATATCGAGGGAATGGTGAGTAATCGTTTCCAGATGGAATGGCCCCCCCGATCCGGGATGGTGCAGGACTTCCCCGAAGTCGATCGCGCCGAGTGGATGACGATCACGCAGGCGTCCGGTCGTCTCGTTGTTGGCCAGGACGAATTTCTGGTCAGACTGGGTGCCGAGTTGCGGTTGCGACGATCGGGTGGACGCTGACCGTCAATTCCCGCACGTCCGCGGTGTGGACGCGGTCCTGGGTGGGCCGGGCGATTCTCCGGCTACCGGGTCGTTAGAGGGTCCCGCTGTGCAGGAGTGCCTTGTAGGAGATCCAGCCGGCTGGAATGGGCAACCAGAAAGTGGCGATCCGGAAGATGAGCACGGCTGGGATCGCCTGATGGGCCGGTATCCCGAGCGCCGTCAAGCCTGCCGTCAGGACAGCTTCCACCGCCCCGAGGCCACCGGGAGTCGGGGCGAACGAGCCGACGGTATTGCCGGCCAGGTAGACGATCGCAGCAGGAAGAATGGCCGGATGTGCCCCCAGGGCGCTCAGGGCGGCCAGGAACGCCAGCACGTAGCCAAAGGTGAGCAAAAGGTTCGCCCCTACGGCGACAGCAAGCCGGGATGGTTGTGAGACCGCGATGAGCAAGCGCGGCCACACGTTCTGGATACGAGGCCACACCGTCTGCTCGAGCCGTGCCCGGGTCTGGGGAATGAGCAAGACGATCCCAACGACAAGAGCAATTGCACCCAAGCCAATGAAGAGATCGGCGCCGGGCACGATCTTGAAGCGGCTGATGCCCGACCCGGTCAGCAACCCGAAGGCGATCAGGAGGGGAATCGTTGTGACCACATTGACGATTTGTGAGAGGGCGACGGCGGCGGCAATGGAGCTCTCGTCGACATGCTGACGCGTCAGGTAGCGCGCGTTGACGGCAACGTGGCCGACCGTCGGCGGCATGGCCACGCCGATGAAGGCGGTCGAAAGCTGTACGAGGAACCCCCGCACCATCGAGAGGCGCTTCGGGACGAATGCCGCGAGATTCAACGCCGCAGCGAAGTAGGTGATTGCCGATCCAAGTATGGCGACGGCAAACCAACCGAGGTTCGTCCGGCGCAGTGCCCCGAAGAGATCGACCTTGGAGAACTGTCCGATGAACAAAAATGCGATGACGGTGAGGGCGACGGCGCTGAGCACGGTTCGCCAGCGGAATCGTTCAAGGCGCGTGATGGGGGCAACCGCATCCGTGTCCTCGCCGATCAGCTCGCGGCGTATGTCGGCAATGCACCCGCGGGCTTCACGCATGGCAGACCACCCCCAGGGGGCGAGGGCCAACGGCTGCAGGATGGCGAGAACCGCTTCCTCGTCCTTGGGTGCATAGGCGGCACGGAGTGCTGCCACGGCATCGGCAGGCCCTACGCTCCGAGCGAGGGTCGTCAGCAGTTGCGTGACGTCCAGCCGGCGCACGAGTTCGCCTGCGCCCGGCAGGGCCGCGTCGAGGGAAAAGAACACGGCAGACCCGTGCGTGACACCGAGGTTTTCCGCCCGTAGGTCGCGATGAGCCACCCCGGCATCGTGAAGTTCGCGCAGGGCGCGGAACAAAGCCTTCGCACTCTCGAGATTCCATTCGGTGCTGGGCGGCGTCTTGCGTGGGGTGGCCATGACGAGGACGAGCGTCTCGGCCGGCATCTCGCGCAACAGCAGCGCCGACGGGCTGAGGATGCCGGCACTTCCCGCCATGAAGCAGGCCAGCGAGAGCTGTTCGAGTTGCGTCCTCGAGCTCAAGGCGACGTGATTGGCGACCACCTGGCGGAGGCGGATTCGTGTCCAGAGGCGCCTCGCCAGTCCCGCTCCCCTGGTGTCACGGTTGGCCAGGCGTACATCAACCGAGCGGCCATCGGCGAGCGTTCCGGCCAGGCGGGACGTGTCGGAGCCGACCACCTCGAGTTCAACCATGGAGAGGCCGCATTCGGCGAGCCAGGCCACGAGCTCGCGGGTGCTTGGCCGCACGGACGCCGCGCCGAGGCACCACCGCACACCCCAACCGACAAAGAGTCCCCCGAAGAGCGAAACTCCGAGCGCGAAGGGGGTCAGGGCATCGACTGCCACCCCCGCAAGCAGGATGCCAGCGCCAGCCAGGAAGCACCAACGTGACCAACGCGAACGACGGGCCAGATCGCTGGCGACGAGGAACGCGATGAGCGCGGTGTCGAGGACCAGGATTGAGGGGTTGCTGCCGTGGAACACTGCCCGCGCCACCGAGCCGTTCTCTCCGTGCCACACACTGGCGGCGACGATCCCCACTGCCGTGGCCTGGAATCCGGCGACAAGCGCGTTGCGTGCGCTACGGATGTCCGTGCGCAACAGATTCACAAGCGCAACCACCACCAGCGCCAGGCATCCGATGGTCGTGATGACCACGGCCGCTGAGGAAAGCCAGCGGGGAATGTGGCGCAGCCAGCTGGAGACGTCGTTGGCCAGTTCCGTGCTGCCGGCCGGGAGCGCCAGTATGAGTCCGAGCTCAATCCCGAGAATGGCTGCGGCCAGCACTCCCAACAGCGCGTCTGTGGGTCGCCTGACCCGTTCGACGCCGGGAGAGGCGATGCTGATGTCCTGGGGCTCAGGATCCATGGCCAGCCCAACCGGTCATTGCGCCAGGAATGCGTTCACGTCGCGGACATCCATGCTGCATTGTCTAACCGGAAACGCTTCAAATGTTGCGCACGGGGCCTCCCCGGTGCAGCAGTGGTCCACAGAGTGGTACCGGAGGCGTTCCTATCGCTTGACGGCGTCCTTGATCTTCTCGCCCGCCTGCTTGAGGTCGCCAGCCGCCTGATCGGCCTTGCCCCGGTTCTCGAGCTCTTGGTCGTTCGTGGCCTTGCCGGCGGCTTCCTTGACGCGCCCCCTTACCTCCTGTGCTTTGTTCTTGGCTTTGTCAGTGGTCGACATCGGGCTCCTTTGCTCGGGGTACCTGTTCCCTACCCATTCGCGGGCGCCGTAATCGGAAGGGGGTTGACGCTTCAAAGGTCCAGCGGGGGGGTAAGAGTCCAGAATGAGTCTTTCGAGAGCAGTTGCCCGTCCCCTCTTGGCCTCCATCTTCATCTCGGGTGGGCTTGATGCCGTCCGGAACCCTGAGTCAAAGGTGGCAGCCGCCCAAGGGGTTGCTGACCAGCTGAGGACTCTGGTGCCATCCCTCCCCAAGGACACGGCATCGTTGGTCCGGTTCAACGGGATGGTGCAGCTCGGCGGGGGTGTCCTTCTTGCGGTCGGCCGGGCTCGTCGTCTGGCCGCGCTGGCCCTGATTGGTTCCATCGTCCCGACGACCTATGCCGGTCATCGATTTTGGGAAGAGACGGACGAGCAGAGACGGGCACAACAACGTGTCCACTTCCTCAAGAACCTGGGTCTCCTGGGTGGTTTGATCCTGGCCGCCGTCGACACCGACGGCGCACCCTCCCTGGCTTGGCGGTCGAGGCAGAAGGCGCAGCAGGTGTCGCACACGGTGGCCTTGGGTCGAGCCTCGACGGGGTCCGGTGCGCACCGCGTTGCCGACAGAGCAGTCGCCGCCGGCCGCCACGGTCGCCGCGATGCCAAACGAACAGTCGTGCGGGCCAACAAGGCCGCGCTTCGAGGTGGTCGCCGCGCCAATCGCCTGATGTCGAGCGCCGCCGCGTCGGGCGTGGCCCTCTCGGGCTCGTCCCTTCACCATGCGAGCAACAGCGCACACCACGCGGCGAGGGCAGCACTGGAGAGCGCAGAAAACAGGGCCCACGTGATCTCCACGAAGTCGGATGCGGCGCGACAGAAGGCTGCTCGCAAGGCCAGAAGGGTCGCCCTCAGAGCCAAGAAGGCAGGGTTGCAAGGCGGACACCTCGCCAACGTCGCCTTGGCCGACGCGGCCACGTCCGGGGTCGCGCTCGCCGTACCCCACCTTCGACACGCCAAAGAGAGTGTCCGTACGGTGACCGGTGCCCTTCTCGAAGGCGCCGAACCGGCTCTCACGGCGCTTCGCGAAGGCTCAGATCCATTGATCTCGGCCGGAGCGGAGCGGGCTGAAGCGCTGCGTGACAAGGTGAACGAGCACCTCGGAAGGTAGTGGCAGTTCGCCCGTGTGGCATGCGGGCCCTGCCGGAGCGCGAGATCTGCGGTCCCCGGGCCACACTTTTCGACTGGAACCACCCCCCAGAGCCTCACAGTGGCTGACTACGCTCAGGAAGGCAGCTCATTCGTGTCTCTGGGGGGAACGTCGATGTCGGAAATGATTGATTGCTTGCACGTGAACCATCTCAACGCGCTCGTGGAGAACCGGGAGGACAGCCTCGCCCACTTCCGCGACCTCTACGGGGCGCAGTTTTTGCTCGACCTGCCTGAATCCGAAGCATGTCTGATCACCATCGGGACGGTGATCTTCGAGCTCTTCATCCCGCAGAACTTTCTTCTGCACGCTCGGTTCGGGCCCAACTACAACGGGCTCGAATATCAGGTCGCCGACATGGGCGAGGCCCGCAAGGCACTGCGGGCCCGGGGCATCCGCATCGTCGAGGACGCGGAAGTGGCCTTCTATACGCACCCGGCTGACACCTTTGGCGTCGGCATGGAGTTCTACCACCGCAACTTTCATACCGAGGGGATTCCAAATGGATATCTCGAGCCGATCAAGCCGATCGACTACTGGCGCGATGAGCACCCACTCGGCTGCACCGGCCTGAAGCGGTACAGCCTCGTCGTCGCCGACATAGAGGCCGCGTCAAGATTCTTCCAGGAATGCATGGGCGCCACCATCCTCTACGAGGGGCCCCGTCCGGAGGTCGGTGCGCGAGTCGTCGGGCTCGATCTGGCCGGGACGGTCGCCGAGCTCCTTGCCCCGCTGGAGGATGGAGTCATGCAACGCCATCTCGCCCGTTACGGAGACGGCCTGCGTTCCACCGTGTTGGAAGTACGAAACCTCCAACAAGCACAGACGTACTTTGCCGAACGGGGCATTACCCTGCAGCCGGGCGACGCACCCGACACCCTCGCCATACGACCCGAGGACAACCGTGGGCTCCTCTTCGAATTCTCCGAATGAGCTCAGGTGTGGGAATCCGGGGAAGTGCGTTACCCGGTGCGAGGCAGTCGCCGGCGACGATCGGACCCGGCGGGTGGGGCGACTCAGATCCCGAAGACTTCGGCCAACTCCGCAGCCGGCGGCGTGTCGAGTTGCGCGTACGTGCACGATCCGGGCTCTCGATCGGGTCGCCACCGTTTGAATGATGTGGCATGGCGGAACCGGTCGCCTTGCAGATGATCGTAGGAGACCTCGGCCACGAGCTCGGGACGCAGTGGGATCCAGCTGAGGTCCTTGCCTGCACTCCAGCGGCTCTGACCACCCGGCACCCGTTGCGTGGAGTCGCCTTCCGCTTCCATCCACGGGTGATCTGTCGCGACTCGTGCTTGCAGAGGGGCGAGCTCCCCTACGAACGTGGCACGTGTGGCGACGCTGAAGCCCGAGGCCACACCCACGTGGTGGAGCACGCCCTGAGGGTCGAAGAGCCCGAGGAGAAGTGACCCGACGCCGCCGTCCTTGTGCTCGCGATATCCGCCGACGACGCAATCGGCGGTTCGTTCGTGCTTGACCTTCAACATGACGCGCTTGCCGGGCTGATAGCGGAGATCGCCCGCCTTGGCGATGACCCCGTCCAGCCCCGCCCCTTCAAATCGCGAGAACCAGTCGCGCGCCACGTCGGGGTTCCCGGTGGCTGGCGTGAGGTGGATGGGGGGCTCAGCGTCGCCCAGGGCACTTTCCAGGGCAAGGCGCCGGGCAACGAAAGTCTCGCCCTGAAGATCATTGTCGCCCAAGGCCAAGAGGTCGAAGGCGACGAAGGAGGCCGGAGTCGTCTCGGAGAGAAGAGTGACACGCGAGGCGGCGGGGTGGATTCGCTGCGTCAGGGCATCGAAGTCGAGTCCGGACGTTCCGGCAATGACGATCTCTCCGTCGACCACGCAGCGGTTGGGCAGATTTTCCAGCAGTGACCGCCGCAATTCGGGAAAGTAGCGGTCCAACGGCTTCTCGTTGCGGCTGCCGAGCACGACGTCGCCGCCGTCTCGAAACACGATGCAACGGAACCCGTCCCATTTGGGCTCGTAGGAGAGTCCATCGTGCTCGGGAAACTCGCGGACCAGCTTGGCCAACATGGGAGACACAGGAGGTGTGACGGGAAGTGTCATTGGCTGTGGCTCGCCGTCCAGGCCAGGAATTCCTCCATCGGTCGGGTGTTCATGATCCGCTCGCTGGGCACGCCGGTCGCCACCGCCTGTTCACACCCGAATCGCTGCCATTCGAGTTGGCCCGGTGCGTGCGCGTCGGTGTCCACGACCATGACGCAGCCCAGGGAGAGGGCGAGGGCGAGAAGGTCTTCAGGTGGATCGAGGCGTTCGGGGCGCGAGTTGATCTCGACGGCGGTGCCCGTACGGGCGCACGCCTCGAACACGGTGTCGGCGTCGAAGGCGGATTGTGGGCGACCTCTTCCGACCACGATACGACCGGTGCAGTGCCCCAAAATGTCCGTGTGCGGGCTCTCGATGGCCCGCAGCATACGTGCGGTCATTTCCGGAGCGTCCATCCGGAGTTTGGAGTGCACGCTGGCCACCACGACATCGAGCTCCGCCAAGAGGTCCTCGTCCTGGTCCAGCGCCCCGTCCTCGAGGATGTCGACCTCGATCCCACTCAGAATGCGGAACGGCGCCAGGTCCTCGTTCAATTGCTCCACGATGTCGAGTTGTGCCCGTAGCCGTTCGGGGTTGAGGCCATGCGCCACCGTCAGGCGTGGGCTGTGATCGGTGAGGGCCCAGTAGGTGTGGCCGAGCTCTTTTGCCGCTTCGGCCATTTCACGGATCGGGCTCCCACCGTCCGACCAGTCGGAGTGGCTGTGGCAGTCACCCTGCAATTGCTCGAGCAACTTCGTCGCCGCAGCACTGATGGGAGCCAGGCCTTGTGCCTCCAGCTTCTCGAGATAGGTCGGAGTCTTGCCAGCCAGAGCTTCGGCGATCACCTGGGCACTCGTCTTGCCGACCTGTGGAATTTTCTGCAGCCCGGCGAGGGTCATGGGAGCCAGGTCGTCGTCGGACAGTTCGGCAATAGCCGAGGCGGCATGGCGAAAGGCTCGGACCTTGTACGTCTCGGCACCGTCTCGCTCGAGGAGATATGCGATGCGCTGCAGTGCGGCGCGCGGATCCATACCACTCATCCTTTCTTGGCCCTACTGGGCGCCACCCGGGGTGGCTCGTCGGGTTGTTTGGGATATTCGGGGGGCCAGGGGGCGTCGTGCAGGCCGTTCTCCCGGTCACGGGCCGCCATGTCCAGTAAAGGCTGCAGCGATTGCGGCTCGTCCACCATGGAAGCCCACGGGTCTCCTCGGCGCCGGACGAGTTCGGGGACGCTACGGAGAGTGAGCTCTTCGGGGTGGACCGAATCGACCTCGTCCCAACTGAGCGGCGTCGAGACCTGGCCTCCGACCCTGGGCCGGACGAACCAGGCACCAAAGACAGTCTTGTGGGGAGCGTTCTGATTGAAATCGATGAACACCCGCTCCCCTCGTTCCTCCTTCCACCATTGCGCCGTGATCGACGCGGGATGGCGACGTTCGAGCTCCCGGGCCATCGCGATGGCGCCGGAGCGGACGTCGTAGCTGTTCCATCGCGGCGCCAGTCGTACATACACGTGGATGCCCCGATTGCCCGAGGTCTTGGGGTAGCCGACGATGCCGAGCTCATCGAGCAGGGTGCGGACCTGCCCGGCTGCTTCCCGGACCGCGTCGAACCCGACACCGGGCTGGGGATCGAGATCGATGCGGAGCTCATCGGCGTGATCAGGATCGTCCGCCCGGTAGGGCCAGAGGTGTAAACCGAGGCAGCCCAGGTTGACCGCCCACAGGACGTGCGCGATGTCCGCCACCACAAGTGCATTGGAACGCGTGCCGTTGGGGGTGGTGACATCCGTGGTCTCGAGCCAGCCGGGTGCATTCTTCGGGACGCGTTTCTGGAAGAATGAGTTCTTCCCGGCCCCGTCGGGGAATCGTTCCAGGAGGGCGGGACGCCCCGCAGCGATGCGGCACAGCACCTCGCCGATTTCGACATAATACGAGGCCAGGTCGAATTTGGTGGCGCCGATCTCGGGAAAGTAGATCTTGTCCGGACTGGAGATCTCGACGTCCCGGCCAGCCGCATCGATGGTCCGTTTCTCCGATGGCATTTCAACGCTGGACGCTATCGCAGGACCATGTCCACTGGGCGCTGCACGTCACCCGTCTGGATCCGTCCCAGCAGGTGGACCAGGTATTTCCGTGGTCGGAGCACTTCCCCTGTGCGACGCGTTGCTTCTGTCCGGACGACGGGTGGGCCGCAGCTCTCTTAAGCTTCAATGGTGGTCATGAGCGACGATGACAGAATCGACGAGGCAAGTGAAGAGTCAATCCCCGCCAGCGACCCGCCGGCCGGATGGGCGGGAGAGGACGAGGAAGACCTGATCCCGCCCGAAGCACCCGCGCTCTAGGTCGACCTCCCCGCTCGGGCCGCCGACGCCGCGCCTCTTGTACCTGCGAATTAGACGCTCACCGGCACCGACGAGGGCCCTCGCACCGTGTTGGTGGCCACGTAGGTCACGGCCGAGCGGTCGACCTCCCAGCTCGGGAAGCGACGCAGCACCTCTGCCAGAGCCACCGTGCCTTCCATCCGGGCCAGTGCAGCCCCGAGGCAAAAGTGGGCGCCGTAGCCGAAGGTCACATGGCGATCGATCGAGCGGTGGATGTCGTAGGTGTCAGGTTCGGGGTATTTGCGCTCGTCGCGTCCCGCAGAGCCGGTCAAGAGCGCGAGTGTCGCCCCGGCGGGGAGAACAGTGCCGTGCAGTTCCACGTCGCGGGTGACGTAGCGCCCTTGAATCGGCGACGGGGCCTCGTAGCGCAAGAGCTCTTCCACACCCACGGGAATGAGGGAGGGATCTTCAGCCATCTCGCGTCGGGCGTCGGGATACTCTTCGAGCACCAGCGCGGCCCACCCCAACATACGGGCCACAGTCTCGTTCCCGGCGTTGCTGATGAGTGCCAACATTCCCATGACTTCGAGATCGTCGAGTTTGCGGACTTCGCCCTCCGGCGTCGTCAAGTCTGCCTCGACCAAGGCAGTGATCATGTCGTCCCGAGGCTGGCTGCGACGTTGCGTGATTTGACCCATGTAGTAGCCGATCGTGAGGTTCATCGCCTCCTGGGCTTCAGGGGTCGTGCCCTCTTTGCCCTCCTCGCGGTGAAGGCTGACGTCGCTCCATTCCCGAAGCTGATCGTGATCCTCCTCTGGAAAACCGAGCAGCGTGGAGATCACCATGACGGGGAGCCGCATGCCGAAGTCCTGCACGAAGTCGAAGCCGCTCTCGCCGACGAATGGATCAAGGTACTCTGCGCACAACTGCCTGATGCGATCCTCGAGTGCGGCGATGCGCCGGGGTGTGTAGGCCCGGCTGACGACCTTTCGGAAGGAGTCGTGGAGTGGTGGATCCATCATGATCATGATCGGAAACGGAGGTTCCTCGCCGATGGCATCGAGGGTGATCCCGCGGGCCGAACTGAATGTCTCCGTGTCGAGTGACGCCGCCAGGACATCCGAGAAGCGGCTCAGAGCCCAGAAGCCGTAACGCTCGTTGTGGTACACCGGCGCCTCGTCGCGAAGACGCCGCCATGCTTCATACGGAGCTTTGCGCTGGTCAGCATGGTACGGATCCCAATAGGGGCCCGCGGTCGTTTCAGTCATGGTCTCTCGTTTCCCCGAACGTGCCTTTCAAGCTACTTGAAAAGACATGTTTCGACAGCCAGGCTCGACGGTTTTTCCGCGCCGCGGTTTCGTTTACCCCGCCGAGGCTTCGGTCGACACCCTGGTATCGGTCGTCCATGACGCTCGGGCGAGTGCAGCCTCATGGCGCTGTGCCCTCGCCGCTTCGAGGTGGGCAATTCTACGTTCGAAGTCCTCGGCACGTTCCAGCGCCTCCGCGAGATCTTCGGGGGAGGTCAACACCCGTACCGACGCGCTGCCCTTGGAGCAATGAGCCTCATTCTCGATTTCCATTTGATCACCTTCCATGTCAGGCCGTTCGTCCGTGTCGGATCAACGTTCACAAATGGTCCCCGCCAGATGGCTATTTCCAGATCTGGCGGATCGAAACATTGGTCGCCGACTGCGGAGTCGGGCTGAGGCGTCCAAGAGCCTCCAACGGTAAGATCACGGATCTGAAGGGAGGGCCGTCGTGAGCCGAAGCTGGGTTCAACAGCTGTTCGAGTTCGACACCTACGGGTTCACCGTGCTCCCCTCCGTGCTGGACGCCGAAACCAGCAGCCGGTTGGCCGCACGTCTCGATTTTCTGGATGAACAACGTGGCATCGACTACGTCCATGACAACGCCTTCGCCCGTCATATCTCGTCCGTTTACGCCGACGACGATGCCTTCATGTCCCTGCTCGACAACCCCGATGTCCTGGGTTTCATCGAGTCTGTGTTGGGTTCTCAAATAATCCTTGGGAGCTGCAATGCCCGCATCGTGCGCCCAGGTGACCCGATCCAGGGATTCCACAGCGATATTCCGGTGCAGCTCCGGCGGAGCGGTGCGCCCGTCATGGTGAACGCGGTCTGGATGATCGACGCCTTCACCGAGGAGAACGGTGCCACCCGCTTCGTGCCTGGAAGCCATCTGGTGGCGTCCGCCAGTCCACCTCCCGACGTCAGTATCACCCACGAAGTCCAGGCGGTCGGGCCCATCGGCAGTGTGCTGATCTTCAACGGTCAATGTTGGCACGGGGGCGGGGCCAACAAGAGTGACGGGGTCCGTCGTGCCGTCTTCGCCCATTACCGGGTCAGCCCGTGGATGCGATTCGCCCTGGATCCGTCCCGCTGGATCTCTCCGGAGCAATGGGGCCGCATGACGACGCGGCAGCGGGAATTGCTTCGAATGTCCGAGGCGGTCGATCAACCCACGGCGGCCGACTACTACTAACCAAGAGCCGTGGTCCGTCATGACCCCGCCCAGGCAATGGCGGCTGGTCATTTTCCTCACACTTCGGATAGGTTCGCGTTCGTGAGCCGAAGCAAGGAAGCCGCCTATCTCGAGAGCGGAGAGTCCGACTACGACGAGGCTGGGTCACCGCCGGAGAGCGCAGATGAGAAGGAGCCACCGCGGACCCCTGATGGCGTGGCGAGTTTTGGGCGGCGTCGAGACCGCTAAGCCAAAGCCTCGGCTTCAGCGGTCCCGCCGATGCCGAGTCGGCAGCGCTTCAGCCGGTCGTCGCCAGGGCGGAGTTTGAACGTCGGTACGGGTTCCGCCGTCGCCCAAGGACCCTGAAGAGAGCATCGGCCGCCGCGAACGCAACTCCGAAACGGATCTCTTTTGCCAGGCCGCCTTCCGATTCGTTCTGCACCCTCTCGTGGAAACTCCGGACGGCCCAGGGGAACGGATTCCAATCGAAGAAGTACACGAGGGGCTTGTCGAGGTCGAGGAGCGCCGCACCGGCCATCGCTGCGACGGTGGCCGTACGAGCCTGTTTCGCCGCGAAGAGAGTTGCCGTGGCCATGACGGTCAGCCCGATGAGGCCATCGCGCTTGGCCGCAGTCAGGAATTTGTCTGCTCCACCCGGCTGCTGCTTGTCACATCCCCAGTGGGGCACGGCGTCGAGAGCGAGGTGCGAGGCCACCCCTACGACGAATGCAGCGACGGGTCGCCGCTCCAGCATGCGGCCGATCAGAGCTCCCGAGAGCACATGGTTGGTCACGAACATCGATCCACTCTCTCAGAATGCGAGGAGCCGGGGATCGCGGCAACCACCATCACGACGGGAGACCGGAATCCAGGCCCGGGGATCACCGAAACCCAGCCCTTGGTAGCGGCCTGGTTGCAAAGTGGTTGGCGTTGGTTCCAATCGCCCACTTTCCTTGACTTGGGCAGGTCAGAGGGTCAATCTTGAGCTGATAGCAAGTCGAAACGGCAAACCTCTCGTGAGGGAGGGACGCAAAGTCACGGGACTCTCTGAGTTGGCCGGGCCGCCGAAATTAGCGAAGGACCCGTAGCTACTTTCCCAGCGGCCCCCGGACTCAGGGCGGAAGGGGAAATGTGCACGAGAGTATTCTTCACAAACAGCGCCCGGGAGTTTGTCACCACTGTGGTTGGAGAGGGAACGTCGGGAAGGTTCTCCGACGTGACCGCCGTTACATCGCCTCCGGACACACCCATGGTCGTCTCTGCGAGGAATGTGCGACTCTCCTTTTCCATGGTCAGACGGCATTTCGCGACGTGCGCAGCGGGCACGTCGCACTGACCGTCGTCCGAGCCCGAGAAGTCGCCTGAGCACATGGCCCTCCCATGGTCATAGACCACAACCGTCGGACCCATCGTCATCGCCCAGGCACGCCGGAGCGTCCCTTCAATCCTCCGGTTGGCTGGTCGCCACGGAGTGCGACAGCAACCATCCGAAAGGTGCCTGATCCCGGGTCGATACCGATGTCGGACGACCCGATGCCGGGTGGAGAGCCCTCTGACACCACCACGCTGCTGGAGAGTCTCCCCGAGGATTCGTAGGGATCGTTACCCAGCTTTCGACTGGTGTCCCTGTTCCCCACCTGCTCCGGCCGAAGGCGCGCCATGAGGCTTCGCCGTCGGCGTCTTGTCGCGACCGCTGGCTGCTGAGCGTGACCCCTCAGGCAGAGGCCCTTTCCTAGTTGACAAATCCGACAGGAATAGTCGAGTATACAAAAACCGGTTGACTTTATGGGCATCGACGGACGGGATCCAAGGAGAAGAGCGACATGACGACTGTGGCCTCGAAGTTCGAGCTGTCCATCACGCCCCTCACTGGTAGCACCGGTGCCGAAATCCGTGGGGTCAACCTGCACGAGACGCTGGCCGAGTCAACGGTGGCTGACCTTTTGGCGGCCCTGGTCGAGTACAAGGTGATCTTCTTTCCGGGTCAGCATCTCTCGTCGGAGGAGCATTTGGCGTTCGCCGCCCAGTGTGGCGAAATCACCGAGGCGCATCCCATCTCCCGCGGTAACCATGGGCACCCTGGACTCCACGAGATCAACTACAGCGAGATCCGCCAGACCTACTCCGGCCGCCCGAATCCGCTGAAGAAGCCCCGTCTCGACGGTTGGCACACCGACGTGACGTTCATGGCGACGCCACCGATGGGCTCGATCCTCAACGCTTTGGTCATGCCCGAACGGGGCGGGGACACCGTCTTTGCAAACACCGAAGCGGCCTACGAGGGTTTGTCGGAGCCATTCCAGCGTTTTCTCGACGGTTTGGTGGCCGTGCATGACGGTGAGGAACCATTTGGGGAAGGTCTGCGCAGGGACGGATTCGCGGAGTGGGACGGGCAGAAGTTTGCCGAGTTCACTCCAGTCGAGCACCCCCTCGTGCGGACCCATCCCGTGAGCGGCAAGAAGAGTCTTTTCGTCAACCCGGAATTCACCTCCCACATCAAGGGTTTCTCCCGCCGGGAGAGCGACGGAATACTGGGGCTGCTCTACGAGCACATGATCCAACAGAAGTACCTCGTCCGCTACCACTGGAGTGCGGGTGACCTGGGGTTCTGGGACAATCGGTCCACGATGCACTTCGTCGTCATCGACTACGGCAACCAACACCGTCTGATCCAACGCGTGACCCTCAAGGGCGAGCGCCCCTTCTAGTGGTCCGCGGCGAGCCTGTCGAGCTGCCCGGTGGCAAATGCCAGGTCCCAGGCATGGGCAGCCAACTCGGCGAGATACATGTTGACCAACGTCGTACCCAAGTAGTCCTCACCCCAGGGCATGGTGAACCACGACGACAACCGGGAATCGTCCCCCCACGCCTGCGCCGCCTCCGCAGCGGCGCGCCGTAGCTGGGCGGGCGCGTCAGACAGTTCGACGTGGGGCGAGTCGTCTCCGGCCGGAGGGGTCCGGGCCCGACCGAGCGCAGCCGCCCGGTAGGCGGCCTCGACCATGTGGTCGATCAGACCAGCCACGTCATACGCGGGGCACGGAGTCCGGAGGGTGACCTGCTCTGCTTGTATCCCCGACACGATCACAGCAGCGTTCTCGTACGACTCCAGGAGCGGAGCACGACGGTCAGGGTCGGCCATGGGGACATTCCTTCCAGCGACCAGCAAGCAGACGCCACAGCATTCCGCCGGGACAAGGACCCCTGCTGTCCTCAGCTCTTCTTCTCGTCGTGACCCCCGAACCCCTTGCGCATGGCCGAGAGGACCTTGTTGGCGAAGTCGTCGAGGTCCCGGGAGGCGAAGCGGGAGTAGAGCGAGGTGGTCAGCACGGGGGCGGGCACTCCTTCGTCGATGGCAGCGATGGAGGTCCAGCGCCCTT
>Ga0182030_10009508_pt1 | contig 19889 bp, 18 predicted proteins | sample 812S3MmetaG_FD_121299 | JGI IMG/M metagenome (GOLD analysis project Ga0182030, IMG submission 121299) | Permafrost microbial communities from Stordalen Mire, Sweden - 812S3M metaG (Illumina Assembly) | ecosystem: Environmental > Terrestrial > Soil > Wetlands > Permafrost | place: Sweden... | reverse complement strand
GGAGACCTAGGATTTGGTGACTATCTCGACCAAGAAATACAAGGATTCCGAAAGCAAAGAACAGAGAGCCTCGAAAAATGGGCTGAGCAAAGAGGCCTGAGTTCCATTTTCCACACATTTTCAAAGCACGTCCGGTGGCAATCTGAGCCCGACCACGAAGGTTACAAAAGCTTGAGGAGCTTACGAGAGATCAGGGCCTCGCAGCGCCTTCATCTCATACTCTATATGGAGTATCTGCTCTATTCTGTTGCGAGATCAACTTTGGGATTGGTCCGATTTGCAGAGCTCAGGGCATCAGATGGCACAATGGCGAGGCAGCGATTTATCTTTCCTACCCTAAAGACCATCATAAAGTGGATCAAAGGGCTCATCAACGGGGAGGATTCTAGCTCAGGAATTGAAAACATTGACAACTTTTTAGGCAACGTGGAAACAGTCTATCTTGGAGACTCTCTGAAGACTCCAAAAGATCCAGAACATCTACCTCCAACGAACCTGTTGCAGATTGTGGAGAACCGGCTGAGGGTGATACCAAGACTTTTAGGATCAACCCCTGCGAAATTTGGTCTTCGCGTCGCTTTGGCCTCGATGAGCATTGGAATAATGGCATATCTGAAAAATACACATGTGTTCTTTATTCAACAGCGTGTCGTTTGGGCTATGGTTATGATGTAAGCGTTTAACATACAACTTTTCAATAGAGGATGTAGATACTGACCATATCTAGTGCTATTGGGATGAATCCAACTTCTGGCTCAGCGGTTTTCCAATTACTTGGTAACTTAACGGCTACACTTTTTGCAATGATTTGCGCATTCATAAACTGGTACATTGTTGACCAGAAAACTGGGGGGGTCATTGTGTTCTTCTTTCTGTTCCAAACGCTATATTTCTATTTTGCGGCGAAGAACCCACGATTCTTGGTAGCCATAGCAGCTGGAGCCGTCACCCACGTTCTCATCATAGGTATGCAAGACTTTCCTTCGATTGAACATCTCTCATCACTGTTTTTGTCCAGTCTCTAATCTAGTATCAGGCTACGAGCTGCAAGTGCGGGTTATCGGCCTAAAGGCTGCAACAGCAACTGGCCAGCCATACTACCCACTCTACGAGCTAGGCCCCTATAGACTTCTCACAGTTATGGGAGGTGTGACTGTTGCATACATTTGGACAATCTTTCCCGTTCCCATAACCGAAGGTTCAGTTCTTCGACGAGATCTCGGAAACTCTCTTTTCCTTTTAGCAAACTACTTAAGCTCTGTCACTTCCACAGTGGAGCTTCGAGTCCAGGACAAAGAAGGTACCGTAAGTCAGAGGTCAAGTCCCGGTCGGCGGCTGGAAAAAATGCGTCTCAAGGTGTTGCAAAAACAATTGGCCGTCCTCACTTCCATGAGACAGAATTTGTTGTTTCTGTCTTGGGAGCCGTCTTTTGGAGGAGGCTTTCCCAAAGCGAGTTATCAGGCAATAATAGATGAAGTTCAAACGTAAATTCTGATTCCCGCAATATCAATACAAAGTTGAGCCTACTAACCATCTGCTTAAAGTATCGTAAACTACCTCACAATTGTTGCTTATGCTTCAGAAGCCTTCACCAACGCACGCTCAGCAGAATCCTCCGCAGTCTGGCTTTCTCGATTCGCCCAATCCAGACTTGAAAGCAACCACAAGTCACACGAATTGACTTCTCTCCTCCTCCTCCTATCCTCCTCGCTACAAAACAAGCAACCACTCCCACCCTATCTCAAGGATCCTTCACACTTCCACCTATCAGAACTTCAGGACACCGATGAAAGTATCATGGCGTTAAGCAATATCAATGAACCTGGATTCCGAGCTTTTGCTGTTATTGAGGTTGCGCATCTGTGTTTAGTGGATTCGGCAAGTAGTATTGTTAAGCATGTGAGGGATTTGGTGGGAGAGGTGGATTTTAGTTTTCAGGTCGTTTCGTCTGGTGCTACGAGTAGTAGTGGGCTTGTGGAAGTGACAGAAGGGAAACAGAAGGCCTATTAAACTAGAAGTTTTAGTTCTGTAGAGTATTTTGGTTCGTTAAATGGCCTTGACTTTAATCATCACTTCGAAATAGTCCAGGAGCATAAGAATTGATCCGAACGAGATTGAATAAGAGTTCAAATTTTAAATCAAAACTTGGGCAACTTCACCTTCTCTTTATCCCTCAACTCCTGCACAACCTCCTCCGCACTCCTCTCCCCACTCCTCACAGCCCCTTCCATGTATCCCTTCCACTCCCAACTCGTCTCCGTCCCCACGAAATGCACCCTCCCAAACCTCTCCCTCAACGCCTTCCCCACCTTCCCCATAGTCCCTGGCTTCGTAAACGGACACGGACATCCTCTACTCCAAACCTCGTTCGCCCATTCCTGTTCAAACACTTCTGTGGGCTCTCGAATCACCTTCTCGCTTTCCGCACCAAAAATCTCTACTGGTTGAAACAACACTGCTTCTTTTCTATCCTTGGGGGATAGTTTCGACCATTCCCTCCCTGGTTCACCATTAATAAAGCACGTCAAGGAGAATTGGCCTAGTAATTCATCGCTCGTATCCCTGGTAACGGATGCTGGTCCGATAAATGATTGGCTCTTGCCGCAATAGCCTCCCCCTTTCCACCAGGGTTTGTCCCAGAGGAGGATCATTTTTGAGTAATAGCCTAGTGTAGTGTTGGAGACGTATATCTGTTTATTGGGGGAAAGGGGAGGGGAGAATGTTATGTCTTTGTATGAGGGCGTGGGGACTGATAGCATTTGGACCAATGATGTTGCACACTTCATAAATTCCTTATTCTTTGCGCGGTCAAAAGTAACTGTCAATGGAAGTCGGAATACTTGCAAATCTCCCCACTATTTTAGCTCCAATGATTTTCCTTTGAAGTGACTGCATCCTTATCCATGGATCCGAGGACTACTGGCTGGCTAAGAACAATTTCGAAGAGGTACTCGGCTTTGGCGAGGGAGGGGACGGGGATAAGTGTTGCGGGAGGTCGATGGCCTTTGAGGAATTCGAGGAGAACCTCGGAGTGGTATCTATGCTTATGGCTATAGTTGACGGTGTAATAGATTAATTTGACGATGTCTGTTGGCTTTGCTCCAACTGGAATGCCAGATTGACTTGTTCTTTGTAGGAATGTTGGGGTGGCTTTGTGCTTGTCGCATCCGACTTGGCCTGCTGTGTAGATGAGCATCGTGGAGCCTTGGACTGTAGAAAGTGACGAGTAATATGATGGGCAGTCGGCCAGGGCCGAAGGGTCAAGAGTGCTGATGTGTAGTACCTTTGGGATATTACAGAATAGAACTTTCATAGAAGAGGTGGGAATGTCAACTGTTCAAGAAATCTTGGGTACAGATATATTTGTGTGAACTATTGCCAGGTATCACTTCCTTTGTGAGGTGCTGGACCAACACTCGAGTCTAAGAATAATGCAATATATAGATAGAATAGAGCTGAAGTTAGTACTCTATGGAGTCAAATCATTTCTCCATCGGGGTAATTTTTTTTTCCCACAGCGTTTTCGCGTTCAGGAGTGGGATACTGCTTACTGGTCTCTGCGGCTATTACCATTCATCACTTTCGAATGATTCTGATGTTACTCATTGTCTGAATTCATGCTTTCGACTATCTGGAATTCAGTCGAGGATGTTTTCTGCCCTTGACCCGTAGATGTGATATTGTCATCCTCGCATATTCTCTAAAGTTTACTATAAAACCAACACTATTCTTTCTGTTCAACCCATGAGACTAGAATGCAAAAAATCAAACCTAGTATATCAGAGAACCCACTTGGGAATGATGGCAAATACTTTGACAATGAGTTGTGGGTATGTAAGCTCTGACTTTCACATGTCCATATTTTGGATGAAAGTGGGAATAATGTAGCCGTTTCTCCATGCCTCGCGATACGGCTTGAGTGATAATTCAGATAGGAGGAAGAATAAGGAAAGAAAGCTGGATCAAACCCTCCAAGAAGCCAGTCTCCTATGACTTTGGATTGACTAAAAACAACCATGGAATGACTTGAACTGGAAATGAAATATTGAACTTAATCCAATAGATATTTTAATACTAACCTCGAGCACTCGTAATTCTGATAATGAAGTTATTTCTGTCTGGCATCACGTGGCGAGCCGTTATTTGCGGTCTCGTTTTAGCTAATGACGGAACACCACTCCAAAAACATTGGCTTCAACAAGCAACCTGCAGCGACTCCTGGAGATGTATTCGGATACCTTGGAAGATGTTTTAGATCTGTTGTCTGATGCTGTGCCGTGACTGCGGAGCCTTCACCTTTGCTGAACCTTGCGTTTAGAATCCTTCCATATTCAACCCCTATCTTCTCGATTTCTCATTTTGTTTGCACAAATTCTCTTAGAAATGACGTTATGAGGTCACAAAAAGTACTCTTAGGATTCCCTGGTCTGGTGATAGCTAGTCCAGGCCTGACGATATAGCCTGATGGCAAGCTGAAAGATAAGGCTACAACTCTATCGACTGGAAAGACTGTGTCGGCGATACCTGCGACCGCGCTGATCAGTGGCTTATGCGACTGTCTTGGAGGCGACCCAGGAAAGAACATCACTAAGCTTGGAGAAACGCAAACTAAGCACGGTTAGTTCGAGAATAGCTGCGTAACTCAGAATTTGAGAGAGAACGACTGGCTATAGACATAGAAATTAAGCACATCAAGTACTATCACCAGAAGCGGAGTTGCTTCATCTAAGATAAAGACGTCGCCATTCCCGGCCTCAACACTAGCTACAGAATCGCATATAGTGAAAATCGTATGTCTGACCTTGAAGCTACCCTTTCATCGATGTCTCCCGATGCTAACGTCTCTAGGCTGGAGGAGTGAACCGCTGTTGTAGCGGTAGCAGCAGTCGCAATATTATTCTTATGGTCAAGACAAAAGCATGGACGAAAGAGGGAGGGCCAGCTTACGAAGCTCGGGTTTGTTGATGACTCTGAAACTCATCCTAAAAGCTGGACTTCCTGCTTTTTAGGATAACGTAGCGACGACACCCTATTCTCGGGTTAAGTCAATGATCCAGCAGCATTTGCCTCTGATGGAAGTTGAAGCAATAGAAGCTAGGCGACCGATAGATAAAAAGGGAGCGGTTTCGCGGGTGTTGGGCCAAGATGTAGAATATTGAGAACAGCAAAAGACAAACATACATAACGCACTTATTTTTTCGAGACCGCTCTCTATTGAGAAGAACAAGAAGATCCTGTCTGTCGCCGGGACGACTCAGCATGGACTGAGTGAACGCACGTGATATTCATTGTACGATTTCGATGAGAACTGGAGGGCTTTGCGTCCATATCTTCTTGCCGATGTCACAGAAAATTGGGAACAAGGAAACTCACATAAATCTCACCGCTTATTCCACATACGGCTCCGTGCTTGGTTTCGTGTTTTTGGGACGCTGGAATATGAAATGTGATAGTTGGACAACCATCGTTCACCGAAAAGGGAAGATGCAGATGCAGATAGCCGTACATGGTGATCCCGAGACCATGTCCTTGACTGAATTTCTGTCACTTTTCCCCCAAACGACCAATACTGGTGGTAAATGCATTTCTTTTTGCTTTGTGTCGATGTTATCGAGGCTGCCGCTGCGCGATTCTTCCGGATGGCGGGGTGCTCTAATTGAGACACTGGAAATGTGACGTGTAGTTATGGACAAGGTAATGGCTGCAAGGAAGTCTCCAGGGAATCTTTAATTATCGGCCATACCGCAGAAGCTTCTCTGGGATGCCGACTTTCTGTGCGACGTTGAAGTTTCAACGACTACTATTACCCCACGGTTGTACAGCACAGCTGCAGGCAGCACGTTCATTCGAAGCCCCGAACCGCTGGACAAGCCGTCCGAAGATTGCATGGTCGAAGGCACTGGTAGTGGTTGGGGCCTCTGCGAGTCATTCCTCTTCTGATCCTAGCGTATCTGCAAACCACGATATATCGGGCATTTGCTGCAGGGCAACCACTCTATAATAATAGAGGATAAAATCCCCAATTGTCATAGGCCAGGTCGATGATGCATACGAAAAGGTATTCGTCCCAAAGAGCGGCGGCTAGATTTGGAGGGGGTTGCGTGTGGGATAGGGTGCCGAGTTGGGAAAATCGAACATTTTTTACTACCACTGTAGTATTCAATTGCTTTCCAAACTCGCCTGAAGAAGGCTGGAGATCCTGGCAGAAGGCGATCGCTTGAGCAATACCGCCAACATAGGTACAATGAAGTCGAGGTATGGTTGTCTCCTTTCCTCGTTCCTGTTTCTAGTGAACATTTCGCTATGCCAAAGACACAGAAAGAAAGTGGGTGTTGAAGTTTTAGGCTTTAGGTTTCGTTTTGTATCTTCTCCAGATGCAGCCACTCCGACTCCCTTCGCTATCACACCACACCACATCCCACGTTGTGCCCCACTAACGACTCCCGCTGAAGACCGCATGCCTCATCTTGCCCAGAGCTATACGATTGACGACCGAGACGACACGACCTAATACGACCATTCCCTTTTTCTGACGACTCACAGCGCCCTTCCACCACACCTCGACCTCGTCCCAGCAACGCACCCAGTCCAGTACCACACACTCCTGCAAAATCGACAACGTTCAGACATTCAAATCATTTTGCCTCCCGTGCGACTTACCGTGCCCCTCATCTTCGAGCTTACCTTACCCCCATTCCTTCAACATCCGAGCTACGCCAACCATTTCGAAACCCTACTTTGGTTGTCGCATTCAATTACACAAAATACACAACCGACTCATACAATTAAATTTTGGCCTTATTTATGACATCGAGCGAAGCTTCGCGGAAGGAGTACGAGTATCGAAGTTGCCATGTCTCTGCCTCTGACCCCCCCTTACGAAGTGGTCGAGCCCTTTGATATCTTTGCCGATAATGATACCAACGATGGAGGCGCTCCGGTCCTCGAACCGGACAAATACTCTGTGGAACAATCCATTGGGACACCTATCAGTGAAAACGGTATGGGTTTAGAGAATCGATTCGACAGATCGAACCTGGGGGAGAGGTCTGATTCTCACGACCTAAGCGACGAAGATCGAGACATGTCAGAAGGTGGAGTTGTACTGTCCACTACGGAAGCTCCATTGACTATGACGCTGTCGCATGCAGAAGAGCTCAACGCTGAGCTGGATATGCTCGATACTGAGATTATGGGCCATGATAACCTCAACGTACTCTTGCATGACGATCTTTACAGCGACGAACTCCCCTTCTACTACTCAGATCCAGAGCAATTCGCCCAAAACCCCGAAGAAGCATTGGATGACTTGCTGCTTGACGGAATCATGGATGAGGTCGAAATCCCTGCCTATCTACCAATGCCACCCACTGGTCTTCCACCCGTTATGTCCGAAGTATCTCAGCAACTGCAGCATATACAGAATGGGCAGGAGCATGCAGACCCTTCCACAGGTGTAGAAGGTCAACATGCTGCTTTCATAGATAACAGTACATTACCCCCTTCCTTTCATTCTGTTTTACCTACAGGTGTTGGTAGCTCGGCCGATCTTGCTATGGCAGATGTCTATTCTGTGGTTCAAAATATGGGCTCTCACTATGTACAAAACACGAATTGGGTGGAAGGGTTGGGCCCATCGCCGGATATCCCTGCCTTGGCGCCAAATCAGATTCAGCACTTATTTCCACATGATGAGAGTGTGCTCTCGCCATTTTCATATTTTCATGTTCCAGATGCAAATGCGGATGATGTGTCTTCTGAAGCTGACCAAGATGAAGTGGACGATCAGGTCAATCTTAGCATGTTGGACTTCCTCTATACATGGGGGAGAACCGCCATTAGTATAGATGAGCCTAGCCGACGGACTCGAGGTCCCATAATATCAGCAATTAACAAGCAAAGCGAGACTCCTGCGCCTAAAACGATAAAAGTATGCGATCTTCAGGGCGAAAGATGCGATATTCAAGGAATCGACTGGAAGGATCTTGGGATAACTAGATGGGAAGCTAGACAAATGCGGCGGCAGACTTACAGGAATTATACCAACTTGAGGGTCACACAGCAGTGGCATGTGAGTATAATCTTAATGAATTGTATACCTAGTTACTGACTACCTATTGCAGCCACGCCTGAATGGCGCTAGATTGTCGGGTGGCGAGAACTACTTCAAATTTCGAAGAATGGGCTTTGATCACGATGTCCACTTGGCCCACTTTCAGCTACGGAACCTGTTGGTCGGTCCTACCCGCGATCACATCTATTATGCTGGTAGGGCAAAAGTCATGCATTATACTCCTACAGGGAGTGCTCCTCCAAAACCAGCCTCTGTAGTTATGGATCTAACAAAATCTACCGTCCTTCCATTTCACAACCATTCACGGGGAATCCAGATCTCAACCTTGACAGCTAAACATGATGTGCTTGTTGCTGGTGGTTTCGGTGGCGAATATGCCATGGTTAACTTGAGGGCCCCAGCAGACACTAAGCATACAGAAGGCCTCCTCACCTACCACCATAACGCCATCACGAATCACGTTCAAGTTCACTTATCTCGAACTTCATCCCTTCCTCTTGCAACGTTCGCTTCAAATGACGAATGGGTAAGAATCTTAGATGTCTCTACCAATACGTTAATTTCCGAACGCCAATACGACTGTGCAATTAACTGCACCTCAATCTCTCCCGACCAGCGGCTCCGAGTGCTTGTCGGTGATAAAGAGCAAGTACTGATCTGCCACGCTGAAACTGGCGAAATTCTTCAGCAATTGGATGGTCACCGAGATTATGGATTTGCATGCGATTGGGCGGATGATGGTGTGACTATTGCAACTGGTAATCAAGACATGCAGGTCAAGATTTGGGATGCTCGTAAGTGGAAGCACAGTTCGGGGAAATCTTCTCCAGTGGCGACTATTTCGGCAGAGATGGCAGGAGTGAGGCAGGTGAAGTTCTCACCTTTGGGTTCAGGAAAGAGAGTGTTGATGGCAGCTGAGCCAGCGGATTTCGTCAACCTGATTGATGCTGAGACTTTCACAAGCAAGCAGACGCTAAACTTCTTTGGCGAGATTGCTGGTGCCGATTTCACGAATGATGGACAGGACCTCATGATTGCAAATAGTGATGCTTTCATAGGTGGAATCATGGAATTCGAACGATGTGGCTTAGCAATTGAGGCTTCTTGTGGGATGGAGGATCAAAAACGATATTTGGATAGACCCACCAGAGCAAGACTCAGTACGCGGCCTCCAGGCTATGACTGGAAAGCTACAGATCGAGAAGTTGTAGAAAATCCAAAATCACGAGGAACGCAGATGCAACGTAGGAGAAGAGCAGCCAATCTGGGGACCACGCTGGAGCCTTTTTAGGGGATAATGGGATTCAACATTTGTACAGCTGTGGATGTTTCTGCGGCGGCGACATAATTTTCAACACTCCCCTATTCTTCTCATCAACTTTTTTCTTTTTCTTTTCGATGATACCATGGCTTTGCTTTTATGGATGGAATGGATGGGAGTCATAGTATGGGCATTACCAGGCGTCATTCATTCTTCGAGGGACATAATGGATGGGCATTGCATAGCATGGAAGGACACACAGAACATAACATACGATGCAACGATAATCAGGATACTCTTGCGAAGTAGTCATATTTTGCATGGAGTATGGAGGGTTATCAAAGAGGGTATTCAACTGATGGTCTTCAAAGACGGGGTTTTACGAGGGGGTTATTGCTCCATATGATGATATGACCAATTATGAACCCATTCTGTTTGTGTATTCTTCTCGAGGTATATTCGATGGAGGGCGGTTTAGCTGTATATAATGTTACGAAAGCTTTACTCTTGCAATGTGCTACTTGTGGATGCTTGCGCTGATCGATTGGGAGTGATGAGTGCGGGTTTAATGTTAGTAGGGTTACATCTAAACGAGCCGTTCTTTCCCCACAACATTCACAGTAGCTTTAGCTTAAACAGGGAGAAAAGCAATTACGACATGAAACAAGGCGACCAGAGCAATATATTAACCATTAGAATTTACAAAGGCAAGTAAGGTACAACCCCCATCCTCCCATCTCCCAATTCCATAATTAGCCCCTCTCGAATGCACGCCATCTCAACCCGTTGAGATACAAGTCTCTCAAATACCTGCCCTATCATTACATGGCCAAATCTAATTACCTTTAGAGAGGTCCTTCCTATTTCAATACCGTCCATAGTTGTTCCTTCCTTCTGATATGTAATCTGCCCCTTCCATTCATCCTCACTCCTCAATTACTAATTCGAAAGCGAGCGGAACAGGATTATCCAAACGCCTCCCTTAAGAAGTAAGAGGAAACAAATGAATAAGCCCCCAAGTCTGCTCACACTCAAAATCTCCCGGTTCCTTCCACGTATCATCCACATAGCTAAACATCACGCTTCTGTGTCCCACCTCATCCACAATCGCCTTCACAGCTATAGCTTGATTTGTCGAGCCCGGACATGCCATGTTATTACATGACCCACCTGAAGGCCATCCAGTCTCCAAATTAACAGCCGTCTTCCCAGGACACAAATTATCAGCGATGCTGAGCTGGCCTGCGGTAAAGGTTCCTGCGTCTGTAGCGACAGTGTCAGGGTTGAAGAATGGGTGTAGGTTTACGCCCACAACATCCACGATATCGCACCAAGAGCCCACATTCGCTTGCCACGTATCAAGAGGCTCAGTCGTTGTGCATGGTCCATTATATCCCGCATTTCTGAAAGCTTGCTTGCTTGATGATATAAAGGCAGTTAAATCACCCACGGTAACAGCCTTCGAACTAATCGCCTCATTCCCAATCACCGCCAACTCAACCAGATCCCAGCGCGCCCACGCCACAATAGCATCAACTTGTTCCTGGCCCCCGGGGATTCCCTTGTCCTTTTCAAGGAAGACACCGATGATCATCTTAATTTTATTATCATCGCATGCCGCGCCAATGAAGTCCAAGGCGGAGCAGTCGGTGGAGTAGACGCGCACGACGCTGAAACCTTTGCTGGCGATGTTGGATATATCATCTTTGACGGCGTCAGAGGTTTTGCAATGTCCGGATTGGTCGTAAGGCGTGTAGGTTATGGCCCATTGGTTGCCAGAGGGGTTGCCGAGTTGGCCGATGCTAGAAGAGCTAGAGCTCGATGAGTCGGAGTTGGAGCTTGAGGAGCTGGGTGCTGCGGAGGACGAGGTTGGTGCTGGGGTCGCTGAAGTGGTCGCTGCTGCTGGTGGTGGGGGAGCAGCTGAACTGGTTGGAGCTGGAGCGGGCACTGGGGCAGGAGAGGTGAATGGGCAGAAGAAGACATAGTCGGTCTCAGTGGCGGTGACTGTGACTACGTCTTGAGTGTATGTTCCTGCTGGGAATGAAGCTGGGGTGGGGTAGACCCAGACGGTAGACGCAGTGACTGTAGTGGTCAAAGGCGCAATAGTGTATGTACCGGCTGAAGGGCAGACATAGGTGGTGGTCAAAATAGTGCTGGTGACAATACCCGCTGAGGTACCGGTCGTTGCGTATGGACACACAACTGTGGTTGAAGTTTCGACAATAGTGGTGACACCTCCAGCGGTGTGAGTACCGGCTGGGACACTGGTGGAAGTCGCACCGTAAACAGTGGTCTCGGAAGTCAACGTGATGGTAGTAGCAGGGATAGTGTAAACACCTGGAGTAGGGCAGGTCGTCACAAATGCAGTAGGGACAACTGGAGCCGGAGAGCTGGTGGGGCTTGGTTTCGCAGTTGTCGACGGTGGTGGGGGAGGCGCAGAAGTCGAGGTTGAAGAGGCAGGCGGGAAGTACACTATACGAGCACATCAATATCTTGTTTTGCACAGATTGAAACCCCTGAACTTACGGGTGGCCTCGCTGGTAACTGTATAGTAGATGGTTGTGCAGCCACAGGTAACTTCAGGAGCAGATCCCGTTGTCAAAACCAAATCTCTCTCTGCATGGAGTGCCTGGTGATTGTGACGTCGAGCGTTATGTTTCCTCGCATTAACGCTCAATGCCATCGCCGCAGCGACAGCAAGAATTCCGACCTTCATCTTGAATTAAGTTGTCTTCAGCTGCTCGTAAACGTGTATTATGTTTATTTTGGTGTCGGTCGACGTGTTTAGTATTTTGCTTTCGATAACAAAAAAATAAAAAGTAACGAGTGCCCGCTGAAAGAGTGAAGCGGTAGTTTGGGGAAAACGAATGAATTTACAGCGACGGCAACGAGAGTCGACGACGAAACAGAAAAGAAGAAAGTGAACAAACGAGGGTGTAGGCGAACTGATATCGCTCACGAAATTCACTCTGGGCCAAGACGAAGCGTAAAGAAGCCAAGGTCGGTTGTAATCCGCCTCTCCTAAATTGTCGATGTTTGCTACAGGGGCTTTTCTCTCCAGGACACCACGCTGTACTCTGTTTGGATACACCGTGAAGTCTTACAGGAATGATCTTGTCCACTTACCGTAAGTGGGATCACACTTTGAGAGGCTTCTAGAGGCGGGAGGGTCTTGGATCCAGCGAAAAGGAGAGGCCCAACCTCCAGTTGGAGAATAGAACGACATGAGGAGGGTTATGGTAATTTGCGGGGACGGCACCCTTGGAGTTCTTGGTTAGACTTGGATAGACTTGGACGCGTAGTCATCCAGTCCAGCTTCACATTTTTCATTTCCTTTCTCGTGTGTCCTAACGGTTGTGAGTATGGGCGTTGTGAGAGGGTGGCGAGGATGAGCATCAAGCGAATGGATGAGGATGGATGAGGTTGGAGAGTCAGGGGAAGCGATGCGGGGCTAACCAATAAGGGACCTGCCAAGTGCCGCAGTCTGGGAGGTTAATTTTAAGTTGAAGCCATTGGGATCGTCTGTTTGAGCATGTTCGTTGAACTGGAATAAAGGATGGAGTTGGTTTAACCGCTGTAATCAGAATTGCTTCATCCAACAAACACTCTTCTTCCGTCACTCATCTCTGATCTCTGATCACTCATCACTTTGTTTTCGTTGAGAATCATCTGAGCTCCGCCCGACATCTGCAGCGCAAGGTACCCGCTCGTCCCGCAAACTAGCTAGGAACAAAATGCTACCTCAAATCTATCATTAAACCTAGCAATAAATGATCAACGTACTATTCCCTATTCATAAATAACCTCTCCCCTACTCCTCTATCCCCGGGTCAATCCTCCCAAAGAGGATCCCAAAAGAACCCCCTTAGACAAGGTTCAAGACGATCATCAGGTTACTCCAACTTCATCTCGTCTAGGGTCAGCTATCCTCATCCAAGCTTAGCTATGCCAAGCATCAAAGGAAATTGCTTCGTAGAACGTGGTGTCTATGCGGTGTTCCTACGACGGCAAGCAGGCTAGCTGCCGGTTCTTTATGCTTTGTTTGAGTTTGGAGTAATGAAGTTTGCTTAAGTACTGATTGTTTTGCGAACTTGAATTTGATTTATGCAAATCGAGTGATGAGGGGCTGATTGGTCATCGCCGAGGTTGGCTGGCTTCTTTATTGATTTTAGGATTGAGATAGAAGATAATTGCGGTATGTTCAGATGTGGATCTTGTAGGCAAAGGCTAGTGGCTATTCTGCTTCAGGCGTTGACTTGCTCATTGAAGACAAATCTGTGTGAAGTGTTTCAAGCCCATCTAAGATTCCCGCTCAAGGTGGTATCACCACTGCAGGGCCAAGGGACATGAGAAACTTTTTAAGCGGTCTGAACGGAAGGCAAGGGAGGCAAATTACAAGGCATCGTGGGGCCACTCAGACGATAACTAGCAAACGAAATCAGAATGATCCCTAATTGCATTAATCCAAAGGTCTAATACTAACACCTATCCTATGCCATTACAATGATTATAGTCAAACGCCCCTCGATCATGAACCCGATTTTGGTAGCTCAAAATTATCCACCCATTGTTTATGCATCCTTACAACCAGGTCATCTTAAAGCACCCTTCAAATATCCGAATACTCCTCGTAACCACCGTGCTGCCCATGCTGTACCGGCCAAGCGTTGACCATGGTACTACCCTCCTTGCTATAGTCGTATTCCTTACTACCCCCATATGAGCTTGCCCAGCCAGCCTGAGACCTGAGTCTCCTCTCTTTCTCAAACTCGCCCCATCTCTTCATTGTAATCTTTGAGCTATCGAACTCACCCTCATACTCAATGCCGGCCTTCTTTGTCTTTTCACCTGCTGTCTTACGTGTATCACCCCAAGAGAAGTCGTCGAACTTCCAAAAAGCGTACATGGGAAGGACAAAGTTCCAGAGTGGAAGGGAGCCAAGATAAATTAACATCCAGACAACGTAAGACCATCGATGAGCAGTAAGCACGATCAGGACGGCTGGAAGACCAAGGATCAATGCAAGAAGAACAAGAGGGATGACCTGAGGTGGGCGGCGGACGATGGATATGATGACTGCGGATGAAATTAGTCGCTGAACATAAGAGGTGGGATTAAAATGATTACTTACTGACGTAGATCGTAAAGGCGATGGCGGCTGGTAAGACCAAGGTACCAATTAGATCGATGAACACAACGAACTGCATACTGAAGCAGAATGTACCGCACAGATCTCTAACCAGCACCAACTCCATAAGATTATGGACAGTACTGTTGATCCATCTACGTCGCTGCGACAGTAGAACAGAGAACGATTCAGGGACTGTGGTCTTGCATACAGCTTGAGGGACGAAGACCTGCTTGCGCTTGGGGAATGTCCGAAGCATAAGTGTCGACAGGTAACGATCCTCTCCAAGCAGAAGCAAGTTCTTTTTGTGTAGCGTATCCACGACATTCTCGGAGTAATGCTCTACTACGTCAGGGTTGGCGAGGATAGGAACCCAGTAATTTGCGCCTCCTTTTGGTGTCTTGATCCGGTACATGCAGAAGCATCCTGGAAGACAGGTGACACCACCGAATACTGATTCGAATGATTTGGAAAGGTGATGCGAGATGAAGTACTCAAAGACTTGGATAGCAGATACCCATGTTGCCCGCTTATTTGCAATTTTTGTTTCCCCGCAAAGACCCATAATTTCTGGATCTTTGATCATAGCCGAAACCATATGCGTCAAGCTGTCGGGGAACACCTTCGTGTCGGCGTCAACCATAAGAACCACCTCATAAAAGTCGGGCGAGATGCCAGTGACCTTCCATAATCCATTAAACATCTCGAACTCCAGCTCCGTCATCCGCTCGTCGAACATGACCTTTTGAAGGAAAGACATGAGAATGATTTGACTGTCACGCTTGCCTCTGTTGCCAGGCTTACTCTTGCTTGCCTCATCAGGGGTGCCGCATTTTACTATAACCATCATCGGCACCCGCTGTTGTCTTTCCACAGGAATTGAAGAGTCGACACCGTAATCGTAGAAGCCAGAATACACCTTAGCCATATTATGTCTCTTAGATCCACTGGCGACTGCCACATAAGAGAAAGCCGGGACTTCATCTGGGAGAATTGCGTGGTCCTTCATCATGCCGAGACAAATTTCCGGCGTAGCCATCGTCTCTCCCTTTCCCTTGATTATACCATCACAAATGACCAAAATAGTCTTGTGGCTATTGGGGTAGTCCGTCATGGCAACCGAATCAAGAGTTGAACGAATACCAGCCTCCCCCTCGGAATAGGCAGTGACAAGGCATATAGCGTGAGCGAGAGGGTATCCAAATGGTTGCCAATCAGCTGGAGGTTGGGGAACAACAGCTTCATGGATGAAACCGGCAGGACCAGGTCCTTCATAATCACTTGAGGCGTATCCGTTAGAGTCTGTTCTCGCGAAGCTATTTCGGCTTTGATTCTGCTGCTTGAACATAGGATTAGGAGGAATCAATTGGGCTGTGGATGATTGACTGGCCATCGTAGTTGGCTGCGGGCGGCCGACACGAGAAAGCCTATCACCACCAATATACGGGTTTGTGAAACGTGATGTCGTTGGTAGAAATGTGCTACCTCGTTTGCTCATTCTATCAGAGCCCGAACCAAGAACTGTGCTTCCCACATCCCCGGGAATTCTGGGGGGTGCGCGATAGATATCATCAGACCAGTCTTCGATTTGTCGATTTCGCTTCTTCTTATCTGTAGATTGAGATGTCCTAGAGGCTGCATATTTGCGGCTCAAGAACCATTGGAAGAATAACGCGAGAAAGAACTTCGACAAGACGATAGACAGGATGAAGGCCAAGGATACATAAAGAACCACTTTCGAGGCAATACAACCGACAGTCTCCGTGTCAACCGATCCGACCTTGATAATCTGCTCAAAACACTGGGCCATTGCCTTATCACCAGAGGACTGGAACGCATGTGTGACATCCCGGCCGTGAACAGCAGCGTTGGCTGCTGTAGTACGATCGCTAAGCTCAACGAACCGCGAGGGGACAGTGACTTGAGTTCCATTAAACCATTTCAACAGATCTAAATCGAGAACAGTGCCTGAGTACACCATGAGGTTTCTTGAGTTGTTCTTAATGTCATCCCACTTGAAGTAGACGTCGCCAGCACTGTGGAGTTGGTTGTAAAAAGTATCGCGTGCAGACGCGATCGTATGGCAAGAGTATCCCAAATAGTAAGGGATGGTCTTGTTGGGAGGACTTGACCCATCTTGATTGAAGGTGGTACAAGGGAAATACCATGCAAGATCTCCTTTAGAATTGGTAGGGACATCAGATCCTGGGGACAAGGTGATGATGTCCTTGCATTTCCCGTTCACGTTCTGGAAGAGAAAGCTACCATCTTGACCACCATGCTTTTGTGGTAGATCGTACAGTACGTTAGAGTTATCCGGAATCCCCTTCGCAGCCGGATGTTTTGAACGTGTGAGATCATATGCCATCCCGTGAAAGATCATGTATCCGCTGTCGACATGGTTGATCTGCAGTCGAAGGCCTGGAGCACCACAAACGGTGGCAGTAAACCCGAAAGTGAGGAAGCCAACGAAGGCCATGATAACAAGGATGATGCTGAGGAGACCCATCTTCTCCCTCCAAGCTCTTTGCTGTGCCTTGGCAGGTTTCCCGAAACACCTCAGAATGAAATCTGGGCACCAGAATGTAACTACCGCACAGTAAACGTTCCAAAGGCTCGGTGGCTTGACAGCATCAAGTTGTTTCTGCACTTCCTTCTCCTCTTTTGTCATCTTTCGAGTCTTCTCTCGTCTTAGCTTTTGCCTTGGTCGGGAAGCAATCCCAGCTTTCTCTGTTGATGCGAGATCTTCTGGTCCTACCCCATGACCTCGTCCACTCTTCTTCAGTGGTGGGGACGCATCTGTGTCGTGTGAACTTCGTAGGCCAGAAGTTTCCGTGGCAGCAGCATCAGCTTCGAGATCCTCCAGTATTGGATCGTTCCCCGTAGAAGAGGGTAAAACATCCATTTTGGCAGCATGCTGCCGGTAGTGATAATTTGGGTGATCTTTATCGATCCGGTTGCGCTCTGGTCGGATCAAACTCCTCTTTCGATTGATTCCTCCCGGGTCTGCGGAAGTCGGGGTCATTATGGCTTCGTTCGTGCCTGCTGGCGTGAGAGAAGCCCCGAGTGTATCTACGTATGATGATTTTGATGGCCCCCGTTGATGTTTTGTAGGCGAAGTCGGTGTTGTTGCTACCGAATAATAGCCATTTTCTTCATCCTGTACTCGAGGCCGTCGTGGCGAATTGCGGTATGCTTTTTGTTCGCGGACAGGCGATTCGCTCGCCTCGGGACGTCTAGGAAGTGACATTGCTCTGTTGGAGGAAGACTTATTAGTATCGTTCACATATATAACAGCAATGATCCTTCACTTCAATTTGGCCATCTTTGCCGAAGGATCGAATCTTGACAACCAGAGAACCTTCTTGCAGTGCAGCCGTGAGGAGTATGTTGACGATCGACAAGTAAATAATTCAAGAAAGCGAATTCGGAAAATTCATACGTACATGAATGTTGATTAATGATGATGACCTTGGGGCAACGTCAAAAGGTGTTTGTTTGTCGTTAATGCCACCCCTGCTTATACCTTGCGGGGGTTTCGTTCCTAGGTCGACCACAATCGAGGCAATGCCTTGTTACAGATCTCAAGAGCTGAAAGTTGTCGTCCCTATCCCTCGACGAGGTGTGGATGGCAAGTATTGAAGGTAGGTTCCAACGGCTGTATTCTCAAGAAAAACGCGGTCTCAACATCACCCGATCGACGTTGGAAGGAAGCGACTGTGTTTTTTTTTTCAACAATACGAGAGGAAGAGCGACTGGAATGGCTTTGAAATGCCTTTGAACGAATGATGACTGGCAGGAAGAGCCAGATATCGGAGGCAAAGATGAAGTTGGTGAAGGAAAGCCTTCTCAACTTCCCTTTCGCTGACGATGACGCTTTTCAAGATTCGTGAAGGAATCAGGAATGCATAGCAGAAGAAGCTTCTTCGTCGAATGAACAACTCGTACAGCCTACCCCTGGCCCCAATTTAGTGCACAGCGGCGGCGGTGTTTTTGTTCGCTAAAGTGATTCATACGCCCAAAAGGCAAGGATCTCTAGCGCTGAGAAAACAGCTTCTATAAATATAATCTGAGAGTGTTGGCCAGGCGATGGTGAAGAGCCCTGCCCTGATGAAAATCACTTTGGCATCATTGAAAATTATCGAAACTATTCTGGCAATCCGCCACCACACGCTTTACTAAAAGGCTGATCACGAGAAGATCGACAAAGGGACCAGAGAATACGGATTGTTGGGTCTCCATTATTGCCCTAGAAGACAGCAATACGAGCGGAAATGTCAAGTGCGGCGTGGATCGTCTCAACCACCACGTTTGCCGATTGAGGCTGAGGAGGAACAATTCTTTATGCGAGTCTTTGGCCATATCTCAGTTGTCTTCGTTGGCAGGCTTCGAGGGTTTTATCACACTATATAGCCCCATCTAGATATCGCTGTTTCAACAAGCATCTTGGATCACTAGGTAAAGGCTTGAGGATGAGCATGATCCCCAGTTTCAGTTTACGGGAGATGCTCCCCCGATTGTAGATATCAGATCTCCTACGCATGATGTCTCTTGGCTAAATTGTTTTGATGTGAACTCAGAAACAATTGAGTGGGGTCTTGGTTTCAATGAGGCTCCAGATTGGGTGTTTGATGCAAACAGCCAGCCTGCTTTGATATTGACATGTCCGAGGTGTATTGAACATTCGAGTCCTTGGAAACGAGAAGATCTGAAGTTCATGAAACCTCCGGATAATTTCAGCTCACACTTTCTCAGGTGTACAAGATCTGATGAACCTCGGACCAATACATCATGCCCGAGCAAGAGCACGACATACAAATGAAATGTTTGATGCAGCCTCACGGGAGGTGGCGAGTTTGGGGGCACATGTTGGCTGACCGAGTATACACTATCTCGTAATACAAGAGGGTCACAAAAATTGCTCCAATCTTGAGGCGCTGATATAGCTTGCGGGAAGAGAGGAGTGGTTAGGTGGAATCCTGTGTTGAAGCTCCCTTTTTCTGACGCATTGTTTTATATAGATTCCGGACTGGTAGATGTCCCAGGACCATGGATGATATTCACTGGGACACTATAAATTTTTGGTAATCTTACCTACCTAGGCTTGTGCCGTACCTGTGACTTCATCGTTTCTAGTACCCGTCCAGCGTGTTTAGCGGCGATCTCCTCGTCGATAGGCTCTCTTTGGTGCTCGTAAAGATCTTTTAGTGAACCCACGAGATTCCCCAATGTCACTCAGCCTCGTTGAAGCTTGCTCTGAAACGCCAGAGTTTATTGATTCTCAGGCCTGCCAAGAATCTGTGCAACCGCTACGGATTCCTCGAAGCCTACCTCAATAATTTATAAATCTATTAAATACACCGGGGAGATGGAGATGGAGATGGAGATGGAGATGGAGATGGAGATGGAGATGGAGATGGAGATGG
>Ga0182030_10009507_pt1 | contig 19889 bp, 18 predicted proteins | sample 812S3MmetaG_FD_121299 | JGI IMG/M metagenome (GOLD analysis project Ga0182030, IMG submission 121299) | Permafrost microbial communities from Stordalen Mire, Sweden - 812S3M metaG (Illumina Assembly) | ecosystem: Environmental > Terrestrial > Soil > Wetlands > Permafrost | place: Sweden... | reverse complement strand
GAATTCTGGAAGGCGCAAGGCGAGGCCGAGTATGTTGAAGGCTTCCTCGAATCGCCCAAGGATGAGCGCGAAGGTGCCGACGGGACCGCAGCCGGAGCCGATGAAAACGATCCCCTCTACAACGACGGCGTGCAGTTGGTTTTCGAATTTGGCAAGGCTTCTACATCGCTGTTGCAGCGGAGACTGAGAATCGGATACGGACGCGCTGCCCACCTGATCGATCTGATGGAGCGCGATGGATTGGTGGGGCCAGCCGACGGATCGCGACCTCGTGAGTTACTGAAAGCACCGGGGTGGCTGCATGAGGTGGCGGCTACAGCGGTGGAGTGATGCAATCTCCACTTGCGCAGAGGATCACGCTCACTTGCTGCCAATACAAAACCCTGAAACTCCGCCAATTGTTGTGCTTACTAACTCCATATTGCTAGTCGTTTCAATCGTATGCTACGATTTGCGCGTGTGGGTTGGTATCAACTTCGGGTAGTCAATCCCATTTGCTGCTTTTCTGGCACGGAGGAAGTTCATGACAAAGAGTACATTGAGTACCTGGATTATCTATGCTTTTTTCTTGTTTGTACCAGTTGCATCATCAGCGCAAGAAGTGATTCATGCCTTGGCCGGGGTTGTAATCTCAATCAATCAGAAGGCAAAAACAATTTTTCTCAGTACCGATGACGAGTCCGATGGCAACTTTAAAGACTTGGTAGCCTCCAAAACACCGCTGAAATTTGATAAAAAGCTAACCGCAGATGCGATTGCCGCCGATGCATTCACGGAAGTGGGAGCGCACGTGGTTGTTCTCTACTACGGCTATCACGAAATGCGTACGGTGATCGCATTGCGGAATATGGGTTCAGGACCGCTTACATGGACCGACGGAAAAGTTCTCAAGTATGAAGGCAAGTCACATACTCTCACGATTCAGGATACAACCAGCAATGTCGTTTCGTTCAAAGTGACCGAGAGCACCGTGGCTGAGACTCCGGTTGGAGCGGCGAAAGGGTTCAAATTTCAAATCGATAAAGGCAATCATGTCCGCGTAACTGCTGCGAACGTGAATGGAGATTCAACAGCATTGTTCATTAACGTGAACGTGATGTGACGGTGTATAGGATGGAATCATGAGCATCAAGGGCAAGATTGTCCTCATCACCGGAGCCAGTTCAGGCATTGGCGCAGCCACCGCGCTGGCCTTTGCCGCTGAAGGCGCACGACTGCTTCTGGCAGCACGTCGCACGGCAAAACTATCTGATGTGGCCGCTGCAGCAAGCCAAAGTGGCGCGACTGCTGTTCACTCGATCGGGCTTGATGTAAGCGATCGACAGGCCGTTGAGCAGGCGATCAGCACTTTGCCGCCGGAGTGGGCCGCGATTGATGTTTTGGTCAATAATGCTGGACTCAGCCGTGGCCTGGAGAAGCTTTATGCAGGCAATATCGACGATTGGGAAGAGATGATCGACACCAACATCAAGGGTCTGCTGTACGTTTCCCGCGCTGTTGTACCTGGGATGGTGGAGCGCGGCGCGGGACATATCGTGAATCTGGGATCCACTGCCGGTGAAATGACCTACCCGAACGGTGCTGTCTATTGCGGCACCAAGGCCGCTGAACGCGCCATCAACGACGGCCTCCGGCAGGATCTTTTGGGAACTCCCGTGCGAGTTACGACTGTTGATCCGGGCATGGTCGAGACCGAATTCAGCGCAGTGCGTTTCCATGGGGATGAGGAGCGGGCCGCCAGCGTATACAAGGGCTTTACACCGCTCATCGCTGAAGATGTTGCCGATGCAATCGTATGGGCTGTAAGCCGCCCCGCCCGCGTCAACGTCGCGCGGATTCTGATCACTTCCGTCCATCAGGCCAATTCGCTGCTGGTGCATCGCGAGCCGTAGTACCAAGACTTCGAAAAGATCTCTTCCATTTCCGTCCATGAGCGTTGCATCCCCCTTTTGCGTCAGTTGGGTAGAGGGGCCGTTCCCAAGTCAGGGAGCGGAAACTGATACCCTGAATGCTGACAGGGATCGGGTTGCAGAGGCCGTCCATCGCTGGCGGCGAGCGGAGATATGGCAGAGTTTGTTATCAAATTGGCCGATGAGCGTGGCCGCGTGCAGGAGCAGGTGCAGACAGCTGCGACTGCTGAGGAGCTGCGCGCCCGTTTTACGCACGCCGGTTACCATGTCTTCTCGATCAAGACTCGGTCAGGGTTTGCCGGCATCAAGCGAGGCAAGGTCAAGCTGGAGCCGTTTCTGATCTTCAACCAGCAGTTTTTAACGCTGATCAAGGCTGGGTTGCCGATTCTTGGTTCATTGCAAATGCTGGCCAAGAATCAGAAGATTGCACATTTTGCAGCGCAGTTGGACGACATCGCCAACCGTGTCAAAACCGGCGATGCGCTGAGCGCGGCCTTCGAGGCGCAAACGGGCTTTCCCGTGATGTACACAACAACGCTGCTGGCTGGCGAGCGCAGCGGCAACTTGCTGGAGGTGCTGGACCGCTACGTCAGCTTTCAGCGCATCACGCTCACGTTTCGCAAAAAGCTGATTACCTCGCTCATTTATCCCAGCGTGCTGATGGTGCTGGTTACGGGGTTGGTGTTCTTCATGTTCGCATACGTGGTGCCGCAATTTGCCACGCTCTATGACCAGATCGGCTCGCAGTTACCCAAAATGACCCTGATTCTGCTGGGCTTCAGCAAATGGATCAATCACAACATTCTCTGGATACTTCTCATTCTTGTCGGCACGGCATTTAGCCTCTATCGCTTTGCAATGACGGAGCGCGGTCGTGATTTTACCGATGCGTTTCGCATTCGGCTGCCAATCCTGGGGAAAATCTGGCTCAAATATCAGGTGGCATTGTTTGCGCGCACGCTCTCGACGCTGCTTACCGGTGGTTTGCCGCTGGTTCCTTCGCTTGAGACCGCAGCCCGCTCCATTTCTTCACGGCGCATATCGAAGGCGGTCTTTGCTTCGATTACGACAGTGCGCGAGGGTAAGAGCCTTGCCGATGCGCTGATTCAGACGGAAGTTTTTCCCGATCTGGCCGCCGAGATGATTTCAGTGGGCGAGCAGACCGGGGCGCTGCCGCAGATGCTCAACTCAGTTGCCGAGTTTTTTGAAGAAGATGTAGCCACGGCGCTCACAGCCGCACTGGCGTTGATTGAGCCAGCCATTCTTGTCGTGATGGGCGTGGTCGTTGTCTTCATTCTCATCTCACTTTACCTGCCTATCTTTTCGATGGGCCAGACCGCAGCAGGGCAAGGACAATAATGGCCAATATAGAAATGATTACGCTGCCCGCGGGGCAGGACGAGCGCTCGATGGCTGAGTCGCTGGCGCTGCGTTATCATGCCGAGTTTGTCGATCTGAAAAACTTCAAGATTCAGCACGACCTGTTGCGCACGGTTCCGGTCGAGTTGATGTTCCGCTATAACTTTGTTCCTATCGAACAAACTCAGGATGCACTGGTGATTGCGGTAAGTGATCCTTCGCGGCTGATGGTTCTCGATGAGATCGCGGGACTGCTTTCGCATCGCATCATTCCTCGCGTTGCAACGCTCTCGCAGATTACCGACTTGCTGAAGAAAACCGAGCAATCACAGCGTGTTTTGGATGAAGCCAGCGAAGGACTTACCTTCGACGTACTAACCGGTGACGATAACTCGGATGAAAATATCTCCATCGAGAAACTGACCAGCGAAGAAGATATAAGTCCCATCATTCGCCTGGTGGATACGACGATTTTTACCGCTCTCGAACGTCGTGCCTCGGATATTCACATCGAGACCAATGATGATTCGGTCGTGGTGAAGTACCGCATTGACGGCGTGCTGCAAGCCGCGATGGCACCCATTGCGCGCGAGCATCATTCGACGATTCTGAGCCGTATCAAGATCATGAGCGAGTTGGATATTGCCGAGCGCCGCGTTCCGCAGGATGGTCGTTTTCGGGTGCGCTACAAGACGCGCCTGATCGACTTTCGCGTCTCGATCATGCCCACCGTTCACGGCGAAAACGCTGTGCTGCGCGTGCTCGACAAAGAGTCGATGAGCGAGAAGTTCAGCAACCTGACACTCGACGTGGTGGGCTTTGCCGAAGAAGATTTGCGTCGCTTCCGCCGCTATATTCGCGAGCCATACGGCATGGTGCTTGTCACGGGACCGACTGGATCCGGCAAGACAACAACGCTCTACGCCGCGCTCAACGAGATCAAGAGCGACGAAGACAAGATCATCACCATTGAAGATCCGGTTGAATATCAGATTCGCGGCATCACGCAGATTCCTGTCAACGAAAAGAAGGGGCTGACCTTTGCGCGCGGACTGCGCTCGATCTTGCGACACGATCCTGACAAGATTCTCGTGGGCGAAATTCGTGACCAGGAGACGGCGCAGATTGCCATCAACTCGGCACTGACTGGTCACCTGGTTTTCACTACGGTTCACGCCAACAACGTGGTTGATGTGCTGGGTCGATTTCTGAATATGGGCGTTGAGGCTTATAACTTTGTCTCTGCGCTTAACTGCATTCTGGCGCAGCGACTGGTGCGCACCAACTGCGACCACTGCGCGCATCTGGTCTATTACAACGACGATGTTTTGCTGGCCAGCGCGTTGGATCCCGCCGAGTGGCGAGGCTTCGGATTTCGCGAGGGCGCGGGTTGCATTGAGTGCAGTGGCACAGGCTATCGCGGTCGAACCGCGATTCACGAGTTACTCGATCTGACCGATCCGATTCGCGAATTGATTTTGGAAAAGAAACCCACCTCCGAGGTGCGCAAGCTGGCGCAGAAAGAGGGCATGAGCTTTCTGCGCGAGTCGGCGATTGATCGCGTTCGCCGCGGCCTGACCACGCTCAAGGAAATCAACAAAGTTACCTTCATCGAGGCATCAAGATAGTGAGTACCCTTCTAAGCAAGGCAAAAATCGGCGCTCAACCAGGCGCTCGACCACCGGCAGCCGTGGAGATTGCGCCCGAAGGCGTTGTGGCTGCGGCGTTGCCCGGGCCGGGGCAGTCGCCGGTCTACGCCTTTGAGCGACTTCCATCAGGCGCAGTAATCCCCGGCATCGGTGAGCCGAATCTGCGCGCACCAGAGGCGGTGACGGAGGCAATTCGCACCGCACTCGGCGCCGTTTCGCCGCGCACACGCGCCATAACTTTGGTAGTTCCCGATACAGCAGTGCGTGTCTTTGTGCTGGACTTCGATGCGCTGCCTGCCAAGGCTGCCGAGGTTTATCCGGTGCTGCGATTCCGCCTGCGCAAGATGGTTCCGTTTGAGGCGGAGCACGCGGGGCTGAGTTATCAGGTCCTGGTGGAAAAGAAGAATGATGTGAAGGTGCTGGCCGCCGTGATGCCCGCAGCGATTCTGGCCGAATACGAAGCTGTTGTTCGCGCCGCAGGTTACGAGCCGGGAGCGGTCTTGCCCGCCAGTCTTGCAGCGCTTGAATCTGTCGATTCGCTGGAGGCGGTTCTGATCGCCAATATGAGCGGACTGGCTCTGACTACCACCATTGCCAACGGCCAGGATTTGCTGCTTTATCGCACGGTTGAGTTGCCTGAAGACCACGAGCTTCGCCTTGCCGAGGTTCAGCGCGGCATCGCTGTGGCTTCGGCTTACTTTGAAGACAAATTGCTCGCTCGCCCCCGGCTGCTGCACTATGCTGGCGATGGTACGGCGGATGATTTTGCCAACTGGATCGACGATCCTGAACTGCGCGTGGTAGATCTTGCGCCGAGGAACGGTACTGGAGCGGCCACTGCGCTGGGCTATACAAGCCTTGCCGCAACCACCGGCGCACTGGCGGGGGCACGATAATGCGCATCAGTCTCAATCTCGCCACCCGGCCCTTCACCGATCTTGGTCCTGCAATCAAGCAACTGCGCATTGCGATGGCGGTGCTGGCTGTACTGGCCATTGGTCTTGGCCTGGGACTGCGCGCCTTCCATCAGAAGGCTGAAGAAGCCCGCGCACACGATCACTCGCTCGACGCAAAGATTGCCGCCATTGCCCAGGAGCGAAAGAGCTATGAGGAACTGATGCGTCAGCCTGCCAATGCCGAACTGCTGGCTCACGTTACAGTGCTCAATCAGATCTTTGACGAGAAGGCATTCAGTTGGACGCTGGCGATGGAAGACCTTGAAACCGTGCTTCCTGGCGGCGTGCAGGTCACCACACTAGAGCCGAACCGCGACACCAAGACAGGCAAGATCACACTCAAACTGCGCGTCGTTGGACCGCGCGACAGAGCACTGGAATTGGTACGCAATCTCGAACACTCGCGCCACTTTTTGTTGCCGCGTATCGTGGGCGAATCCGCTGAAGCCTCGGGCGGTCCCAACGAACGGTTGGAGCCGGTTAGCGCCACGAACCGTTTCAACTTCGATCTGCTGGCTGACTACAATTCTGCTGCTCCGCCTGATCCAAAGCACAAAGAAGCCAGAGCCAAAGAAGAAACTCAAGCCAAGACGCAGACGAATATGCCGCCCAACCACCAGTTGCTGATGCCTCCTGCACCGCATGGGGGAGGGGTGCCGCTTGCTGGTCAGTCGAGATTTCCGTATGCCGGACAACAGCAACACATGAATCCACAGCAGTTGCCGTACCATGGGCCTCCCGGTCCAATCCAACCCAATTTTCAACCTCCCGTTCACCCCAACCCCACGCCTGGAGGTCCAAAATGACAGTGAAACACTCCTCCACATGGCGTGAACGCTTAGCCTCGCCACTTACCTGGCATCTCGTCGGATTTGCCGTGCTGTTGGTAGTTGTCATTGGTCTTTCCATTCGATTTGGCCTGGATTGGGCGGCCACCAATGGCACTCACAGCGACGCATTGGTCGGCAAGCAGGTTGAACTGAAGGCGCTCGATCTTGAAACTGCTCCGTTGCGTGGTCTCGACAAACGCGTCGATCAGACTCGCGAACAGATCAGTACGTTTTATGGCAAGCGCATCTCGCCCAACTACTCATCCATTGCTCAGCGCATCGGCGATCTGCAAGTCAAATCGGGCGTGCGGCTCTCCAGAGTGCAATATACACAAGGCCTTCCTGGCTCTGACCTGACTGAAATTTCGATGGATGCGGGAATCAGCGGCGATTATCCGCAGATCATGCGCTTCATCAACAGCGTGGAGCGCGACCAGACTTTCTTTGTGATTCGTGCGATGAGCCTGACCGGGCAACAAGGCGGTCTGGTGAATCTGCGCATCCGCATCTCCGCATGGTTGCGCCCAGAAGATGCGGCGGCCAGCGGATTGCCTTCCACCACACAGATGGATGACAAATCGGCTCAGCATACATCTGCCGGAAAGGAGGGCGAGTAATCATGGCCATGCCATTGGGAATAAAAGACAAGCGCCAACTCTATATCGTGATTGCCGTGTTTGCTGTTGCAATACCGGCACTTGGCTGGGAGATCAATAAGTACGTCATTGGCTCGCCCTCCACGCCGCCGCCAGCTGTTACGCCTATGCCTGCGTTGCATACAACGGCTACTCCGGGCACTCATCTAACAATCTCCACCACTGCCGGAGCCGACGCGAAAAAACTTTCGAACTCCGGCCTTGACCCCACGCTGCACTTTGGCAAGCTCGCTTTGAGCGAACTGGTTGAATACAGCGGAGTGGGCCGTAATATCTTCTCTGCCGAGTCTGCGCCGGTGATGATCGAACGGCCAATCATCGGACCCCGGCCCGGAATGATTCAGGCATCTGTGTCTGTGCCTACTGGTCCACCGCCGCCGCCCAGGCCGCCCGCGATTGATCTCAAGTACTTTGGCTATACGCAGACCAAGGACAAGGCACTACAGGCGTTCTTCACGCACGGAGAAGATATCTTCATCGCCAAGTCTGGTGAGATCGTGGATCATCGCTACAAAGTGGTCTCGATCATGCCAGGAAGCGTGCAAGTGACGGACCTGAATTACAACAACACGCAAACGCTGCCGCTGATAGCAAATTAGCACCGAGTTACAGTATGAAGATGCTCGCCCCAACTCGCCGTCCCAAACCCTCTGAGGAGGGCTATGTGCTGGTTGCGGTCATCTTCATGGTGGCAATTCTCGTTCTGACACTGGCCACGGCTGCACCCAAGATAGCCAAGGAGATTCAGCGCGACCGTGAGGTGGAGACGATGCACCGCGGCAAACAATACAGGCGCGCCATCCAACTCTACTATCGCAAGTTCAACCGCTACCCACCCAACGTGGACGCGCTGGTCAAGACCAACGAGATTCGCTTTCTGCGCAAGAAGTACATTGACCCGACCACCGGCAAGGAAGAGTGGAAGCCGGTTCTGTTCGGCATGAACAAGGCACCAATGGCGATGGGGTTCTTTGGCCAGGCGCTTGGTGGCTCAACGATTGCGGGCACTGGTCCCAGTGGTGGCAATGGGCTGCAAGGTGCGCAGGGCAGTAACAGTCTGTTCAACAACTCCTCCACCAATACGCCGAACGGGACAAATGGCACGAATGGGCCAAATGGCGCAGGCAGCGATCCCAACAACCCTGGAGCCAATGGGACAAACGGAACCAGTGCCCCCGACAGCAATTCAGGATCGAGTGCTTTCGGACAGACAGGCCAGAGCTTTGGCGGCGCAGGTATCGTCGGCTTTGAGCCGAACAGCCCCAAAGAGTCCATCCTCGTTTACAAGAAGAAAACTCACTACATCGAGTGGGAGTTTACCTACGATCCTATCTCAGAGCAGATGACGATGCAGGGCGGCAATATGGGCAATAACGGGCTGAACGGCCAGCCTGCCAGCAGCACCACTACACCGGTCGGCGGATCAGGATTTGGAAATAACTCGAGCTTTGGTAATAACTCCAACTCAGGCAGTTTTGGAAGCAATTCCAACGCAGGCAGCAATGGCTCCAGCCCGCAGCCCACGCAGTAACAGTGCATCCCCCGCCAACTCTGCGAATGCGCAAAAGCCGTCCTCACGTGAGGACGGCCTTTGTGCAAACGGAAAGAACCAAGCGCAATTACACGCTGAAAGACGAACCGCAGCCGCAGGTGCTCTTCACTTGCGGATTCTCAAACTTGAAACCTGCTGCTTCCAGCGTCTCCAGGTAATCGACCGTGCAGCCGTTCAGATACATCAGCGAGGTGGCATCGACGAAGACCTTGAGGTCTTCAAAGCTGAACACCTTATCCATCATCCCGCTCTGGTTCTCAAAAGACATGGAGTATTGAAAACCTGAGCAGCCGCCACCCACAACGCCAATGCGAAGTCCAGCGGGTAGAGGATCTTGAGTGGCCATGATCTCGCGCACTTTGGCAATGGCCTGTGGAGTCAGGTTGAGAGGTGCCGCTTTGACGGTCTCCTCAGTGGGTGCGACGGATGTTGTGGCCATGGTTTCTCCCATATCGTGAAATTCGTGCCATTTCTTGTAACTGTACCCCGCATTGGGTTGGGATACAAGCCCCAAGTCCAGATTCATCCCATTGGATGCAACCCGTGGCGGAAAAGTCGCAGGAGTGCATCCATTCTGGCCAATTCTGGGACAAAGAGTACAGTTTGCTCCTCCAAGGTGTCGAACCAATTACCGGTGTGAGAAAAAATTAAATTTTTTGTTGCGCCAAACGCTTTCATTTGGGGCTATGATGCTTCCGTACGGCCCCTCTACTCACGAGACCGCGATTCCGCTACGGACCCGCCGGTATCTGGGACCAGAATCTGTTCTTGGGAGGTGGAGTATGACATTTGTACCTGCGATGTGGTCTGTCTGGGGTGTGCTTGTGATGCTTTTGTGCGCACTCTATGTCTATCGGTCCAGCCTAACCCGTGATGAGGCAGACCAAATTTACCTGGACGATTCCTTTGATCATGAAAAGACAGCCCAGGCGGCAATCGTGCAAAAAGTCAACAAAATTCAACCCTTGATGCGAGTCTCGGTCGGTTTGGTCGCTGTCTCGTCTCTGGTTCTCGTTGGCTATTACATTGTTGACATGGTCAAGCAATTCTAGCTTGGCACAGGACTGATTGTCTGGTTGTCTGGCTTATCTTCAACTGACTGCCCCGCGACAAGCAATTGTCTCGGGGCGGCTGGTTCCCTGCTCGGTCCATAACCTGTGCCTGGACGGCGTGTCCCGGGTAGTCCTACTCCACTTCAGGCTTGGCGCGGTAGCCATCGCGGGCGATAATGTCGTACTTGAGCGGCTTCTGCTTCTCGTCCTGAATGCGCAGCGGCCTGCCTTCCTCATCGACCAACACAACCCGCAGTTTGCGATAACTTCCGTCCTGCTTGGAGTTGATGGGGTGATAGACCAGCTGATATTTGGAGCGAATGGTCTGATTGATGGTTGTGAAGATCTCTGGCATCTCACCGGTAAAGCGCGGAAAGAAGCTCATGCCGCCAGTTAAACTGGCAAAGGTTTTCATCTCGTTGTCGGCCTGCAAGTAGTCCAATTCACGCATCTGCGCGCCCATTCCGCCGCGGCCTTCGCTCATGATGCGCGCCGCCCCGCCGGTGGAGACGGTAAAGATCGTCACGTCTGGCGTGGACTTGACCTTCTGCAAGATTTTATCGAATGTGATCTTTGAGAATGTATCGCGCCCCGACGCGATGACAACGATGTATTTGCGACCATCGATGCGGCTGAGCCGATCTTCTGCTTCGTAGAGTGCGTCAAAGAAGTTGCGGTCACTGAAGCCGGGAATGCGCATTGAGTCGATGGCATGCTGAATCTGGCTCTTATCCTGGGTGAAGTCGGTGACGATTTGCGTACGCATATCGAAGGTCATCATCGCCACATAGTCCTGTGGCCGCAACTGCTGCGCAAAGGCAAAGGCTGCGTTGCGCATATCATAGATGAACTGATAGTTGGTCGAGGCGAATTCGCATAGCAGCAGAGCTGTGATGGGAGCCTCGACGCGCTTGAAACCGACCACCTTCTGCTCTACGCCATCCTCATAGACGCGGAAGTTTTCAGGCTTCAGTCCGGGCACAAACTGGTGAGTTTTTTCTAGCAGCACGCCCACGTCCACGCTGACCTCAGGCACCTCAATGCGCAACGAAACCGTGCCCATGCCTTCAGGATTCTTGATTTTTGGAGCAGCGGGGGCTGGTGGGGGTGGTGCTTCATCAGGTTGCTTTTTCTTGGGCAGCGCAATCACGCCATTGTCCGCGCCGGGACCGCCAGCGTCTGGCGTAGCCTGATCCGACGGCGCTGGCGCGGGCTGCGTGGATTGCGCCACGCCAGATGTTGCAATGGCAAGAGTGGTAATCGCCAGCACGAGCAGCGAAATTGGAAGACAGCATGGCAGTGCGGGGAATTGGCGCTTGACGGGCATAGTTACCTCTGTGCACAACAGCATACGAGATTAGACGGATAAATGGATAGAAGGTCCAAATTCGCTTGATTGGATTCTCTTGTCTGAAGTTGAAGCAAAAACCGGCCTGCGCTGGTAGGCTAACAGTAGGTATGAACGACAATTTACATCAATTACGCTGTTTTGGATGTGGGGCGCGAATCTCCGGCGCGGAAGCTCGACCGGACTTCCGTTGCGCTGCTTGTGGCGAACTGTTTGAGGTCGAGTATCCCGGCTGGAGCAAACGCCAGGGGCCTGATCGTCCCAACGCTGGAGCTTTGAAGTGGTTATGGCGCGAGCGTCGCAGTTCCTCTGAGACGCTGGACCGCTCTGGTGTATGGCGCTTCCGAGAATTGCTGCCGATTCTGGACAGCTTTGGCGATGCGGTAACGCTCTTTGAGGGCAACACGCCGCTCTATCATCTGCCCCGCGCCGCCAAGGCTTTGGGGATTGATCAACTATTTGCCAAGCACCAGGGGATGAATCCCAGCGGTTCCTTCAAAGATACTGGCATGACGACCGCTCTGAGCGTGGCCAAGGAGCGCGGCTTTGAGTGGGTAGCCTGCGCGTCCACTGGCAACACCTCCGCCGCAATGGCAGCCTACGCTGCACGTGCCGGACTCAAAAGTCTGGTGCTGATTCCCGACGGCAAGATTGCCTGGGGCAAGCTCTCGCAGGCGATGGATTATGGTGCCGTTACCTGCCAGTTGAAGGCCGACTTTGACGGCTGCCTGAAGCTGCTGACGCAGATCGTGCAGGAAGCGCCGATCTATCTGCTCAACTCAGTCAATCCTTATCGCCTTGAAGGTCAAAAGACTCCCGCCTTTGAGATTGCGGAAGCTTTCGATTGGAACGTGCCCGACCACTTGATCGTTCCCGGCGGCAATCTGGGCAATAGCTCGGCGTTGGGCAAAGGCTTCCGAGAATTGCGCGAGCTTGGCCTGGTTGCGCGCACGCCGCGTATCTCGGTGATTCAGGCTGTCGGTGCCAATCCGCTGGCGCGCAGCTTTGCCGCCAACAACGGTGAGTCGTTGCAGCCTGTGGAGGCGCACACCCGCGCTACAGCGATTCGCATCGGTGCGCCCGCATCGTGGCGCAAGGCTGCCCGCGTCATCCATGAGACCGGCGGCTGGTGCCTTGACGTAACTGAAGCAGAGATCGCCATTGCCAAGGCGGAGATCGGCACGGAGGGGCTGGGCTGCGAGCCAGCCTCCGCCGTCACGCTTGCCGGATTGAAAAAGCTGCGTGCCAAAGGCGCTGTTGCCTCCGGTGAAACCGTGGTGCTGGTGCTTACCGGCCACACGCTCAAAGATGCCGATTACACCATCGACTTCCATCGCGGAGAATTGCTGAAAGACGATGAGACCGTCGGCCTTGAGCCGGAGATCGCATCGCTGCGTCGCAACGCGGTTGTGGTCGATGCTTCTATATCCGCTGTTTTGGCTACGATAAAGGGCAGAGCCGGATGAGTGGCATGGAAATCGGATCGAATGGAACTGTAACGCTGCGCCTGCCCGCGACCAGCGCCAATCTCGGACCCGGCTTTGATGCGGTTGCTGTGGCGCTTGATTTCTATCTTGAAATCGAGGCCACGCCAGCCGCTGCGTTCTCAATTGAAGCTACGGGCCGTAACAGCGAACATATTGCAAAAATCGATGATAATCTCATCCTCGAAATCTACAAGCGGCTGCTTGCCAGCAACGGCAAGCCCGCGGTTCCGCTGGCCATTCGCATGAGCAATGGGATTCCACTGGGCATGGGCTGCGGATCGTCGGCTGCTGGTCGTCTGGCTGCTGTTGCCTTGGCCGTTCACTTTGGAGAGCTTGGCTGGAGCAGCGAACAGATTCTTGAGGAAGCCAGCGCTCTCGAAGGGCATCCTGATAATGCTGCCGCCTGTTGGCTGGGCGGATTTGTAACTGCGGCCTGCGAGGGCAGAACAGTCCATGTGGCCCGTGTTGAGCCACCGGTGGACTGGTGGCCTGTCGTCGTGTTGCCTGCCGTGCCGTTGGCCACCAGCAAAGCGCGCGCACTGCTGCCCGATTGCTACTCCCGCGCTGATGTGGTCGTGAACATCCAGTCTGCAGGAATGCTGGGGTTAGCCTTTGCTCAGGGGCGTGGAGATCTGCTGCGCGTTGCAATGAGGGATCGTATTCACCAGCCCTATCGTGCTCCTATCTGCCCTCTATTGCCACCTTTGATGCCCTTGGCGGGCCATCATGGCATTCTGGGCGCGGCTCTCAGCGGCGCTGGTCCTGCGGTTCTGGTCATCGTGGACGGTGAGCACAACATCCCACAAGCAAAGGCTGCAATCTATCAAGCTCTGCAGGGCCAATTACAGCCTGAACTGATTGTGTGCCGATTCGAAACAGTTGGAGCTAGCCGGTAATTAGAAAGCCCGGTGACTTTGTAGGGGATTTCGTTTCATCAAAAAATCAATGTTACGAATTGCCTGCTAGTGATTACTTATTTGAATTACCGAATTACCTAAGATTCCTTGCTACTGAGTCAGAAAAGTCCTACTCTCATTTCGTGGGCAGTTCTGGGGGAGGGCTGCTCTAGCGCTCGCGATCCTTTTGGGTCGCGGGCGCTTTTAACTTATAACTGACTCTTGCATAACTCGTGCTGGCCTTGACTAACTATGATTCTGCCAATGAATGGCAATGACTGCATGAGACGAATACAAGCTGGGCACGCGACACTCGCCGTGTTTATATTGGTTGCGTGAGTGAAGCTCTCAACCAGATATTCATCTGTTGGACCAAAGTCCAGGACAACAGGATAGAATCGGCGTGAAGTGGAAGCGATTGTAGCCAGATCAAAGGTTTTTGCAGTTTTTTCGCTTGTAATATCAGGAACTGGCAATGCGGATGGTTTTCTTACAACCCTTCCCCCTAAAATGAAATTGAAGAGTCAAATGGATCGAGGCGCGCATGGAAGCCGATCTGGGGGAATTGGAGATTGCACTGGGGCATGAGTTTGCCCGACGCGAGTTGCTGTTGCGTGCGCTGACGCACCGTTCTCTGGCCAACGAGCAGGCGCAGGAGAATGGTAACGGAGCGGGCGCGGGCGACAATGAGCGGCTGGAGTTTTTGGGCGATGCGGTGCTGGGCATGGTGGTGGCCGAGGCATTGTTTCAGTTGCACCCGGATTGGCATGAGGGTGAGTTGACCCGCGTTCGTGCCCAGTTAGTGAGTCGGCAGCACATGGCGGAGGTGGGCACGGCGATTAGTCTGGGCAGCCATTTGCGGCTGAGCCGGGGCGAGGATCGCAGTGGGTTGCGGCGCAAGGCAACTGTGCTATCGAATACCATGGAAGCAGTGCTGGCGGCGCTGTTTCTGGACGGCGGCTTGGAGCCGGTGAGAGTATTTGTGCGTCGTTGGGTGATGGGTGAGGCAGCCGAGCAACTGGCTGAGCAGTTACGCTCTGGTGCCGCGCTGGGCAACTTCAAATCGGCGTTGCAAGAGCATTTGCAGGCAACACGGGCTGGAGCGCCGGTTTATCGCGTGAAGAGCGAGAGCGGGCCTGACCATCACAAGCGGTTTCTGGTTGAGGTACGGCTCAAGCCAGACCAGCAAGGGCCGGGAAGGGCGCTGGCGCGTGGGATGGGAAGCACGAAGAAGGTTGCCGAGCAGGATGCTGCCAAGCGTGCGCTGAGTCGGCTGAAGTCGTTGGCGGCCGATGGTGGGTTGTCGGATGATCCGACTGGTGCAAGCATTGGGGTGGCTGAGGAGGAGTAATCGAAATCGAGTCCAATCCTGTCCAGACGCCGGGTCTGCCGATGAAGCGGTCATGGCTCCATTTGCCCAGCCTGCCTGAAGCCTGTGCCTCGTTGTTGCAAACTGTGGTGGTGGCGCTGTTTCTGCTGACGTTTGTTCTGCAACCATTTCTGATTCCCTCAGAAAGCATGGAACATACGCTGCTGGTGGGTGATTTTCTACTCTTCAACAAACAGGTTTATGCGCCGGTTGGCAATATCAGCCGCTGGTTTTTGCCTTATCACGATGTAGCGCGTGGCGATATTGTTGTCTTTCATCATTCCAAGCCCCCCTATCTGGTCAAGCGCGTGGTGGGAATTCCAGGTGACCATTTGCGCATTGACGACGGGCGAGTGATGGTGAACGGAGTGGCGCAGGACGAACCTTATGCGGCCTTCGAGCCAGCCATGCCTAACCCATTCCGCGACAATTTTCCTGCAAGCGTGTATACCGATCCGCAGGTTGATCCTGACTGGTGGAAACAGATGCAGAGCCTTACACAAAATGGCGAATTGGTGGTGCCGGAGGGCGAGTATTTTGTGTTGGGCGACAACCGCAATCACAGCAAGGATTCGCGTTTCTGGGGCTTTGTGCCACGCTCGGCGATTGTGGCTCGTCCACTGGTGATTTACTTCTCGCTGGCGCGCCCATCGCACACTGATGTTCAACAGGTGGCGGATGATAGACTCGGACACGATAGGGAATTTTCAGCAAGGCTTGCCGGGTTTGCGCGCTGGAAGCGCATCTTCCGGGTTGTGCATTGAAGACAGGGAATAGCGATCAGCGATCATTGAAGACGGAACGATTGAACCCTGATGAAGAGCGAAGGATGACAAAGAAAAATACGCCCAGCAGCAAAACGCCATCCACGGACCAGACCGTTGCCGCCGAGCCAACCGAGCCGGTTGAGGAGCGTGCAGAAGAGACGCCGTTCGAGGCCGTGGCCAGCATCTGTTCGGTGTTGGTGATCGGCCTGTTCATCCTCACCTTTCTGGGACAGAACTTTGTGATTCCCTCTGGCTCGATGGAAAACACACTGCTGGTGGGTGACCACTTGGTGGTTGATCGCATCACCCTGGCACCACCTACCAAGTGGATGCCGCTGGTTCACTATCGCGAGCCAAAGCGCTATGACATTCTGGTATTTTTCAAGCCAGTGCCGGATGACAGCGGAAATTATAATTTTCTGGTGAAGCGGCTGATCGGACTTCCTGGCGATCACATCCATCTTCACAACGGAATTGTAATTATCAATGGAGTGGCTCAGGTACTGCCCAAGGATGCGGACAACTCTCCCGGCAATCCTGGCGAAACGGATTTTGTAGACGAATTTCCCTCCATCGCACCGCAAGCTACCGCCGATGCTTATGAAGGTACGCCGGAGTCCTGGGCTGTCCAGTTTCCCAGCCTGATTGAAAATGGCGAACTGGTTGTGCCGCCGGGAATGTACTTTATGATGGGCGACAACCGGCATAACAGTCTGGATTCGCGCTATTGGGGATTTGTGCCGCGAGAAAACATCGTAGGCCGCCCACTGCTCAACTATTGGTCGTTCCTTACGCCAGAACATCAGTATGAAAAGTCAGGCATCGGCAATACGGTGTCTTGGATGGGCCATGTGGCGCTGCACTTCTTGGGTGACACGCGCTGGTCGCGAACGCTGCACATCGTACGGTGAAAAACGCGGGCAGTTGACAGCCAAATGCTGACGGTAAAAGACTGACAAGAGATCGGACAACATCAGGCTGGCAAATGTTAGCTGTCAAAGAGATCATGACTGAAGACTCGCAAGGCCGACAAAGCAAGCACAAGCGGTTGTGGCTGGTTCTTTCCCTTCTGGCTGTTTTGCTTATTGTCTTGATTGTGCCGCCGATGCTGAGCATCAGTCGTTACAAGAGCCGCATCACGCAATTGATGTCCGCTTCGCTGGGTCGTCCGGTGCGACTCTCTTCAGTTGAATTGCGGCTGCTGCCTCGACCTGGATTTGTACTGACGGATCTCACAGTCGAAGAAGATCCGACCTACGGCGCAGAGCCGGTGCTTCACGCGAATTCGGTGACTGCGTCGATTCGGCTGCTCTCCTTGTGGCGCGGCAGGTTGGTGATTGACACCATCAGCGTGGATGAAGCCAGCCTGAACCTGACGCGAACGCCGGATGGCCGTTGGAACCTGGATTCACTCTTTCATACGGCGGCGATAGAGAATCAGGCGGCTGCCGGAGCAGCCAAACAGCCTACGCCACTGCCCTATCTTGAGGCGACTCACTCGCGCATCAACTTCAAGAACGGTGTTGAAAAGCTGCCGTTTTCGTTGCTGGATGCGGAGATTTCATTGCGTCGCGAGAATCCAGGCGAGTGGCGGATTGAACTGCGCGGCCAACCGGCGCGTACAGACTTGAGCCTGGAGCAAGCCGATACCGGCATCATGCAGTTGAGCGCAACACTACACAGTGCCGCGCACCTGCGTGAGATGCCTGTAAATCTGGACATGGAATGGAAGAACGCGCAACTGGGCCAACTGACGCGTTTGCTGCTTGGTTCCGACTCCGGCTGGCGCGGCGATCTGACGGGTAACCTCCATATGGAAGGCACGGCCGATGCGGCTCACATCAAAACTCGGCTACGTGCAAAGGATGTGCATCGTGCCGAGTTTGCGCCTGCCGCGCCGATGGATTTCGATGCCAATTGCAGCTTTGTCTATCATTTTTCCAGTCGAGGATTTGAGAGTCTGTTGTGTGATTCTCCACTGGGTGATGGACGGATTCGTCTGGCTGGCGATCTGCCCGGAGATTTGTCGGGCAAGGTTGGCGCTCCGCATCTTTCCTTGGAGATGGACAAGATTCCGGCGCAGGTGGGTCTGGATGCGTTGCGGACTGTTCGCAGCAATATCGCTCCGGGAATCGAGGCGAAGGGTTCAATCAGCGGCAAACTCACTTACGACGAGAGCGTTTCTGTTGCGAATGCAGAGAGTGTCGCGGTTGCCGAGAAGCCAACTAGCCATCGCGCGGGAAACGCGCATCAGGTGAAGGTTGCAACGCCAGTGCCAGGGCCATTGAGCGGCAGTTTCACTGTGCTGGGTTTGCAATTGAACGGAGGCGGCCTGAGCGAGCCGATTCAGATTGCAAAGCTGGTTCTGGAGCCTGTGGTGGCTGCCGACGATCAGCAAGCCCCGCCGAACGCGTTGACGGCTACGGCGGTGTTTCCACTGGGTGGGGCTAGCCCGCTTACAGTAACGTCACACTTTGCATTGACGGGCTATCAGATGACGGTGCGTGGTCAAGCATCCGTGGCGAGGAGCAGGGAGCTGGCGCATGCGGCTGGCCTGCCTTATGCCGATGCGCTGGACACCTTGGCAGGCGAGCCAATTTCGGTGGACTTGAGCGTCGAGGGACCGTGGCTTCCGATTGAGAGATTGCCTGTGAATGCGATTGGGTCTGCGGCAGCTGCGGCGACTTCAACTGCGGCGGATGCGGTTAGTGGCACCAGTTCTTCTGCCGATCGTCTGACAGGGACGATTGTGGTGCGCAACGCCAATTGGAAAGGCGATTTTCTGGCCAACCACCTTGAAATCTCGCAAGCCACTCTGCACTTTGGCGATGGTGAGACGCGTTGGGATCCGGTTGCTTTCACGTATGGTCCGGTAAAGGGAACGGCAAGCCTGATTCTGCCAGCAAATTGCCAAGCGCCACAGCCATGTTTGCCGCAGTTTGAAGTAGATTTTGGCTCTCTGGATGCGTCCGCATTGCAGGCTGCGATTCTTGGAGCACAGGAGAAGGGAACGATGCTCTCCACGTTGATTGAACGCCTGCATCCTTCTTCCAGTGCGCCGGCGTGGCCGCAGTCCGAGGGAACGGTTAAAGCCGATTCAATGGTACTGGGTCCGGTTACGCTGCATTCGGCTACAGCCACACTTCGTATTCTCGATAATGGTGTTCATGTCACGGCTCTCGATGCCAGCCTGTTGGGCGGTCATGTCCATGCGGCCGGCTCATTGTATGAACCCAGCAACGATCAAAAGAAGCCTGCCTATATGGTTGAGGCGCAGTTCGAAAAACTGGCTCCGGCTGCGGTGGGTCAATTGGTGGCTGAGCATTGGTCGGGCGGGAGCTTCGATGCCAATGGCAAGATCGAACTGACTGGCTTTACCGCAACAGACCTGTCAGCCACGGCAAAGGGATTGATGCATTTTGATTGGCAGCATGGAACTGTGGCGGGTGCGGTTCCTGCTGCGCTGGCTCGCTTTGATCGCTGGACTGCCGATGCTGTTGTCGGGAGCGGAGGAATGAAGCTGGGGCAGAATGAGGCAAAGCGCGGAACGCAGAGCGCGGCCGTTGAAGGTAACGCAGTCTTTGGGACGCCGAATAAAGTTACGTTTGCAATGCCCAAAGAAGCTCTGGCAAAGTGAGCCTCTTGCAAAATTCCCGCTCAACTTCAGATTTTGTGGCAAGGCACGACATCACAGGCTGCGGAAAAACTCACTGCGGAGGGAGGCGGGGGGTTTACCCCCCGCATAAAGCCATTAGGAAAGGTGAAGGGTACGGGCTTCAGCCCGTACATAAACCGCCTCAAATCAACGGGGCTTTAGCCGCAGAGGGACGTTTTCCGCCAATCTCACCCAAAATACCGAGTTTTCCGCAGCCTCAGTACCCACAACCGTTCGTACGCCACGCCGAAGGCTATTCGCTGGGCGCGTAGTCCACGCCGAAAGCCTGCCCTGAGCTTGTCGAAGGGGCAGTTGGCCCCACCGCAGGTGGCTGCAGATTATTTCGCGCATTCTGCTAACCTGATCTCAGTGCATCTTCCAACTTGTCAGGGAGGTGCCCGGT
>Ga0182030_10009506_pt1 | contig 19893 bp, 11 predicted proteins | sample 812S3MmetaG_FD_121299 | JGI IMG/M metagenome (GOLD analysis project Ga0182030, IMG submission 121299) | Permafrost microbial communities from Stordalen Mire, Sweden - 812S3M metaG (Illumina Assembly) | ecosystem: Environmental > Terrestrial > Soil > Wetlands > Permafrost | place: Sweden... | reverse complement strand
GGTTGCGATCAGCTTCAACGAGGCGATCCCGATTGCTTTGCTTGGCTTGGCGGTCAATGTCGCCAGCGTGTGGTTATTGTCCGGCGGCCATCATCATGGTCACAGCCATGATCATGACCATCATCACGGCGAGGAACCTCGTCGCATCGCGTTTGGCGCCGGCGTCATCGAAATCGAGGTCTTCGAAGACCACGTGCCGCCGCGCTTCCGCATCAGGGCCGAGATGGCCACATTGCCGGGAGCGTCCGATGTCGCCGTCGAGACGATCAGGCCGGATGGCAGCCGCCAGCTATTTTCATTCGAAGACCGGGGAGAATATCTGGAGTCGCGCGACGAAATTCCGGAACCGCATGCCTTTGTGGCCAAGGTCCGCCTGATGCAAGAGGGTCGGCCATATGAGCACGAATTAGGATTCGAAGAGCACGATCACGATGCCGCGCATGGCGGTTATCACCGCGACAACAACATGCGGGCCGCCGTCATTCATGTCCTGGCCGATGCGGGCGTATCCGTCCTGGTCATTGTTGGACTGCTGCTGGCGCGTGCGTTCGGCTGGTTCTGGATGGACCCGCTTGCCGGCTTGATCGGCGCGCTGGTCATCGCGAACTGGTCGGTCGGATTGCTGCGCGACACCGGCGGCATCCTGCTCGATCGCACGCCGGATCCACGCATGGCAGAGAAAGTTCGTGTGGCAATCGAGAGCGACGGCGATCGCGTCACCGATCTGCATCTTTGGCGACTTGGACCCGGGCATCTCGGTGCCATTATCTCGGTCGCCACCAGCGGCGCACGCGAGGCGGCGCATTACCGGCAGAGATTGGCCAAGTTTGCCGACTTGTCCCACGTGACCGTGGAGGTCGAGCACTCCCATTCAGCAAACGGCTAGAGAACCACGTCGCACGATCATGCTGCGGCGGCAGTGCCGGATTTCACATAACGGTCTTCGAACCGTCTTATCAGGAACGCGATTGCCGAAACGGTTCGGAGCCTTGCCGGCTCAGGCGCGCCAAGGATAAAGGCCAGCAAATTCAAGGTGAACGTATCGTTTTATCGCCCGCGCTGGAATGGGCATGCTCGTGCTCGGTGGTCCCGCGATCGCCGCCGACATGCCGTTCAAGGCGCCGGCATTGAAAGCCGTCTATGACCGGACCGGATTTTACATCGAGAGCGAGGTCGGTTATGGCAGCTGCGCTTCGGTCCCGGCACCAACCCACTTCCCGGGCTGGGATCGACAAGGTCTTCGCGATCACGGCGGACTGTCAACTCCTTGTGGATCCTGCCTATAACGCCGACCGCGGACGGTCTCGATTCTCTCAGGCCGTCTGCACGGCGAATTCTAAATCAAGGCGGCTCTGATGGCCCTTCAAGAATTTCGCCCGGCCGCACTGGGCCAGGCCCTGCGGCCCAACATCTGGGATGCCGCGGCGCTGATTTTGGTCACCGGCGCCATGGTGCTGATCGCCTACGGTGGCGAGCAGACCACGGCCCCCTTGTCGACACTCGACGTCGCGCCGGTATCGCTCGATCCGGCTAATCTTCCGCTCTATGCGTTGCGAACGACCATGCGGATGCTGCTGGCGATCGTCTGCTCCATCATATTCACCTTCATCTACGCAGCCCTCGCCGCCAAGAGCCGGCGCGCCGAAATGGTGCTGATCCCGCTGCTCGATATCCTGCAGTCGGTGCCGATCCTCGGCTTTCTGACCTTTACCGTCGTCTTCTTCATGAACCTGTTTCCCGGTAGCGTGCTAGGCGCCGAACTCGCTTGCGTGTTCGTGATCTTCACCAGCCAGGCCTGGAACATGACGTTCAGCATGTACCAGTCGATGCGCAACGTTCCGAAGGACCTGGAGGAAGCATCCCAGAGCTTTCACCTCAGCGGATGGCAGCACTTCTGGCGGCTCGACGTGCCTTTCGCCATGCCGGGCCTGATCTGGAACACCATGATGTCGATGTCGGGCGGCTGGTTTTTCGTTGTGGCGTCGGAGGCGATCACCGTCGGCAACACCACGGTCACGCTGCCCGGCATCGGCTCTTACGTCGCACTGGCCATTGAAAAACAGAACCTGGCGGCGATCGGCTACGCGATGCTTGCGATGTTTCTCGTCATCGTCGCCTACGATCAATTGCTGTTTCGCCCGATCGTCGCCTGGGCCGACAAATTCCGGTTCGAGCAGACCGCGTCGGCGAACGCCCCGACATCCTGGATGCTCGATCTGTTCCGTCGCACGCGCGCCTTGCGGGCCTTGTCCTATCCGTTCGCGGCCCTGAACAGGGCCTTCTCGAATTTGCATGTCGCGGTCCCGAGCCGATTGCGAATGGCATCGAGAGCAAAAGGCCCGCCGTCGCGCATTGTCGATGCCCTATGGCTTGCCTTTGTCGTCGCGAGCACCTGCTATGCCGCGTGGGGAGTCTATCGGTATCTGTCGGCGACATTGAGATGGTCCGATGTCCTCGGCGCCGTTGGCTACGGGTTCATTACACTGGCCCGTGTGATCGTGCTGATTGCTCTGGCGACGCTGATATGGGTACCGGTCGGGGTCTGGATCGGACTTCGGCCAAAACTCGCCGAGCGGATCCAGCCGCTGGCGCAGTTTCTGGCGGCATTTCCCGCGAACCTCGCCTTCCCGGTGTTCGTGGTGATGATCGTTCGCTACGGCCTGAACGCGAATGTCTGGCTCAGCCCGCTGATGATTTTAGGGACCCAGTGGTACATCCTGTTCAATGTCATCGCAGGCGCCAGCGCGTTCCCGACCGACCTGCGTGAGGCCGCCGGCAGCTTCCATCTCAAGGGATGGCGGTGGTGGGTAAAAGTCGTCCTGCCAGGCATTTTTCCATATTACATTACGGGGGCCATCACCGCCTCCGGCGGATCGTGGAATGCCTCCATCGTCGCGGAGGTCGCGAGTTGGGGCAATACCCATCTGACGGCCACCGGTCTCGGCGCTTATATCGCTATGGCGACGGAAGCCGGCGACTTCCCTCGGGTGGTTCTCGGCATCGCCATCATGTGCATTCTGGTGACGCTTTTTAACCGGCTGCTCTGGAGGCCACTCTATGCCTTCGGAGAGCGTCGTCTTCGCCTCGGCTGATCAGGGAAAACTCATGCTCGATCACACCAAACAGGCCAGCCTGCTCGATATCCGCGGCGTCTGCCGGTCGTTTCCGAAAGGCAGCGGCGAGGAACTGCTGGTTCTCGAAAAAGTCGATCTGACGATTCATTCGGGCGAAATTGTCGGCCTGCTCGGCCGTTCCGGATCTGGCAAGTCGACGCTGCTGCGCATTATCGCCGGACTGATCGCGCCCTCCTCGGGCGATGCGAAATGCCGTGGCGAGACCATCATGGGCCCGCCGAACGGCGTCTCCATGGTGTTTCAGTCCTTCGCGCTGTTTCCATGGCTGACGGTTCTGCAAAACGTCGAATTGGGTCTGGAGGCGCTCGGGATCCACAGCTCCGAGCGCCGCACGCGGGCGCTCGCGGCGATCGACCTGATCGGTCTCGATGGATTCGAATCCGCCTACCCGAAGGAGTTGTCGGGCGGCATGCGTCAGCGCGTCGGGTTTGCGCGGGCGCTGGTCGTCCACCCCGACCTGCTGCTGATGGACGAGCCGTTTTCCGCCCTCGACGTGCTCACGGCGGAGACACTGCGAACCGACCTGATCGATCTGTGGATCGAAGGCCGGCTGCCGATCAAGTCGGTGCTGATGGTGACGCATAACATTGAGGAAGCGGTGTTGATGTGCGACCGCATTCTGGTGTTTTCGTCCAATCCCGGCCGCGTCGCCGCCGAGATCAAGGTCGACCTGCCGCACCCGCGCAATCGTCTCGATCCGACATTCCGGCAGCTTGTCGACAGTATCTATGCCCGCATGACCCAGCGCGCGGAGCCCCGAACGCCTGCGATCGAGGGCATTCACGGCACCGGCGTCGGCATGATCCTGAACCACATCTCGTCCAACGTTCTGTCCGGTCTGATCGAAACGCTCGCGGGTCCCCCGTATGACGGGCACGCCGATTTGCCGGTGCTGGCCGGCAGTCTGCAACTGGAAGCGGATGAGCTATTTCATTTCGGTGAAGCGCTTCAATTGTTGCGGTTTGCCCAATTGAGCGAAGGCGATCTCGTGCTGACGGATGCCGGGACGCTTTTTGCGCACCTCGCGACCGATGCCCGCAAAAAGCTGTTCGCCGAGCATCTGATCAACTATGTGCCGGTGATGGGTCTGATCCGCCGCGTGCTCGATGAGCGTCCTTCGCACACCGCTCCTGCCGCGCGTTTCCGCAACGAACTTGAAGACTACATGTCGGAGGAATACGCCGACGAGACACTGAAGACGATCGTGTCATGGGGACGTTATGCGGAGCTGTTCGCATATGACGAGCAGTCGGAGCTGTTCAGCCTCGAAAACCCGCATTGATTTCCCGCCGTCGTATCTCCACGAGTCGTGCCGGCTGACCCAGGGACGCCCCGCGGCACGCTTCACCCCGCCGCTGAAAACGAATCCGCCCGCGCCATGGTCCAGGCCTCGCGGAAACGCGGATCGGCGGTGCCTTCGATCAGTTCGCCCGGCCGCAGTGACGGATACAGCTGCGCGAATGACCGCACCTCGGTCGTGGAACTTCGCTGCGAGAAATGAATCGGCCGGATCTGCTGCGGATGCTCGAGCCCCGCGGCCGCGATCAGTTCGGCCAGCGCGTGCAGGGTCGCGTGATGATAATTGTAGACCCGTTCGATCTTGTGCGGCACCACCAATGCGCGATTGCGCGACGGGTCCTGGGTGGTCACCCCGGTCGGGCATCGATCGGTATGGCAACTCAGCGACTGGATGCAGCCCAGCGAAAACATGAAGCCGCGCGCCGAATTGCACCAGTCCGCGCCGATCGCCATGGCGCGCGCCATGTCGAACGCGGTGGCTATCTTTCCGGCGGCGCCGATTCGGATTCGATCGCGCGCATTGATGCCGATCAGCGCGTTATGGACGAAATTGACCCCCTCGCGCATCGGCATGCCAAGATGGTCCATGAATTCAAGCGGCGCGGCACCGGTGCCGCCTTCTTTGCCATCGATCACGATGAAATCGGGGTAGATCCCGGTCTGGATCATCGCCTTGCAGATCGCCAGGAATTCCCAGGGGTGGCCGATGCACAGCTTGAAGCCGGTGGGCTTGCCGCCGGACAGCCGCCGCATCTCGCCGATGAAGGCCATCATTTCCAGCGGCGTCGAGAATGCGCGGTGCGATGCCGGCGAGATGCAGTCCTCGTCCATGGACACGCCCCTGATCCGGGAAATCTCCTCGGACACCTTTGCCGCCGGCAGCACGCCGCCGTGTCCGGGCTTGGCGCCCTGGCTGACCTTGAGCTCGACCATCTTGATCTGGTCGCCGGAGGCGACCCGCGCGAATTCTTCCGGATTGAACGAACCGTCGCGATTGCGGCAGCCGAAATATCCGGAGCCGATCTCCCAGATCAGATCGCCGCCGTTCTCGCGATGATAGGGACTGACGCCGCCCTCCCCGGTATCGTGCGCGAAGCCGCCCTTCCTGGCGCCCGCGTTCAGTGCGCGTACCGCGTTGGGACTGAGCGCGCCAAAGCTCATCGCCGAGATATTGAAGACCGATGCCGAATAGGGCCTGGTGCAATCCGGACCGCCGATGGTGACGCGGAATTTTTCATCGGCATGAGGCTTGGGCGCCACCGAATGGTGCATCCATTCATAGCCCTCGCGATAGACATCCTCCTGGGTGCCGAACGGCCGCTTGTCGAGCACCATCTTCGCACGCTGATAGATGACGGCGCGGGTATCGCGGCTGAACGGCATGCCGTCCTTCTCGCTCTCGAAGAAATACTGCCGCATCTCCGGCCGGATCTCTTCCAGCAGGAAGCGCAGATGGGCCGAGATCGGATAGTTGCGTAAAACCGCATGGCTCTTTTGCGTGAGATCGCGAATGCCGAGCAGCGTGAGGGCACCGAAAATAACGATCGGAATCAAAACCAGATCGAACACCTTGTGATCGACGATCCCGATGCCGAGAAGCAATACCGTGACGACGCTGCAAATCGTAAGAATGATGAAGCGCGGCGAGAACGGAAGCATCAATGTTTCCATGGGGTCCCTCGGGCAGATTCTGCCATATTATTTGTTGCCGGCCGCCGCCTGATCCAAACTGTCCGAACAACCTCTACACGATATCCGGTGCACGGGTCACCGGTATGACGGCGAGGCTAACGAATCCATTCGTGGAGAATCAATCCGTCCCACGGCGTGCGATATCTTCCTTCAGGTTCTTTATTGCAGTGCAACGTAGCCTGGGCGAACCTCGAATGGCTCAGTGAGCGTGCGGGCGCATCTCGTCGGGAATCCCTCTTTTCTCCAGACCATTCCGGGCCAGCCAGGCGTCGGTGCTGCGGATGGCGCGCTCGATATGATCGGCCGTTCGCGAAAAATCATAAGGAGATCCGACCAGCGGACATAATGGCGGCACCACGAAATATTCGACGCCGGGGTCGATGTCTTCCAGTTCGCTGACCAGTTGCCGCGCGATCAGCAGTGTCAGCGCGTGCAGCGCATTGGCCACCGCGCCGGTCGGAGGCGTCTGCGTCGAGCACGCGTACCCTGTCGGCAGAATGATCAGGCGGTTCGCGCCCTTTGCGACCGCGACCTTGATCGGCGTGTTGCTCGAGATCGCGCCATCGGCCAGGTAGAAATTCTTGTATCTGACCGGCGCGAAAGCTCCGGGGATCGCGGTAGAGGCGATGATAGCCTGGGCGGCCGACCCCTCCGACAGCACCACGCTGTCGCCCGAGACGATATCTGTCGTGACGATATGAAACGGAAGCTTCGCATCCTGCAGATTGCGATAGGGCAGATTATCGTCAATCAGCTTCTGAATCCCGTCATGCGGGATCAGGAAATCCCGGCGCCAGATAAATCCCAACAGGGTCCGCCACGAGATCGGAAAAACATCGTGCCGCGTCAGTCCGCGCCAGATGGTTTCCAGCTGCAAAACACCCTTCAGCGAGGGATCGCCGGCATAATAAGCGCCGTTCAGGGCGCCGACGCTGGAGCCGACCACCATGTCCGCGGAAACTCCGTGTGCGGCGAGCGAGTGCATCATGCCCACCTGAATGGCGCCAAAGCTGCCTCCGCCTGCGAATACGAAGGCCGTTTTCGCGGGCCCGGCGTGGTTGAATGCGGACAAGCCTCGGTCGCTCCAGCTATCGACGCATGGACGATGAGGCCATGCGAAGTTCGGCTGCGCTTATAGCAGCCGGCGGACACACGGTGCTATCAACAATGGTTGTTGCGCGGAGAGGCTGTTCGTCCCGGCGTCCACGCTTCACACCGTATCGCCATGGATTCCGCCTGCCGGCGCGCCGCCAACGAGGCGCTGCACGGCGTCCGGGATCGGAGCGTTTAGCGTTCCACGAACGCCTTTTCGATCACAAAATGACCGGGCTCGCTGTGGTTGCCTTCGAGAAAACCGCGCGCTTCAAAAGTCTGGCGCAGCTCTTCCAGCATGCCCGGGCTGCCGCACATCATGATCCGGTCGGTTTCAATATTCAGCGGCGGCAGACCGATGTCGTTGAACAACTGCTCCGACGTGATCAGATCGGTGATGCGACCGCGGTTGCGGAACGGCTCGCGGGTGACGGTCGGGTAATACAGAAGCTTCTCGGTCAATAGCGGTCCGAGAAATTCGTCGTCCCTCAACTTGGCCACCAGTTCTTCGCCGTAGGCAAGCTCGGATACTTGCCGGCAGCCGTGCACCAGAACGATGGTCTCAAATCGCTCGTACACCTCGGGGTCCTTGATCAGGCTCGCGAACGGCGCCAGGCCTGTTCCGGTCGACAGCAACAGCAGGCGCTTGCCCGCAATCAAATTGTCGGCGATCAGCGTGCCGGTCGCCTTGCGCCCGACCAGAATGGTGTCACCTTGCTTGATCTGCTGAAGCCTCGAGGTCAGCGGACCGTCGGGGACCTTGATGCTGAAAAATTCGAGGGCTTCCTCGTGATTGGCGCTCGCCATGCTGTAGGCGCGCAGCAGCGGACGGCCCTCGACCTCAAGTCCGATCGTCGCAAACTGCCCGTTAAGGAATCGAAAGCCGGAATTGCGGGTGGCGGTGAAGCTGAAAAGCGTATCGGTCCAGTGCCGGACGGAAAGAACTTTCTCTCTGTGAAACGCGCTCATGTGTCTTGGTTTTTCCAGTTGCCGGGATCTAGAACAATCCGGTTGTTCGGGCTTCAAACAGGCCGAAAACGCCTGAAACGATTGACGATTTAGCGCGTGACCTACGCCAATTTCAGAGATAGTCAACACGCGTTGACGCGCAATTGAGGGCTCAAAATGGCAGTCGATTTGTTTTGCAGGCTGGTTCGGCGCAGGGTCTTCGCGACAAGCTCTACGCGCAATTAACTTGCTGAAACCGGCATGGTTCTGGCAGTTAATTTGTCGCCGGGCATCAAGAATTCCAACAAGCATAAGGTTCAAATTCGAATATCGGATCGCCGGATAACGCATGCCAAGCCTCAGACCAAGCCCCGGACCAAGTCTTGGGGAATTTCGATCGGGAAAGCCGAGCAGCTATCCGGATCAAACGGTGTACGCGGAATATGCCTGCTCCGAATTTGGACTGGCGTTTCAAGATACCGATGGCGGAACCGGGCTTGTCTTCAGCGTCAGTTCTGCGGCCAACAGCATTCATTTCGGCGCCGGGCGATGTTCATGGTATCCGCAAAACAACGCCACGGCTTCGTCGCTGGCGACCGACAAATACTTCAGCAATCGAATTCTTGAAAGCGCCGGCGTGCCGACACTGGGCGGCGAATATTTCTTCCTGCATGAGCGGCATCGCGCCCTTCGCACCGCGGGTCATGAGCGCGAAGCGGCGCTTGGATATTTCAGAAAATTGGGGGCAACGGCCTTTGCCAAGCCGTTGCTAGGATCGCGCGGCGATTTCGCGCAAGCCGTTTACGGCGAAGACGCGCTGCTTCGATATCTCGACGAGGTTTCGCGATACTATGACTCGGTACTGATCCAGCCGCTGGCTTCAGGAATCGAATACAGGGTTTTTCTGCTGGATGACGAGGTCCTCTATACGGCGCGCAAATATCCGCCATTTGTCTTGGGCGATGGTGCGCGCCCGATCCGCGATCTGCTGGCCGCGCACGACGCGAGCTTACAATCGCGTGGCCTGTCGCCAGCTTCCGTGACGTCGGACCACGACATTTCGCTCGACCTCGTGCTGCCTATAGGCGAGCGTTGGGACATTCCCGGGCGGATGAATTTGAGCGCGGGGGGAACAATGGTTCTCGAAGCCCCTCGTTCCGAGGCCGCGCTCACCCAGGCGAGAAAGGCGGTACGTGCGCTGGGGCTGCGCGTCGCCGCCGTGGACCTGTTTACCGATGTCGGCGGCGATCCGGATACGATACGGGTGATCGAGGTGAACTCGAGCCCCTCGATCCGGCTGCTGGAGCAATCCGGCCGGGACGACCTGATCCTGAAAATCTGGCATCACACATTTTCCGCCACGGGATTGCTGGCGCCGCCGATTTGAAGTTCCGCTTGCCGCGAATAGCGAGGCACTTGATTGTTCGATCTTCCGAAATACGGTGACGGCGTCGGTCTGGCGCGGATGGCCGACTTGCTCGACGCCATCGCGGTGGATCGCGCAAGGTTGCAGCGCCTGTCGGTGGTCGTGACAGGGTCCAACGGCAAGGGCAGCACCGCGGCATTCTGCGCCGGCATCGCCCGCGCCTATGGTCTGCGGACCGGATTGTTCACCTCGCCGCATTTGTACCGGTTCAACGAACGGTTTCAGGTCGACGGCGCGGCTATTTGCGATGACATTTTGGCGCGCCTGAAGTTGCGCATCGACGCTGCCATCGCCGATCTTTCGCAGGAGGGGAAGGAACAATTCGGAGCTTTTGAGGCGATGTTCGCGCTCGCCTGCCTGTATTTTCAGGAAAGCGAATGCGATTTCGCGGTGTTCGAGGCCGGCATCGGCGGTCGGTACGACCCGGCGCGTCTGGTCGGCGCGCTCCACACCGGCGTGATCTCGATCGATTACGAGCACGTCGACCTGCTGGGTCATTCGCTGGAATTGATCGCTTCCGACAAGAGCGACGCCTGCGCATCCGGAGGCACCATCGTCTACGGCGAAAATTGCCGGAGCCTGCGGCCGCACCTGACCGAATACAATCGCTATCGCGAGATCACGAGCCTGTTTGTCCGCGACCAGATCGCGATCGGCCACGAATCCATCTCGGCAACTGTACAACGCTTCGACTTGCAGTTCGAGGGGTACGATTTTCGCTTGCTCGAAACGAGCCTGCTGGGTGCGTTTCAGTTCAACAACGCGGCCATCGCGGTCGCCCTGTTACTGCTCTGGCTGCGACGGACGCGGCCCGGAGAAGCTGCTGACCAAATCGAAGCCGCCGTGAGATCGGGCCTCCGTGACGCCCGCTGGCCCGGGCGGCTTGAGGTCATTCAACGAGAACCGCTCACGGTGATTGACGTCGGCCACACCCCGGACGGTATCGGCCAATCGCTCGCGAGCCTCAAGGCGGTGCATGGCGGAGATGGCTGGATCCTGGTGGTCGGCGTTTCCTTCAACAAGAAGGCCGACGAGATCGTCGCGTTGCTGGCGCCGGCGTTCGGCACCATCATATGCACCGCCGCGCACCACAAGGGCGCGAATGCGGAGAGCATCGCCGCCTCGGTCCGCAGGGCCAATCCGCAAGCAATGGTTCAGATCGCCGCCACCATCGAGGACGCGGTCAGCGCCAGCCAAACACTCGCCGCGTCATCGAAACAAGGAATATATGTGGCGGGCGGATTATTCCCGGCGATCGAATACGCGACCGTCGTCCGCGGCGGACGCGCACAGGACCTGCATTTTTTCTGAATTCCGAGCGCAAACACAGCATCATGTGTTCGCCCGCGCTCGATTAGTCCCTGTCAGTTGCTTCGGATAAATTCGAGTAGTGCGTCATGGACGCGCGCGATCACGCTGTCCCACTCGCGGGTGTCGCTTTGGCGGAATAGACGCGCGGTCGGATACCAGGGGCTGTCGTCGCGGTCGAGCAGCCAGCGCCAGTCGGGCACATGCGTCAGCAATATCCAGACCGGCTTTCCCAATGCGGCCGCAAGATGCGCGATGCTGGTGTCAACCGATATCACGAGATCCAGGTGCGATATCAGCGCCGCGGTGTCGGAAAAACTTTCAAGCTGGTGGCCGAAATGGAGGATGCTGGAGCTGTTGTTGAGGGTTGCCGTGTCGGCGGCGCGAACCACCTTTTGCAGACTGACGAACGTGGCGTCGACATCCAGGAGCGGCAACAGATGGGCCAGATCGACCGACCGCTCGCGATCCCTTATGTGTTTGGCGTTGCCTGTCCAGGCCAGTCCGATCCGCAGGTGACGTTTGATCGGAAGCCGGGTATTCCACTTCGGCAGGGCCTGATCCGGCGCGCGCAGATAGGATTTGGCGGACGGGATCGTTTCAAGCTGCGTCTTGAAGGCCAGCGGCAGGCTGGGGAGTGGACAATGCAAATCGAACTGAGGCAGCAGATTGCCTTTGGCGATGACCCGTGCAGTGCCGGCAAGACCGGTCAGAAGGCCCTGAAGCGGCTCCTCGACCTCCAGAATAATGCGCGCGCCGCGCGCTGCGACGAGCGGCGCATAGCGGCAGAATTGAATGGTGTCACCAAATCCCTGCTCGCTGTGAAGCAGGATGGTCTTGTCGGCGATCTCGTCGCCTCCAAGCCAGAGCGGTTGCGGGAAATCACGCTTTGAAGGTCCGGTCGACGCCCCCTTGCGGCGCCACTCATATTCCACCCACCCGCAGCTGAAGTCGCCGGTGAGGAGCCGTGACAGGCTCCCGAAGAAATGCGCGTCGGCATGGTCCGGGCGCAGGCTAAGCGCGCGATCGTAACTCTCCAGCGCTTCGTCAAATCGCTTCAGGTCATGCAGCGTGACCCCGCGATTGACCAGCGCCTCGGCAAAATCCGGCCGCAAGGCGAGCGCACGATCGTAACTCGCCAGTGCTTCGTCGAGCCGCCCCAGCTTGTGCAGCGTGACGCCGCGATTGCCAAGCGCGCCGGCATGGTCCGGTTGCACGGCAAGCGCACGCTCATGGCTTGCCAGCGCTTCGCCATATTGTGCCAAATCATGCAAGGCGACCCCGCGATTGGTGAGCGCCTCGACATTGTCCGGCTCGGCGGCAAGCGCCTGGTCGTAGCTCTTCAGCGCCTCGGCCGATTGCTTTAGCTCGTGCAGCGTGACGCCGCGATTGACCAGCGCCTCGGCATAATCCGGGCGCAAGGCAAGCGCGCGGTTGTAACTCTTCAATGCCTCATCAAATCGCTTCAGATCGTGCAGCGTGACACCTCGGGAGACGAGCGCCCCGGCATGATCCGGCTGCAAGGCCAACGCCTCGTCATAACTCGCCAAAGCCTGGTCGAACCGCTCGAGCCGGTGCAAGGCGAGGCCGCGATTGGTGAGCGCCTCGACGTGACGCGGCTGCAGCTTGAGCGCGTCGTCGTAACTCGCCAGAGCCTCATCGCGTCGCTGCAATTTGCCCAGCGCATTGCCGCGATTGACGAAGGCATCGGCATTATTCGGCCGCAAGGCGATGGCGCGGTCGTAATTCGCGAGCGCATCGCCGAAACGTTTCAGCTCATAGTGCGCGACGCCGCGGTTCACCAGCGCTTCGACGAAGTCTGGGCGCAGCGAGAGCGCAGAATCGTAATCGATCAGTGCATCGTCATGCCTTGCCAGCGCCTGCAAGGTTACGCCGCGATTGTTGAGCGCTTCGGCATAGTCCGGGCGCAAGCCAAGCGCGCGATCGTAACCCGCCAGCGCCTCGCCATACCGCTTCATGTCGTGCAGGACGCCCGCGCGATTGTTCAGTACCTGCGCATGGTCCGGCTTGAGAACGAGCGCGCGGTCGTAACTTTCCAGCGCCTCATCGAACCGTTTCATCGCCTTCAGCACGGCGCCGCGATTGTTCAACGCCTCGATGAAGTCCGGCCGCAGCGACAGCGCGCGATCGTAACAGGAGAGCGCCTCGTCGTTTCGGCCCGACGCGCTGTTGATGACGGCCAGCAGATTCAGGGTGGGGGCGGAATCAGGATCGGCGGATAATATTTTGAGACAGAACTGTTCGGCTTCAGGAAGCTTTCCGACCTGGTAGGCTTTCAGGGCGAATTCGAAGACCTGTGACAAGGTCAGCGATACGGTCGTCATTTCGATGTGCCTTGCGCGGGAGAGATTCGGTTTCGACACCTTACAGCACGCTTGAAACATCGGCGCGTTTGCCACTTGTTCCCGTTGTGGAATGGGCGGCCGCCGACTAGCGTCATGGACAGCAAATCTGCGATTGGGCGTTTCTGCGCGCCCTGCTGTTCAAGAACCGGAAATTTGGAGAGGGAACGCCATGGACGACACCGTCAATCGGCAGATATTGCTGGTCGAGAAGCCGACCGGGAAACTGGGACCGGAGCATTTCAAAATGTCCAAAGGCGTTGTGCCGGAGCCGAAGGATGGCGAGGCGTTGCTGCGGGTGCGCTATATTTCGCTGGACGCCGCCAACCGGGCCTGGATGCACGGCGCGACCTATCGCGCGGCGGTCGAGACTAACACCGTGATGGCCGGCGGCGGCATCGCCGAGGTCGTGTCGTCGAAAGCGCCGGGCCTGGCACCCGGTGACATCGTGTTCGGCGATACCGGCTGGCAGGACTACGCGGCGGTGCCCGCAAAACACCTGAGCAAGATGCCGCGCCTCGAGCCGATGACGCATCTGTTGAGCGTGTACGGCATTGCCGGCCTCACCGCCTATTTCGGCCTGCTCGATGTCGGAAAGCCGAAAGCCGGCGAGACCGTCGTGGTCTCGGCTGCCGCCGGCTCGGTCGGGTCGATCGTCGGCCAGATCGCCAAGATCAAGGGCTGTTATGTCGTCGGCATCGCCGGCGGCAAGGACAAGTGCAAATGGTTGACCGACGAACTCGGCTTCGACGCCGCGGTCGACTACAAGGACGGCGCGACGTTCAAGGCCCTGAAGGCCGCGGCGCCGAAAGGCATCGATGTCTATTTCGACAATGTCGGCGGCGATATTCTCGAAGCCTGCCTGGCGCAAATGAACAATCGCGGCCGCATCGCCTGCTGCGGCGCCATCTCGCAATATGACGGTGTGCCGTCCGCGACCGGACCGCGGGGCGTGCCCGGCCTGATTGTCGTGAAGCGCCTGGTGATGCAGGGCTTCATCGTGATGGATTACATGGATCAGCGCGATGAAGCCTTGAGCGACCTGCAATCATGGGTCGCCTCCGGCAAATTGAAAGTCCAGGAGGATGTCATCAACGGCCTGGAGAATACGCCGAAGGCGCTGATCGGACTATTGGCCGGGGAAAACCGCGGCAAGCGGATGGTGAAGGTGTAGGCGCAAAGCGGGCAAGCGCGCACTTCTCGAGTGGCCGCTTTGCGTGTCCCGCCCCGTTCTAGGATGTAACGCTCGGCGCCTGCGGACTCGGCTGCGAGCCGGCTTTCCTGGCCTTTCGTTCCGCGAGCCAGTTCTCGAACCGCTGCACCACGACAAAAAACGTCGGAACGAACAGCACGGCAAGGCAGGTCGAGGCGATCATGCCCGAGAACACCGTGATCCCGATCGACTTGCGGGCGCTGGCGCCGGCGCCGCTGGCGACCACCAGCGGCACCACGCCGAGGATGAAGGCAAACGATGTCATCAGGATCGGCCGGAACCGCGCCCGCGCCGCTCCGATCGCCGATTCCAGCAGCGGCTTGCGGTCGCGGACATGAAGTTCGAGCGCGACTTCGACAATCAGAATGGCGTTCTTGGCCGACAGCGCGATCAGCAATATCAGTCCGATCTGCGTATAGAGGTTGTTCTCGATCCGCAATCCTGTCAGCACGGCCATCGGTCCGAGCAGCGACAGCGGCACCGCCAGGATCACCGAAATCGGCGCGTACCAGCTTTCATACTGTCCGGCCAGCACCAGATAGACCAGCAACATGGCAAGGCCGAACACGTAGTAGATCTGGTTGCCGACGGCTTTCTCCTGGTACGACATCGCCGTCCACTCGAAGCCGGTACCCGGCGGCAAGGTCTTGGCCGCGATCTGCTCCATCAATGCCATCGATTGACCGGAGCTGAAGCCCTGCGCGGGCAGACCGATGATGGTCGCGGACGGATAGAGATTATACAGACTGATCAGCGAAGGGCCGACCGACGGCGTGATGGTCGCCAGCGTGCCCAGCGGAACCATATCGCCCTGCTGATTGCGCACCATCAGATTTTCCATGTCCCGCAGCGACAGCCGAAATTGCGAATCCGCCTGGGTGTAGACTTGGAAGGTGCGGCCGAACTTGGTGAACTGGTTGATGTAGGACGAGCCCAGATAGGAGGCCAGCGTCGAGAACACCTGGTCCGTCGTGACATGCAGGGTCTGGGTCTTGATCCGGTCGACATCGACGTCGAACTGCGGAACCAGCGCGCGGAACGGCGAACTGACACGTTGCAAGGCGCTTTGTGTCTGCGCATTGGCGACGACCGCGCCGGTAATGGCCTGCAGTTTGCCGAAGTCGGAATTGCCGTCGCGTAGTTGAACCTGCATGGCGAAGCCGGCGGCGTTGCCAATGCCCTGGATTGGCGGCGGCGGGATCACTAATATCCGCGCTTGCAGGATCGCTCCCAGCTTCTGGTTCAGACCGACGAACAGCGACCGCAGATCCTGGCCGGGGCCGCGCTGGCTCCACTCTTTCAGAATAAGATAAGCAACCCCGGCATTGGCAAGGCTCGAACTGCCGTCAAGGGCCGATATGCCGGCGATGCTGATCACCTGTGCGACCCCGGGGGTGCTACCGGCCATTTCACTGACCTGATCCAGCACGCGCTGGGTGCGATCGAGCGACGCCCCGTCAGGCAACTGCACGGCCACAAGCAGATAGCCTTGATCCTCGATCGGAATGAAGCCGGTTGGCACCCGCGACAGGCCGTAACCGCCGATGCCGATCAGGATCAGGGCCGAGATAACCGACAGATTGCTGTGCGCGACCAGACCGCCGATCAACCCGGCATAACCCCGCTCCAGGCGGTTATAGACCGAGTTGAAGCCGCGATAGAACCAGTTACGCTGTTCTGGCGGCACCGGCCGGCGCAGCCACAGCGCGCATTGGGTGGGTTTCAGCGTGGCCGCATTAACCGCGCTGAGCAGCGCGGTCGCCGCGATCACCAGCGCGAATTGTGCATACATGCGGCCGGTCAATCCCGGCAGGAAAGCCGCCGGCAGAAACACCGATATCAATACCAGCGTGATCCCGATGATCGGCGCGAACAATTCGTCCATCGCGCGGACCGCGGCATCATGGCTTGACATGCCCTTCTCGATGTTGTGGGCAGCGCCTTCGACCACGACGATGGCGTCGTCCACCACGATGCCGATCGCAAGCACGATGGCAAACAAGGTCGACAGGTTGATGGTGAACCCGAGCGCCGCCATCGCCGCGAACGCGCCGATGATCGTCACCGGCACGGTGGTCGCCGGCACCAGCATCGCGCGCCAGTCCTGCAGGAAAACCAGGATCACGACCAGAACCAGCAGGCCGGCCTCGATCAGCGTCTTGTAGACTTCATTGATCGACGCCGCGACGAATTGGGTGGTGTCGAACGGGGTGTCGTATTTCACGTCCTGCGGAAATTGTGCCGCCAGCGCGGCCATCTTTTTCTGGACCGCCTTTTCGACTTCAAGCGCGTTGGCGCCGGGGGACTGGAACACGCCAATACCCGTCGACGGCTTCTTGTTGAGCGAGAATATCTGGCTGTAGGTCTGGGCGCCGAGTTCGACGCGGCCGACATCGCGCACCCGGGTGACGTCGCCATTGTTGCCGGTCTTGACGATGATCTGCTCGAACTGGCTTGCGTCGTCGAGCCGGCCGTTGATGTTCAGCGTGTACTGAAATGCCTGTCCCGGAGGCGTCGGCGGCATGCCGACCTGTCCCGCGGTGACCTGCTGGCTCTGCTGCTGGATCGCCTGAATGACGTCCTGCGGCTCCAGCTCGCGCACTTGCAGCTTGTTGGGGTCGAGCCAGACCCGCATCGAATACTGGCCGGCGCCGAAGACCGTGACATTGCCGACTCCGGGCAACCGCGACAGTTCGTCCCGGATGTTGATCGTGGCGTAGTTGCTGAGGAAAAGGCTGTCGTAGGTCTCGTTCGGGGACGTCAATGTTACGAAGAGCAGGATCGCCGTCGACTTCTTCTGCACCGTGACGCCCTGCGCCTGAACCGACTGTGGCAGCGACGATAGCGCGCTCGCCACCCGATTCTGCACCAGCACCTGCGCGAAGTTGAGATCGGTACCGATCTTGAACGTCACCGTCAGCGTGTAGGTGCCGTCGGCGGCGCTGTAGGACTGCATGTACAGCATGTCCTCGACGCCATTGACCTGCTGCTCGATCGGCAGCGCGACGGTATCGATGACGGTCTTGGCGCTGGCGCCGGGATAGCGCGTCGTCACCTGCACCGTCGGTGGCACCACATCAGGATATTGCGCGACCGCAAGGCTGAACAGGGCGACGCCGCCGATCAGGATCATCAGGATCGCGATGACGTTGGAAAGTACCGGCCGCTCGATGAAGAATTTCGAAATCATGCCCGGTCCTATTTGGTCGATGCCGGCGGCGCTTCGATCGTCTGCAATTGCGGATCGACTTTCTGGCCGGGAATTGCGCGCAGCAGCCCGGCGATGACGACGCGGTCATCGGCCTTGAGGCCGCTTTCGATCACGCGCAGCTCGCCCTCGACCTGCCCGGTCCGGACCTTGCGCTGCTCCACGACATTGTCGCTGTTCACCACGAGCAAATAGCGTCCGGCCTGATCGCTGCCCAACGCCACATCAGGCACCAGCAGCGCGTTCTGCTGCTGGTCGAAGGGAACACGGACACGAACGTAGTAGCCGGGCAGCAATATCCGGTCGGCATTGGGCAGAAGGCCCCGCACCGCCAGCGTTCCGGTCGACAGGTTGATCGTCGGCGCCGCATAGTCGAGCTTGCCCTTGTGCGGATAACCGCTTTCGGTCTGCAGTCCGATCTCGATCGGCAGCTGCGTGAGATCGCTCGACGTCAGCCCCCGCCGTTTGGCTTCTGCCCTGACCCGCAGCACATCCTGTTCGTTGACGTTGAAATTGACGTAGATCGGGTCAAGTTGCACGATGGTCGCGAGCTGTGTCGGCGACGCCGCGCCGACGAGTTCTCCGACCGAGACGAGATGCGCGCTGACGATGCCGTCGAATGGCGCGACGACATCGGTATAGCCGTAATTGATCGCCGCGATCTTGGTGTTGGCCTGGGCCTGCTGCAGATTGGCCTGGGCGTTGTCGCGGGTAGCCGTGGACGAATCGAGGGTCGCCTGCGAGACGGCCTGCTTGGCGACCAGGTCGACCTGACGTTTGTAGTCGGTTTCGGCCTGCTTCAGCGATGCCTGCGAACCTGCCTCCGCCGCCTGGGCCTGCTCCAGTTTCAGCTTGTAGGTTTCGGGCTCGATCGTGAACAGCGTCGTGCCCGCCTTCACGAAGCTGCCATCCTTGTAATTGATCGACTGCAACACGCCCTGCACCCTCGCCACGAGATCGACGGTCTGAATGGGCGCGGTGTTGCCGGTGGCATCGAGAAAGCGCGTGACGTTCTTCTGTACCGGCAGGCCGACATCTACCTTCGGCGGCGGCGGCGGCACAAAACTATTTTGTTCGCAGCCGCTTAACGCGACGAACGCCGATATGACGAAAGCGATATGGGAGACGCCGATGGCTCCCTGCCTTACGCGACCCTTCAGCCCGGCGCATGCTGGCGAACGCAGCGGCTTCATTTCCATGCCCCAACTCATCCCGTTCTAGAGAAGGCTTTCCGCAATTCAAGGATAGCAACAATCCGCTTGCGGTGAAACTCGAAAGAGAAAATGATCCCCGCCCGCGAATTTTTTCTTTCGAGCTTTTCAGATTTACTTCCGTTGAGACGGCAACTCCGGTGTGAACAGCAGGGATTTATTCAAATGTTCAACACGTTGAGGCGTACGGCGGCGCTCTGGGCGTCGATGGTGATCATCTTCTTGACGGCGGCTACTGCTGCCTATTCACAAGCCCCGACCGATGAACAGCGCAGCGCCATCCGATCCCAATGCCGCTCGGACTACCAGGCCCATTGCGCCAGCGTCCCACCGGGCGGCAAGGCGTCGCTGCAGTGCCTGCAGCAAAACATGTCGAGCCTTTCTTCGGGCTGCCAGGCAGCGGTGCGTGCGGTCGAAGCCCCGGCGGCACCCAAGACAGAGTCAACTCCAGTTGCGCCGGCCGAGTCCGCCCCGGCCGCCTCAACGGCCAAGCCGGCCGCTGAGGCGGCGGCTCCGCCACCGGCCTCCAATCCGCTTCCGGCTCCCAAGGCGGCGGCAAGCACCCGGGCCAAAACGCCGAGCAGTGCACAGGTGACCGCGATACGAAGCGCGTGCCGCAACGATTTTCAGCAAAGCTGCGCCGGCGTGCCGACCGGGGGCGCCGCGGCATTGAGCTGCCTGGAAAAGAACAGGGCGAACCTCTCGGCAAATTGTCAGAACGCGGTCAGCGCGGCCGGTGGCGCTGCGGCACCTGCGAGCGGCGATGCTGCGGCGCCCGCGGCTGGTGGAGCTCCGACGGTTGCACCAACCGCCGGTCCCGCCGCGGCGCCCGCGCTGGTGCTGCGCCCGATGCGGCCCAGAGAAGTCCTTTTCGTCCTAAGGTCGGCCTGCGGCAGGGATGTTCGCGCGCTTTGCGGTGACGTCCCAGCCGGCGGTGGCCGTATCGTACAATGTCTGGCCGCGCAGGCACCCTCCCTTTCACCTGCATGCGCGGATGTT